>Ga0181525_10000854_pt1 | contig 26511 bp, 35 predicted proteins | sample PEATcosm2014_Bin_48_FD_121100 | JGI IMG/M metagenome (GOLD analysis project Ga0181525, IMG submission 121100) | Peatland microbial communities from MTU Mesocosm Facility, Houghton, MI, USA - PEATcosm2014_Bin06_10_metaG | ecosystem: Environmental > Terrestrial > Soil > Wetlands > Peat | place... | reverse complement strand
TCATCATTGACGAGAAGAAGGAGGAGCACCACAACGCCCTCCAGAAGCACCATGACAAGGACGCCTCAAATCCAGCGCAACCTCCCACAGCAAGCGATAAATAACCATCAGAGAGATAATATATTGTGATTTTAAAGGGCACAGCTGAAGCCAGCTTGCCCGACTAAAAGGTGTTTAATTTGCCGAAACCAATGCATAGGTCGCGAAGCTTCAAGAAGACCAACAGGATAACGAGCAGCGGAAGGAATGTAATCCACTACAAGAGGGGAAAGCCATCCCAGCCGCACTGCGCGATATGCAGGGCTGAGCTCAACGGCATAAGCCTTAAGGGAGGCAAGTCCAGGAGGACCAACAGCAGGCTCTTCGGCGGAGTCCTTTGCCCGTCCTGCACGGCAGACGTCGTGAAGCTCGGCAGCAGAGTAGAGCACGGAGAGATGAAGCTTGACGAGATAGGCGTAAGGCAGAAGGGCTACGTCCTGCAGCTCCTGGCTCACTGACCACTGACTACTTATGGAGGCCATAGTGCTAGCCGGATCCCCGGCTTCTGGAAAGACCGTAGCTGCCGTCGCAATAAGCAAAATCCTAGGCGTGCCACTGGTAGGGGGCACGGACATCCTCAAGCAGATGGCCATAGAGAAGGGCTACAAACCGGGCGGGGAGGACTGGTGGGACAAGGGCGAGGGGATACGCTTTCTCGAGGAAAGGAAGACCAATCCTGAGTTTGATAAGGAGACTGACCGGAGAATGGCGAAGGTCATAAAGAAGGGCAACGTGGTCACCACGAGCGCCACCGCCCCCTGGATCATAGAGGAGGGGTTCAAAGTCTGGATTGCAGCCAGTAAGGAGACCAGGGCCGTCAGAATGGCCAAAAGGGACCATATGGAACTGACCCAGGCCGAGCGGGTAATAGCGGAACGGGACGAGAAGAACCGCAAGCTATATATGGCTCTATACAAGATAGATTTTGGGCACGACACCAAGCCTTTCCATCTCGTGGTGGAAACTGATAATATGACAGAAGATCAGGTCGTGCAGATGATACTTGACAATTTCAAGAAGAGAAACAAGATGTGAGCATATGGCATTATTGGAAGAAGGGAGAGTTTGCGTAAAGAAGGCGGGAAGGGACGCCGGCAGCAAGGTAGTGGTCACAAAGATCGTTGACGACAGGTTCGTGAACATAGTCGCGGCTCACAGGCCGAAGGAGAGGAAGTGCAACGTATCGCACCTCGAGTTCCTGAACGAGAAGGTCGACCCGAAGGACAAGGCCCAGGTCAACAAGGTCCTCGGAGTTAGCGAAAAGCCGGTCACCCATGTGGCCAAGAAGGCCAAGGCCTAATCCTAATTGGATTCAAGAAGCTCCATAGCCTCGGCTATGGCCTTTTCCTTTTTCGAGTCTGAGCTAAGCACGTTGAAGAGGTCGGTTACCCGTATTTTCGAGTCCAGTCCGTCTGCCTTGAGCTTTTCAAGAAGCATCGACATACCCATCTCCTTCACGCTGGAGTTCCCCTCCTTAGCGCTCCTTACCTCCTCAATGCCCTTCTCGACCTTCGGGTCCACGAGTTTGGATGAGTCGAAGTCGAGCACCAGTCTGTCAGCATACTTGTTTACCATCATCTGGATCGGCATGTCAGTGCTCCCGAAACCGCTTGCAATGGTACCGGTAAGCTTCAGTCTGAGAATCGGATTCTTGTTCTTGTCACAGACGTCTTCTATTTCCTTCTGACACCTATCCCTCACTTCCTTTGGAGAAGCATTGTCGAAGGCAAGTTCCCTCACGAAGAAGCGTCTGCATTCAATCTCAACGAATTCGTAGGTTTTGGTCTTGGTGTCGAATAGGTAGAACCCCTTCGCGGCCTGTTCCCCGTCCTTGAGCTGCGTGAGCACAGTGCTTCCCGGTATCAGGAAAGGCTTGCCGTGAACTGTGTGCTCAATCCTGCTGTGTATGTGCCCGCAAAGATAGAGGTCAAAGCCCTTCGGCAGGTCATCGTAGTATATGAACTCGTCGCTGAATGGAAGTATCTCGTATACCGACTGATGAAACATGAATATGCTGAACAGGCCGTCGACCGGCTTGGGATCCAGAAGCTTTAGCTGGTCCTTTACTCTCTCTTCTGATATCCCACCGAACCCGAATATCGCCACGCGTTCGCCGTCCTTCTCGATGATCGTGGTGGCCTCGCTGGTATCCACCAGAAGTCCTGCGAGCCCCATGAGGTTGAGGGCGTTGTCCTTTCCGGCAGCGGTTCGCTCGTGGGTTCCGGATATTGCAACGACAGGAACATCAACGAAGTTGCGCGTGTTGGAAACGCTCCTGAAATCAACGACCTTCGCATTCCATTTTCTTGTGGACATCTCCCGAAAAAGGTTTATCCCCTGGGCAATCACATTTGGCTTCGGGGCCCTCATGTCAAAGATGTCACCCGGCAGAACGACAGCATCGGCGACCTTGTAGGCCAGCTCCATGGCCGCCGTGGCCTGCCGTATGGCGTCATCGCTGAACCTCTCGTAGCCTATGTGCATGTCTGAGACGATCGCGATCTTCATGTTCCGCCCTTTAGGTCCTTTATCGCGGTGTTGATCTCTGTCCTGAGGCTCTGCTCCTTCTTTACGAGCTCGTCATACTGCTTCTTCACTATACTTACCCTCATGTCGGAGACCTCCTCCTTCTCCTTTATGTTCTTGAGGGCGTAGTCCTTCTGCACTTCAACGATGGCCCCTCCAATGGCAAGGTAAACCTTACCTGACGCGCCTTCGACTTCCTTGAAGGCCTCCTTGTACTCCTCCTTGCGCTCAAGGTACTGCTCACGCTGGATAGCAAGTGACTGTATCTGCTCCTGCAGGACCGAATACTCTCTGCTGAGCTTTTCTATCTGCTCTCTTTCCATAGAATCACGACCTAAATATTCTGAATCAAAGATTTATCTGTCTATCTCTGCAAGTACAATGTCAAGGCTTCCCAGTATGGTAAACACGTCGGCAAACTTGACACCTTCACAGAGCTTGGAAAGCGCGGCAAGGTTTGCGAAAGCGGGCGACCTGAGCGATATTCTGTAGGGTTTTTGCGGTCCCGGAATCATGTAAATCATGCCCTCTCCTCTCGGCAGCTCCCTGCTTACCTCGACAGGCTCGACATTCGCATTAGGACCCAGCAGCTTTATCGGAAGCCCTTTTACGTCGCCCTCCTCTGGCATCATGTGGAGTACCTGCTTTATTATCCTGGCACTTTCGACAATCTCCTCCATCCTCACTCTGTATCTGGCCAGGGAATCCGCCCTGGATTGTGTCGGCACCTTAAACTTGATCTTATTGTAGAAGTAATACGGTGCGGATGTTCGTACGTCCTCTTTCTGCCCTGAAGCCCTGAGCACCGGCCCGCTTACCCCCATGTCTATGGCGTCAGCAAGCTTCAGCACACCGACATTGCGTGTTCTTTCAATGAAAATAGGGTCATCTTCAAGCAGCGTGCGATAGTCGTGCACCTTGCCCTCTATGTATTCTGCCAGCTCCATCCCTTCCTTCTTGAAATCGCGCGGAAGGTCTCTATCAAAGCCCCCTAGCCGCATGTTCACGTAGAACATCCTGCTCCCTGCTACGTCCTCCAGGAACTTCAGCACGCGCGCCCTGTCCCTGAACGCCCACATGAATGCCGTGAACATCTGCCCCATGTCATTGCAGAAGGTGCCGAGCCAGAGGAGGTGGCTCGCTATCCTCTGGAATTCCAGCAGAACCATCCTCGCATACTGCGCCCTTTCCTTGACCTCGATGTTTGTTGCCTTCTCCACTGTGGAAATGAACAGCTCATCCCAGGCGAGCGGAGCGATGTAATCAAGTTTCTCCATGTAGGAAGGGGACTGCATATACATCCTCGTCTCAACCAGCTTCTCAACGCCCCGGTGCAGGAAACCTATGTGCGGGTCCACCCTCTTTATCGTGTCACCATCAACGTCAACCACCAGCCGCAGCACTCCGTGAGTGCTCGGATGTATCGGCCCCACGTTTATCTGCATAGTCGGCATCAAATCTTCCTATAATTCGGGTCTCCCCAGGCGAAGCTCTTCCTTAGCGGCGCGTCAGCGCCGTTCCACTTCTCAAGAAGCAACCTCTTTACCTTCCTACCCTTTATTTCAATCCCAAACATCTCTGCAACTTCGCGTTCGTGCCAGTCCGCTGCTAGGTATACTCCCATTACGGTGTTTATCCAGGGCTTTGCGGAGGCGAGCTTCACCTTCACCGTCTCATTCGCGTGGCTGGCAGGATTGTAGATGAAGTACAGCACCTCAAGATTGTCGCCGTAATCCACGGCGGTTATCTTCTTCAGGTAGCTATACCCTTCCTGCTTTTTCCCTTCTAATGTTTTCACTAACGCTTCTCTCTGCGTTTCCAGCAATCTTACCACCTATCTTCTCCTGCAGCTTCATCATCGCCGCGAAAAGGTTCTCCGGCTTGGGTGGGCAACCCACCACATAAACGTCAACGGGCAGAACCTGATCTATGCCCTGCACTATGTTGTAGCTCTGCCACCACGGTCCACCAGAAGTGGCGCATTCCCCATAGGCGATCACATACCTTGGCTCCGCCATCTGCTCATAGAGCCTCTTTATCCTGGGGACCATCGATTTCGTAACCCAGCCGGCCACTATCATCACGTCGCACTGGCGCGGGGTTCCCCTGAACAGCAGGTACCCCTTCCTTTCGGCGTCTATCCTGGAGGCGCCAAAGTCCATGAGCTCCATGGCGCAGCAGGCAAGCCCGAACTGCATCGGCCAAACCGAGTTCCTGCGACTCCAGCTCACGAGACCTTTCGATACGACTTTTGTGACATCGCTAAGCTTGGCGAACATCGCATTCGTTTCGACCTTGTACTTCTTCGCAGCCTGCTGGGAAATGAGCGACATCTCCTGCTCGGCATTGAGGAACTCTTCCTCGCTATACGGCATTGAAGCGGAATCCATCAACTCACGATTGTCCTATAACCGAATCCGACAGCCACGGCTGCGCTGATCGCAAGCACTATCATGCCCAGGTCAACCGAGAAGCTGAGTCCATAGGCGACAAAGGACCAGGTGACAAGTATCCCGACGACGACCTCAAACGGAAGGAACAGCGAGAAGAACGGCAGGTATTCGTTCTCAACATCTCTGGATCTTCCGGCAGATGCCTCTCCGCTTTCCCATGGGGCATTCTTGATGGGGTTGCCAGGGCTTCTCTTTGCAATGAGCTTCGAGCCCAGTATCATGCCAAGCGGCACAAGGAACGCCAGAACCGTGAATACAGCGAGGGCTACATAATTGTAGAGCATGGCACCGACCAAATATGCCAGCAAAACCCTTTATTACTTGCCGCGCACCGCAGAGAAGCCTTTTAAATTTAAAAGCCACACGACTTACCGGGTAAATGTCTAAATTCATAAAACCAGCACGCCTGCACCAGGGCGATACTGTTGCCGTTCTCTCTCCATCTTCCGGAGCTGCGGCCAGATTCCCCCACATACAAGAAAACGGCATAAAGAACCTGAAGGAAATCTTCGGGCTGAACGTGAAAGAGTACCCCACCTCAAAAGCCGATAGCCTCTTCCTTTACAAAAATCCTCAAAAAAGGGCGGAGGACCTCAACAATGCGTTTGCAGATAAGGAAGTAAAAGCGATAATATCAAACATAGGTGGCGATGAATCGGTAAGAATACTCAAATACCTTGATAAGGAAACGATCCAAGCTAACCCCAAAATAATAATGGGCCTCTCTGATGCCACAACCTACCTGTCCTACATATGCCAGATGGGCCTGGTGACCTTCTACGGACCAGCCATGATGACCGGCCTTTCCCAGTTGAAGTCGCTTCCGGAAGCCTACAGCCATGAGATCTCAGACATGTTTTTCCAGCCGAAAGACCAGTACCTATACAAGGAGTACCCTTCCTACTCCTATGGCTATCCCGAATGGGCCGAAAAGGAAAATACTGGAAAGATCAAACCCCCACAGTCGCACGAAGGCTGGCGGTGGCTTCAGGGGGAGAAAAAGGCCAGGGGTACCCTATTTGGCGGTTGTATAGAAGTGCTGGAGTTCATGAATGGAACCGAGTTTTGGCCTAAGCCTGGCTTCTGGAGGGGTAAAATACTCTTCCTAGAGACCTCAGAAGAAAAACCTACGCCAACAGACGTGAAACGGATGATACGCAACTACGGCGTGCAGAACATACTAGACAAGATAAACGGGCTGATGATCGCGACACCCATGTTTTATTCCGATTCGGAAAAGGCGGAGCTGGACAAGGCGGTAATCGAAGTGGTGGCTGGGGAGTTCGGAAGAGCAGACATCCCCATAGTCTCGAACGTCCTGTTCGGACACCCAGAGCCCCGCCACATAATGCCCTCTGGGATAAGGGCAGAGCTCAATCCAAAGAAGGGCACCATAAAGCTGCTCGAGCCAGCGGTAACCTAGGCCTACCCCCTTCAAATATATAGCTTTCAAGCAAATCTCTAGTATAGGTGTTTTAGATAAAACCAGAAAAGCCGCAAAAGCCAGCCGGAGACAAGGGCATCAAGGTCAAGAAGGCCGACAACTTCTCCGAGTGGTACGTGGACGCCATAGTGCGATCCGAGTTCGTCGACTACGGTCCTGTTTCCGGGATGATGGTGCTAAGGCCTGACTCCTACTTCGTATGGGAGCGAGTCATGGCGTTCACTGACGAGATGCTAAAGAAACTGGGCGTGCAGAACACCTACTTCCCGCTATTCATACCGGAACGGCTGCTCCAGAAGGAGGCAGAGCACATCGAGCACTTCTCGGCCGAGGTGGCCTGGGTCACCCATGGGGGCGACAGCGAGCTGGAAGAGAGGCTTGCGGTTAGGCCTACATCTGAGACCCTGATGTATGACATAATGGCCAAGTGGATAAAGTCCTGGCGGGACCTGCCCATGAAGCTAAACCAGTGGAACAACGTGGTCAGGTGGGAGTTCAAGCATCCAACGCCATTCCTGCGGACAAGGGAATTCCTCTGGAACGAAGGACACAGCGTTTACTCAAATGAGAAAGAGGCTCTCGCCGAGCGAGATCAGATAATCGGAATATACTCAAAGGTGCTCAAGGAGATGCTGGCACTCCCTGGCATCATCGGAAGGAAGACCGAGCAAGAGAAGTTCGCGGGAGGCGTGGCAAGCTACAGCATAGAGCACCTCATGCCCGACGGATTCGGGATCCAGGGGCCTGCATGGCACTACGACGGACAAAAGTTCGCCCGCGCATTCGAAATAAGCTTCCTCAACAAGAACGAGCAGAAGGAGCTCGCCTGGCAGAACACCTATGCCATATCAACGAGAGTTTTGGGAATAATGTTCGCAACTCACGGAGATGACAAGGGTCTCATAGTTCCACCCAAGGTATCAAGAATACAGGTCGCGATAGTGCCGATCTACAAGACTGAGAACAAAGAAAAGGTTCTGGAGTTTGCAAACAAGGTCGCATCAAAGCTCGGATCGTTGCGCTATTATGTTGATGATAGAGACGGATACTCACCAGGTTGGAAGTTCAACTATTGGGAGCTGAAAGGAGTTCCCCTAAGGTTGGAAATGGGCGAAAAGGAGATCGCAAGCGGAAGGATAGTCGCCTGCTCAAGGGACACGTTCGAGAAGGTCGAATTGCCTTTGGACGACCTTGAGAAGCACGCAAACAAGCTCCTCGACGCGCTGCACGAACGCCTATACGCGAAGGCGGAGAAGTACCTGCACTCCATGGTCACAAAGGAGACTGATTACAAGAAACTTAGGGAGATCATCGAGAAGAAAGGTGGCATCGTCCACGCCCCCTGGTGCGGAGAGAACCTGTGCGAGGACAAGGTCAAGGAGGAAACCGGCGCGAAGATAACAAACATGCCGCTCGACCAGTCCGATCTCAAGGGCAACTGCATCTACTGCGGAAAGAAGGCGCAGCACATGGCAAACTTTGCCAAATCCTACTGAAGATTTATATACCTTGACAACGACATAGCATTACATTTTATCACTGGATGGTTGGCTGAGCCGCTGTCTTTCGACAGCGGCATACAACCGTTCAACTTGTTTTGAATGATGTCCATGAGATCCGCCGACCTGACAACCTTTCTTAGAGTCGGAATAATTCTTGTTGTAGTTTATCTCATACTTGCAGGATTCAATCCTCTCATCTCAATACTTCTCTTCGCAATTGCGCTCGTGCTTGACGGAGCTGACGGCTACCTAGCTGTACTCGAGGCGAGCAAGGGCAAGCTCACGCTGGGCAAATACATCAAAGGACTGACAGGAGACTCAAAGTTAAAGGCGCAAATCAAGGAAGCCAAGCTTAGTGCATCAAAGCAGGCTCCCTACGGGCCGCGATTGGACATAATCGGAGACCGAATAACAGAGTACGCGTTCTGGATAGTATTCACCTACGTCCATGTGGTGCCATTGTTCGTATTCCTGATCGTCATAATAAGGAACAGCGCAGCAGACGGGCTCATGGGTCTCAAGGGAACATCTGGCAAGATGAAGACAAGGTTCGCCCAGCTCATGTACGCTTCTGCACCCAGCAGAGCAGCAGCAAACATACTGAAGTTCATAACATTCGGCTACCTGATATTGCAATATGTGGCTGGCTATCCGGTGATAATCGGCCAGGCCTTGATTGCCATACTTGTAATCTTCATGGTTGTACGTGGAGCATCTGAGATCTACGAGGCATTGCAATGAAAACAACCCAAAAGATAGACCGCAAGAAGCTCATAAAGGCAGCCATAGCTTCCCTTAAGACCTGCTACCCTCCAAAACCCAGACTCTCCTATGGAGCGGCGGTGCTGACTACCGCAGGGAAAATATATTCTGGATCCAATTATTCGTCTGATACTGCTTCATTACTGCTCCATGCCGAGCAGATGGCCCTGGCCCACGCAGCTATGCATAACGACACGAAGATACTGGCCATAGCAATAGTCGGAAAGGGCAAGGTGCACCTTTCGGTATCCGATATGGATGTTCATGAGGACAAAGAGTTCGCCCACCCCTGCGGACTATGCAAGCAACTGATATGGGAAAGCTCGCTCAGAAGCGGAATAGACACAGAAGTGATAATGGCCAACCTAAAGGGCGGATACGTCACCGAGCACATAAAGAAGATGGTCCCTTATCCGTGGCCCAATCCTAAGACGCGCTAATTGATCTTGTCCTCAAACAGCTCGTCTATCTCTATATTGTCAAGCTGCATCATGGACTTCTTTATCCCATCCTCCGTGTATTCTGGGAATTCGACGCCGCTGACTACGAGCATGACCCTAAGAGCGTCCTTCGGCATCTCTGGATCAATTCTGGCGCCCCACTTGAGCATTGCATCCTTGCTTATTCTTCCAGATATTTCCTGGAAGACCGTTTCTCCGTCCTTGCGTGTCAGGTTTTCGCCGCCAACGATGTTGACCAGAGCCCTCCTTGCCGTTCCAAGATCAGCATCAAGCATCGGGCTCTTTATCGCGTTCTCCAAAGCTGCGACTGCCCTGCTGTTGTTACCTCCGGTGACGTTCATACCCTCTCCGGATCCGATTACTGCATAGCCGGAGTCCTTCAGCACAGCCCTGAGGTCTGCGAAGTCTATGTTTACCAGTCCGGGCTTCGTTACCATCTCGACGATTCCCTTCGCCGCGCTTGCCAGCACTTCGTCCGAGACCCTGAATGCCATGTTAAGCGGCAGGTCCGGCGCGACAGCGAGCAGCTTATCGTTGTGAATTATTATCGTCGTATCAGTTACCTTCCTGAGCTTGTTGAGTCCCTCAAGAGCATTTCTCATTCTCGTCTTTCCTTCGCTGGAGAATGGCAGCGTTACTATTCCCACTGTAAGTGCGCCCGCCTCTTTGGCCTCATGCGCTATCGCTGCAACCGAACCTGTTCCGGTTCCTCCTCCCAATCCGCAGGTCACGAATACCAGGCTTGCACCGTTGAACAGGTGCCTTATCTCATCTTTGCTTTCTATGGCTGCTGCTTCCCCGACCCTGAAGTCGCTTCCGGCCCCGAGCCCCTTGGTTGCCTTCTTTCCCAGCAGTATCTTTCTCTCTGCCTTAGTCTTGACCAGGTGTGCGGCGTCTGTGTTCATGGCCGCAAGCGAAGCTCCCTGAACCCCAACACCGAAAAGCCTGCTTATGGTGTTGCTTCCGCTTCCTCCTGTTCCAACTATGTAAATCTTCGGCTTAGCGCTTTCAATAAATCGCAGAATCTCTTCATCGTCCGGGCTCACGTTCTCCATTAATCTCACTTGGTCGTCACTAGTATAGATTAATTAAGAGATAAAAATCTGCCGCCCTCGACCGAAACGGCGACTTCACTTGATTTTGAATGCGCCGGCCACCAGAATGGGGAAGATTATCGTGGCCTCTCCCCATACTTTCACGTTGTTTTCGTCCGGCATTGCCTTGCCCCAGCTCTTTGCCTCCTCTGGGTTCGCGCCTGCGTTGGAGCCTTCTCCTTCATAGCCGGTGTTGATGTAAACAGTGTAATCTCCGCCGTCTCTCAGCATGAACGCATTCATTATGGCGTGCTTTGGGACAGACCCTCCGATTATTATCCCTCCGACCTTGTCGGCGTTCAGGACGGTGTCGTAAAGAACCTCAAGCTCATTCACCAGGTCTATGTTGAAGTCCGGGTGCTCCTTCTTGAAGAAGTAAAGGTGGTCTCCGGTTGCTCCGTCGTTGAGTGGCATGCAAAGAAGCGGTATCTCATTCTTGTAGCACCAGTAGGTGAAGCTCGTCTGATGGTTCTCAAGGTTTTCAAGATCCCTGCCCAGCTCGCGAATGAAATCGTTGCTGGTTATCTGCTTCTTGTTCTTCTTGAACTTGTTGTAGAGTTCCTTGAGGAACATTTGCATGTAGTTGTAGTACCAGATGTACCTCTCGTTAGGTATGTAAATGTTGCCGGTCCTGTTGATCCCGTGCTTCCTGAGATAGTCGCCGTCCGCGTGGAGGTTGCCGTGCAGGAAGTTCCCGTGGGTCTTTATGATGTCCTCCTCAAGACCTCCTGTAGTGGTGACAACAAACTGAACCAGGTTGTTCCTTACCAGGTATGTGATTATGTCCCTAATTCCGCTGGATGACATGTTGGACGTGAATCCGAGGAATATCTTGGCGTCCTCCTTCTGCATGCGCTTGACAAGCTCTATGGCCCTGCCTAAGTTGGTGGCCTGGAACCCGGTCTCCTTGAAGGAAGCCAGGAACTTTTTGGCGTCGAAATCCTTTCCGAAGTCGTAGCCCTGCACCTTGCCCTCCCCTATCTCGGAGGACTCCTTGTAGAGCGCCTTCAGCGGATCAATTTTTTTGACTATGTCAAACACCTAAAATCAGTATAATTGCTCTGTTTTCTGCATCTAAAATTCTTTTGGTTAGGTCAGCGTCCGGGTCTGATACCTGCCCCTTCGCTCTATGATTTCCAACCTCTTTAGTATCTCGCTTGCCCCGGCTGAAGCTGCTCTGTACGCCTTCAGGAAGCCGGCATAACTGCTCTTTGATACTGATCTCTTCATCAGAAGCACATCAAGCGCCTTCTCTTCCACAGAATTAGTGACCTCCGACAGGCCAAAGTCAATAACGCACGGGCCCTCCTTCCCTACAATGATGTTTGCAGGGGTGTAGTCGCCATGGGCAACATTGGCATTGTGCAATTGCCCTAGCATGGCCCCGATCTTACCGAAGGCCAAAGCCTTCCCCCTCTTCGAGTTGATCATATTTGAAAGCTTTTCACCTTCAATGCGGCTCATGTAGATGTCATAGCCATCATAAATGATAAGCTTCGGCGCCCCAATCCCTGCTTCTGACACCATCGCTATTATCCTAGCCTCATTCTTCGACCGCTGGGACCTGATCTTCGTGTCCATCTCCGTAACCCTGTATTTTTTCTGCAGCCGTCTCTTCACCAAGGCCGGTATGCCTCCGACTACGGTTTCATAGACGACCGCCTCAGCTCCCTCTGCGATGATCTTCATTCCCAATCCACCATGACACTGTCGATTCTGTACTTCTGCTTGACTGTTAAGTCTGCCGCAGCGGCTTTGTGCCCGCTTCTGAACATCTTCTCTGCCACCAGCGCAATCATGGCACCGTTGTCGGCGTTGTATTCATCCGCTGCAACACCGAACTTTGCTCCATGCGCCCTGCACATGATGCCTGCCATCTCCTTCAGTCTTGCGCTCTGGGCGACCCCTCCGCAAATGAGGAACTCCTTCGACCCCATGAGCATCATTGCACGTTCCGCCGCCTCGCACAGCATCGCGAATGCGGTCTCCTGCAGCGAATAGGCTACATCCCTGACGCTTTTTCCAGTGGCGAGAAGCTTCTCGGCATTGGTGAGCAGTCCGGCGAAGGCAAAATCCATTCCCTTTACTGTGTATGGCATCTCGATGTACCTGCCGCCCTCTGCGACCTTCGCCACCGTCGATCCCCAGGCCGGATTCAGCTTCGCAGCACGTGCGAAGTTATCAATCATGTTGCCAACTCCAACGTCAAATGTCTCTCCGTAAATGTGATAGTGCGTCCTTGGCTCCTCGTTGAGCCCGATTATCTGCGAGTTTCCGCCGCTCACGTAAAGCGCAAGCGGGTTCTTCATCTTCAGGTACCACTTGGCCACCTCAATGTGGGCCACTGCATGGTTGACCGGCATTATCGGGACCTTCAGGTCCCTTGAAAGCGTAAGTGCAGTCAGTTGCCCAATCCTAAGGCATCCGCCAAGCCCAGGCCCTTTCGTGTACCCCACTGCTTCAATGTCTCCAGCGTCAATCTTTGCCGTCTCCAGCGCCTCCGTGATCAGGTCTCCGACCCCTTCTGAATGAAAGTCAGCGACCCTTGCGGGAATGAGGCCCTTGTCTGTTATCTTGTACATGCGCTTTACGTTGCAGAGCACCTTTCCACGGTCTACTATGCCTATTCCCATGGTGTGTGCGCTGCTTTCTATGCCCAAAACCGACGTAGTCTATCCCCTCATTCATACACAGTTTTCCTATGCTCAAACCTCATGAGGCAAAGGCAGGTTCCATTAACAGAATAAATCAACCGGTAGGGTTTGATATAGACTGTACGGCTGTCTCTCATATCATACCTTAGTGGCTTTCCGATGGTTGGGGCATCTATAATCTTCTCGATCTGTTTCCTTAGCCGCTCAAGGGTTTTTCCATCTCTAACCTTGGCTACCTCTCCAGCAAATAAGTCGGTCTCTATTACCTCAGTTATGTAGCTCATCGCACCATCGATTCAAGCCCGGTCAAACAGGGGATGCCTACCAGGCCGCCATCCTTTTCAAGAAGGCGTCTTTAGTGTACTTTGTATATTTGCCCTCCTCAAGTTGTTTCCAGGCCTTCTCCGCACTCTCCAACGCATCGATATCCTCCCTAACTATGGGGTCATCTATCATCTTGAGAAGGATCAGTTTTTTGCTTGTCTGCATTGCAAAAAGCGTACCTTTCTTGATGTGCAACTTCGACCTTATGGACTTGGGCAAAACGATCTGGCCCTTCGAGCTTATCCTAGTTATCTCCAATCCCTTCTCCATACTAGTAAGATGGTCTTACTAATATTAATAACTTGTGCTCAAGCGAAGAAAAAGATAAGAATCAGGCGACTTCTATGCTCGAATCCCTGTATCCTATGCTGACGAGCGCCTTCCTTGCATGATCTTTGTGCTCGCCCTGGAGCTCAATCAGATTTCCCTTGGCCGTTCCGCCGCAGGCTAGGATTCTCTTTAGCGATTTGGCGGTCTTGTCGATCTCATCGAGGCTGATTCCCTCAACGACCGTGATGTACTTGTCGAATTTAGCTTTCTTGGTGTAGACCTTGATCTTGCTCTCCGTCTCCCTGTCTAGTATGTTGCAGACGCAGAGTTCCTTTGGCAATCCGCAGTTAGGGCAAACGTCCGCCATCTAGATCTTTGCACCCCTCTCGGTAAGCACGGTGTTGATCCTGGCTATGGTCCTCCTTATGCTCCTGGTCTTGTTGCTTTTGCTGGCCACTCCCGTAGATGCAATCTTCCTCCTCTCGGTGTTGAGCTCCAGCTGGAGCTGCCCCAGTGTGGTCTTAAGGGCGTCAACCGACAGATTCCGTATGTCCTTTTTCTTTATGCAAAGCACCTAAAACAAGTAGTCTGTATTATGAAGAATCAGGTTTTTAATGGTATTGCTGCCGTTGCGGTTATCGGCGGTCTCAATTGTTCAGTCCGATTGAACTGCCTGGAGGCCGAAGCCCCTGGGGTTATCCGCTATCCTGTAGGCCAAATTGTCAAGAAGCGCCCTGGTGGAGGCGGCCTTGGCCCGATCCTCCCTGTGCCTCATCCCGAACAGCGGCTGGTAGGAAAAAGCCTCCGGTAGTCTGTGGCATAACTCCTGGAACTCGTTGCTCTTCATCTGGAACTGCTTTCCGTTGTCTGTCCTGTTGACCCACATGAACTCGTCCAGGGCTGTTATCTCAACGTTCCCTCCGAGGAACCTGATGGATATGTTGACTGTATGCCTGCCCTCCCCCAGCCGGCTAAGGAATATGCCCTTGGTCGCGTGCTTCCTGAGTAGTCTGCCCACTTCTCTGGCCGCCCTGTTTTCCCCCACAGCGCGTTTTTCGGCAGTTATTGGCATCTAATCACGGAACTCATTTACAATCTGATTAATGTGTGTAGTCCAGGAACCTTCTCCAAATCATCGGCAAACTTTCCGAGCGTCTCCTCTGTCAAGGCCGCACTGAACTCCAAGTTTCTCTGCTTGACCGGATCCTGGTTTATCGGGCCAAGCTTGTTGAACTCAAACGGCTGTGGTATGGCCAAATAGCACATAGGTACTCCCAATCCACCGAGCTTCAGGAGCTCCCTGTCCTCCAATCCTATGGTAACCTCCTTTGGTGTTACACTTATCTTCAGATCCCTTGCTACGCCGAGATACCTGGTCATGGTTACTACTTTGACCGGTTCCGGGTACATGGGTACCAGCTCAACCTTCACAAAGTGGCTTGTTCCCCTTCTCAGCCACTTTGCGGCCTCCCGCAGTCCGTCAATCTCATCCTGGCTTTTCAATTTAAAGCTTGCCGGGACCTCGGCCTCCATGAGAGCCGATCTGGCTGCCGCAATACTAACTGGCCTGCCTGTTCCACTTCCGCCGCCACCGCCTCCCCCTCCAAAACTGTTAAGCCGTTTTGTTGAATTGGAATCCATATTATCACTAAGACTGTTTTAGATTAGGAAATATATATGTCTTGTGAAATGACAAAAATTCGTCAAATCAGCCAAGTTTTAAATACCTTGCCGAGATAACTGCTATAGTGAATTTTATGATAACAGGATTCTCCATACTCAACGTGGAAGGCAAGATCCAGTCCGTAGACGCGCTCGCCAAGCAGAGGTTCCCAAAGCTCAACATAAACATCGAGAAGGTCGAGGCGGCAGGGGACAAGGTCAACATATCCTATTCATTCCAGGCTGATTACACTGACAGCGACTCAAAGGACGCCAAGAAGCTCGGCCACATCAAGCTCGACGGGATCGTCGAGATGACCGAGGGCAAGGATGCAGCGGCCACGGTGCTCAAGAAGTGGAACGCCGACCACATGCTCCCGAACGCCATGGCGGAGGAGCTGATAAACAGCCTTAACTTCAGGTGCAGCGCCACGGGAACGCTTGTCGCTTATTCCATAGGCCTCATACCTCCTATGGTTGTATCCACAACAAAGATACAGGAGCCCAAGAAGTAAACTTCCATTTATGCCTCAGGAAAAGAGCGAGGGTAGCGGTGGGGAAGTCCGCCTGGAGGCTGCGGTTCTGGACGTAGACTACATCAACCAGGGCGACAAATCCATCATAAGAATGACCGTCAAGTCAGCCGACGGTGCGGTCCACGAGCTCCTGGACCCTGAATACAGGCCCTACTTCTGCTTTCTTCCGATCGGCAAGAGCGACATCAGCGGCGTCTTCGTGCAGGACGGAGACAAGGTTATAAAGCCGATCGGATTCGAGAAGGCGAAGATGACGCTGCTGGGAAAGCCGGTGGATGCGCAGAAGGTGTTCGTGAGCAACGCCGCCCAGGTGCCGAAGCTCAGCGAGGCGATGCGGCATCTCGGGGACGCCTACGAGAAGGACATCCCCTTCGCCAAGAGGTACGTGATAGACAAGAGCATCACCCCGCTCACGATGCAGAAGATCGTGGCGACCAAGGGCGATGGCACAAGGCTCATCCTAAAATCCATAGAGTCGACCGGATCCAAGGAGCCGATCCCGCTCAGCGTCATGTGCTTCGACATAGAGGTCTACAGCCCGGGCTCCGGAATGCCGAAGGCGGACAAGTGCCCGATAATAATGATCAGCTACTCCTTCAAGACGAGGGAGTCGAAGAAGGCCGGCGTGATAACCTTCAAGAAGATCGACCTGCCGTTCGTGGAGTCGCTGCCGGACGAGAAGCTGATGATAAAGAGGTTCATGGACCTGCTGGACGAGCTGCAGCCGGACATAGTCACAGGATACAACTCCAGTGGGTTTGACGTGAAGTACTTCATAGAGAGGTGCACGGCCCTGAACATGAGGTTCAGCATGTCCAGGTTCGAGGGCGAGACGAAGATCGAGAGGCACGGACTGGTGGACCGCGTTAAGTTGGCAGGCAGAGTACACGTGGACATGTACACAGTCATAAAGTTCATTTCAATTGTGGGGGCGGCCGAAAGCATACTGAAGCTGAACAGCAAGACGCTCAAGAACGTCTACGAAGCCATCAGCCCGGCCGAGACGAAGAAGGTCATGGTTGACAAGCCTAACATCTGGAAGATGTGGGACGGCGGAAAGGATGAACTAGAGGCGCTGGCCACCTACAACCTGGACGACTCCTTTGCACTCGAGAAAGTTTACGAGACCTTCAGCCCGATAATGATCGAGCTGGCCAGGCTCACCTACGACCCGCTGACAGACGTCTGCGTATCGACCACAGGTCAGCTCGTGGAATTCATGATGATGCACAGCTCCTGCCACAACGGCGAGCTGATACCGAACAAGCCGGACGAGGGCGAATCCAGGGACAGACTCAGGAACCCGATCGAGGGCGCCTACGTCAAGACCCCGGAGCCCGGAATCTATGACAACCTGGCCATGTTCGACTTCAGGGGGCTGTATCCGTCCATCATAATTAGCTACAACATCGATCCATCTACAGTCACAAAGGAAACGGTAGACACATTCGAGTCGCCGGACGGCACCCACTTCGAGAAGAAGAGGAAGGGGATAATGCCCGCCCTGCTGCTTATGATGATGAACGAGCGCGCAGCGGTGAAGAAGGCCTACAAGAAGGATCCGAGCAACCTCCTTCTGGGGTCCAGGTCCATGGCGCTCAAGATAGTCTCAAATTCATTCTACGGATACCTCGGCTACGCACGGTCAAGATGGTATTCCAGGCCCTGCGCAGCCAGCGTGACGGCCTTCGGAAGGCAGTACATCAAGAAATCCATGGAGGCAGCGGAAGCCAAGGGCCTGAAGGTCATCTACGGTGACACAGATTCAGTGATAGCGCTCCTGGACACCAAGACCAAGGAAGACGCATTGACATTCATGAAGGAGTACAACAAGAGCCTACCGGAGCCGATGGAGTTGGAGCTGGAGGACTTCTACAGCAGGGGCGTATTCGTTGGCACGAAGGGCGGCAAGGGAGAGGGAGCAAAGAAGAAGTACGCGCTCATCTCGGACAGCGGACGCATAAAGATAAGAGGATTCGAGCTGGTTAGAAGGGACTGGTCAAGGATATCAAGGGACACCCAGCGCGCAGTCCTTGAAACCATACTAAAGGAAGGAGACCCGAAGAAGGCCTCTGACATCGTCAAGGAGACGATCAGGAGGCTGAGGGCAGGGGAAGTGCCGCTAAGCGACGTTGTGGTCTCCACGCAGCTCAGGAAGAGCATAGAGGGCTATGATGTGAAGTCACCTGAGGTCTCGGCAGCCAAGAAGGCGGTGCAGGCTGGCTTCAAGACCAAGGATGAGGTTGAAAACAACATCATCGGCTATGTCATCACGAAGCACGGCAACACTATTTCAGACAAGGCGATGCTGGAGGGGATGGCCACCGACTACGACCCGGAGTACTACATAAACCATCAGGTAATCCCATCAACGATGAAGATACTCAAGGAGCTCGGCTTCAGCGAAGAAGAGCTGAAGGGGCTCGGGACACAGAAGAAACTAGGTGGTTGAATGGATGAACAACGATTGAAGAAGATGATGGAGGTTGGAAAGGCTTCGCAGGATGCAATAGTGGCGGCAAGTAAGCTGGTCAAGCCCGGCAAGACTTTGCTGGAAGTAGCCGAGGCGGCTGAAAAGCAGCTGAAGGCGACTGGATTCGGGCTCGCCTTCCCGCTGAACCTGTCCCAGAATGAGCGCGCAGCGCACTACTCACCATCGCTTGAAGACAAAACCATATTTTCGGAAAAGGACATAGTGAAGATTGACTTCGGTGCCGAGAAGAATGGCGTTCTGGGAGACGGTGCACTAACCATTGACCTATCCGGCGAGCACGGAAAGATGATTGAGGCAGCCGAGCTGGCCCTGGACAATGCCATTTCCATGGTAAAGGCAGGTGCGGAAGTGGGCAAGATAGGTGCGGAAATTGGAAGAACGATCGAGAAGGCAGGCTTCCAGCCAATCATCAACCTCGGCGGCCACGGGATTGAGGAAAACGACCTCCACACCGGATCATTTATACCAAACTACGACAACGGAGATGAAACGGTCCTTGAGGAAGGAACCATAATCGCGATAGAGCCCTTCATTACTACAGCCTCAGCAAGGGGCCAGGTGACCGAGGGCGATGCCACTGAGATCTACTCAGCAACTGGCGGAGGCGACATCCCAAGGACGCCAACTGCCAGGAAGCTGCTCTCTGAGATACAGGCGAAGTACCCGAGCAACCCCTTCGCCGCAAGGTGGCTCTCCTCTGGACTTTCCCGATTTTCCCTCTACTCTGCCATATCAGACCTCTTCAGGAACGGCTGCATCCAGTCGAGCCCTGTGCTGGTCGAGCTGTCGAACGCCCCGGTCGCCCAGGCTGAGGCCGAGCTCCTGGTCGAGTCCGACAATTGCAGAATAATTACGAGGGCAAAATTGTAGTGGACTACATGATCATGTAGTGAATACCCATATGTATATCGTTTCATACTTGGGCGAAAAGTAGGGTATTAATATGCGTGTTGTAAAAGTTTTGTCCGGCATTCCGCTGGGTGGGTCTCGTGATTGAAAAGATAAGAAAAAGGGACGGCTCCATAGTAGATTTTGATCCTTCAAAGATAAGCGAAGCCATATCCAAGGCCATCTACGCCGTGAGGGGCGCAGTGATGCCTGACGAGCTCGCCAAACTGACCCAGATGGTGGCCATAGAGACCCAGATGGCCTATGACACGGGTGTCGCAGACGTGGAAGGGGTGCAGGACGCGGTGGAGATGTGCCTGATGAAGGCCGGCTACTACGACGTAGGACGCGCTTACATTCTTTACAGGGAAAGGCATGCCCAGCTCAGGGACCAGAAGAGGAGCGAGACCCTCAAGAAGATCGACGAGGGCAAGCTATTCATACTAAACAGCAAGAAGACCAGAGAGCAGTTCAGCGAGGCGACTCTAAGGCGCTTCATGAATGAGGCGTGCAGGGGCTTCGAAGGCGTGGTGAACGTCGAGGAGCTGCTGCAGGCCTGTGAAGTAAGCGTCTACGACGGAATGCCGACAGAAGAGATAGCCCAGCTGGCCGTGCTCACGGCAAGGTCCATGATTGAGACGAACCCGGTCTATGACCTCGTTACGACGAGGATGTTCCTCTCCAACATCTACAAGGAGGTCTGCGGAGAGCGCATACGCACAGATGGCCTCAAGACCGCCTGGGAGGACTCATTCATAAAGAACATAAAGCACGGAGTTGCCATGGGCAAGCTCTCAAAGGAGCTCGAGACCTTCGACCTGCCGATGTTAGCCTCCAAGCTCGAGCCCAAGAGGGACGAGCTGCTCCCCTACAGAGGAGTTCAGACGCTCTACGACAGGTACTTCATATTCGACTACAATGAAAAGAGACACACGGAGACCCCGCAGATGTTCTGGATGAGGGTCGCCATGGGGCTCGCGATAAACGAGCCAGACAAGAATGCGGCAGCAGTAAGGTTCTACGGCGTCCTATCGACGCTCTCACTGGTAAGCTCAACGCCAACTCTATTCAACTCGGGCACCGCCCACCCGCAGATGTCTTCCTGCTACCTCACCACCATCGAGGACGACCTCGAGCACATATTCAAATGCTATGCCGACAACGCCCAGATGTCAAAATGGTCTGGCGGAGTGGCCAACGACTGGACAAACCTCAGGGGAACGGGCGCCTACATCAAGAAGACAGGGGTAGAGAGCCAGGGCATAATACCATTCCTAAAGATCGCCAACGACGTCACCGTCTCAATAAACAGGAGCGGAAAGAGGAGGGGCGCCACCTGCGCCTACCTCGAAGCATGGCACTATGACGTTGAGGACTTCATCGACCTGAGAAGGGTCACCGGAGACGAGCGCAGGAGGACCCACGACATGGACACGGCCGTCTGGATCCCTGACATATTCATGAAGAGGGTCATGCAGGACAAGGACTGGACCCTCTTCTCTCCTGACGAGACACCTGATCTTCATCACCTCTACGGCAGCGCCTTCGAGAAGAAATACGAGGAATACGAGAAGATGCAGGCCGAGGGCAAGATCAAGCTCTACAAGGTGCTGAAGGCGAAAGACCTCTACAAGAAGATACTGGTCAACCTCTTCGAGACAGGCCACCCATGGATCACATTCAAGGACCCGTCCAACATAAGGTCGCCGCAGGACCATGTAGGTGTCGTCCACAACTCCAACCTCTGCACAGAGATAACGCTCAACACCTCCAAGGAGGAGACGGCAGTATGCAACCTTGCCTCTGTCAACATGGCCAGGCACATAACCAACGGGGCCCTGGACACGACGAAGCTCGCCGAGACAGTAAAGACAGCAATGAGAATGCTCGACAACGTCATCGACCTGAACTATTACCCAACAATAGAGGGCAAGACATCCAACATGAGGCACAGGCCGGTAGGGCTTGGCATCATGGGCTTCCAGGAGGCGCTCTACCAGCTGGAGATCAACTTCGACTCCGAGCAGGCGGTCAAGTTCGCCGACCAGAGCATGGAGGCGATATCATACTATGCAATCCTCGGATCAGCCGAGCTGGCAAAGGAAAGAGGCTCATACGAAAGCTACAAGGGATCGAAGTGGGACCGCGGTATCTTCCCGATCGACACCATGCCACTGCTCGAAAAGGAGAGGGGAATGAAGATCAACGTCCCCATGGAGGGCATGATGGACTGGACACCGGTCCGTGAAGCTGTCGCAAAGTACGGCATGAGGAACTCCAACTGCATGGCCATAGCGCCCACAGCCACGATATCCAACATTGCGGGCTGCACGCCATCCATCGAGCCGATGTACACCGCTGTTTACGTAAAGTCCAACATGAGCGGCGAATTCACAGTGGTTAACAGATACCTGGTCGAGGACCTCAAGAAGCTCGGCCTCTGGAACAAGCGCACGCTCGAGGAGATAAAGACCAACGACGGCAGCATACAGAAGATAAACTCAATTCCCACTAAGATCAAGGAGAAGTACAAGAACGTCTTCGAGATCGAGCCCACCTGGCTGATCAAGATAGCCGCCTACAGGGGCAAGTGGATTGACCAGAGCCAGTCGCTCAACATATTCACCAATACGGTTTCAGGAAGAGTGCTGTCGGACATCTACATGCATGCCTGGCTAATGGGATTGAAGACCACCTACTACCTAAGGACTCTCGGCGCGTCCGCAGTGGAAAAGAACACAGTCGAGATAACAAGGCAGAAGACCAAGGCTGTGAATGAACCGCAGCCGATGGTCCAAACCGTAAAGGTAAGCGGGGAGGCATCAGTGCAGCCCATGATGCAGCCTGAGCCGATCCTGCAGAGCGCTCTCAAGATAACGAACGATGACATCCAGGAGGCCAAGGCCTGCAAGATAGACGACCCGACCTGCGAGTCCTGCCAATAGATGATGGAATGGCAAAAAAGCAGATACTTAATTCATCTGAGACCGACCCGAACAAGATTTTGCCGATTAAGTATCCATGGGCCAGGGAATACTACAAAAACGGAGTGGCCAACAATTGGGTACCAGAAGAAATCCCCATGCAGCAGGACATCGAGCTCTGGAAGGAGAGGGGCGGACTCACAGACGACGAAAGAAGGATGGTCATGTGGAACCTTGGGTTCTTCTCAACGGCAGAAAGCCTCACAGCAAACAACATAGTTCTCTCGATTTACCGGCACGTCACGAACCCGGAGGCAAGGCAGTACATGCTTAGGCAGGCCTATGAAGAAGCTGTCCACACAGAGACGTTCATCTACTGCTGCGACTCGCTGGGACTCGATCCGGATCAAGTATTCAACATGTACAACAGCATACCGAGCATAAAGAAGAAGGACGACTTCGTGGTCGATATCACCAAGTCGCTGCTCGATCCCACTTTCACCACCACAGGCGTAGACAACATAAAGAAGTTCCTCAACGACCTGATCGGTTACTATGTCATCATGGAGGGGATATTCTTCTATGCAGGCTTCGCCATGATGCTCTCATTCAAGAGAATGAACAAGATGATTGGAGTGGGAGAGCAGTTCCAATATATACTCAGGGACGAGTCCGTGCATCTGGCATTCGGAATCGACCTCATCAACACAATAGTCAGTGAGAACCCGGATGCCTGGACAGACGACTTCAAGAGGGCGACAGTGGAAAACATAAAGAAGGCAGTCGACCTGGAAGCGGAATACGCGCGGGACTGCCTGCCCTCAGGAATCCTGGGACTCACTTCAGATACAGTTATTCAGTATGTTCAATACACGGCGGACAGGAGGCTAGAGAGGCTCAACCTGCCGCAGCTCTACAATGTCAGGAATCCGTTCCCATGGCTTAGCGAGGTAATCGACCTCAGGAAGGAGAAGAACTTCTTCGAGACCAGGGTCACTGAGTACAAGACCGGCGGCCAGCTGGAATGGTAACAGATTTAATAACATTAACAGCCCTACAGCATCATGCAAAGTGATGTGGCCAAAAGACTAGTCCTATTTGACGTAGACGGCACACTCGTAAAACAGTGGACTGGAGCACCTTCTCAATCAGGCCGGTTGATCAAAAAATATTTTGGTCTTGACAGCAGCGGAATCAAGTTCCACGGGGATGGGATGACCGACCGCCAAATCCTTGTAGAAAAGCTCAAGCTACTCGGTCTAAAGGACCCAGAAAAAGACCCCCGGATTGAAACTGCGCTTTTGGGCTATACTTTGATCACAGAAGAAATAATGGCAGAATTCGGGATGGAACCCATCCCAGGGGCCGAAAGCCTAGTAAAAAAACTTATAGATTCGGGTGTGACTGTGGGTCTTCTCACTGGTAATACACCTGGAAGAGCCCGGCTGAAGCTCGAAGCAGTGGGTTTGTGGCATTACTTTAAAATAGGTGCATTTGGCGACGTAACCTCAAAAAGAAGCGAATTGGTAAAGATCGGGATAAAAGAAGCAAAGAAGAAGACTGGCATATCCTTCAGCAAGGCGGACGTATTCATACTGGGCGATACAGTAAGAGACATAAAATGTGCAAAGGATTCCGGTGTAAAATCAATATCCGTAGCTACTGGAAAACAAAGCATGGAGACTCTCTTAAAAGAGAATCCAGATCTTATTTTTAAGGATTTTTCTGATACGGACAAAATAACAAATGCAATCCTATCCGGATCTTAAAAATGCTGCAGAATCAGGCACGCGCAGTTGCGGTGCGCTCCCTGTTGTCGCACTCCTCTTCGAACTCGCGGTTGAGGTTTGTCCAAGCTGTCCTATAGACGTCTCTCCTGTCCTTCTCCGTGTTGAACGCAAGCCAGACTGAGAAAAGGCTGTCCGGCAGGTTCATCTGCGCCACTTCCTGCAGGTCCTTCGGGTCAACCATCTTCCAGCGGGACTTCTTCGCCTCCATGTACTCTGTCTTGACTTCTGGAGACGCCCTCAGCCTTTCCGTATCTCTGCTGATGAGCGCGCGATTTGTCTGCCATGCATGTCTTGGAGAAAATGATGCGACAAGAGTCGCCTGAGCATGAATAAGTTCGTCGTCACCGGAGAAAGAGGTACCGTTCGCCTTTTGGGCGAGTTGATGAAATTTACTAGCGAGTATGTCATGTTTGGTTATGTTAAACTTTATCGGCATCGCTCCACCAACCAACCCAAACCATTTAATAGTATTCAGAATAATAAAGTATATAAGCACTTGCTGAAGTGATGACGATGGGAATTTTTGATATTTTCGGAAAAAAGGATGCGGGCAGCGACATAACCAAGGGCGTTCCGTTCCTAATTTCGACGGAACTTGTGCCCTACAGGCTCTATTCAAGGAGGAACAGTTCTGCAACACTCATCGTAAAGGTAACAAACGTGACAAAGGACATTCTTCTCACTTCGATAGTTGCGGAGCTGCCAAACAAACTTGGTTTCGATGAGATGGCAATGGCAAGGCAGCGCGAAGTAAGGATCGGCGAAATGCAGCCAAACGACCAGAAGGAAGTGAAGTTCAACATCTATGGCAACGTTGGCTCGGAAGCGGGCGAATACACGGCCAGGCTTACGGCAATCGCCCATTACAGGGACTACAGCCACGTCCTGAACGCCATAAAGAAGCAGATATCAATATCAGTGGTGTAGCGGCTACTGCTTTTTCTCCTGCGGCTCCTTCTCCTTAGGCGGAGCCTGCTGCGGTTGTGGCTGCGGCGCCGGTTGCTGCACCGCATCTGTCTGATTGACCAGAGATGTTATCCCGTAGAGCATCTCGGTGACCTTGGCACCCTTGTCGGTGAGCTTGACGACCTTGAGCTTGCCATGCTTCTCGCAGTTCACCAGGTTCATCTGCTCGCAGGTGTTTATGAACGTGCACGCATGGACGTAGGTGGTCCCGGCGGCCTTGGCAAGGGATGACACATACCACGACTGGTTGGTGTCCCTAAGCGCCAAAAGTATGCCTGCCTGCTTGCCCTTGAGCAGTATCTTGATGTCCACACAAAGATTTGGGCGGCTGATATAATAAAGTAACGCAGAATGGAAGCAAAACAGCGAATTATAAATACCTTAAAGCAAACATCTATCCGATAACAATGGGGGACGGACGGGCGGGCAACGGTTTCACGCTTCTGGCTTTCGCAGTAGGGGCCATCCTGATACTGGTGGCCCTGGTGGATGGCGCAAGCATAGCCATAGCGGTCGCCCACGGCATACCCCTCAGGACCCTCAGCGCAACAAAAAGCGCAGTGCTTGACATCTTCACGGACATAATTATACCGTTGATTGGTGGGATAATGCTGATTGCAGCAGCCATGAAACTCCTCAACACCAGCCAGAGGCGCATAGTAAGATCAAGCGCAAGGAAGGAGAGGGTTGCCCAGAAGGAGAAGGCGATCAACACCTTCCTCAACGATGATGAAAAGAAGGTCATAACACTTATCAAATCATCCAAGTCCGGGATGCTCCAGTCTGACATAGTGATAAAGAGCGGCTTCTCGAAGGTGAAGGCCCACCGGATCCTCAAGGGGCTGGAGAACAAGAACCTTATAAAAAGGGGAAGGTTCGGAATAACTAACAAGGTAATCCTGAACGATTAATGCTTAAACGGGGCTGTACGCTAACCTGGTAGACCATCAGATTCGGGTTCTGATTGTCCGAGTTCGAATCTCGGCAGCCCCATTCTATTTTTTCCTCTGTAAGGCTTGGGTCCGAATTCAGTCCTGTAGCCTGACAAAAAGCGCAGCAAAGGCAACCACTGTAACCGCTCCGGCAAGTGACCCTAATCCGAAGGCATACCAGCCACCAACCCCCAGATGCGCTGTTTCAAGAGAAACAGCCACCCACGCGATCGTCCCTATGACCCAGGCTAGTTCCCTCCGATTGGGTGACAACTTCATACAAATCCTTGGGGGTTTGAAATAGAAAGCAGTTTGGTTCTATCAAGGTCTGATGTAACAATACGCCGAGTGGGCAAGCGAAAACATTTATACTTAAAATACAGCTACAAATAACGGTATTGCCATGCTAACAAAGGACCGACCCGCAAAAACCACAGATGCAATAAAGCTGCCTGCAACCTCGATCCTGGTCAAAAACATTGCCGAGAAGGCATTTCCATTCGGTCAGGACGCACACAGGGATGCACTTCTATTGCATTTCACTGGAGTAGTTGGCGGTCACGTCATAAACGCCCGGGGCCTCAGCCTGATGTGGGAACGTTCAATAATGGAAAGTCTCCACAATCCTCCACTAGTCCTCTTGGAAAAGGTCCAGACCTACTTTCCGGATGTGGCCAGGGCCATGGTCCCAGAGGGCATGGCGAAACTGGCAGTAGCTTTCAGGGATGAATTCCAGAGGGACGAAACCATCATACGGGCAAGAGCATAGATCAGTGTGATCGAATGCCAG
>Ga0181525_10000852_pt1 | contig 26523 bp, 28 predicted proteins | sample PEATcosm2014_Bin_48_FD_121100 | JGI IMG/M metagenome (GOLD analysis project Ga0181525, IMG submission 121100) | Peatland microbial communities from MTU Mesocosm Facility, Houghton, MI, USA - PEATcosm2014_Bin06_10_metaG | ecosystem: Environmental > Terrestrial > Soil > Wetlands > Peat | place... | reverse complement strand
GGTCGATGCCGAGGCCAACGTGGTGATGTACCGCGAATACGGCCGCTTGCTGGCCGAGGCCCTGGACCGCCCGTACCTGCAGGCGCCGATCGGCCTCGATTCGACGACCCGCTTCCTGCGCTCGCTGGGCGCGCTGCTGGGCCTGGATCCCGAGCCGTTCATCGCGCGCGAGAAGCACACCACCATCAAGCCGGTGTGGGACCTGTGGCGCTCGGTGACCCAGGACTTCTTCGGCACGGCCAGCTTCGGCATCAGCGCCAGCGAAACGCACGCGCGCGGCATCCGCCATTTCCTGCAGGACGAACTGGGCCTGCCGTGCAATTTCCACTTCGAGCGCCGCGCCGGGGTCAAGCCCGACAACGACGCGGTCCGCGCCGCCGTGCGCGAGCGCACGCCGCTGCTGCTCTTCGGCAGCTACAACGAGCGCATGTACCTGTCCGAGATCGGGGGGCGCGCCGTGTTCATACCGGCCTCGTTTCCCGGCGCCATCGTCCGGCGCCACACCGGGACGCCGTTCATGGGCTACGCCGGCGCGACCTACCTGGTGCAGGAAGTCTGCAATGCGATGTTCGATGCGCTGTTCAACATCATCCCGCTGGGCACCGACCTGGACCGCGTCGAGGCGACGCCGGCGCGTGCCGCGCCGGACCTGGCGTGGAACGCCGAGGCGCGGCGCACGCTCGACGCGCTGCTCGAGAGCTATCCCGTGCTGTTGCGGATCTCCGCGGCCAAGCAGCTGCGCGACGCGGCCGAACGCGCGGCGCGCGGTGCCGGCGCGGCCTGCGTCGCGCCCGAGCACCTGCAGCGCTGCGCGAGCGGCGCGCCCGAGGCGGCGCCGGCGGCCCGCCCCCAGGCGCAACCGGCATGAAGGCCGACGCGATGGTCAGGCGCTGCACACCCCTTTCGAATCGACCGGCGCACGCCACCCTTGCGGGGGAAGCGCCGGTCCTTGCGGCCTTGCGGCCGAATCTGTACCCGGCCGCGGGGATCGCGCGGCGCCAGCCGAAAGGCCCTGAAGGAGGATAAATCATGTCTGAACGAAACGGCTCGCTTTCGGGCCTGACGGAGCGCGAAGCGCAGGAGTTCCACAAGCTCTTCATGTCGAGTTTCATCGGCTTCACGGTGATCGCGATCATCGCGCACGCCCTGGTGTGGAGCTGGCGGCCCTGGTTCTGATCCGGCCACGAGGAGAATTCCATGCTCGTTTCCGGATCGACCCTGCAGCACGCGACGGGCGGCGATCATTCGCTGTCGTCCGTGGCGATCTTCATCGCCGGCTTTGCCGTGGTACTGGCGCTGGCCATCGTCGGCATCCTGTTCCGGCTCGACTGGCGCTCTTGGCTGCCCGGTGCCGAGAAGCGCGATTCGCTGGTCGGATCGATGACGGCGGCGGTCTTCAGCTTCATGTCTTATTTCCCATAGGAGGTGCTTCAAATGTGGCGTATCTGGATGCTCTTCGATCCCCGCCGGGCGCTGATCGCGCTCGCCGTCTTCCTGGCCGTGCTGGCCCTGCTGATCCATTTCATCCTGTTGAGCAGCAACCGCTTCAACTGGATCGACGGACCGCATGGCAGCGGCAAGGTCGTGTCGCTGCAGGCGGCCCCGGTGCCGCCGGCAATGAAGTAATCCCGTGCCCGGGAGTGGCGGGCTCGTGCGGGCACGGTCCCGCCGGGCCCGCGTCCCCGGCGAGGCGGGGGCGCAGGCGCTTGACCAACAGGGGGAACGGCGATGTCGATGCTGAGCTTTGAGAAGAAATACCGCGTGCGCGGCGGAACCTTGCTGGGAGGCGACCTGTTCGACTTCTGGGTAGGGCCGTTCTTCGTCGGATTCTTCGGCGTTACCACCATACTCTTCGCGGTCCTGGGAACGCTGCTGATCCTCTACGGCGCGTCGCTGGGGCCGACCTGGAACCCGTGGCGCATCAGCATCGCGCCGCCGGACCTGAGCTACGGCCTGGCGCTGGCGCCGCTGGCCGAGGGCGGGCTGTGGCAGATCATCACGATCTGCGCGCTCGGTGCGTTCGTCTCGTGGGCGCTGCGCGAGGTGGAGATCGCCCGCAAGCTGGGCATGGGCCTGCACGTGCCGTTCGCCTTCAGCTTCGCGATCCTCGCCTACACCACGCTGCAGGTCTTCCGGCCGCTGCTGCTGGGGGCGTGGGGCCACGGGTTTCCGTACGGCATCTTCAGCCATCTGGACTGGGTGTCCAACACCGGCTACCAGTACCTGCATTTCCACTACAACCCGGCGCACATGATCGCGGTGTCGCTGTTCTTCACCACCACGTTCGCGCTGGCGCTGCACGGTTCGCTGATCCTTTCGGCGGCCAACCCGATGGAGGGCACGCCGGTGCTCACGCCGGAACACGAGAATGCCTATTTCCGCGATTTCATCGGCTATTCGATCGGCACGCTGGGCATACACCGCCTCGGGCTGTTCCTGGCGCTGTCGGCGGTCTTCTTCGCCGCCGTCTGCATCATCATCAGCGGGCCGCTCTGGACCCGCGGCTGGCCCGAATACTGGACGTGGTGGCTCGATCTGCCGATCTGGCGCTAGCGACCTGGAGAACGCGCGATGGCGACTTATCAGAACATCTTCACGCAGGTGCAGGTCCGCGGACCGTTCCACAAGGGTCCGCCGCTCGAGCCGGGCGGGCCCTGGGTGCGCAAGGGGCGGCCGCGCTTCATCACCTTGCTCGGGCGCTTCGGCGATGCGCAGATCGGTCCGTTCTACCTGGGGTTCCTGGGCCTGGCGTCGATCATCTGCGGCTTCACCGCCTTCGAGATCATCGGCCTCAACATGTGGGCCTCGGTGGGCTGGAACCCCATCCAGTTCGTGCGCCAGCTCCCCTGGCTGGCGCTGGAGCCGCCGTCGCCGTCCTGCGGCCTGCACGTGCCCTGTCCGCTCAACGAGGGCGGGTGGTGGCAGATGGCCGGATTCTTCCTCACCTTGTCGCTGGGCCTGTGGTGGCTGCGCACCTACCGCCGCGCCCGCGCGCTGCGGATGGGCACGCACGTGGCCTGGGCCTTCGCTTCGGCCATCTGGCTCTACATCGTGCTCGGATTCATCCGGCCGCTGCTGGTGGGCAGCTGGAGCGAGGCGGTGCCGTTCGGCATATTCCCGCACCTGGACTGGGTGGCGGCGTTCTCGCTGCGCTACGGCAACCTGTTCTACAACCCGTTCCACGCGCTGTCGATCGCCTTCCTGTACGGCTCGGTCCTGCTGTTCGCGATGCATGCCGGAACCATCCTGGCCGTGAGCCGCTACGGCGGCGAGCGCGAGCTCGAGCAGATCACCGACCGGGGCACCGCCGTGGAGCGGGCCGCGCTGTTCTGGCGCTGGACCATGGGTTTCAATGCCACGATGGAATCGATCCATCGCTGGGCCTGGTGGTTCGCGGTGCTGTGTCCGCTGGTCGGCGGCATCGGCATCCTGCTCACGGGCACCGTCGTCGACAACTGGTACCTCTGGGCGGTCAAGCACGGCTACGCCCCGGGATATCCGCCCATCGACCCGCCGGCCATCGATCCGGCAACCCTGCCCGGAGCGGGCCAGTGAGCGCCCGGGGCCGGCGCTTCGTCAGGGCCATGCAGCGCTGCTGCGGCGCGGCCTGCCAGCTGGCCATGGACCAGATACCGAGCATCGCGGATCCGGAACTGCGCGCGGCCTTCACGTCGTGGGCGCGCCTGGGCCTGTCGGACGAGGCCGGGCCCATGCCCGCGCCGTTCGGCCATGCGGCAGCTGTGGAGGTGACGCCATGAATGCAAAGACCTTGGTCCGTTTCGCTGCGCTGCCGGCACTGCTTGCGCTGCTGGCCGGCTGTGACCGGCCGCCGATCGAATCGATCCAGCGCGGATTCCGCGGCGACGGGCAGGTGCAGATGTACAACCCGCGCGTGTACGCGGCAAGGTTCGACCAACAGCAGATTCCCGAGGCGGCGCCGCCGGCCGATGCCGACGGGCCGCGCGCCAAGGACGTGTTCCAGAACGTCCAGGTCCTGGGCGACCTGAGCAGCACGCAGATGGTGCGCGTGATGGTGTCCATGTCCGCCTGGGTGACGGGCGGCGAGGGCTGCAGCTACTGCCATGTCATCGAGAATCCGGAACTCGACGTCAAGTACCCGAAGATCGTCGCTCGCCGGATGCTGCAGATGGTGCGCTACATCAATTCGCACTGGAAGGACCATGTGGCCGAGACCGGCGTGACCTGCTACACCTGCCACCGCGGCAATCCCGTTCCCGCGAACCTCTGGTTCGCCAATCCGGCGTCGACGCCCTCGGCCACCTTCACCGGCTGGCACCAGCAGCAGAATTCCACCGTGCCCAGCTATGTCCAGGCCAACGCCTTGCTGCCGTCGGCCGCCATGGGCTCGCTGCCGGTCGATCCTTTCTCGCTCTACCTCAAGGGCGCGGAGAACATCCGCGTCCAGGCCACCGACGCGCTGCCGATGAACGGCATGGGCGCTTCGGTACAGCAGGCCGAGTGGACCTACGCGCTGATGACGGTGATGGCCAAGTCGCTGGGGGTGAACTGCAACTACTGCCATAACAGCCAGTCGCTGGCTTCCTGGAAGGAGAGCAGTCCCACGCGCGCCACGGCCTGGTACGGCATACGCATGGTGCGCGCGCTCAACAACAACTTCGAGGATTCGATCGACGCGGTGCTGCCGGCCAAGCGCCACGGCCCGATGGGCGATGGCCCCAAGATCTACTGCGCCACCTGCCACAACGGCGTGTTCAAGCCGCTGTACGGCATCTCGATGCTCAAGGACTTCCCGGAACTCAAGGGCGATGCGGCGCAGATGCAGGACTACCTGACGTGGAAGGCGCCGCAGCCGCCGCCGGCCGATTACCTCAAGGCGCAGGCGGCCGCGGCCCAGGCAGCGTCGCCACCGGCCGCTGCGGCGCAGTGACGCCGGCGCGCGTGACGGTTCCCAAGGCCCGACCGTGCGCGGGCCTTTTACTCTCGCCCCCGCCGCGCGGGTCGCGAGCTGGGTCGGTGATCGGCGCAGCCTGCCGCTGATCATCGTCACACCCGGCCCCTCGCCCACCGCGCGGGCGAGGGGAGTCTTTATCGTCCCGGCATCGCGGCGCCCGGTGGCTCAGCGGCGGCGTGCCGCGGATCGACGGGCGCCCGGGCGGTCCACGGCGCGGTGAACGGGTTCAGGACACGGCCGGCGCGCTGTGCGCCGCGACCCGGCCGTCGCCGGGCGGCGCGGGCGCATCGCGGCGGCGCTCGCGCCGCGTGGCCCAGGTCCAGAGCGCGTCGGCCGGGATCGGCAGCACGAGCACCAGGTGCTCGAGTATCGCCAGGGCCAGCAAGGTCGCCAGCAGCAGCGCGCCGGCGTTCTGCTGCGCGCTTGCGGTCACCGCCAGCGCATGGCGCACCAGTGCCACGTCGGCGCCGGTAGCGGCGACGATGGACACCGGCAGCAGCAGGTTGACCTTGCGCCGGCCGAAGTACGAACCCAGGTGCGCCAGGCGGCGCGGCAGCAGCTCCACTGCGGAATTGCGCACGCCCAGGAACAAGTTGAGCTTGGCGCTCTCACGCATTACCCAGAGCAGGGTGTAGGTGCAGGCCGCGGTGGGGTTGGGCCGATCCCAGCAGAGGGCGGCCACCACGATGCCGAAGGCGATCAGCACCAGTTCGTGGTAGAGCAGGGCCAGCACCGCCTGGCCGAAGCGGCGCAGTGCGCCGATGTCGGGGCTGCAGGCCTCGCGACGCGGCCCGGTCGCCAGGCCGGTGAGAAAGCTCAGTTCCAGCGCTCCCCACAGGCCGACGCTGGCGGCAAATCCCACATAGGCACCGGCGGCATCCCGGGTGGCGCCCGACAGGACGATGACATACAGCGAGAGCGCGGCGGTGGCGGCGATCACCGCCAGCGCCCGGGTGCTGTGGCCGCGCACCGCACGCTCGGCGACGAAGACCAGCCCCGTGCCTATCCACCAGGTGAATACGGCAAAGGCGACCGGCGGCAGGATGTCGTGCACGCGCGCCGCTCCGGCCGCTGGCCTACCAGGCCGGCGCGAGGCGGACCTGGTCCGGCATCGCGTTGGGCCGGGTGGGCAGCAGGTAGAGGCGGGCGAACGTCGCGGCCGCCGCTGCCGCCAGCATCGCGCGGCGCACGCCGGCGACGAGGCCGCCGCGGCGCTTGAGTTCGGCCTGGCGCTCGGTGATGCGGAACAGCCGGTCCAGGCCGGCGCGGAACGCCGGATGGTCGATGTCCAGGGTGAAGGGAAAGACCTGCCGGGAGATCTCCGAGGTGATGTGCAGGACCTGGTAGTCGTAATCGCTCGGGTCGAAGCCCATCGCCTCGTGCAGCTCGGGGCGCATGTGGTCGCGCACGTACATCGTCGCGTACACGGCCAGCAGGAAGAAGCGTATCCAGAGGCGGTTGTGGCCGGCGAGCAGCCGGGGGTCGCCGCGCATCATGATGGCGAAGGTCTCGCCGTGGCGGAACTCGTCGTTGCACCAGGATTCGAACCAGCGGAAGATCGGATGGAAGCAGCGCTCGGGATGGCGCTGCAACTGGCGGAAGATGGTGATGTAGCGCGCGTAGCCGATCTTCTCCGACAGGTAGGTGGCATAGAAGATGAACTTGGGGCGGAAGTAGGTGTAGTCCTTGGTGCGCTTGAGGTCCCCCAGGTCGATGCCCAGGTCGAAATCGCGCAGGCAGCGGTTGATGAAGTTGGCGTGGCGCGACTCGTCGCGCGCCATGTAGCCCATCAAGGTCTTCATGTCCGGGTTGCGCACGTTCTGCTTGATGTCGTTGTACAGCACGCAGCCGGAGAATTCCGCGGTCACGGAACTGATCAGGAAGTGCAGGAACTCGCGGCGCAACGCCTCGGGCAGCGCCTGGACTTCGGCCTTGAACTGCTCGTCGCGTTCGAAATGGCTGCGGTTGGCGTCGCGCTCGTACTCGGCGAAGAGAGCGTCCCATTCCGCGCGCTGGGCATCGAAATCGAAGCGGTCGAGGGCCGCGAAATCGGTCCGGTAGAAGCGCGGGCTCAGCAGCGACGCGTCGCGGGCGAGGCGGTCGGCGTCCTGCGCGCTGGCGATCGATTCGGTCGGATCCATGTGATTGCTCCCGTTCTAGCGGATGGGGGACGGCGCTGCGGCGTCGGCGGCCAGGGTCGGTGCCGGCGCGGCCGAGGCGGAGTCGCTGCCGGCGCCGGCAGTGAGCAGGCGCGCGAACGCACCGGAATTGGACGGGCCGAAGGCCTGCAACGCGATCATGCGGCCGGTCGCCGGGTCCAGCAGCGTCAGGCTGCCGTCGGCGTGCAGCGCCAGCTGGAACGGCGTTTGCGGTCCGAGCGCATTGCGCAGGCGCTCGCGCGCAAGTCCGCGCAACGTGGCCCGGATGAACCCGTCCGCGCCGGGCCGCAACTCGTCGATCTTGCGCCCGGTGCGCGCGTCGATGACGTCTATGCCGCCCGCGCTCGTGCTGGCGCCGCCGGACCGGTGCTCGACGAACCGCAAGTCGCGCTCCAGGCGGATCGGGGACGCGACCTGCAAGGGCGTGCCCAGCCCGTAGTACCGTGCCAGCGCCGTCGCGACGAGGGCGAACAGCGCAAGGCCGGCGGCGGCGCGCAGCGGCCAGACGGGGAAGGGAACGTTCTCGAAGGGCTCGCTCATGGTGCTCCCGGTAGGTCGCCTGCGCCGGGCGTCGGCGCGCCCCTCATGCCGCCGCCCCCAGCCCGTGGCGCGCACCGGCCGCATCGGCGCGTGCGCGGCGCACCTGCAGGGCCGGCGTGGCCTCGGGTGCGAGCGGGCCGGACGCCGGCACCGATATCGGCGCCGCTGCCGGCGTCGCGGCCGGCGCGGACGCGATGGCACCGGCCGCAAACTCGCCATGGGCGCCCAGCAGTGCGTCGGCCAGGATGCGCGCGACGCCTTGCGGATCGGCCACGCCGCGCAGCATCGGTTCCGGATCCCTCAGGCGCCAGGGGCGCGCGTGCGGCCACAGGTGCAGGAAGGCCAGGTGCGGTCCGGTTTCCAGGTGCAGCGGCAGGTCGCCGCTGCCGTCGCCGTGCAGCGCCAGCGAAGCGGACACTATGCGCCGCAGCGGCAGGTTGATGGTGAGCGGCAAGGCGATGCCGATGCGCAGGAAGACGCGGCGCGTCGTGATGGCATAGATCGTCGTGCGGCTGCTGGCCCAGGCCAGCGCGCACAGCAGCAGGCAGGCGAGCGCGCCCAGGGCCAGCGGCGTGCCGGCGCCGAGCAGCGCATGGCCGTCGCGCCAGTCGGTGTACGCGGTCAGCACGCACAGCAGCGCGAAGTACAGCGCCACCTCGCGCACATGAAAGGCCTGGCGGGCATGCGAACGCCACTGCGGCCTGCCCTGCCAGAGCACCCGTTCGCCGGGCGGCAGGTCTTCGCGTATCCCGGCGATGCGTTCGCAGGGCGCGGCGCTCATATCAGCGGCTCCCGGCGCTGCGGCGTCGCGTACAGGGTGCCGCCGCCGTAGTACGCACAGATCCGGTCCTCCTCGAGCAGTGTGATGCGCTCGGGCTGGCTCAGGCCCGGAACCAGCGCGAACTGTCCGCCCAGGATGGCGTCGACCTGCACCGTGCGCGCCGCGACGTTGGCGAAGGTCGTGGGCAGCAGCACGCGCCGCGCACCGGTGTCGATCTCGAGGTAGCGCATCACGCCTTCGGCACGGTCGATCCAGAGGTCGGCCACCGTGCCGCCTTGCACGCCGTCGGCGCCCAGGACGGGATTGCCGCGCGGGTCGTGCGAGCCCTGGACGACGAAGAAGTCCGTCGCCACGCGCATCGGGACGATCTTGATGTCGCCGTCGTAGGTAAGGTCCGGCACATCGGCGCGCTGCGCGTACGAACCGGGGCCGACGCAGTCGAGCATCGGGTTGCCGGTGGGTTCGAGCGGCGCGCCGGGGAAGTTGCCGGTGGGGACCGCGGCGATAGGGCGGGTGTCGCGCGCATCGTTGGGCGCCGTAAAGGTCCCGCCGTGCGGCAGGTGGTAGGTCTTGGGGGCGGGCAGCGGCGGGAAGCCGACCACCTTGACCCGGCCGCCGGAACGGTCGGTGCGGTCCGAGTCGAGCGGATAGCCTTCGCGCTTGTTCTCGCGATGCAGGTAGAAGATCAAGCCGGCGAAGAATATCCAGAACATGTACAGAACGACTTGCGCGACATCCAGGTACCCGCCGATATTTCCCGAGCCTTCCATCGTCTTCTCCTCACGAATGTGTCGACCAGCCGGAGCCGCCGGCCAGTTCCAGCGTCATGGGCGATCGGCCGGGTCCGCCGGCCGCCAGCCGCGTCGCCAGCGGGCCGATGGCGACCAGGGTGGCGAACAGCAGCGCGATCTCCAGGTGGTAGACCACCTGGTAGCCGGTGGCCGGGCCGTCCATGGCCGTTCCGAGCGCGCCCTGTGCCGCCAGCGCGCCGAACAGATCGCGCAGCGCGCCGCCCAGCGCGATGCCCAGGCCCGCCGCGGTGGCCTGGACCGCGCCCCAGGCGCCTATCGTCATGCCGCCGAAGCCGCCCGCGTCGATCTCCATCGTGGCCGTGAGCGTGCCCATGGCGAACAGCCCGCCGCCCAGGCCGACGAGCGCGACGCCGACGGCGAAGGCCGCGACGGAGGCGAACGGCGCGGCGCAGATCACGCACAGGAAACCGGTGATGCCGATCAGTGCGCCGTAGCCGGCGAGCCGGCAGGAATTGACCGCGCGTCCCAGGTAATGCGCCGACAGCGCGAGTCCGGCAAAGGCGCCGGCCGCCAGCACCGCCGTGAGACCCGAGGTCGTGCCGACGGCCAGGCCCAGTACCTGCCCGCCGTACGGCTCCAGGATCACGTCCTGCATGCTGAAGCCGGCGGCTCCCAGCGTCACGGCCACCAGCAGGCGCACCGAACGGCCGCGTTCCTTGAACGCCTGCCAGGCCTCGGCGAAGCGCGTCCGTGCCGCCGCGGCGCGCTCCAGGGCAGGTTGGCGTGCCTCCTGCTTCCACAGCGCCACCACGTTGAGGACGACCGTGGCCAGCGCCGCACCCTGGACGACCTGGATCAGGCGCATCGTATTGAAGCTGTGCAGCAGCAGGGCGAACGCGCCGCTGGCACCGATCATCCCCGCGAGCAGCATCACGTAGAGCAAGGCCACGACGCGCGGCCGCGTTTTTTCCGGCGCCAGGTCGGCGGCCAGGGCCAGGCCCGCGGTCTGCGTGGTCTGTATGCCGGCGCCCACCAGCAGGAACGCCAGCGCCGCGCCCGCATGGCCGACCCAGGCCGGTCCGCGTCCCTGGCCCGAGAGCAGTATCAGGGCGAACGGCATGATCGCGAGCCCCCCGAACTGCATCATCGTGCCCATCCAGATGTAGGGCACGCGGCGCCAGCCCAGCGGCGAGCGGTGCGTGTCGGAATGAAAGCCGATCAGCGCGCGAAACGGCGCGGCCAGCAGCGGCAGCGCGAGCATCAGCGCCACCAGCCACGAAGCGACCCCCAGCTCGACGATCATGACGCGATTGAGCGTGCCGATCAGCAGCGCGGCGGCCATGCCGACCGATACCTGGAAGAGCGAGAGCCGCAGCAGGCGCGGCAGCGGCAGTTCGGCCGTGGCGGCGTCGGCGAACGGCAGGAAGCGCGGCCCCAGGCGCGTCCAGGCCTGTGACCAGGAACGCGGATCGCGCAGCGCAAAGCGCGACGCGGGCGACGCGGCGGCGCGGCTTTCAGCGCTCACGCACCAGCTCCAGTGCCTGCGAGATGTAGAAGCCGCGGTTGACGCGTTGCGTGCGACCGGCGGTCCAGTCCCGCAGTTCCGGCGCCCGTGCCAGGTGGCGCGAGATCCGGACCGGCGCCACCGGCTCTATGGCCGGCGCGCGGTCGGCGCGCGGAAACAGCTTGCCGACCGCATGCATTCCCGCCAGCAGCACGGTGCGCGGTGCGAAGGTGAACACGATGGACCGGTCGGTGCGCGCGGCCAGCACGCCCAGCACGCGGGTGATGTCGTCCACCGTGTAGTGGATCAGCGAATCCATGCCGACCACGTGATCGAAGCGCCCCAGGCGCGGATCGAGCATGTCGCCCACGGTGAAGTGGATCGTGGCCGGGTCGACGTCCGCCGGCAGGCGCTGGCGCGCCAGCTCCACGAGCGTGGGCGACAGGTCGATGGCCACCACCTCGGCGCCGCGCCGCGCCGCTTCGAACGCCAGCATGCCGGTGCCGCAGCCGGCGTCGAGGATGCGCAGGCCGCGCAGGTCGGCGGGCAGCCACGACAGCAGCGTGGCGCGGATCTGGTCGCGCCCGGCGCGCACCGTTGCGCGTATGCCGCTCACCGGCGCGTCGGTCGTCAGCCGTGCCCAGGCGTCGGCCGCGGTGCGGTCGAAATACGATTCGAGCATCGCCCGGCGGCGCTGGTACGAGGCATGGGCGGGCAGCATGGTCTGCATCGGTGCGCCTTATTCGAAGCCGAGCAGTTCGAAGATGTCGCGATCGCGCATCGGGTTGGCCGCGACGGGATCGGCGCCGCGCCAGAGCGCGTCGGCCAGCCGCAGGTATTCCTGCTGCACGGCCAGCATTTCGGGGGTCTCCTCCATCTCGAAGAGCGTGGCCTTCTTCAGGCGGCTGCGGCGGATCGCGTCGAGGGTGGGGAAGCGCGCCATCGTCTTGAGGCCCACGGCGTCGTTGTAGCGGTCGATCTGCTCGGTGGCCTCGCTGCGGTTGGCGATCACCCCGCCGATGCGCACCTTGTAGTTCTTCGACTTGGCCTGGATGGCGCCGAGGATGCGGTTCATCGCGAAGATCGAGTCGAAGTCGTTGGCCGTGACGATGAGCGCGCGGTCGGCGTGCTGCAGCGGCGCCGCGAAGCCGCCGCACACGACATCGCCCAGCACGTCGAAGATCACCACGTCGGTGTCGTCGAGCAGGCGGTGCTCCTTGAGCAGCTTGACCGTCTGGCCGACGACGTAGCCCCCGCAGCCGGTGCCCGCGGGCGGCCCGCCGGCCTCGACGCACATCACGCCGTTGTAGCCGCGGAAGACGAAGTCCTCGGCGCGCAGCTCTTCCGGGTGGAAGTCCACCGTCTCGAGGATGTCGATCACCGTGGGCACGAGGCGCTTGGTCAGGGTGAATGTCGAATCGTGCTTGGGGTCGCAGCCGATCTGCAGCACGCGCTTGCCCAGCTTGGAGAAGGCCACCGACAGGTTCGAGGAAGTCGTGCTCTTGCCGATGCCGCCCTTGCCGTAGACGGCGAATACCTTGGCGGTGCCGATGCTCACGCTGGGATCGAGCGCGACCTGCAGGCTGCCCTCGCCGTCCGGACGCCTGGGCAGGCTGCGCCGCAGCTCGGTGAGCGCGACGGTGGTGATCTCATTCATGCGGCTGTCCTCGTGGCGGGTGCGACGGACGGTTGACCGGTCGCCCTGCGGCGCCGGCAGTGCAAATGGCGCGCCGGCCCGACGGCGGCCGGAACGCGGTCAGCGGCCGAAGTGCGCTTTGGCTTCATAGAGCGTCTCGACGGTGATGGCCGCCAGGCCGCGTTCGGCGGCGAAGCGTTCGGTATTGCGGCGCGCCTTGGCGCGCACGAAGAACGGAATCTTGCGCAGTTCGCGCTCGCCTTCGGGCGTCCAGCCGGTGGCCGTGTCCGCCGCGGCCGGCGTATCGCCCGGCGCATCGCCCGGCGCATCGCTCGGCTGCCGGCCGTCGCTCGCGGGCCGGCCGGTGGCCGCCAGGTGGGACGCCGGTGCCGCGTCGTGGAACTCGAAATCGCCGCGGAACATCTGCAGCAGGTGCTCCTCGAGTCCCATCATCAGCGGCTGCACCCAGGAATCGAACAGCACGTTGGCGCCCTCGAAACCCATCGCCGGGCTGTAGCGGGCCGGCACGTCCTGCACGTGGATCGGCGTGGAGATCACCGCGCAGGGGATGCCCATGCGCTTGGCGATATGCCGTTCCATCTGCGTGCCCAGCACCAGTTCCGGGCCGGCCGCGGCGACCGCCTGTTCCACCTCGAGGTAGTCGTCGCTGACCAGCGCGCTTATCCCCAGCGCAGCGGCCGCCTCGCGAACGTCGCGCGCGCGCTCGCGGCTGTAGGTTCCCAGGCCCACGACCTCGAATCCCATGGTCTCGGTGGCGATGCGCGCGGCCGCCAGTGCATGGGTCGCGTCGCCGAAGATGAAGACGCGCTTGCCGGTGAGGTAGGTCGAGTCGACCGAGCGCGCGTACCAGGGCGCGCGCGACTGCGAGGACGCCAGCCCGGCCGTTCCCGGATGTTCCCCGGCCAGCACCGGGCGCGGATCCACGCCGGCCAGCTGGGCGACCTCGGCGACGAACTCGCGCGTGGCGCTCGTGCCGATCGGCACGGTCCGCGTGTAGGGCATGCCGAACGCTCTTTCGAGCCACTGGGCGGTGGGTCGCGAGACTTCCGGATACAGGTCGATGTTGAAGCTGGCGTCGGGCAGGCGCCGCAGGTCGTCGACCGTCGCGCCCAGCGGCACGACCGCGTTGACCTCGATGCCCAGCTGCGCGAGCAGGCGGTCCACCTCGACGATGTCGTCGCGGCAGCGAAAGCCCAGCGCCGTCGGGCCCAGGATGTTGACCAGCGGCGTGCGGCGCAGCGGCGGCGTCGGCACGCAGGCCCGATCGGAGAGCACCGCGCGGACCATCTGGTAGAGGGTCTCGCTCGCGCCCCAGTTCTCCTTCTTCGAGAACGCGCTCATCTCGAGGCCGACGACCGGCACCGGCAGGCCCAGCGTCATGCCCAGCGTGCCCGGCTGGTCCTGCAGCAGTTCGGCGGTGCACGATTCGCCCACCAGCAGCAGGCTGGGCTGGAAGCGCGCGTATGCCTCGGCGATGGAGCGCTTGGCCAGCGCCGCGGTCTCGCCGCCCAGGTCGCGCGCCTGGAAGGTCGTGTAGCTCACCGGCGGGCGATGGTCGTAGCGCTCGATCATCGTGAACAGCAGGTCCGCGTAGGTGTCGCCCTGCGGCGCGTGCAGCACCAGGTGCACGTCGCGCATCGATGCGGCCACGCGCATCGCGCCGACGTGCGGCGGTCCTTCGTAGGTCCAGAGCGTGAGCTGCATCGGCGTGGCGCCTTCGTCCTAGACGGTGAGCAGCGCGCGGCGCCGCAGCGGCCGGGCGCAGACCTCGGCCAGGTCGGCCGCCTGCTCGTAGCCGTGGATCGGCGTGAAGACCAGCTCGATCGACCACTTGGTGGCGAAGCCGTCGGCTTCGAGCGGATTGGCCAGCCCCAGGCCGCAGATCGTCAGGTCGGGGCGGGCGGCGCGCACGCGGTCGAGCTGGCGCTCGACGTCCTGTCCCTCGGAGAGCGCGACGCCGGGCGGCAGCAGCGGCAGCTCGGCCTCGATCATCGTGCGGTCGAGGTAGGGGGTGCCGACCTCGATGAGTTCCATGCCCAGCTCGCGGTGCAGGAAGCGCGCTATCGGTATCTCGAGCTGCGAGTCGGGCAGCAGGAACAGGCGCTTGCCCGCGAGCCATTCGCGGTGCCGCTGCAGGCTGCGCGCCGCGCGCCGCGCCGGTCCGTCGAGGACCGCGGTGCGCCGTTCGTCGGCGACGCCCCAGGCGGCGCAGGCGGCGCCGAACCAGGCGCTGGTGCCCTCGGCGCCGATGGGATAGGGCGCGCCGAGCACGCGCGCGCCGCGCGCCGCCAGCGCCCGTACCGTTGCGCCGTTGAACGGCTGGGCCAGCAGCAGGTCGGTTCCGGGACCCACCGACGGCAGGTTCGCGGCGCGCCGCCCCGGCAGGAACTGCACCGGTCCTATGCCCAGCGCCTCGAAGGTGCGCCGGAACTGGTCCTCGATCACGTCGGCCACGCAGCCCACCACCAGCAACTGGCGCGCCTCGGTCGCCGGCAGGATGGGCACCAGCGAGAGCAGGGCGTTGTCCTCGCCCTGCGTGAAGGTCGTCTCTATCCCCGAACCGCTGTAGCTGAGCACGCGCACGGCCGGCAGCAGGCGCGCGCTGAGGCGTTCGGCGGCCTTGGCCAGGTCGAGCTTGATCACCTCGGACGGGCAGGAGCCCACCAGGAAGAGCGTCCGGATCTCCGGGCGGCGCGCCACCAGCTGGGTGACGACGCGGTCGAGTTCCTCGTTGGCGTCGGCCAGTCCGGCCAGGTCCCGTTCGGTGAGGATGGCGGTGCCGAAGCGCGGTTCGGCGAAGATCATCACCCCGGCCGCCGACTGCACCAGGTGGGCGCAGGTGCGCGAGCCGACCACGAGGAAGAAGGCATCCTGCAGCTTGCGGTGCAGCCAGACGATGCCGGTCAGCCCGCAGAAGACCTCGTGCTGGCCGCGTTCGCGCAGCACCGGCAACTGCAGCGGCGCCGGCGCCGGGCAGGCGCGCTGCAGCGCCAGCGGCACTGCCACCTGGTTCATTCTGCCCCCGAAACGGCCAACCCGGCCGCGTGGCCAGCATCGGCCATGGCTGGCGGCTCGCGGCGCGCCTTGCGCAGCTTGAGCAGGAATTGCGCGGCATTCACCGCGTAGGTGCAGTAGGCGGCCAGCGCCAGCAACATCTGCCCGCGCGCGCCCAGCGCGCCAGAAAGCAGGGCGATCAGATAGGCGGTATGCAGGGCGATGACGACGAAGCTGACCATGTCCTCCCAGAAGAAGGCCGGGGCCAGCAGGTACTGGCCGAAGACATCGTGCTCCCAGAGGCTGCCGGTGACCATGATCGCGTACAGGGCGAAGGTCTTGCAGACGATCGAGATCGTGGCCGCTTCCCAGCCGGTGCCCGTGAGCAGGTAGCGCAGCACCAGCGTCAGGCTGACGAGGAACACCGCGAACTGGACGATGGCCAGGACGCCCTGCACGCGGGTCCAGACCGAGGCGTCGCGCCGCCGCCGCTGCTCGCGCGTGTACAGCGGCTCCTGCCGCGCGCCCTGTCGTGCCTGATTCAGGTTCATTCCGTCACCTGACGTGATGTCTGGGAGGAATCTAGACCTTGACACTATTGAGTGTCAATACAAATTTACGTAAGGGGCTATTGACACGGGTACGGGGCGCGGGACTATATTGGGCCGATTGTCGGGCGGGACGTCGCCAGCAAGACCATGTCACCCGGGCAATGCAGTTGCAAGAAGCGGTGGGAACAAGACAAAAAATCAGCCCATCGTCCGGAGGTCTGCAGTACGCGGTCCGGGAGGAGGAGACATGATCGAATCGGGGCGGCATCTGGTAGATGCAGGCGCTCAAATTGGCGAACCGTCGGGGCTGCGCTGCCCGCCGTATGACGGCGCGCACCTGGGCGGCGATCCCTGTCCGCCGCGACTGGACCCCAGCCTGGAGCGCTTGCGCCTGCTGGTGTCCACTGTCGAGGCGCAGGTCATTCCGCGCCTGGTCATCGCCCACCGCTCCGGCGCCGGCGTGCCGCTGCTTCAGGAAAATTCAGGCCTTAAGGCGCGCGCCGAAGAGGTCGAGGCCTGCGTGCGGCTGCTGCTCGACCCGGGCGTGGGCCCCATATTCTCGTTTGCCGAGGAACTGATCGCCCGCGGCGTGCCGCTGGACGCCGTGTACCTCGAGGTCTTCGCGCCGGCGGCGCGCCGCCTGGGCGACATGTGGGATCACGACGAGTGCAGCTTCACCGACGTCACGATCGCACTGGGGCGCCTGCAGCAGACGCTGCGGCGCTTTGCCGCGCACTTCCGCCCCGAGTCGCTCGACGCGGCGTCGTGGCGCAAGGCGCTGTTCGCGCCGGTGCCGGGCGAGCAGCACACCTTCGGCCTGTCGATGATCGTCCAGTATTTCCTGCGTGCCGGCTGGGACGCCTCGATGCTCGCCACCCCGGCCGGCGACGAGGCGCTGCGGCTGGTACGGCAGGACAAGATCGCCATCGTCGGCCTGTCGATGAGCCGCGAGAGCAATGCGCCGGCGTTGAAGTCCCTTATCGCGCGCATCCGTTCCGTATCGAGCAATGCCACGCTGCGCGTCCTCGTCGGGGGCGTGGCCTTTGCGGCCCGGCCGGGCCTGGCGGGCGAGGTCGGGGCAGACGGCACCGCCACCGACGCCATGCAGGCCGTCAACCTCGCTCAACAACTGGTATCGTAACGGCGGAGTTTCTTGTCCGCCGGTTGACCCTTGGCGATTGCCGGCCCGTGGCGATCCGGTCACGGTATCCGTAAGGGGGAGCGTTTTGCCGCAGTCGTTTCGTTTGCCGGGCAAGAGTCTTGCCGGTCTGGACGCCGAGTCCGCCTCCCGGGTGATCGGGGCCGCGGCGGATCTGGCGCTGGTGCTCGATGACCGTGGCCTGATCCGTGATCTCTCCGTCGGCAGCGACGAGCTCTCCGACGACAGCTACGAGGAGTGGATCGGCCGTCCCTGGCTCGATACCGTCACGCCGGAGAGCCGGCCCAAGGTCGAGGCGCTGCTGAGCGGCGCCAAGAAGGCCGCGCCCCCGACCTGGCGCCAGGTCAACCATCCGAGCGCGCGCGGCGGCGACATCCCGGTGCTGTACGCGGCCGTCAAGATCGGCAAGGCCGGCAATGTCATCGCCCTGGGGCGCAGCATGCGCAGCGTGGCGGCCCTGCAGCAGCGGCTGGTGCACGCGCAACAGTCGCTCGAGCGCGACTACGAGTTCGTGCGCCAGGCCGAGACCCGCTACCGGATGCTCTTCGAACTGGCGCTCGAGGCCGTGCTGATACTCGATGCCGACACGCAGAAGGTGGTCGATGCCAATCCGGCCGCGGGCCGCATGCTGGGCCAGGGCGTGCGTTTCATGATCGGCCGCGCCTTTCCCGAAGGATTCGACGACGCCAGCACGCGCGCGATCCAGGACCTGATCGGCGCGATCCGCGTGGCCGGGCGCGCCAGCGAAGTCGTCGCCCGCCTGGCGGGCGACCCGCGCCGGTTCCAGGTGTCGGCATCGCCGTTCCGCCAGGAAAACGCCACCCACATACTTTTGCGCATCGTCGCGCTCGACGGCGGCGAGTACCGCAGCGACGAAGCGGTGCGCGGCCGCCTTACCGCCGTGCTCGAGCGCCTGCCCGACGCCTTCGTCCTCACCGACGCCGACGGCCGGGTGCTGGCCGCCAACCGCTCGTTCCTCGACCTGGTCCAGCTCACCACCGAGGGGCAGGTCCGCGGCGAACCGCTGGAGCGCTGGCTGGGACGCTCGGGCGTGGACCTGACGGTGCTGCTGGCCAATCTCAAGGAACACGATTCCATACGGCTGTTCTCGACCACGATGCGCGGCGAGTACGGCGCCACGGCCGACGTGGAGATCTCCGCCGTCACCGCGCCCGACGCCGATCCGCCCTGCGTGGCCTTCTCGATCCGCTCGATCGCGCGCCGGCTGCCCGAGAAGGGCACGCCCGGCCGCGAACTGCCGCGTTCGGTACAGCAGCTCACCGAACTCATCGGCCGCGTTCCGCTCAAGGACGTGGTGCGCGAGACCACCGATGTCATCGAGCGCCTGTGCATCGAGGCGGCGCTCGAGCTCACCGGCGACAACCGGGCCTCGGCCGCCGAAATGCTCGGCCTGAGCCGCCAGAGCCTGTACGTGAAGCTGCACCGCTACGGCATCTCCGAGGCCGTTTCGAGCGGCGGCGAAACCGGCGGCCAGTGATCGCCCGGTACCGGCGGGCGGCCCCGTGGGCCGCTGGCCGCGGCGCCGTCGTCGATCGGACCCGCCGGGCTGGGGTTTTGATGTCAAGGTAGATTGACATTTCAGAGTGTCACGCTGTAGTCTGATGCTCATGAAATATCCCGCCCCGGCAACCGTACTCGAGCTGTTCAAACCGGTCACCTGGTTCCCGCCCATGTGGGCCTTTGCCTGCGGCGTCGTCTCGGCGGGCGTATCGGTTCTGGACCACTGGGCGCTGGCGCTGGCCGGCATCGTCGTGGTCGGGCCGATGGTGTGCGCCACCAGCCAGGCGGCCAACGACTGGTTCGATCGCCAGGTCGACGCCATCAACGAGCCCTCGCGCCCCATCCCCTCGGGGCGCATGCCGGGCCGCTGGGGCCTGTACATCGCGCTGGCCTGGACGGCGATATCGCTGCTGGCCGCGACGGCGCTGGGCGCCTGGGGCTTCTATGCAGCCATCTTCGGCCTGCTGCTGGCCTGGGCCTACAGCGCTCCGCCGCTGCGGCTCAAGCGCAACGGCTGGTGGGGCAATGCCGCCTGCGGCCTGTGCTACGAGGGCCTGCCCTGGATCACGGGCTGGGCGGTGATGGTGGCGGGCGGCAGCTCGCCGGTGCGCATGCTGGCGGTTGCGGCGCTCTACAGCATCGGCGCGCACGGCATCATGACCCTGAACGACTTCAAGTCGATCGAGGGCGACACCCAGGTGGGCATCGGCTCGCTGCCGGTGCGCCTGGGCGTGGACCGGGCCGCGCGCGTCGCCTGCACGCTCATGGCGCTGCCGCAGCTGGTCGTGGCCGGACTGCTGCTGGCCTGGGGCGCGGGCGCGCATGCCGGCTTCGTCGGCGCGCTGCTGTGCGTGCAACTGGCGATGATGCGCCGTTTCCTGCGCGATCCGCGCCGCTATGCGTTGTGGTACAGCGCCAGCGGCGTGACGCTGTACGTGTCCGGCATGTTGATCAGCGCGTTTGCACTGCGCCAGGGAGCCTGAGATGCTCAATGCACAACCCAATCCCCAGCTCAAGCCCTCATCCTGCGGCGCGTGCGGCGTCGACTCGGCCGCCCTGGGCGGTGCCGGCGTTGCGGCGGCCGCGGCGGCAGATTACGACGTCGTCGTCATCGGCGGCGGCCCCTCGGGGTCCACCGCCGCCACCGAGCTCGCGCGCCGCGGGCGACGCGTTGCCCTGGTCGACCGGGCCGGGCGCATCAAGCCCTGCGGCGGCGCGATTCCCACCGCGCTGATCGACGAGTTCGCCATACCCGAGAGCCTGCTCGTCGCGCGCGTGACGGCGGCGCGCATGGTGTCGCCGGCATTGCGCGAGGTGGCGATGCCGGTGACCAGCGGTTTCGTCGGCATGGTCGACCGCGAGCACTTCGACGAGTGGCTGCGCCAGCGCGCGGCGCTGGCCGGCGCCGCGCGCATCACCGCGAGCTTCGAGCGCGTGGAAAGGACGACTGCGGGCACGGCAGCGCCCGGCGGCGCCGACGCGCCCCCGCTGCGCGTGCACCTGCGCGGCAGCGACGGCAGCGCGCACGAGCTGCGCGCACGCGCGGTGATCGGCGCCGACGGCGCGCGTTCGCGGGTGGCCCAGCAGTGCATCAGCGGCGCCGACAAGGCACGGTACGTGTTCGCCTATCACGAGATCATCGCGTCGCCCGCGGGCGGGGCCGATTACGAGGCCACGCGCTGCGACGTGCACTACCGCGGCACGATCTCGCCGGACTTCTACGGCTGGGTATTCCCGCACGGCGCCACCGCCAGCGTGGGCTCGGGCAGCGCGCAGCACGGCTTTTCGGTGCGCCGCGCGGTCGAGCGGCTGCGCCGCGATGCCGGTCTTGCCGATGCCGTCACCCTGCGACGCGAAGGCGCGCCGATCCCGATGCGGCCGCTCGAGCGCTGGGACAACGGCCGCGACGTGGTGCTGGCCGGCGACGCCGCCGGCGTGGTGGCGCCGGCCTCCGGCGAAGGCATCTACTACGCGATGGCCGGCGGCCAGTTCGCGGCCGAGGCGGTGAACGAACTGCTCGCCACCGGCGACCCGCGCTGCCTGGCCCAGGCGCGGCGCCGGTTCATGCAGCGCCACGGGCGCGTGTTCTGGGTGCTGGGCATCCTGCAGCGCTTCTGGTATTCGAGCGACAAGCGGCGCGAGCGCTTCGTCAAGATCTGCGCCGACCCCGATGTCCAGGAGCTCACCTGGCAGTCCTACCTGCACAAGCGCCTGGTGCGCCGCAAGCCCCTGGCGCACGTGCGGATCTTCTTCAAGGACCTCGCGCACCTGCTGGGTGTTGCCCGGACCTGAGCCGACCAGGGCAGGGCGCGCGTGCCGCCACGGCGCCTGCCGCATCGCTAGAACCCATGGCCTTCCCGTGCTCAAAGCCGCCATCGTCCTGCTCGCGAACAGTTTCACCATCGACCTGATCCTGCTGGGCGTGGCGCTCGAGAGCGTCGCACTGCTGGCCTATCGTCGCAGCACCGGCAAGGGCCTGGCGCCGCGCGCCGTATGCGCGAACCTCCTGTCCGGCGGCAGCCTGTTGCTGGCGCTGCGCGTGGCCCTGCAGACCAGCGTGCTGGCGCAGCAGGCCAGCGCGCTGATCGCCCTGTTCCTGGCCATGGCGCTGCTGGCGCATGTTGCCGACCTGGCGACACGCTGGGAGCGCACGTCGGCGCACTGAATCCGCGCCGACGCCTCCGGTATCATCGGCGCGTCGAGTTCACGGCCAGCCGGAGGCCGAAGCGTGCGTACCGGTGACGAATCCAGACTGCGTGCGGCGCTGCGACTGCAGACGCAGGCGCTGCACGCCCAGGTCGAGCGCAGCGGCGTCATGCAGGCGCTGCTGCGCGGACGCCTCGACCGCACGGCCTACAGCGCCTTGCTGCGCAACCTGCACGCGGTCTATGGACCGCTGGAAGCGGCGCTGGCGCGCCATGCCGCGCATCCACGACTGGCGCCGCTGGCCCTGCCGGGGCTGGCTCGCGAGCAGGCACTGGCCGACGACCTCGCCGTGCTGCACGGCGCCTGCTGGCAGGGCGAACTCGCGGTGCATGCGGCCGCGCAGGCCTATGCCAGGCGTTTGCGGGAACTCGATGCCACGGCCCCCGGACTGCTGCTGGCGCACGCCTACGTGCGCTACCTGGGTGACCTGAGCGGCGGACAGATTTTGCGACGCATCGTCGCCGGCCAGCTGGGCATCGAGGGTGCGGACGGGGTGCACTTCTACGACTTCGGCAATCCGGACGGCGCGAGCGCGCTTGCGCGGCGCTTTCGCGCGGGGCTCGATGCGGTCCCGATAGACGATGCCGGCATCGCCGAACAGGTCGCCGAAGCGCAGTGGAGTTTTACCCTGCACGGCCGCCTGTTCGAGGAAATCCAGGCTGCGGGAGCGCATGCCGTGCCGGACGCCTAGATCAGGGGGCGTGAACCTTCACGCTGTAGGCGAGGTCCTTGCTGTCGAAGGAGATGGTAAGACTCTTGCGGAAGGTCCAGCCGCCCGAACCCGTACCCTGGTCGACCGGCACGGCGAAATAACCGACCGCGGCGGCCGCCGGCGCTTCGACCAACGGCGCCACGAAGAACGCCGAAGGCCTGCCCACCAGGATCTCGACCTCGTCGCTGGAGGTTGCGCCCTTCCGGATCGCCGGAGCGAGCGATGCGTCGAAATCGGTGCTGTCGGACTTGAACGAGGAAGCGAAGACCCGACCGACCAGCACGCCGTTGGCGAAGTCGCATTCGAGCACGCGAATCGGGACGTCTCCTTGCCTGGAGGCCTCGGACGGCGAGCCGGCATGGGAATACCAGACCACCTGGATGCGTGCCCCGTTCCTGAAGACCTCGGCCGTGCGCTGCGGCGGCCCGAAACGCGCCACGACGTCGGCGTAGCTTGCCGAACCAAGCGCAAACAGCCGCCGCTCCGGCCGGGCCAGGTCGGCGTCACTGGCGCAGCCCACCAGGACGCCGGTGCACGCCATCAGCAAGCTACCCGCCGTCAGACGCGCCCGCCCACCCATTTCCGGTTCCTCGCATGCAATGTCGAGCTTGCGCGGCGGCGACCGCAGGGCCGGCCGACCATGTGCCTCATCAGACCACTTCCGCATGGCGCGTGCAAGTGCCCCGCGGGGCGTCGGCAGGACGGCCGGTGAAGCATTCCCCAGGCAGCCATGTGCGCGACCGCACGAACGGCGTTCCCCGCTTGGGGTACCCTGAACGCCATTGACCGAGGCACGCGCAAGCGGCAGGTACGCGCAATCATGACCTATTGTGTGGGGGTGAAGCTCGACGAGGGCATGATTTTCACGTCGGATTCGCGCACCAATGCCGGCATGGACAGCATCGGCAAGTTCTGCAAGATGACCGTGTTCGAGCGCCCGGGCGAGCGGGTGGTGGTGCTGCTCAGTTCGGGCAATCTTGCAGGGACCCAGGCGGTCATAGGCATCCTGAGCCAGCGCTGCGCCATCGAAGCCGCCGGAGCCGGTCACCTGCTCAATGCGGCGACCATGTTCGACATCGTCATGCTCGTGGGCGATGCCGTGCGCGACATCGACCGGCGCGACGGGGAGTATCTCAAGGACAACGCCGCCGGATTCAATGCTTCGTTCATCGTCGGCGGGCAGATCCGCGGCGAGGCCATGCGCCTCTTCCGGGTCTACGCCGAAGGCAATTTCATCGAGGCCGGCGCCGACACGCCCTACTTCCAGACGGGCGAGACCAAGTACGGCAAGCCGATCATCGATCAGGTGATCGAGCCCGCCACTCCCCTTTCCGACGCCGTCAAGTGCGTGCTCGTCTCCTTCGACTCGACCATGCGTTGCAATCTCTCCGTGGGCATGCCCATCGATCTCATCTGCTACCAGCGCGACAGCCTTGCGGTGAGCTGGCGTCGCCGCTTCGACCACCACGATCCCTACCTGAGCGACCTCAGCCGCGAATGGAACGAGGGTACGCGGCGGGTCTTTCGCCAGCTTCCGGACCTGGCGTGGTGAACGCGCCGGTGGCCATTGCGTTTCACGCCCCGATCACCGCATGGCGTGAAATCCCGAAACCGCACCTGGCTGCGCCGCCGATCCCGGCTGCAAGGTCCCCCGTGCCCGTCAACCCCAAACTGCCCTGTGCAACCGGAGAGCTCCATGCAGATTCGTGTCGGCTTCGAGATGATCTTCGACTGTCCGCAGCCGACCCCGATGATCTTGAATCTGAATGTCCATTACACCCGCGCATCGGATCTCGTCGGCCGCGACGACTTGCTCTTCGAACCGTCGGTCCGGGTGGCCGCCTATAGGGACAGTTTCGGAAACTGGTGCACGCGCATCGTTGCTCCGCGCGGCCGCCTGCGGGTGCGCGCCGATGCCGTGGTCAACGACAGCGGGGCAACGGACCCGATCGCCGCGGGGGCGCGCGAAGTGCCCATACCGGATCTGCCGGAGGAGACCTTGCTGTTCCTGCTCGGCAGCCGATATTGCGAGACCGATCGCCTGTCGCAGGTGGCCTGGAACCTGTTCGGGCAAGTGCCGCCCGGCTGGAGCCGGGTGCAGGCCATCTGTGATTTCGTGCACCGCCATATCACCTTCGGCTACGAGAATGCCCGCATGACCCGAACGGCCCTGGAGTCCTACAACGAAAGGGTGGGCGTTTGCCGCGACTATACCCATCTGGCCGTGGCCTTCTGCCGCTGCATGAATATTCCCGCCCGCTATTGCACCGGCTACCTGGGCGATATCGGCATGCCACCGCCCTACGGCACCATGGATTTCGCGGCCTGGTTCGAGGTGTATCTGGAAAACGGCTGGCATACCTTCGACGCGCGCAACAACATGCCGCGCATCGGCCGGGTGCTGATCGCCCGCGGCCGCGATGCCGCCGATGTCGCGCTGAGCAACGCCTTTGGCCAGAACTCCCTCGTGAGTTTCCGGGTCTGGACCGACGAAATCGTCCCTGCGTGAGGGCCGCGGCTGCTGGCGCTTGCGCTGGCGATCCCAGCTGCCCACGGTTTCACGCCGCGCGATATTGACGCCAGACCCGCGCCGCGCGCACAGCCTGGACCCATTTCGTACCGGACTACTTGACCGTGATCGGCGCCTGTGGAACGCTTCGCGACATGGCGGCGCAGCCACCCGGTCCGTTTTCGCGGGATCGTGCTGCAACCGTCGCCGAAAAAACCTTCTCTTTGCGAGATCTCGCTGCAGATGCTAGACGTGCACGCTCCCCACGAGGAAATTCATACCTGGACGGCTTTCCTGATTCACATCGCGACCATTGTCGTCGGTCTCGTCATTGCCGTGGGGCTTGAGCAGACGGTCGAGTACTTTCACCATAGACATCAGGTCGCGGAAGCACGCGAATCCCTGCTCATCGAGCGCCGTATCAACGTCAATCGGTTTGCCGTGCTGACCGACGAGTTCCATCGTTTCGTTCCAAAACTTCAAGCCAATCTGCAGGTCTTCCGGTACCTGCGCGCCCACCCCAATGCGCCGACATCGCAATTGCCCGGAAAGCTCGATTGGCTGACGATGTCCATCACCTTTGCGGACACGGCCTGGAAGACGGCGCAACAGAGCACCATACTTCAATACATGCCGAGTGACGAAGTCACGCGAGATGACGAGCTATACGGGGGACTTCAAGCGCTCAACAAGAGGATCGATGCCGAACAGGTGGCATTGAATAACGCTCGAAGATTTTCCATCGTGGATCCGGATGCCTACCATCTGTCGCCGGCACAGATAGAGCGCCAGATCGACCTCACGACCGAGGTCTTGCTCCAGTTCGCTCTTGCCGGGCGGACGCAGAAAAACCTGGCCGGCCACTATCCCGATTTCGCCCATTCACTGACGCGCGACGACGTCTACGGAATCCTGCACGCAACCACGGATCCCGTTGACCAGGCGGCCATTGACGCTCTGGGCGAGCGTTTGCGCCGCTTCGAACAGGAGCAAGGCGTCGATTCGCACGACCTTCCGGTAGTCGAGCGGACCCCCGGCAAGGAAGGCAAATAGCTCGAATATTGAATGTCGGGATCACCGGCGCTTGTTCCGGAAGCGGACGAAGCTGGACTTCTGCATCGGGTTGTCACCAACGCCGCGCGTCCTGTGGCGAGGGGGTTTCGGGTAGACCGCAGTACTGCCCGCGGCGACCATAGGGGTTCATCGTGGCCGCCTTGCGCACATCAGCGGTCCTAGGCAATATGGCGAAGCGGTCATTGCCACGAGACGCTCGCGGCCGCAGAAGTCGACGCAATCTTTGCTTGCCGTTCCGCCCTCCCCGGAAGTGGACGTGCCATGTTGTCGGCTTCGGGTGGTGGGCGCGATCTTGCAACCGCTATCGGCGACTTCCCGGTACGTCCGGTCCGGAACCCATAGCGACGAGCGCCCGCCAAGACTCCGACAGACGCCATTCTTTTGGCGAGGCAGCCCGCGTCAATGTGGTTTGGGAGTCGTCGCCGGCACGGCCTCGCCCTTGCGCAGCAGGCTGACGTTGCCGTAGCGCAGCAGCAGGTTCTCGGCCTTGCGCCGGACCTCCTGGACATTGGGGTCCAGCGTCTGCTCGGTGACGTGCACCATGCGCTGCAGCATCATCTCGAACTCGACGCCCGATTCGTTCTCGCGGGTCAGCCCGGAGTCGAAGAGGTCGATGAGCTCGCACTGGCGCTTGCGCGGGTGCAGCTTGGGCATTTCGCGGCGTTCGGTCAGCTCGAAGCCGATGAGCTCCAGGCAGTTGCGCGCCGCGCGCACGTCGAAGCGGTCGTTCATGTCGCGCAGTTTGCCGCTCATGCTGATCCAGAAATCGGCGCGCCCGGCGGCGGCGAATATCTTGGGCAAGGCCCGCTCTATCGTCTCCGGCCCCAGGCCTCCGGCATAGCCGCAATAGGTGTCCGGAAAGGGCGCCGGCCAGGTTGCCGGCAGCAGGCCTTGCCCCATCGAGCTGTCGAACAGCACCGAATGGTTGGGCAGGCCGAGCAGGGCGGCCGTGATCTCCTTGGTCTTCTCGT
>Ga0181525_10000851_pt1 | contig 26594 bp, 23 predicted proteins | sample PEATcosm2014_Bin_48_FD_121100 | JGI IMG/M metagenome (GOLD analysis project Ga0181525, IMG submission 121100) | Peatland microbial communities from MTU Mesocosm Facility, Houghton, MI, USA - PEATcosm2014_Bin06_10_metaG | ecosystem: Environmental > Terrestrial > Soil > Wetlands > Peat | place... | reverse complement strand
GAGGAGGTCGACGAGGACGGCGGGGCGCCCTACCCGGTGGTCACCGGCCGCTACGACGGGGCCGCCCGCTGGGCCTCCGCCCCGATCCGCCCCGGCACCCCGCTGGCCGTCCCGGCGCCCCTTTTCACCAAGCTGGACAACTCGGTGGTCGACGAGGAACTTGCCCGGCTGGGGTCCGGCTCCTGATGATTGGGCCGAACGAGCGGTGGTGACTCTGCCACGGCCACCGGATCCGTTGCCGGTGCCGGCGCCCGACAGCCACACGCACCTGGACATGATCGACCGGCCGGCGGCCGAGCTCGTGGCCGAGGCGTCCGCGGCGGGGATAACGCGGATGATCACGGTGGGCACCGACCTGGAGACCTCCCGCTGGTCGGCGCGGTGCGCGGCGGAGCACGAGGCGGTGTACGCGGCGGTCGCCATCCACCCGAACGAGACCGCCGTGGCGGCCTCGGCCGGTACGGACGAGGTGCTGGCCGGGATCGAGGCGCTCGCCTCGCTGCCCCGGGTGGTGGCGGTCGGCGAGACCGGGCTCGACTACTACCGCGATCACGCCCCGCCGGACGTGCAGCGCTGGTGGTTCCGCGAGCACATCGCGATCGCCAAGCGGACCGGCAAGGCGCTGATGATCCACGACCGGGAGGCCCACCAGGACGTGCTGCGCATCCTGGCGGAGGAGGGGCCGCCGGCCCAGGTGGTGTTCCACTGCTTCTCCGGCGACGCGGCGATGGTCAAGCAGTGCGCCGAGGCGGGTTACGTGATGTCGTTCGCGGGCAACGTGACGTTCGGCAGCGCGCGGCCGCTGCAGGCCGCGGCCGCCGCCGCGCCGCTTGACCTGGTGCTGGCCGAGACCGACGCGCCGTTCCTCACCCCGGTGCCGAACCGCGGCAGGCCCAACTCGCCCGCCCAGGTGGCCAACACCCTGCGCTTCCTCGCCGAGCTCAAGGGCATGGCCCTGGCCGACCTGTGCGACGCCGTCACCGCCACCGCGGAGCGCACCTTCGGCCTCATCTGAGCATGCTGCTCCCGCGTGCCCGCGCCTGCCAGAGAGGTAGTGAATGTGCCAACGCATACCGTTTTCGGTACACAACGGCACATCCACTACCTTCACTGGAGCGGCTGACGTGGTGACAGGGAGTCGGGAGGTGCGGCTGCTCACTCCAGGGGACGTCCGGACGCTCTCAGGGCGGCTTGCCGTGCGGCCCTCCAAACGGCTGGGGCAGAACTTCGTTATCGAGCCGGGGACCGTGCGGAAGATCGCCGCGCTGGCGGCCATCGGGCCGGACGACGTGGTGCTCGAGGTGGGGCCCGGGCTCGGCTCGCTCACGCTCGCGCTGCTCGAGGCAGGCCCGAGCCGGGTGGTCGCGGTGGAGATCGACCCGGTGCTGGCCGCCGCGCTGCCGGAGACGGTCGCCGACCGGGCGCCGGCGCTGGCGGACAAGCTGACGGTGCTCACCGCGGACGCGCTCGCGGTCGGCGAGCGGGACCTGGCCGGGCCCACCGTGCTCGTCGCTAACCTGCCCTACAACGTGGCCGTGCCGGTGCTGCTGCACCTGCTGGCCGCGGTCGGCTCGCTGCGGCGCGGGCTGGTGATGGTGCAGGCCGAGGTGGCCGACCGGATGTGCTCGCCGCCCGGATCGCGGGTGTACGGCGCGCCCTCGGTCAAGCTGGCCTGGTTCGCGGCGGCGCGGTCGGCCGGGACGGTGCCGCGCAGCGTGTTCTGGCCGGTGCCGAACGTCGATTCCAGGCTGGTCGCGTTCACCAGGCACGACCCCCCGCCGACCACGGCGAGCCGGGAGCAGGTGTTCGCGGTGATCGACGCGGCCTTCGGCCAGCGGCGCAAGACGCTGCGCGCGGCGCTGGCGGGCTGGGCCGGGTCGGCGGCGCAGGCCGAACGGCTGCTCCGCGCCGCCGGAATCGATCCGGGCGCGCGCGGCGAATCCCTCGGCGTCGCGCAGTTCGCCCGGCTGGCCGCTGCGCACGCGTCAGCAGAGCGTACGATTTGACCATCGTGTCTGGTGTTACAGCGCGGGTTCCCGCCAAACTTAACCTCCAGCTCGCTGTGGGCCCGCGGCGTGCCGACGGCTACCACGGCCTGGTAACGGTCTTCCATGCCATCTCGCTGTTCGAGGAGGTCACGGCGGAGTCCGCCGACCAGGACGGGGTCACGGTCACCGGCGAGGGCGCGGACCGGGTCCCGGCCGACCAGGACAACCTGGCGCTGCGGGCGGTGACCGCGCTGCGGGCCGCGGTGGGCGGCGCGGCCCGCGCCCCGGGCGTGCACATCTCGATCACCAAGCGGATTCCGGTGGCCGCCGGGCTGGCAGGCGGCAGCGCCGACGCGGCCGGCGCCCTGGTTGCCTGCAACGAGCTCTGGCACAGCGGCCTGGACCAGCAGCAACTCGGCGCGGTGGCGGCCAAGGTAGGCAGCGACGTGACCTTCGCCCTGCTCGGCGGGACTGCGGTGGGGCGCGGCCGGGGAGAGCGGCTGACCCCCGCGCTGGCCCCGGCCACGGCCTACCACTGGGTGCTCGCCTTCGCCGACGGCCAGCTGTCCACCCCCGAGGTCTACGCCGCCCTCGACCGGCTGCGTGCCAGCGGCGCCAAGGCCGGCCACCCCGAACCGAGCCTGGATGCGGCGCTGATGACCGCGCTGCGCTCCGGTGACGCCACCCGGGTGGGCCGCGCGCTCAGCAATGACCTGCAGCCGGCCGCGGTCGCGCTGTTCCCCGCGTTGCGTAAGACGCTGGCGGCGGGCCTTGAGCTCGGCGCGCTGGGCGCGCTGGTCGCGGGCTCCGGACCGACCTGCGCATTCCTCGCGTCGAACGCGGACCGGGCGCTCGACCTCGCGGTGTCGCTGTCCGGCGCGGGCGTGTGCCGTTCGGTAGTCCGGGTCACCGGACCGGTGCCCGGCACCGTCATCCTCCCGGACCCGAAGACCGCGAAGTGAGCCCGGGCACCGCGTTGAACCTGATCAGCCTGGAAAAGGTGGTAAAGGCGTACGCGCACCGGCAACTGCTGGGCGGCGTCTCGCTCGGGGTTTCCGCCGGGGAGAAGATCGGCGTGGTCGGCCGCAACGGGACCGGCAAATCCACGCTGCTCGCGCTGCTGGCCGGCCGGACCGCGCCGGATGCCGGCCGGGTTGCCATGACGGCGGACCTGCGGATCGGCTACCTGCCGCAGGCAGATCAGCTGACCGGAACGGTCGCCGAGATCGTGTTCGGCGGCGTGGTCATGGTGGACGGCGTGGCGCCGTGGGAGGCCGATCCGCGGGCTCGCGCCGTCATGGCCGCGCTGCTGCCGGGCGTCAGCCTGGACGCGGACGCCAGGCAGCTGTCCGGCGGCGAACGGCGCCGGGCCGCGCTCGCCTCGCTGCTCGTCGCCGAGCGCGACGTGCTGCTGCTCGACGAGCCGACCAACCACCTGGACATCGACGCGATCGACTGGCTGGGCCGGCACCTGCGCGACCGCGGCGGCGCGGTTGTCGTGGTGAGCCACGATCGCTGGCTGCTCGACACGATCTGCGAGCGGACCTGGGAGGTGGACCGCGGGCAGGTGCATTCGGCCGAGGGTGGCTACTCGGCCTACGTGCTCGCCCAGGCCGAACGGGAGCGCGGCGAGGAAGCCGCCGAACGCCGCCGCCGCAACCTGGCCCGCAAGGAACTCGCCTGGCTGCAGCGGGGCGCCAGGGCGCGGACGACGAAGGCGAAGTTCCGGGTCGAGGCGGCGACCGCGCTGGTCTCCGCCGAGCCCCCGGCGCGGGACAGCGTGGAGCTGACCAGGCTGGCGACCGCCAGGCTGGGCAAGACCGTCATCGAGCTCGAGGACGTGTCGCTGACCGCGGGCGCTACTGCGCTGCTCGAGCACGTGACCTGGCGGCTCGGGCCGGGGGACCGGGTCGGGATGGTGGGCGTCAACGGCAGCGGCAAGACCTCGCTGCTTCGCCTGCTGGCAGGCCCCGTGACCGACGGGCTGCACGCCGAGGGAACGGTCGTGCGCGGCCAGACCGTCCGGCTCGCGTACCTCTCCCAGGAGCTGGCCGAGCTCGATCCGGAGCTGCGGGTCCGCGATGCGGTCGAGGAGATCCGGCTGCGGATCCAGGTCGGCGACCGGGAGCTGTCCGCGGGGCAGCTGCTCGAACGGCTGGGCTTCCCGCCGGAGCGGCAGCGGACCAGGCTCGGCGACCTGTCCGGCGGCGAGCGGCGCCGGGTACAGCTGCTCAGGCTGCTGATGGCCGAGCCGAACGTGCTGCTGCTCGACGAGCCCACCAACGACCTGGACATCGAGACGCTCACCGAGCTCGAGGACCTGCTCGACGGCTGGCCGGGCACGCTGGTCGTGGTCAGCCACGACCGGTACTTCCTCGAGCGGGTGACCGAGCACGTGACGGCGCTGCTCGGCGACGGCGCGCTGTCCTTCCTCCCCGGCGGCGTCGACGAATACCTGTACCGCATCGGGGTCCGCAGGGAACACGCCCGCAGGCCGGTGGCAGCCAGCCCCGCCGAGGTCGCACCTGCCTCCTCGGCGGTGGAGCGGATCGCGCGCAAGGAGTTGCAGCGGCTTGAGCGGCAGCTGGACCGGCTGTCGGCCAGGGAAGGCGAGCTCACTAAGGAACTGGCCGCGAACGCCACCGACTACGAGATGCTCACCTCGCTCGGCGCCGAGCTGCGCGGGGTCCAGGCGGAGAAGTCCGACCTGGAGGAGCGCTGGCTGACCGTGGCGGACACGCTGGATGCGTAGGCCTTTACTCTTCGTTGTCGAACGGGACGAGCAGGGTGCGCATCAGGTCCGCCAGCTGGCGGCGTTCCCGGCCATCCAGGCTGGCTAGCAGCGTCCGCTCGCTGTGCAGCAGGTCGGCCAGCGCCGCGTCAACCCGTTCCCGGCCGCGGCCGGTCAGGGTGACGAGCACGCCGCGCCTGTCCGCCGGGTCCGGCTCGCGCCGGACTAGATTCTTGGTAGCCAGCCGGTCGATCCGGTTGGTCATCGTGCCCGAGGTGACCAGCGTCGCGCGGAGCAGCGCACCCGGGGTGAGCTGGAAGGGCGGCCCCTGCCTGCGCAGCGCGGAAAGCACGTCAAACTCCCACGACTCGAGCCCGTGGTTGGCGAACGCGCCCCGCCTGGCGATGTCCAGGTGCCTGGCGAGCCGGGAGATCCGGCTGAGCACCTGCAGCGGCTCGACGTCCAGGTCCGGCCGCTGCGCCCGCCAGGCCGCGACCAGGCCGTCCACCTCGTCACGGAGCGTAGGCGCTCGGAGGTCCCCGGCGTCGACGTCCGCCTCATGGTGGGGGTCGGTCTCGGTGCCGGGACCGCCGCGCTGGGCCATTACTAAAGAGTATCTCTTGACGTCAAGAGTTCAGCGGCTGTACAAGGGGATCAGTCGTCATCGGTCTCTCGGAAGATGGGGAGAGAAGGCCCAACCGCCATGTGGGACGCGACCCTTTATCTGCGCTTTGGAGGCGAGCGCGCCAGGCCGTTCTTCGACCTGCTCGCCAGGGTCGGAGCCGAGCAGCCCGACTACGTGGTCGACATGGGCTGCGGTCCCGGGAACCTGACGGCGGTGCTCGCCGAACGCTGGCCGTCCGCGGCCGTGTGCGGCGTCGACAGCTCGCCGCCGATGATCGAGGCCGCGCAGCGGCTGGTGCCGGAGCATGCCCGCCGATGGCAGGCATCCCCGGCATCGGGGACGACCATGACCAGCCACGCGCCCGGGCTGTCCTTCGTGCTCGACGACGTGCGGCACTGGGAGCCGCAGTCGCTGCCCGACGTGATCGTCTCCAACGCGGTGCTGCAGTGGGTGCCCGGCCATCGTGAGCTGCTGGTCCGCTGGGTGGACCGGCTGGCCGACGATGGCTGGCTGGCATTCGCCGTCCCGGCCAACTTCGACCAGCCATCGCACGTGATCCTGCGTGACATGGCGGCCTCGGCCAGGTGGCGCCCGCTGCTGCGGGACGTGGAGCTCAACCGGCAGACGGCCGATCCCGCCGACTACGCGGAGCTGCTGTCCGGCGCCGGCTGCGAGGTCGACGCCTGGGAGACGACGTACGTGCACATCCTGCCCGGCGAGGATCCGGTGCTCGAGTGGTATAAGGGCACCGGGCTGCGGCCGGTGCTCGCGGAACTCGATGAGGACCGGGCCGCTGACTTTCTCGCCGAGTACGGCGAGCGGGTCCGCGAGGCGTACCCGCCGAGCTCGTTCGGTACCGTCTTCCCGTTCCGCCGGGTGTTCACCGTCGCCCACCGGCCGGGTAACCGCTTGAGCCACACTCAATAACCGTGTTTTCCAATTGATTTAATAGGAAAACTCTGGCAGGATCGCGGCATGCGCCGTGGCGTGCCAACCTCGTCAGTGCCTACCCCGGCAGTGCCCACCTTGTCTGGGTCCTGCCGTCAGAGCAGGCGGGAAGACGCCGCAGCCGGGCCGTCGGCTGGTCATCGCGAGTGCGCCATGGCCAGCGCGTCTCCGCTGATGCGCCATCTGCTGTGGTGTCCGTCCGTCTCGCCCTGAAGGCCTGGTTCGCTCTACCGTCCGGCCCGGCTGGCCCATCAGGTCCGGCCGGCCGGTGAAGTCATCCGGTACCGCTGGCTACCCGCGGCCAGTCCTGTTTACCTGAGGAGAGATCTACACAATGAGCGCGATGACCCGGCCACTACCGCCAGCCAGCGTGACCGCCGGCCGGCTACTCGGCGCACGGCAGTTGGCCAACGCGGTGCGACGCCTGGCGGCCAGCCCGTCGGAATGGCTCACGCGGGTCAGGCTCAATCCCGAGGGCCGCTGGTACGAGCGGATCCATCTGGACGACGCCTATGAGGTGTGGGTGATCAGCTGGCTGCCCGGCCAGGCCACCGGCTTTCACGATCACGGCGGGTCGGCGGGCGCGTTCTCGGTCGTCTGGGGATCCCTGCTTGAGCGCCGGGTGGTCGGCGGCATGACCACAGGTCAGGTGCACGGGAAGCTGATCGGGGCTGGCGAGTCGCGGGCGTTCGGGCCCCGGTACATTCACGACGTGCACAATTCGGCCGCCTCGGAGGTCGCGGTGAGCGTGCACGCCTACTCGCCGCCGCTGCCGCTGATGACGCGCTACGACCTCACGCCGGGCGGCCTCGTCCTGACGGAAACCGAAGGCGCCGCGGCATGGTGACGGCCAGGCCGTCGGGCGCGGTCACCATCGACGACATGCTCGCCGCCGCGCGCGCCCGGCTGGTGCGGCTGACGGCGCCGGAGGCCTTCCGCGAGTGGTCCAATGGCGGGTTCCTCATCGACATCAGGCCCGCCGCCCAGCGGGCCGCGGACGGCGAGATTCCCGGCTCGGCCGTGGTGGAGCGCAATCACCTGGAATGGCGCCTGGATCCCTGCAGCGACGCCAGGCTGCCCTGGGTCACCGGATACGACCACCGGATCATCGTGATCTGCCAGGAGGGGTATACCTCCAGCCTGGCCGCGGCCGCGCTGCTGGACCTCGGCCTGCACCGGGCCACCGACGTGATCGGCGGGTTCAGTGCCTGGACGGCACTCGGCCTGCCCTCCGCGCCCGGCGGCGCCGGCACCGTCATCCTGGCCCCCGGCGCAGGACCAGCTGTGTTACCGGCGGATGGCCTTCTGATTCTTGGCGTCTAGCTGGGACAGGCCGTTCCAGGCCAGGTCGATGAGGTTGGTGGCGACTTCCTCGATCTTGGGCCTGCGGGCGTCCAGCCACCACTGGCCGGTGAACGCGACCATGCCGACCAGCATCTGGGCGTACAGCGGGGCGAGCTTGGGGTCGTGGCCGCGGGAGGCCAGGAAGTCGGCCAGGATGTACTCGACCTGGCCCGCGATGTCGCTGAGCAGCGTGCCGTAGGTGCCCGTGCTCGAGCCGGGGTTGGAGTCCCTGACCAGGATGCGGAAGCCGTCGGCGTTCTCCTCGATGTACCGCAGCAGGGTCACCGCGGCGGCCTCGAACTTCTCCCTCGAATGGTCGCCGCCCAGCAGGGTGGTCGCCATCGTCAGCAACCGCTCGACCTCGCGGTCGACGACCACCGCGTAGAGCCCTTCCTTGCCGCCGAAGTGCTCGTACACCACCGGCTTGGACACGCCTGCCTGCGCGGCGATCTCCTCGATCGAGGTGCCCTCGAATCCCCGCTCGGCGAACAGCCGGCGCCCGATCTCGAGCAGCTGCTCGCGCCGTTCCTTCCCTGTCATTCGCTTGCGGCCGGCTCGCTGCGGCTGGGCACTCACTGGTTCATCATCGCGACTCCGCGGGCATGGCGCCACGAACTCGGTCGGCGCGCCGTGTCATCGAGCCGAGTTTCCTGGTGGCCGTCGCGGGACGCTTGGCGCTGAGCCGGATCTCGTCCGGCCAGCGCACGTCGTAGGCCCAGCCCAGCTTCTCCAGCGCCCAGATGACGCGTGCGCTCGGGTCGAGCTGGCCCTTCAGCGCCCCGTGGCGCGCGCAGGTGGGGTCGGCGTGATGCAGGTTGTGCCACGATTCGCCGAAGGACGCGATCGCCAGCCAGGCCACGTTCCGCGACTTGTCCCGCACCTCGAAATCCTCGCGGCCGAAGGTGTGGCAGATGGAGTTGATCGACCAGGTCACGTGGTGCAGCAGGGCGATGCGGACCAGGCTGCCCCAGAAGAACGCGGTGATCGCGCCGTGCCAGGACATCCCCCACAACCCGCCGATGAGCGCGGGGAGCAGCAGCGAGGCCGCCACCAGCCCTGGGAACCAGGCGTCGACGCCCTTGATCCGCCGGTCGGCGAGCAGGTCGGGGGAGAACTTCTCCTTCGAGGTCTTGTTGGGGTCGAACAGCCAGCCGATGTGCGCGAACACCAGGCCCTTGGTCAGCGCCTTCCAGTCCTCGCCGTACCGCCACGGCGAGTGCGGGTCGCCTTCCTTGTCGCTGTACTTGTGATGGCGGCGGTGGTCAGATACCCAGGTGATGACGGGCCCCTCGATGGCCAGGCTGCCGAAGATCGCCAGCGCGACGCGCAGGCCGGTCTTCGCCTTGAACGATCCGTGGGTGAAGTACCTGTGGTAGCCGACCGTCACGCCTAGCCCAGACCCCCAGTAGAAGACCAGCGCGATGATGACGTCGTGCCAGCCCAGGCCCCAGCCCCACAGCAGCGGGATGGACGCGACCAGCGCGACAAGCGGGATACCGACGAACAGGGCGACAAGGACACGCTGGAACGTGGAGTTCGGCTCGTCATCGAGGTCCGGGCGGGCCGACTGAGCCGGACGTGGCTGGCTTCTGGTATCTCCCGCAGCAGTTCTGGTCGCAGCGGTGGTGGCGCCGGTCGCCTTGGCGGTGTCGGGAGAGACGGTCATTGTGCTCCTTTGTTAGGACAGAGGCGGACAGGAGCGCTTATACGCTTACGTAACCGTAGCCTACGGCACCGTAGGTTAGGCAAGACTGACCGGGTGAATTTCTGCAAATAGACGTATGAATTTCGGGTACCGACGGCCATCGGCGTCTCAACATGCGAGACGAATAGCTGTACGTGTCGCTCTCGTCGCACGGCGTCGATAACCCTGGGAAGTTCCGGCGCCTGGACTCGGACCAGGACTAACAGCTTCAAAGGCTGCTGGGCTGCCAATTACCCCACGCCGGATCGCGATCTCAGTCTGTAATGAGACATCACCGTGAGCGCGGTTCCACGATACCGGCCGGAATCTTGCCGCGGTATCGGCAGACACGCTGGGTACGCGGTTCCGCCGCCTTGTTCAGTTCGCACCAGTAGGCGATGGCGCCCGCGATGAGGAGCTCACGGTCGCTCAGCTCGCCGATCTGGACAATAGCCGCTTCGCGGACCGCGGCGCGCCGGGCCTGACGAGCTGGATGCTCGGCTGCCCAGTAGCGGCGCGTGCCCTCGGCCGGGGACTGGGGATACAATTACTTCGTTAATGCGAAGCAATTGATCTGCTGGTTCTGAACCGCATCTTTGGGGGTTTACCGGCAATGGCGGCGAATTCCGGCGTGACGGGCGAGAGCCGCGTGGCGGCGGTCGGGCCGCGCTACAAGTGGGTCGCGCTGTCGAACACCACGCTTGGCGTACTGATGGTGACGATCAACCAGTCCATCGTGCTGATCGCGCTGCCCGACATCTTCCGGGGCATCAGGCTCAACCCGCTGAGCCCGAGCAACACCAGCTACCTGCTGTGGATGATCATGGGATTCCTCCTGGTGTCCGCGGTGCTGGTGGTGTCGTTCGGTCGGCTGGGTGACATGTTCGGCCGGGTGCGGATGTACAACATGGGGTTCGCGATCTTCAGCGTGGCCTCGATCCTGCTGACCGTGACCTGGCAGCACGGCACCGCGGGGGCGCTGTGGCTGATCATCTGGCGGGTCGTGCAAGGTATCGGCGGGGCGTTCCTGTTCGCCAACTCCGCCGCCATTCTCACCGACGCCTTTCCCCCCGATCGGCGCGGCACGGCGCTGGGCCTGAACTCGATCGCGGCCATCGGCGGCTCGTTCATCGGGCTGCTGCTCGGCGGGCTGCTCGGGCCGGTCAACTGGCACTACGTCTTCCTGGTCTCGGCGCCCATCGGGGCGTTCGGCACCGGGTGGGCGTACTTCATGCTGCGGGACATCGGCACCAGGCGCCGGGCGCGGATGGACTGGTGGGGCAACATCCTGTTCGCCGCCGGCCTGATCGCGATCCTGGTCGGCATCACCTACGGCCTGCTGCCGTACGGCGGCCACCCCATGGGCTGGACCAGCCCGTGGGTGCTCGGCGCCATCTTCGGCGGGGTCGTCGCGCTGCTCGCCTTCGGCTTCGTGGAGACCAAGGTCGCCGAGCCGCTGTTCCGGCTGTCGCTGTTCCGGCTCCGGGCATTCGCCGCCGGCAACGCCGCCAACCTGCTCATGGCGCTCGGCCGCGGCGGCATGCAGTTCATGCTCATCATCTGGCTGCAGGGCATCTGGCTGCCGCTGCACGGCTACAGCTTCAGCCAGACCCCGCTGTGGGCCGGCATCTACCTGGTACCGCTGACCGCCGGCTTCCTCGCCTCGGCCCCGCTGTCCGGGGTGCTGTCCGACCGGTACGGGGCCAAGGCGTTCACCGTCGGCGGGGCGCTGCTGGCCGCGCTGAGCTTCGTGCTGCTGATCTTCCTGCCCGTCGACTTCCCCTACTGGGTGTTCGCGCTGATCATCGCGCTTAACGGCTTCGGCTCCGGGCTGTTCGCCTCGCCGAACCGGGCCGAGATGATGAACTCGCTGCCCGCGAACCAGCGCGGCGCGGGCAGCGGCATGATCGCGACCTTCATGAACACCGCGTTCGTGCTGTCGATCGGGATCTTCTTCTCGCTGATGGTGGCCGGCTTGTCCAGCTCGCTGCCGTCGGCCATGTCCAGCGGCCTGATCGCGCAGGGCGTCCCGACGGCGGCCGCGACCCAGCTCTCCCACCTGCCGCCCATCGGGGTGCTGTTCGCCGCGTTCCTCGGCTACAACCCGATAAAGCAGCTGCTCGGCCCGCTGCTCGGGCACCTTCCGGCCGGGCACGCCGCCTATATCACCGGGCGCCAGTTCTTCCCGCACCTGATCACCAGCCCGTTCCACGACGGCCTGGGCGTGGCGTTCGCGTTCGCGATCGCCGCGAGCGCGATCGCCGCGGTGGCCTCGCTGCTGACCGGCAGCCCCAAGCGGCCGGGCGGGCCGGCCGTGGCGGCCGAGTCGCTGGGCTCGGAGCTGGCGGCGGTGAGCGCGGAGGGCGACTTCGAGCCGACCGAGCTGGTCGTCCCGCTGCCTACCGAGGCGGTCGGCAACGGGGAGGCGCGGCGGGCGGCCGAGTCCAGGCCCGCCGCCGGCGCGCGGCCCAACGACGAGACACGCTGAGGTGCCGGCCATAGGCTGAGGAGGCAAGCTTGGGTGCGGGCCCGTCCGGAGGTCGCGAACCTGCCAACCGATCGTGGCGACCGGGCGGTATCCTGCGGATGAGGGGTGGGTTAACAGATACCCCGTCGCGCCCGGGCACCCGAAGTGACCACAGCGCCGGCGGGCGGGCGATGGATGCCTGAAAGACCCTGAAGGCCCGCGAACCCGCAGACGTCGGTGCGCTACCCGAGGAGACCAGCCGCGTGAGCAAACCTCGCCCGGTCGCCGTCATAGTCCTTGCCGCAGGCGAGGGCACCCGGATGAAATCGCGAATCCCGAAGGTGCTGCACACCTTGTGCGGCCGCAGCATGCTCGGCCACGTGCTCGCGGCGGTCGGCGAGCTAGATCCGCACCGCCTCGTCGTCGTGGTCGGGCACGGCAGGGACCAGGTCGGCGCCGAGGCCGCCCGGCATGCCCCCGGCGTGTGCGTGGTGGCGCAGGAGCGGCTGGCCGGCACCGGCAACGCGGTCCGCACGGTGATCGAGGAACTCGGTGTCCAGCCGGGCATCGTGGTGGTGACCTACGGTGACATGCCACTGCTGCGGGGGCAAACCCTGGACGCGCTTGTCCGGCAGCACGCCGCCGCGGGCGACGCGGTAACCGTGCTCACCGCCCGGGTCGCCGATCCGTACGGCTACGGGCGGATCATCAGGGACGCCGGCGGCTCGCTGGCCGAGATCGTCGAGGAAGCCGACGCCACCGAGCAGCAGCGGGCCGTCGATGAGATCAACACCGGCTGCTACGCCTTCGACGGGACCCTCCTCGCCGACGCGGTGAAGCGGGTCGCCAGCGACAACGCGCAGGGCCAGGAGTACCTCACCGACGTGGTGGCGATCATGCGCGGTGACGGCCATCGGGCGGGCACGGTCTTGGCCGCCGATCCGGCCGAGATCCAGGGCGTGAACGACCGGGTGCAACTCGCGCAGGCGCGCCGCAGCTACAACGACCGGCTGCTCGATGCCTGGATGCGCGCCGGGGTAACGATCGTGGACCCCGTGACGACCTGGGTTGACGTCGGCGTCGTCCTGGGTCAGGACGCGGAGATCCTGCCCGGGACCTACCTGGAGGGGCGCACCACGATCGGCCCAGGGGCACGGATCGGCCCGGACTGCACGCTGCGAGACACGTCGGTAGCGGCCGACGCGAGGGTCTGGTACGCGACCTGCGTGTCGGCCGAGATCGGGGCCGGCGCCGACGTCGGGCCCTATGCCTACCTGCGGCCAGGTACCCGGATCGGCGACGGCGCTCACATCGGCTGCCACGTGGAGCTGAAGAACTCCTTCGTCGGCGCCGGAGCGAAGGTCCCGCACCTGTCCTACGTCGGAGACGCCGACATCGGCGAGCGCGCCAACATCGGAGCCGCCACGATCTTCGCCAACTATGACGGCGCGGCCAAGCATCGCACCACGGTGGGACCGCACGCCTTCACCGGCAGCGACACCGTGCTCGTCGCGCCGGTGACGATCGGGGATGGCGCCTATACCGCGGCCGGGTCGGTGATAGCGCAGGACGTGCCGCCGGGCGCGCTTGGCATCGCCCGCGGCAGGCAGCACAACTCCGAGGGATGGGTCGAGCGCCGACGCTCCGGCTCGCCTGCCGCGGCGGCCGCGGCGGCCGCGCGCGCCACTGAGTCCGGCGGTCCCGATGCCCAGGAACCGCCCGCTGACACCGAATCGGCAGGGGGGTCTACATCGGATAAGAGCGAGGCGGCGCGAGGCAAATGAGCGGAATCATGACATCCAACGCGAAGCAGATGATGCTCGTTTCCGGCCGGGCGTTCCCCGAACTGGCCGAGGAGGTAGCCGCCTGCCTGGGCATCGAGCCCACCCCGACGAAGCTGTTCGACTTCGCCAACGGCGAGATCTTCGTCCGCTACCTCGATTCGGTCCGCGGCTGCGACGTGTTCGTGCTGCAGAGCCACACGTCGCCGATCAACCAGTGGATCATGGAGCAGCTGATCATGGTCGACGCCCTCAAGCGGGCTTCGGCCAGGCGCATCACCGTCGTCACGCCGTTCTTCGGCTACGCCAGGCAGGACAAGAAGAACCGTGGCCGCGAGCCCATATCGGCGCGGCTGATGGCGGACCTGTTCGCCACCGCGGGCGCCGACCGGCTGATGGCCGTCGACCTGCACACCGCCCAGATCCAGGGCTTCTTTGACGGGCCCGTCGACCACCTGTTCGCGCTGTCCATCCTCGCCACCTACATCGAGAGGAAGCTGGACGTCAGCCAGGTCACGGTGGTGGCGCCGGACGCCGGCCGGGTCAGGGTCTGCGAGCGGTGGACGGACCGGCTCGGCTGCCCGCTGGCCATCATCCACAAGCGGCGCGACCCTGACATGGCCAACCAGGTCAGGATGTTCGAGGTGGTCGGCCAGGTGGCCGGCCGCACCTGCATCCTGGTGGACGACATGATCGACACCGGGGCAACGATCGCCAAGGCCGCGGAGGCCCTGTTCGAGCAGGGCGCGGACCGGGTCATCGCCACGGCGACCCACGGGGTGCTGTCCGGCGCGGCGGTGGACCTGCTGAAGAACTCTCAGATCAGCGAGGTCATCATCACGAACACGCTGCCCGTCCCGCAGGAGAAGCAGTTCGACAAGCTGACCGTGCTGTCGATCGCGCCGCTGCTCGCCCGCGCGATCAACGAGGTATTCAGCGACGGCTCCGTGACCAGCCTCTTCGACGGCCAGAGCTGAAGCCCACGGTTCCCGGCGGCCGCGCTCGGCGGCTGCGGGCGGTCCCGGCCACCTGGCCGCTCCCGGACCCCCCCGGCCCGGGCCAGGACCGCCCCCAGCGGCTGCGGACGATCCTGGCCACCTGGCCGGCCCCTCCATCCATCCCCCACCAAGGGCCAGGACCGCTTCCCGCCGCACCCACCCCGCTAGGCGAGCGGGCGTTTGTAGAGGGCGCCGGGTCGGACGGCGCCCCCGTTGCCGTCCGGCGCGACTAGCATTCGCCCGTGGGCTCCGTTGCCGAGGCGATACCGACATACTTGTAGAGATGGTTTACGTCCCAATTGAGTCGTGATTAAGTGAAATCTTCGAACGGCCCTGCGTTGCCGGAGGGCGTGATCCCGGGGAAATGATGAGGTTCCGGCTGCTCGGACCGCTTGAGGTCCGGGCCGGAGAAGACTGGCAGGGGATCGGAGCGCCGAAATGGCGTTCCGTCCTTGCTGCCTTGCTGATCAACGCTGGGCAGATTGTGCCCGCCGACTTCCTCATTAGCGAGGTGTGGGGGGATGCGCCGCCCGAGACCGCGGGCAACCTGATCAGCATCTACGTGCTGCGGCTACGCCGGCTCCTGGGCGAGGCCGACAGCGGCCTGCTGGTCACCAGGGCCCCCGGCTACCAGCTCAAGCTGGCGCCGACCGACACCGACGCCCAGCTGTTCGAGACCATGGTGCGGAACGGCAGGCGCACCTTCAGCACCGGCGATGCGGAGGGCGCGGCGCGGGCACTTGCCGAGGCGCTCGGCCTCTGGCGCGGCAAGCCGCTGGCCGATGTCCCCGCCACCGCGCTGGTCGAAGCCGAGGCGGACCGGCTCGCCGAGCTGCGCCTGGACGCCATCGAGCTCCGCATCACCGCCGAGTTGGCCTTCGGCGGGCACGTCCAGGCCGTTCCCGAGCTGCGCAGGCTGCTGGCCGACAACCCGCTGCGCGAGGCCCTGTGGCTGCTGCTGATGAAGGCTCTCGACGGTGCCGGCCGGCACGCGGAGGCGCTTGACGTCTACGGCCACGCGCGCGCTGCCATCGCCGAGGAGCTTGGCGTCGAGCCCGGTCCCGAGCTTCGCAAGTTCCATGGCCAGCTGCTGGCCAGGGACAGCGCGGTCATCCCCGGCAGCATCTCGGGCGGCACGATCGCCGCGCGGCCCCGGCCGCAGGAACCGGCTCCAGCCGCCCGCCAGCAGGATGCGCCGCCGGGTCCCGGCGGCGGGGCGACCGCCCCGGCCCGCACTGCCCCGGCCCGCACCGCCCCGGCCCGCACTGCCCCGGCGGGCCCGCGCTCGTCGGTACCCACCCCGGCGCAGTTGCCCGCCGACATAGCCGATTACACCGGCCGCGCCGAGCAGGTCGACGCGCTGTGCGAGATGCTCGCGGGCACGGCCGCCAACCTCGACCCGGGCGCGGTCCGGATCGCCGTGGTGGCAGGCTCCGGCGGGCTCGGCAAGACGTCGCTGGCGGTGCACGCGGCCCACCGGGTCCGTGGCACGTTCCCCGACGGCCAGCTCTACGTGGACCTGCTCGGCGCGACCCCCAACCCGCAGTCGCCCGCCGACGTGCTTTCCAGGTTCCTGCGCGATCTCGGCATGGACGGCAGGGACGTTCCCCTCGACGAGGACGAGCGCGCGGCCAGGTACCGGACAATCCTGGCCACCCGCCGGATGCTCGTCGTGCTCGACAACGCGCGAGACGCCGCGCAGGTCAGGCCGCTGCTGCCGGGCACCGCGTCGTGCGCGGTGCTGGTCACCACCCGGAGCCGGATGCCTGACCTGGCCAGCACCAAGCTGGTCGACCTGAACGTGCTCCGCGAGCACGAAGCGCTGGCGATGTTCACCAGGGTGATCGGGTCGCAGCGCGCCGCGGCGGAGCCCGAGGCCACCGCCGAGCTGCTGCAGGCCTGCGCCGGCCTGCCGCTCGCGATCAGGATCTGCGCGGCCCGGCTGGCGACCCGCAGCGGCTGGAGCATCCGGACGCTGGCCGGCCGGCTCCGCGACGAGCGCCGCAGGCTGGACGAGATGAGGGTCGGCGACCTCGCGGTCCGCGCCAGCTTCGAGGTCAGCTTCACCAGCCTGGCCGCGCGCGACGACCCCGGCGGCATCGACCCGGCGCGCGCGTTCTGCCTGCTCGGCGTCTGGCAGGGGCCCTCGATCTCGTCGGCCGCGGCGGCCGCCCTGTTCGGCGTGTCCGATACCCCGGCCGAAGACGCGCTGGAGACCCTGGTGGACGCGCACCTGCTCGAATCGGTCGGCTCCGACCGGTACAAGTTCCACGACCTGCTCCGGGTGTATTCCTCCGAACGGGCCACGGCGGGGTTGCCCGCGGCGGATAGGGACGCCGCGATCGGCCGCCTGGTCGACTGGTACGTGCGCACCGCCGACGCGGCCGCCCAGGCCGTCTCGGCGCACCGTTACCGGGTTCCGCCTGACGTGACGCAAGAGGCGCCGCGGCCGTTGCCGTTCGTCGGCGCCCAGGACGCCCTTGAGTGGTACGACCGGGAGCGCGTCAACGTCGTCGCCGCGACGCGCCAGGCCGCCGCGCACGGCCTGCACGAGGCCGCCTGGCGGCTGCCCGCGTCCCTGTTCAGCATGTTCAATCGCCGTGGCAACTGGGCGGACCTGGTGGAGACGCATCGAATCGCGCTGGCCAGCGCCCATCAGGCCGGTGACCTCATGGGCGAGGCGTGGGTGCGGAACAACCTGGGCGAGGCCCTCGGGCGCCGGGGGCTGCCGGAGGGCGTGGGCCACCTGCAGCAGTCGCTCGACATCCGCACCCAGCTCGGAGACCGGAACGGCGAGGCGCAGGCCGCCCACAACCTCGCCGAGGTCCAGTACCTGGTGAACGGGGCCGAGGCGGCGCTGCCGTATATGCATCAGTCCCTCGACGTGCAGCGAGCGGTCGGCCAGCCCGCGGTGCTCGGGGCCACCCTCAACAACCTGGGCGAGATCTACCTCGAGCTGGGACGGCTGGAAGAGTCCGTCGAATGCCTGCAGGAGGCGCTGCCGATCTTCGAGGGCATCAGGTCCTCCCACGGCCAGGGTCACGTGCTGCTGAACCTCGGGCGCGTCTACCTTGACCTAGGCCGCAGATCCGAAGCGCTGGACTGCCTGGAGCGCGCGCTGGCCATTCACGAGGCCTCAGGCGACCGTCCCAACCAGGCCCTGGCGCTGAAATTTCTCGGCCACGCCCAGCGCGGCGCCGGCCGGCCGAACGAGGCGGGTGAGTCCCTGTCGGCCGCGCTGGCTATCTTCGCCGAACTCGGCGACGCGGCCGCGGCCGAAGCGGTCAGCTCGGAGCTCGGATTGCTCCCGGGCGCAGGGGCCTGACCTGCATCTTCGCCCGGATGCCGACGGCCAGGGCGAGGGAGCGGGCCGGGCCGGGGCGGGGTGCGAAGAGTTCACGCTGATCCTTTCCTGCATTGGGTGAATTCGCGGCAGGGCGGCCGATACGATGCTGCGCGTCTCAACCGCATCCTCCTGGCTCGGGCCAGGGAAACGAAAGGATCACCATGGGGAACGTTGCCGCCGCCGAGGAACTGCTCGACATCGACGAGATCAACGCCAGCGAGGAGGGCGGCACCATGCCGGCCGAGGACGAGCCCGAGGACGACGACGAGGACGAGGACGACGACGACGACTACGACGACGACGAAGACGACGACGACGAGGACGACGACGAGCCCGAGACCATGCCGGCCGAGTGAGGCCGCCAGCGGGCGGGGGCGGACGCGGGATTGCCCGTATCCGCCCCCGCTTGTCAGTTGCGGGTAACCGGAGCGGATCCGGGGCGTCCGCGCGCGCCTTGGTTCTCGGCTACACTTCGAACGCGCATTGCACGTTGAGGTTGAGGAGATAGCACCGTGCCCGAGGTCCACATCGACACCGAGGCTCGTACCGATTTCGGCAAGGGCGCCGCCCGCCGCAGCCGCCGGGCGGGCCGGGTTCCCGCCGTGCTGTACGGCCACGGCACGGAGACCCGCCATCTGAGCCTGCCCGCGCATGCCCTGATGCTCGCGCTGAAGACGCCCAACGCGCTGCTGCGCCTCGAGGGCCTCAAGGGCGGCAGCGCGATCGCCCTGCCCAAGGCGGTGCAGCGGGATCCGGTCAGGAACGAGATCGAGCACGTCGACCTGATCCTGGTCCGGCGGGGCGAGAAGGTCACGGTCGAGGTGCCGGTGCGGGTGACCGGCGAGGTCTTCTCCGGCGGCCTGCTGGACCAGCAGCTTGTGCAGATCCCGGTGGAGGCGGAGGCGACGAACATCCCGCAGGGCATCGACGTCGACGTCGAGGGCATGCTGGTCGGCCAGTCGGTGCACGCCGGCGACCTGAAGCTGCCGAGCGGCGTGACCCTGCAGGTCGAACCGGACATCCTGGTCCTGCACGTGCTCGGGCCGCAGGCCGAGGAAGAGGCCGAGGCCGCGGAGGCCGCGGAGGTGCCGGAGCCGGTGGCCGAGGCGGCCGAGCCGTCCGGTGACGGGGAGTAGGCAGGCTGACCGGGGACCGCTGGATCATCGTCGGCCTGGGCAACCCGGGACCGGAGTACGCGGGCAACAGGCATAACGTCGGCCACATGGTCACCGCGCTGCTGGCGGAGCGGGCGGGCGCCCGCTTCAAGGCGCACCGGTCGGGCAACGACATCGCCGAGGGGATCCTCGCCGGGATGCCGGTTACCATCGCCCGGCCACGTACGTACATGAACCTGTCCGGCGGGCCGGTGTCCGCCCTGCTCGCTTTTTACAAGCTTTCAGCCGAACGATTGGTGGTTATCCACGACGAGCTGGATATCCCGTTCGGGGTGGTACGCCTGAAGCTGGGCGGCGGCGACAACGGCCACAACGGCCTGCGGTCGATCACGCGGTCGCTCGGCACGCCGGACTACTACCGGGTCAGGTTCGGCATCGGCAGGCCGCCGGGCCGGATGGACCCCGCCGCCTTCGTGCTGCGCGACTTCGGCACCGCCGAGCGCAAGGACCTGCCGCTGCTCATCGATCGCTGCGCCGACGCCACGGAGACGCTGATCAGCAAGGGCCTGGCCACCGCCCAGAACGTCTACCACGCCGACCCGCTCGCGGAAGCGTAGCGGCGCCGGAATCGAAACGGCCTGGCCGCTGCTGATGATGGGCACGAACCCGGGAGTGATTGTGACCACAGCGAACGACCACGCACTCGCGCGTGAGCTGGCCGACCAGGCCGGACGGCGGCTGCTTGAGCTGCGCGCAGGCGGCGGCGAGCCTGACATGCTGCGCAAGGCGGGCGACCGGCAGTCGCACGAGTTCCTCGCCGCCGAACTGGCCGCCCGCCGGCCCGGTGACGTCCTGCTGTCCGAGGAGGCCGCCGACGACCAGGCACGGCTGACCGCCGACCGGGTATGGATCGTGGACCCGCTCGACGGGACCAGGGAATTCGGCGAGCCCGGCCGCACGGACTGGGCGGTCCACGTCGCCCTGTGGGAACGGGCCGGCGGCCTCACCGCCGGGGCGGTGGCCCTCCCTGCCCAGGGCCGGGTGCTTTCCACCGGCGCCGAGATCCCCTCGGATCACGGCGGCCATCCGCCCGGTGACCACCGGGTGCGGATCGTGGTGAGCCGGAGCCGCGCACCACGGCTCGTTCGGGATATTTCCGATCTTATTGATGCGGAACTTGTCCCCCTCGGCTCAGCCGGCGCTAAGGTGGCGGCCGTGATCAGCGGTGCGGCCGACGCGTACCTGCACGGCGGCGGGTTCTACGAGTGGGATACGGCGGCGCCGGTCGCGGTCGCGTGGGCGGCCGGGTTCCACGCCTCGCGCATCGACGGGTCGCCGCTGCGGTACAACCAGGCCGATCTGCTGGTGCCAGATATCCTGGTATGTCGGCCCGCGCTCGCGGGCACGCTCCTCGAGGCGATCCGGGAAGTCACCAATGCGTGCTGATTACCAGATGTCCCAGCTCGACGTGCTCGAGGCCGAGGCCATCCACGTGATGCGCGAGGTCGCCGCCGAGTTCGAGCGGCCGGTGCTGCTGTTCTCCGGCGGCAAGGACTCGATCGTGATGCTGGCGCTCGCGGAGCGGGCGTTCTGGCCCGCGCGCATCCCGTTCCCCGTCATGCACGTCGACACCGGGCACAACTTCCCCGAGGCGCTGGAGTTCCGTGACCGCCGGGTGGCCGAGCTCGGCGTGCGGCTGGTGGTCGCGTCGGTGCAGGCATCCATCGACGCGGGCCGGGTCGTCGAGGAGACCGGCAGGCACGCCAGCCGGAACCGGCTGCAGACCGTGACCCTGCTCGACGCGATCGAGGAGCACCGGTTCGACGCGCTGTTCGGCGGCGCGCGCCGGGACGAGGAGAAGGCCAGGGCGAAGGAGCGGGTGTTCTCGTTCCGCGACGAGTTCGGCCAGTGGGACCCGAAGAACCAGCGCCCGGAGCTGTGGAACCTGTACAACACGCGGCTGCACCGCGGCGAGCACATCCGCGTGTTCCCGTTGTCCAACTGGACCGAACTCGACGTCTGGTCGTATATCGAGCGCGAGTCACTGGACATCCCGTCCATCTACTTCTCGCATCGGCGGCAGGTGTTCGAGCGCGACGGCCTGCTGCTCGCCGACAACCCGTACGTGGCCAGGGGCGAGGACGAGCCGCTGTACCAGGCCGTGGTGCGCTACCGGACGGTGGGCGACATGACCTGCACCGGGGCCGTTCCCTCCAGCGCCGTCACCGTGGCTGAGGTCATCGCCGAGGTGGCCGCGACCAGGATCACCGAACGTGGCCAGACCCGGGCCGACGACCGGACCAGCGAGGCGGCCATGGAAGACCGCAAGCGCGAGGGGTACTTCTGATGGACGCTGTTAGCCCCGGGGAGACGATCCCGCAGACCCCCCGGACCCCCCGGATGGACATCCTGCGGTTCGCCACCGCCGGGTCGGTCGACGACGGCAAGTCGACCCTGATCGGCCGGCTGCTGTATGACTCCAAGTCGATCTTCGCCGACCAGCTTGAGGCGGTCGAGCGGACCAGCCGGGACCGGGGCGAGGACTACACCAACCTGGCGCTGCTCACCGACGGGCTGCGGGCCGAGCGGGAGCAGGGCATCACGATCGACGTCGCGTACCGGTACTTCGCCACGCCCAGGCGGAAGTTCATCATCGCCGACACCCCGGGTCACATCCAGTACACGCGCAACATGGTGACGGGGGCGTCCACCGCCGACCTCGCCGTGGTGCTGGTCGACGCGCGCAACGGGCTGACCGAGCAGTCCCGGCGGCACGCGTTCCTCGCCAGCCTGCTGCGGGTGCCGCACATGGTGCTCGCGGTGAACAAGATGGACCTGGTCGACTACGACGCCGAGGTGTTCGAGCGCATCTGCGCGGAGTTCTCCGCCTTCGCCGCCCGGCTGCAGGTCGGCGACCTGGCCTTCGTGCCGATCTCCGCGCTGCACGGCGACAACGTGGTGACGCGGTCCGCCAACATGCCCTGGTACGACGGCCCGTCGCTGCTGCACCACCTGGAGCACGTGCACATCGCGTCGGACCGTAACATGATCGACGTACGGTTCCCCGTCCAGTACGTGATCCGGCCGCACGCCGCCACCGACGCCGCCCTGCACGACTACCGCGGCTACGCCGGCCAGGTGGCGGGCGGCGTGCTCAAGCCCGGCGATGAGGTGCTGCACCTGCCGTCCGGGTTCTCGACCACGATCCGGGGCATCGAGGCCGCGGGAAGCAACGTGCCCGAGGCGTTCGCGCCCATGTCGGTGACGCTGCTGCTCGACGACGACGTCGACATCTCCCGTGGCGACATGATCTGCCGCCCGAACAACCGCCCGGCCGCCGCCCAGGACATCGAGGCGATGGTCTGCTGGATGTCGTCCGAGCGGGTGCTCGCCCCGCGCACCCGGCTCGTCGTCAAGCACACCACCCGGACGGTGAAGGCGATCGTCACCGACCTGCACTACCGGATCGACGTGAACACCCTGCACCGGGACGAGGCCGCCACCCGGCTAGGGCTGAACGAGATCGGCCGGGTCCGGCTCCGCCTCACCCTGCCCATCTTCTGCGACCCGTACTCAAGGAACCGCGCCACCGGCGGCCTCATCATGATCGACGAGAGCACCAACGCCACCGTCGGCGCCGCCATGATCACCGAGGCCGGCTAACGGCCCATTTTGACCCACGATCATGGGACTTCGGCGGCGGATGGGATCGTTGGCGCGAGAGGAGAAACGGTCATGGACATTGAGGCGCTGGCCGCGCTGCTGCGCGAGACCGAGGAGCATCACGGTAAGTTCGAGGCGGTCGCCCCGCCGCACGACTGGTCGGACTGGTACGCGGCGTACATGCATGCGCGCGAGGCCGGGAGCGGCTCGGACGAGGCCGCCGCGGCCGCCAACCGTTACATGGCGGAGGTCAAGCACATAGTCGTGCCGTCTGGCTGAATCCGGTCCGGTCGGGGCCGCGCCGTCGCGCGGGCGTCACGTAACGCGTGCCTGGGTATGGTGCGAATTGCGGCTTATCAACACCAAAACCGGGAGTGAATGTGAGCGCTGACTGGGCGGCGGGGAGCGGGACCGCGACATCATTCCACGACCTGGGTGATTTCGTGGCGATACCCCGGATCGGCGCGCTGCGGCTCTCGCCGGACGGAAGCTGGCTGGCGGCGGCCATCCAGACCCTCAGCGCGGACGGCAGGAAGTACCTGACCAGCGTGTGGCGGATCGACCCGGGGGGAGGCCCGGCCCGGCGGCTGACCAGGTCCGCGGAGGGCGAGGCCGGCCCGCGCTTCCTGCCGGACGGGTCGCTGCTGGTCACCTCCAAGCGGCCGGATCCAGGCGCCGACCGGGCGCGGCAGGACGGCGCGGCTCCCGACGGCGCCGCGCTGTGGCTGCTGCCGGCCGGCGGGGGCGAGGCCAGGCCGGTCGTCAGCCTGCCCGGCGGGATCGCCGCCGCGGAGGCCGCCGGCCAGGCGGGAACCATCGTGGTCGCCTCCCCGGTGCTGCCGTCGGCCGGCGGTACGGATGAGACGAACAGCGCTTCGGACGACGCGCGGCTGCGCAAGGAGCGGGCCGACGCCGGGGTGACGGCCATCCTGCACGAGTCCTCGCCGATCCGGTTCTGGGATCACGACCTCGGCCCGGACCAGCTCAGGCTGTTCGCCGTCGAGAGCACGGCGGCGGATGAGCCGGCCGGCCGGCGGGACCTGACGCCGGAACCGGGGCGGGCACTCGATGAGCAGGCGTTCGAGCTGACCCCCGACGGGACCTCGGTCCTCACCGGGTGGTGGCTGTGGAACCCCGCGGGCCAGTCGCATTCGGAGCTGGTGACCATCGACGTGGCCACCGGGAAGCGCCGGGTCCTGCTCAGCGCGCCGGAGTTCAACTTCTCCAGCCCGCGGGTCTCGCCCGACGGGCGGTTCGTCGTCTGCCAGCGTGAGACCCGCGGCACCGCCGAGCGCCCGCTCGACATGACGCTGGTGCTGCTGGCGATGGATGACGCGGACGCGTCCGGCGAGCGGGGCCGCGACCTGCTGGCCGGACTGGACCGCTGGCCGCACGGGCCGACCTGGACCCGCGATTCCCGCCAGGTGTATTTCGTCGCCGACGATGACGGCAGGGGGCCGGTGTTCCGGGTCGAGGTGGCTACCGGCGCCGTGACCCGTGTCACCGGCGACGGCGCGTACTCCGAGCTGAACCTCAGCGGCGACGGCCGGTACCTGTACGCGCTGCGCGCCACGGTGGGCTCGCCGCCCACCCCGGTCCGCATCGACCTGAGCGCCGCGGCGGGCGAGGCCGATCCGGTACCGCTGGACTGCCCCGGCGTCCCGCTCGCGGTGCCGGGCCGGGTCGAGGAGGTCGTGGCCGCCGCCGACGACGGGCAGCGGATCCGCGGCTGGCTGGTGCTGCCGGAATCGGCGTCGGCCGGCCGCCAGGCGCCGCTCCTGCTCTGGGTGCACGGCGGCCCGATGAGCAGCTGGAATTCGTGGTCGTGGCGGTGGAATCCGTGGCTGATGGCCGCGCGCGGCTATGCCGTGCTGCTGCCGGATCCGGCCCTGTCGACCGGATACGGCCAGGAATTCATCGCCCGCGCCCACCGCCAGTGGGGGGCGAGGCCGTATGCCGATGTCATGGCGGTGACCGACGCCGTGGTGGCCAGGCCGGACATCGACGCGGACCGGGTCGCCATGATGGGCGGCTCCTACGGCGGGTACATGGCGAACTGGATGGCCGGCCACACCGACCGCTTCAAGGCGATCGTGAGCCATGCCGGGCTGTGGGCGCTTGACCAGATGTTCGGCACCACCGACCACCCGATGTTCTGGCGGCCGCAGTTCGGCGATCCGCTGCGTAACCCGGAGATGTACCAGCTGAACTCGCCGCACCTGCACATCGACCAGATCCGCACGCCGATGCTCGTCATCCACGGCAACAAGGACTACCGGGTGCCGGTCGGCGAGGCGCTGCGGCTGTGGTGGGACCTGTCCAGGCACGGCGCGGAGGCCAAGTTCCTTTACTTCCCGGACGAGAACCACTGGATCCTGACCCCGGGCAACGCGCGGATCTGGTACGAGACCGTGTTCGCGTTCCTCGGCCAGCACGTCCTCGACCAGCCCTGGCGGCGTCCGGCTCTGCTCTGACCAACCCGTAGGGTTGGCCCATGGCTAGAGCCGACCTCGACAAGCGCCCGGTCGATGTCGCGGCGATGTTTGATGCCATCGCCGGGCGCTACGACCTGCTGAACGACATTCTCTCCGCGGGCCAGGTCAGGCTGTGGCGGCGCGCGGTGGCGCGGATCGCCGGGGCAGCCCCCGGCGACCGCGTGCTCGACCTCGCGGCCGGCACCGGGACCTCCTCGCTGACCTTTACCGCCGCCGGTGCTGACTGCGTGGCCTGCGATTTCTCCCTCGGCATGCTGCGACAGGGCAAGTCCAGGCGGGGGGCCGGCCGGGGGCGGCACCGGCTGGGGCGACTGAGCTTCGCGGCTGGCGACGGGCTTGCGCTGCCGTTCCGCGACGAGGCGTTTGACGTGGTGACGATCTCGTTCGGGCTGCGGAACGTGGCCAGCCCCGCCGCGGCACTGGCCGAGATGCGCCGGGTGACCCGGCCCGGCGGGCGGCTTGTGGTGTGCGAGTTCAGCACGATCACCGTGTCCGCGCTGGATAAGCTGTACCGGCGTTACCTGATCGGCGTCCTTCCCGCGATCGCGCGAAGGACGGCCCGCAATCCCGAGGCGTACGAGTACCTCGCCGAGTCGATCGCGGACTGGCCGGCTCAGGCCGAACTGGCCAGCATGATCGAGGCGGCAGGCTGGTCGGGCGTCCGCTGGCGCGACCTGAGCGCGGGCGTGGTGGCGGTGCACGTCGGCCGGCGTCGCTAAAGGAGGCGGCAGCAGGACCCGCCTTGACCCGGCGCAGGGTGCCGGACGCCGCAGGTCTAGGATAAGTAAAGAGATTGTGAAGCGGTTCACAAGAAATGCCAGGATCTGACCAAGTGACCGAGCGCGACATTCCCGTCTCGCCGCCCTCCGCGCGGCCCGCCGACGCGGCGGATGTCATCATCGTGGGCGCCGGGCCGGCCGGCTCGACGACCGCCTTTTACCTTGCCCAGGCCGGGATCGACGTCCTGATGCTGGAAAAATCGCAGTTCCCGCGGGAGAAGGTGTGCGGCGACGGCCTTACCCCGCGCGCGGTCAAGGCGCTGGTGGGCATGGGCATCAGCGTCGGCGAGCAGGACGGCTGGGTGCGGAACAAGGGCCTGCGCGTCATCGGCGCGGGCAAGCGGATGGAGCTGGGCTGGCCCGAGCTGGCCAGCTATCCCGGCTACGGGCTGGTCCGCGGGCGCACCGACCTGGACCAGACCCTGGCCCGCCGCGCGGAGAAGGCCGGCGCGCGGCTGCAGGAGGGCGTCACCGTCACCGGGCCCGTCCTCGACGAGCGGACCGGCCGGATCATCGGGGTGACGGCGCGCCCGGACGGAGACGGCGAGCGGGCCTACCACGCCCGGGTCGTCGTCGCCGCGGACGGCAACTCATCCCGGCTCTCGGTGGCGATGGGGCTGCGCAAGCGGG
>Ga0181525_10000848_pt1 | contig 26626 bp, 23 predicted proteins | sample PEATcosm2014_Bin_48_FD_121100 | JGI IMG/M metagenome (GOLD analysis project Ga0181525, IMG submission 121100) | Peatland microbial communities from MTU Mesocosm Facility, Houghton, MI, USA - PEATcosm2014_Bin06_10_metaG | ecosystem: Environmental > Terrestrial > Soil > Wetlands > Peat | place... | reverse complement strand
TCTACGCTAAGCCCAGCGGCCACCGCCGGATCGTCATGAGTCCTCACAAACCATGATCATCAAGCGGTGGCCGTTCCACGTCCAGTACCCCGGCATCGCAGATCACGAAGTCCGGTTGGAGTATTAGGCCGCGTGTTGCGCGCGACGGCAACGTTAGGCGCGGGAGCGGCCTCTCGTGGAGTTCCGTGTTGCAAGGTGCGGGATCCCGGTGTGCCGCCGGTACCATGTCCGGCTCCTTCTGAGCTGAGGCCGGTGCCGCTGCAGCACCAGGTCACGCCCTGGCCGTCGCGGGCTAACGTCCTCGCGGGTGAGCAGCTGGCGTGCGGGTTGCCTGGTGAGCCATTTGCTCAGTTCCGCGTATCGTGTCGTGTGGCGATGGCGAGGTTCAGCTCGGCCTGGATGTTGTCCAGCTGGAGCTGGATGCGCTGGATTTTCGGGCCGATGTTGGCCGCCACCTCCTGGCGGAGGTAGCGAACGCATAGCGCGCCACCCAGGAGCGCACCCAGGAGCGCACCCACGAGAAAGACCAGCATGTGGATCTCACCTCCCTGTCGCTAGGCCGATTTGACCGGCGGGCTGACATCTACTTGGTGCCAGCCGCCGCCGATGCTGTGACATCAGAGTTCCGATGTGGAACGCCTTTATGATCGCTGGCCTGTCGCGGGTGAAAAATTCCCGGCCGGGGATGTCACAGATAGGGGAGCTGTCGGCACTACCTGATGTAAGCCGCTGCGCGGTGGGGGCACGCGTCCGGACCTTACGGCCTGAGGGAGGGATGGATGATGCAGACCGCATCCATCGTCGCGCCAGCCGGGCCGACCACAACAAGTGGGAACCTGGGTGGACGACACTGACGCCACGGCCCCGGTTCCGGATATACCGGCTGCGGCCACGCGGGACAGCGCAATTGATAACCAGCAGCGTGGTTTCGTTACACGTGTTCTGCAGCGGAGCTGGGAGGACCTCTACAAGGCTGAAATGCCACGATTGATCCGGTACCTAATGAAATGTTTCGGCGATTCTGATATGCGCGACGCAGCGGACGCCGCCCATAACGCTTTCGTCGAGCTGTTCACGAACTGGGAAACCGTCCGCAGCCCCGGGCGTGGCTGCGGACAGTGGCATTCCGCCAGATGCTCCGCCAAAACGCCGGTGCGGAGTACCCGCTTGACATCCTCCGCCAGGAACCTACTGCAGTCCCAGCCTCAGCACGGCTGGAGCTGCGCGAGGAAACGCAGGTAGTACTGCACGGGTTGCGCCAGCTTCCGCTAGTACAGCGGCAAGTGCTCGCCCTGGTTTATGACGGGTTTTCCTACGCCGAGATCGCGCAGATCACCGGTGCAAGCGAGGCCGCGGTACGGAAGAACATGGAAAGAGCGAGACGCAGAATGAGTGAACTACTGCCGCGGCCCCAGATCGCCGCCAGGGAACTTGTCACGCCCGCATACAGCCGGGCCGATGTTCCAGCATCGGCCCGGCCCGGAAACTAAGCTCCCAGCTCAGGACGGAGCTAGAAGAGGCTGGCAACAAATGCTAGATGAGAATCAGACGATTCATCCCGGCAGGTCCGGGGACGACGGAGACGCGGCGCTGGACGCCGCCCTGGCTGCGGCTGACGAAGACATGCTTGCTGCCATTAGCATCGGTGTTGACTCCGACGCAGGACTGGCACGGATACTCCAGGACCTGGGCGGAGCGCCGTCGGCTCGGCCGGGCATCCAGACCCAGGCACCGGCGTGGGCGCCGCTGTTTCCCGCAATCCATCTTTCCGGGCTCGCACTCCAGGATGCTGATGCTGCTTCCCCGATCCCGCCTCTTCCGCGTGGGCAGGCCGCGGCCATAATCGCGATGCGCGCCCGCATCCGCGGTCTCGCCAGCGCGCTCGCCGACGCCCTTGCCGACACCCTCGGCCTCCGCCTCGCCGTCCGCGACCTTGCCGGGGCTGACGCCCGCCGCCGCGTCCCCGGCCTGGCCCGCGACCTCGCCCTGGCCCGCGACATCACCTGTGACCTCACGCGCGCCCGCGCCTTCGCCCGCTATCTCACCCGCGCGAGCGCCAGTGGCCGCGACCTTGAGGTCGACTACGCGACCGGCCTCGCCCGGGCCGTCGACCCCGCCAACGACCTCGCCCGCGACTTCGCCATCGCCCATGGCCTCGCCCGGGCCGTCGACCTTGCCAACGACCTGGCCCGCGACCTTGCCCTCGCCCATGGCCTCGGCCGTGCCCGCGACCTCGCCGACGCCCGCGAGTTCGCCTGCAGTCGTGCCCGCGACCGCGTCGCCGACCTTGTTCGCTGCCTGCAAGAAGCCCTTGGCTGTGCCGAAGAGCTGGTTGGCCGATCTCATGCAGGTGAGGTCGACGCTTCCGGGGCTGACCTGTCTGCCCTGGATCTGACGGACATGTCGGTGCTCGAGGGCGTCGTGTGGACTGAGGACACGGCCTGGCCGCCCGGCGTGCGGGAACGGGTCAGGCCGCCATGGTCGCGTGAGATCCGGCCCGGGGTTTACCGGGTCTGCGGGGGCATTGAGCGGAATCCATCGGAGCTGGTCCGCCCCTGACGGCTGGATCGCCGCCAGCCCCGGCGAGGTCTGCTGCGCCATAACGCAGAAACGGGGTGGCCGCCAGCCCGGGAGGAAGCGCAGCGGCGCGGCCGAAGCGGCGCAGCAGGGCGCGGACAAGCGCGGTACATTCTGGCGCCGACAGCCTGGACGGGTGCCAAGCCGGTGACTTGGTCGGACACGAACTCATCGGTGCTCTGCGTGGCCGCCATCAGGTGCCGAGGTCCGGCAGCTCGACTGCCTCCAGGGCGCTGATCGCCTGGTGGCTGCCCAGGTTGATCAAGGTAGCGCGACGTCACGGCGATGAACGAGTGCCCGAGGAGCTTTGAGACGTGGCTGACGGGTACCCGGGGCCGTGGGTTGAAGGCGGCGAAGGCGTCCGCATCGTGTGCAATGACAGGCTGGCCACCAGGTCTTCGGGGAGTCCTACCACCCTGCCGAGGCGGCGCAGCAGAGCGCGGACCCCGGTCCGGTACATCCGGGCCCCGTTACGGGAAGGCAGGCGTCTTCATGTGGGCCTGGTTCGTGGGCTTCGCGTGAACCCCGCAATGCGTCGCGCACATAAACGGGACACTGCATAACACAGTGCACCAGCACACGCTACCAGGCTGCATGTGATCGACGTCACATACATGTCCTAACCAAAGTCCTAACCACGCAGTTAGAAGAATGTTATTGCTCCCGCCAAACCTGCAGGTCAACCCCCATAAAACGTGGGGTGAGCGAAGGGATTCGAACCCTCGACATCCAGGACCACAACCTGGCGCTCTAACCAACTGAGCTACGCCCACCATCGTCGCCCGGCACAACCGCCCGGACCACAGCAGAACGCGCGCTGCCCCGAGGGACATCGCGCGGCTAACCAGAAGTATAGCGATCCGAGCGACCCCGCGTGCACCGCCCGCCCCGCGCGTCAGGCGGTCGTCGGCTGGGTGTACTTCGCGGCGATCTCCCGCGCTGTCGCCGAATCCGGCCCAGGCGGCGGAACAAACACCGCCTCACGGTAGTACCGCAGCTCCTGCACGCTTTCCAGGATGTCAGCGAGGGCCCGGTGCCCGCCGTGCTTGGCGGGGGAGGCGTAGTAGGCGCGCGGGAACCAGCGCCGCACTAGCTCCTTGATGCTGGACACGTCCACCATCCGGTAGTGCAGGTAGGCGTCGAGTTCCGGCATGTCGCGCGCGATGAACCAGCGGTCGGTGGCGATGGAGTTGCCGCACAGCGGCACCTTCCGCGGCTCCGCGACGTGCCCGCGCACATAGCCGAGCACGAGCTCGGCCGCCTCGGGCACGCTGATCCCGCTGGACAGCTCGTCGAGCAGCCCAGACGCGGTGTGCATCTCGCGGACCACCTCGGGCATGCCCTCGAGCGCCTCGGCCGGCGGCTTGATGATCAGGTCGATACCCTCGTCGAGCAGGTTCAGGTCGCCGTCGGTCACCAGGCACGCGATTTCGACGAGAGCGTCGCGCTCGATGTCGAGCCCGGTCATCTCACAGTCGATCCACACGAGCCGGTCGTTCATCCTCACAGAGTATGGCCTCGACGACCGTGCCCCGCGAGCGAGAAAACCTTTTTATATCCAGAACGAGACGTGGCGCGCGTCCCAGCCCACGTTCTAACCCTCGGGTGGCTCGACCCGAGCCCCCGCCTCACCCAGCGACCCTCTCACCCAGGCCCCTCTCTCACGCTCAGTACCCGTCTCGCTCCTGATACCCCTTGATGTGCGTCGGCACGCCGATACCCGGCCGCAGTCCCGGATCGGCCACCGGCTCTCCGAACGCCACGGTGACCGGCACCACTCCTGCCCACACGTCCATCACGTAGTCCTCAGGCTCGTCGACCGGGTCGCCGGTACGGATCTTGACCGACGCCTCGTCCAGCGGCAGCGCGAGGACCGAGGTGGCGGCCATCTCCTTGGGCGTCGGCAGCCGGGCGTACGACCACTGCCCGGGGGTGAGGTGCTCGGTGATCGTCTGCAGCGCCAGCATCCGCTCGTGGGCGTCGGTGACCAGCCGGGCGGTGCCGTAGACCATGGCGCTGCGGTAGTTCATCGAGTGGTTGAACACCGCCCGGGCACAGACCAGGCCGTCCAGGTGCGTGACGGTGACGCAGACCTCGTGCCCGGCCCCCGCCATGAACGTCGAGTTCGCCGACGACCCGTGCAGGTAGAGGGTGTCCTCGAGGCGCCCGTACCCGGTGGGCAGCACCCGCGGCGCGCCGTACACGACCACCCCGAGGTGACAGATCAATCCCGCGTCCAGCACCGCGTAAAGATCGTCGCGCTCGGCGCGCCCGCGCTCGCGATGCCGCCGCAACGCCGTCCGCGGCGTGCCGGAAAGGTCAGCAGAACTCATGATCCCTAACGGTACGCTCGCGCCCACCTGAGCAGGCAAGCGCGTGCGACCCAGTCACACGCCTGCGGCGCTCAGGGACGCGAGGCGGATCGGGGTGGGCTCGGCCAGCGCGGGTTCTGCGAGCTTGCGCGGGATGGCGGTGCCCGCGGTGGTGATCTGGTCGATGTCGATGCCGCCGGGGCCGATGCTGTCGCATTCGGGAACCTGGGAGGCGCCGAAGTGCCCGCCGCGGGCCCAGCACGCCCGGCTGCGCGCCTTGCCCGCCTGCCGGTACGGAGCAGGGGGTCCGGCCGGCCAGCGCCGCGGGATCTGCCAGGAATCGAGCCAGTCCATGATCTCGGCGAGCCCGAGCATCTGGTAACTGGTGAACGGGTCCCGTGCCGAGCCGAGCACGCCGATCTGGGCGCAAAGCCTGCCCTCGTGGTTCACGTCCGGCAGGCTGTGCGGCAGCTGGTCCGGCGCGTAGTCGATGTGCTCGTGCGTGCCGAGCAGCCGGCCGGCCCTGACGATCGGCAGCAACTGCGCGAGGTCACCGGTCAGCGGATCCCAGACCAGGTGAGGAGGGCGTCCCTCCTGGATGAGCCGCTGGGCGGCCGACCAGACCGAAACGACCCGCGGATCTACGCCTAGAGTCATCCAGACGGCGCGCGGCGCGCCTCCCCCGAGTTGTCCCCCGTCGGTCCCCGATCGGATGCACCGAGCGCCCGGCATCCAAGCGTCCGCCACACGTCCCTCCCAGGATCTAACGGTCTAGACCTTCTAGCTCCCTTTCTCTGCTTACGTCACCAGTGATGATTAGTCCAGAGGTGGGGCGGAGAAGATTTCGTGTTCCGTCCGTTCTACGATTCGGTAGATCATGACCTCATCCGAAAGTCCCCCGGGAATCCCCAGTCCAGCACGCCTGGAAGGGTGGCTGGCCGGCCAACTCGCCGAGCCGTGTGAGCTAACCGACATCCGGCTGATCTTCGGCGGCCGGTCGAACCTGACCTACCGCCTGGCCGTCTCGGCCCCGTCCGGCGACCGGCAGCTCGTGCTGCGCCGGCCGCCACTCGGTCACGTGCTGCCGACGGCGCACGACATGTCGAGGGAGTTCCGCGTCCTGACTGCCCTGTCCGGCACCCGGGTGCCGGTGGCGGCGCCGGTCGCGTTCTGCGACGACACCGAGGTGATCGGCGCGCCGTTCTACGTGATGGACTACGTGCCCGGGATGGTCATGCGGACCAAGGCGGACACCGCGGCGCTGACCCGGCCGCAGGCCACGGACCTGTCCGAACGCCTGGCCGACATGCTCGCCGCTATCCACGGCGTCGACGTCGCGGCGACCGGGCTCGGCGACCTGGGCCGCGGCGCCGGGTACCTGCGTCGCCAACTGGAGCGCTGGCAGCGCCAGTGGCAGCTGTCGGCGTCCAGGGAAGTGCCCGGCTACGAGCGCTTGGTGGCCAGGCTGACCGCCGCGCTGCCCGCCGAGGGCGAGACCACGCTCGTGCACGGCGACTTCCGGCTGGACAACGTGCTGGTCACGGTGGACCCGCAGCCGCGGATCACGGCCGTGGTGGACTGGGAGATGGCCACCCTGGGCGACCCGCTCGCGGACCTCGGCCTGACCCTGGTCTACTGGACCGAGCCGGGCGAGGAAGGCTGGCTCAACGCCGGCCAGAAGGCCGCCGGCGCGCCAGGGGTCTCGACCGACGCCACGGCCACCCCCGGCTTCGCGACCAGGGCCGAGTTCGCCGCCGGTTACGCCAGCCGGACCGGCCGCGACGTCTCGGGTATCGGCTACTACATCGCCTTCGGCTACTTCAAGCTAGCCGTTGTCCTCGAAGGCATCCACGCGCGCTACCAGCAAGGCAAGACCGTCGGCGTAGGCTTCGAACACGAGGGCCCGGCCGTCCCGCTCCTAATCGCCCGCGCCCACGAAACCCTAGACGCCGCTCCACCCGGTTCAAGTCCCTTATATCCAGTTATGCCAAAATCTTACATTTAGACATTTCGGGCACAATTCATGATCGCGGGCAGTTTAGGTCGATATACGTCCCGAACTGCCCGTGATCATGGAACAGCCCAATGGGAGGCGCTTCGCTAAGGTTCCTGGGAGTGACGCCTGACGCGGTCGGCGAGTCCGCTTTCCTGGCACTGGCGGCTGGGGCGGTCGGTGAGTCCGGGACCGCGAGCGATCGGCCTCGCGCGAGGTGCCCGAGAGCGACAGCTGCCCGGCGCCCCGCTCACGCCGGCAGCTGCCCGGCGCCCGCTCTCGCCGGGCCTGCCGCTCGGCACCCCGCACGACTGCCGAGCTTTGGGAGGCCCGGCGCCCCGCCTTCGCCGGACCTTCCGACAAGATGACGCGCCACCCGCTCGATAGGTTCACGCGTTGAGAAACCCGATTACGTCAATGCGGCGACCGACAGGTCAGGGTCGCCGGCGGTCCGAGGCGCTGGCCGCGTTCGCGATGATCACCGCGAACGGCGGGATCACCAGCGCCACCGCGGAGATGGCGATAGCGGCGGTTTGCGAATACCGGTCCACGACCGCCCATGAGATGACGAACAGCCCGATGCAAATCGTCATGAGCAGCAGGTACAGCCGCTTGTCGCCGCGAGACGGCTCCGGCCCCGCCGACCCCACCGGACCCGCCGACCCCACCGGACGCCCCGGTCCCGCCTGTCGCTCCGCGTTGCCCGGCTCCTGGTCGCCGTCCGCCATTGGCTACGTCCTAGTTTCGTTCACATCCGCCCGGCATCGACGATACGCCGCAGGAACCGCCTGGTGCGTTCGTCCGACGGCTGGCTGAACAGCTGCTCGGGCGGCGCCTGCTCGATGATCTGCCCGCCGGACAGGAAGCACACCCGGCTGGCGATGTCCCGCGCGAATCCCATCTCGTGGGTCGCGATCAGCATCGTCATCCCGCTCCTGGCCAGTTCCCTGATGACGTCGAGCACGTCGGCCACCAGCTCCGGGTCAAGCGCGCTGGTCACCTCGTCCAGCAGCATGAGCCGCGGCCGCATGGCCAGCGCCCGCACGATCGCGACCCGCTGCTGCTGTCCGCCGGACAGCCGGTCCGGATAGTCTGACCGCTTTTCGCCCAAGCCGAACCGGTCGAGCAGCTCCGCCGCCCGCGCCGAGGCCGCCGCGCGGGACAGGCCGAGCACCTTCATCGGCGCCAGCGTCACGTTCCGCTCCACCGTCATGTGCGGGAACAGGTTGAACGACTGGAACACGATGCCGATGTGCCGCCGGACCAGGTTCTGGTCCACACCGGGCCCGGTTATCAGCTGGCCGTCCAGCCAGATCGACCCGGAGTCGATCCGCTCCAGCAGGTTCACGCAGCGCAACAGCGTCGACTTACCAGAGCCCGACGCCCCGATGAGGCAGACGACCTCGTGCGAGGCAACCGCCAGGTCGATGCCGCGCAGCACTTCCTCGGCGCCGTAGGACTTCCGCAGCTGCTCGATCCGCAGCGCCGCAGCCGCCGCCCCGTCCGCCGCCCCGGCCGCGTCCGCCACGCCGTCGGTTGAGGTCACGAAGCCCGGGTCACCGGCGACGGAGCCGGAGTCCGCTGCGTCCATAACCGGGCCCCGGCGAGGCGGCGGGCCTGGTCACGGGCGATCAGGTGGTCGGTGAACCGGGCCAGCGGGATGGTCAGCAGCAAGAACAAGATCGCGGCGACCGTATAGCTCGAATAGTTGAACGTCGTGTCGCTGTACAGCTCGGCCGCCTTGTTGGCCTCGATCGAGCCGAGCAGGCCGACCAGCGCGGTGTCCTTCTGCAGGCTGATGAAGTCGTTGAGCAGCGGCGGGATGATGGTGCGGATGGCCTGCGGCAAGATCACGTAGCGCATCGAGGCCGACCCGGACAGGCCCAGCGAGCGGGCCGCGGCGACCTGGCTGCGGTGCACCGAGACCAGGCCGGCCCGGTACACCTCGGACACGTAGGCCGAATAGGAAAAGACCAGCGCGGCCACGCCGTAGACCGCCGCCGACTCCGACGAAACGCCCCGCAGCTGCAGCGCCGGGACCCCGAACCCGATCGCGAATATGACCAGGATCAGCGGCACGCCCCGCGCCACGTCCACGTAGATGGTGCCGACCACGCGCAGCGGCAGCAGCACCGGCCCGGTCGACTGCCTGACCACCGCGACGACAAGCGCCAGGATGAGGATGAGGATCTCGGCTATGACGAACATCCGGATGTTCAGCCAGAGCGCCTCGCCGACGGAGTAGTAACCGGCCTTCGGGTCGCCGACCAAGGCCCGCCACATGTCCGTGGGGTTGAAGAACGTGGTCCTGACCGCCCGGCTGCCGGGCGCGAGCAGGAAGATCGCCGCCAGCACCGCGAGCACCATGACGGTGCTCGTGGTGGAAAGGATCAGCCCGCGGCGGTCGCCGGTGCCAAGCAGCCTGGATCGCCGGGCCGACAGGTCGGGCAGCCCTGGCGCCTCCGCCATCGGTTACGGCTTGATGGTCGGGACGCTGGTGTAGAGCTGCAGGTACCGCGCCGTCAGCTTGGCCAGCGTGCCGCTGCTCTTCAGCGTGGCCAGCGCCTTGTTCACGCAGCCGACCAGCGGGTTGCCCTTGGCGAACAGCAGGCCGTAGTGCTCGCCGGTGGACGGGAACTGGGCGACCATGATCGAGCCGGGGATCTCCGATGAGGAGATGTACTGCGCGGTCGGCGTGTCGGTGACCAGCGCCGCGATCTGCTTGTCCTGCAGCGCCTCCTTCACGTCGTTCAGCGTCTCGAAGATCTTCGGCGTCTGGGTCGGCTGGATGTCGCTGTTGATGAACGCCAGGCTGGTGGTGCCCACCTGGTCGCCGTAGACGTAGGTCTTCAGCTCGGCCGGGGTGTGCTTGGTCACGATCGGGCTGCTCTTCAGCGCCACCAGCGACTGCTGGACGTCGTAGTAGCTGTTGGAGAACGTCACGACCTGGGCCCGGGTGGCGGTGTAGGAGATCTCGTTGATGTCGAAGTCGAACTTCTTCGGCCCCGGCGCGTAGGAGTCGTTGAACGGCTCGTAGGCCCACTTGACCTGGGAAGCCTTGAAACCAAGCTGGTTGGCGATCGAGTAGGCCACGGCGCTTTCGTAGCCCTTGCCGTTGCTCGGGTTGTTGTTCTCGAACCACGGCGGATAGGCCGGCTGGTCGGTGGCCACGGTAAGCACGCCCTTGGCGTAAAGCTCGTTCTGCACGCCGGCGAACGTGCACGCCGCGGTCTTCGCGCTCGCGCTCGCACTGGTACCCGTAGTAGCGCTACTGCTCGTGCTGCTGGAGCAGCCTCCCAGGCCCACGCTCGCGGCCATGATCGCGGCCACGGCCGCCACGGTGGTCTGTCGCATCGGGGTACTCCTCAAGCCTATTGCCGAGCGCTTCGGTCGGATTTCGCGTCAGCATACTCTCAGCGCCCGGCCCGGCACCGTGTCCCCCAAGAGCGGGCTAGGCCGTCACGTCCACCGGGTTCGGGCGCGGCTCGGGGAGGCTGGCCACCCGGGCGACGATGGCGGCGGCGGTCTCCTGGTCCGGCGGGTTGACGGTCATCCGGGCCACGGCGCGGCCGAACCCGCGCAGTTCGAGCGCGTACTTGAGGCGGCCGATGCTCGCCCCGAGGCGGACGATCCGGTCCAGGGCCTCCTGGTTCCGCCGGGCGGCGGCGTCATCGCCGGCGTCGAGCGCGGCGGTCAGCGCCGCGTAGACCTCGGGGTAGGCCGAACTGCGCCCGGAGATCACGCCCGCGCCGCCGGAGCGCATCGTCGCGGCCGGATCCGAGTCGTTACCGGAGAAGATCGCCAGGCCGGGCGCCGCCGCGACGTATCCGGCCAGCTCGGCGGACGCCGACCCGCTGACCTTGGCCCCGGTAAGGCCGGTGCTGGTAGCCAGCAGGGCGAAAAGCGGCGGGGGAACAGGCACCGCCGTTCGTTCTGGAAAAATATAGGCGTAGCACTCCGGGTCCGGCGCTGCCTCACGGATCTGGGCGTAGTGCGCCGTCAGCTCATCCGGCCGCGCGGGCAGGTAGTACGGAGTAATGGCGGCGATGCGGGTGGCGCCGAGGGCGACCGCCTCCCTGGCCAGCCGCCCGGCGTGCCTGGCGTCCGGCGCGCCGATGTGCGCGATCACCCGGTCCGGCCCGACCGCGGCCATTGCCAGCTCGAACAACTCCAGCCGCTCGGCGTCCTCGAGAGCCGGGAACTCGCCCGTGGTCCCGGCCACGAACAGCCCGTCCACCAGGCTGCCGACGAACGCGTACAGCGCGCGGTTGGCCTCGAGGTCGACCGAGCCGTCCGCGCCGAAAAGCGTCGGGACGGCGGAGAGGACTACCGCGCCCTGACTCATGTAAGTCCCTGGGGCTTGAAGAACGCGGTCGACTCAGGCCGCCACAGCAGCCAGATCGCGCCGAGGCCGACCAGCCAGGTCAGCACCGGGAAGATCAGGCTGAGCGCCGTCTTCGGCTCGCTGAAGACGCCGATCAGGTCCAGCGTCGCCAGGCCGAACAGCACCGTGGACAAGATCCGCGCCCAGCTCCTGCCGTGCCCGTTGGCGCGGGCCATCCACAGCCACAGGCCGATGCCGACCAGGCCGGAGACGATCGCCAGCGTGATGATGAACGTGTTCAGCTGGTTGACCTGGGTCGCGGACAGGCTGGGGCGTGCCTTGCGGATCGCCGCCTTCGAGCCGCTGACGTCGGCCAGCGAGATGATCAGGCTGACCGTGCTGACGGCCGCGCCCGCGTACATGAGCTTGACCGCGGTCAGCACCGGCGCGGGAGCAGGAGGCCGGACGGGCTCGACCGGCTGGCCGCCGGACGGATAGGGCTGGTACGACATGGTGACCTCTGCTAGGAAACGGACGCGATCCTGTCCTGACCTATCGAGCTTAGTGGCTAGCCTGGTGGCGGGCGATCCGGAGCCGGATAGCGACCGGATAGCGACCGGAATGGCCATCAGGAACGGAGATTCCGACGAGCTCGCATGAGGACATGGTGCCCGCGGCCGGGCTTCCCGTAACCGGGCCGCAGGTAACCGAGCCGCCCGCCGACGGCGCCGCGCCGCCGCCCGGCACGGCCAAGACGCCCCTGACCGGCCGGGCGGCCATGCTGCAGCGGTGGGAGATCGTCGCGGTCCTCGCCGTCTCCCTCGGCGCCAGCGGCGTGTACGCCTTGGTCGATTTCATCGGCTCGCTGACCGCGAAACAGTCGCTCGGCAGCCAGGCGGTGGTGCTCAACGGCACGCCGGCCCCGGGCCGCCCGCTGCTCGCCCTGTTCCTGCAGCTCACCAGCATCTCCCTCGGCCTGGCCCCGGTGCTGCTCGCGCTCTACCTGCTCGCCCGCGCGGGCGAGGGACCGGCCACGATCGGGCTCGACGCGCGTCAGCCGGGCCGGGACCTGGCCAAGGGGGCGGTGCTCGCGGCGGTGATCGGCGGCAGCGGCCTGGCCCTCTACCTGTTCGCCTATCACATCGGCGTCGAGCTGAACGTCGTCGCCGAGAGCGAGCCCGATGTCTGGTGGCGCATCCCGGTGCTGCTGCTGTCGGCTGCCCAGAACGCCACCCTCGAAGAGGTCATCGTCGTCGGCTACCTGATGAGCAGGCTGGACAAGCTCGGCGTCAAGCCCGCCCGGGCGATCGCCATCAGCGCGGTGATCCGCGGCTCCTACCACCTCTACCAGGGCGCGGGCGGGTTCATCGGCAACGCCACCATGGGCGTCATCTTCGGCTACCTCTACCGCCGCTGGGGCCGGGTGACGCCGCTGATCATCGCGCACACGCTGATCGACTCGGTGGCCTTCGTCGGCTACGCGCTGCTGGCCGGCCATGTCTCCTGGCTGCCAGCGCCATGAGCGTGCTGACCAGGGTCTGGGAGCGGATAACCAACGTCCAGCCCGCGCCGCCCGCCTGGGTGGTGGCCGTGGCCGCCCTGGCCGCCCTGGTCGTCGTGCTGGACACAAGGACCTGGCGGCTGGCCGGCAAGGTGATCACGATCGCGCACGAGGGCGGGCACGCGCTGGTCTCGGTGCTGTCCGGCCGGCGGCTCGAAGGCATCAGGCTGCACCGGGACGGCTCCGGCGTGACCTACTCGCGCGGGCGCCGCAGCGGCCCGGCCATGGTGGCCTGCGCGGCCGCCGGCTACATTGCTCCCTCGCTGCTGGGCGCGGGCGCGGCCGCCCTGCTGGCGTCGCGGCACCTGACCGCCATGCTGTGGCTGGCGCTGGTACTGCTGGCTGCGACGTTCCTCGCCATCCGCAACCTGTTCGGCGCGATCGCCGTGCTGGCCACGGCCGCCGCCGTGTTCGCGGTGAGCTACTTCGCCTCGGCCGAAGTCCAGGCCGGCTTCGGCTACCTGGCCGCCTGGTTCCTGCTGGCCGGCGCCGTGCGCCCGGTGGTCGAGCTGCAGCGCGGCCGGCGCCGGGGGAGGGGCCGCGGCCGGGCCTCAAGCTCCGACGCCGATCAGCTCGCCCGGCTTACCGGCGTCCCCGGCGGCATCTGGGTGACATTTTTCGCTTTCGTGGCGCTGTGCATGCTAGGGATCGGCGTCTGGCTGCTCGCCCCGTCGCTCCCGCGGTAGACACGTTGACCGTATAAACGGTCGTCGTGCATCGCGCTGCCCAGCGTGTACCGCTACATCACGCTGCTGCGCGAGACCGGGCTGCTCGCCGGGGACGAGCGCGGCAGCTACCGGCTCTCCGCCCGGCTCATCGGCCTGGCCAGGGCGGCGGAGGCCGCGGAGAGCCTGATCGACGTCGCCGACCCGGTGATGCACCAGCTGGCCGCGGAGAACCAGGAGACCGTCATCCTGGTCCGCCTGATCGGCAGGTCCGCGGTGTGCGGGCACCGGGTCGAGTCGGCCCAGCGGCTGCGCATCTCGTTCGAGCCGGGCCAGCCGCTGCCGCTGCACCGTGGCGCCAGCGCGCGCCTGCTGCTGTCCGGCCTGGCGCCGGAGACCCGCAGGGAGTACCTGGCCCCGCTGGCCGAACGCGATCCGAAGGCCGCCGCCCAGCTCGAGGAGAAGGTCGTCCTGGCCGGGCAGCGTGGCTGGGCGGTCAGCGAGGAGGAGATCGACCAGGGGGTCTGGGCCGCCTCGGCCCCCGTCATGCAGGGCAAGCGCATGGTCGCGGTGCTGACCGTGCCATCGCCGCTGGTGCGGGCGCCCGCCCCGCTCCAGGATCAGTGCCTCGGCCAGGTCCGCAGCGCCGCCTCGGCGATCAGTGAGGCCCTCCGCGCCACCCGCCGGTGAGCCGCCGGACAGAAATGCCCGCCACCACCCGACGGACCCCTCGCCCGCGGCTCCTGGTCTGGTTATTCTTCCGGCATGCCGGATTTCCGCGATGTGATCCCGGGCACTCGGATACGCGCTGGCGCGGCCACGCTGGCCGCGCTGCAGGCCGAGATGGCCGCGGGCACTCTCAACTCGGCCACGCTGACCGGCTTCTACCTGCAGCGCATCAGCCGGCTCAACCCGGCGCTGCACGCGGTCATCACGGTGAACGCCGAGGCGCAGGCGCAGGCGCAGGCCCGCGACGCGGCCCGCGCATCGGTCGGCCCGCGCGGCCCGCTGGACGGCGTCCCCGTGCTGGTGAAGGACAACGTGCAGGCGGCCGGCATGCCGACCACCGCGGGCTCGCCGGCGCTGCTGACCGCCGAGCCCGACGATGCGTTCGTGGTGTCCAGGCTGCGCGAGGCCGGCGCGGTGATCATCGGCAAGGCGAACCTCTCGGAGTGGGCGAACTTCCGGTCGACCCACTCGACCAGCGGCTGGTCGACGCTCGGCGGCCAGACCGCCAACCCGTACGCGCTCAACCGCAACCCTTCCGGGTCGAGTTCCGGCTCCGCGGCCGGGGTGGCGGCGGGGCTGGCGCCGATCGCCGTCGGCACCGAGACCGACGGCTCGATCGTCTGCCCGGCCAGCGCCTGCGGCATCGTCGGCATCAAGCCGACCAACGGCCTGGTCAGCCGGCGCGGCATCGTGCCGATCTCACCGGTGCAGGACACCGCGGGACCGATGGCCGTCTGCGTCGCCGACGCGGCGGCCCTGCTGTCCATCCTGGCCGCCGCCGACCCCGAAGATCCCGTCGCAGCGGCTGATGCAGATTTGGCCGAACGAGCCCGTGGTGGCAGGTCCGGCACCGCCTACCTCGACGCGTTGGATCCCGGCGCCCTCGAGGGTGCCAGGCTGGGCATCTGGCGCGCCGGTTCCGCCGCCGCCAGTGCCGCGACCACCGCGGTGCTCGAGGACGCCGTCATGGCGCTGCGCTCCCTCGGCGCTATCGTCACCGATCCCGTCATCCTGCCGAGCGCCCAGAAGATCCACGAGCCCGAGTGGGGCGCGCTGTGCAACGAGTTCAAGTACGGCATCAACGCGTACCTGGCCTACATCGCGGAGTTCGGCTTCGCCGGCGTGCTGCCGCGCACCCTGGCCGAGCTGATCGACTTCAACAAGCGGAACGCGGACCTGGTGCTCTCGCGCTTCGGCCAGGAGGTCTTCGAGCAGGCCGAGGCGACAAGCGGTGACCTCGCCGACCCCGAGTACCTGTCGCTGCGGCGCGAGGCCACCCGGCTGGCCAAGGCCTCGGTGGCCACGCCGCTGGCCGAGCACGGGCTGGAGGCCATCGTGGCGCTGACCGCCAACCCGGCCTGCCTGACCGACTACGTCCTCGGCGACCATGACGTGTTCCATACCTCGGGCCCGGCCGCGGTGGCCGGCTGCCCGTCCATCACGGTGCCGTTCGGGTACGTGTCCGGGCTGCCGGTCGGGGTTTCCTTCTTCGGACCGCGCTGGACCGAACCCCGGCTGATCGCCCTCGCCTACGCCTTCGAGCAGGCCACCCAGATCCGCCAGCCTCCCTCCCTGCCCGCCAGCGTCACCGAGCCGCCCCGCTAAGCCGCCCTGTTAATCCGCTGGCCAGCGCGGTTCGCATCCCGCGATAACCTGACGAACATGGATTCTTGGCGCCGCTCAGATGTCCCCGTGCTACCGGGAAGCGGGCCGGCGCCCCGGCTGCACGACACGGTCTGCGGTGACCTCGTCCTCGCCTCGGCGGGCCCGGTGGCCACGCTGTACGCCTGCGGCATCACCCCGTACGACGCGACGCACATCGGCCACGCCGCCACCTTCACCGCCTGGGACCTGCTCGTCCGCGCCTGGCTGGACGCCGCGCCGGAGAAGCAGGAGGCTCCGGGGCAGACCGGCGGCCAGCCGCGGTTCACCGTGCTCTACGTGCAGAACGTGACCGACGTCGACGATCCGCTGCTCGAGCGGGCCGCCAGGGACGGCGAGGACTGGCGCGAGCTGGCCGAGCGCGAGATCCAGCGGTACCGCGCCGACATGGAGGCGCTGCGCGTCCTGCCGCCCACGCACCTGATCGGGGCGGTCGAGGCGCTACCGGTGATCGAGCGCTTCAACGCCCGGATGGCCGACCGCGGCGCCCTGTACGGCGTCGACGAGGACACCTACTTCGCCCGGTCGGCGGATCCGGCGTTCGGCGCGCTGTCCGGGGCCGGCACGGCGTGCGGGTACGACCTGGCCGAGATGGCCGACATCGCCGCCCGCCGCGGCGGCGATCCCGGCCGGCCGGGAAAGAAGGACCCGCTTGACGTCCTGGTCTGGCGAGCCGAACGCCCTGGCGAGCCGTCCTGGGACTCGCGTTTCGGCCCGGGCAGGCCCGGCTGGCACGTCGAGTGCGCCGCCATCGCCACCGAGTACCTCGGCACGACCTTCGACGTCCAGGCGGGCGGCTCGGACCTGATCTTCCCGCACCACGAGATGAGCGCGTCGCACGCCCGCGTCGCGTTCGGTCCCGGGCCTGGCGTCTTCGCGCGGGTGTACGTGCACGCCGGCCTGGTCAGCTACCTGGGCGAGAAGATGTCCAAGTCGCTCGGCAACCTCGTGTTCGTCAGCAGGCTTCGCGCCGATGGTGTCGACCCCATGGCCGTGCGGATGGCGCTGCTCGCGCACCACTACCGCTGCGACTGGGAGTGGACGGACGCGGTCCTCGCCGACGGGGCGGCCCGGCTGGCGCGCTGGCGCTCCGCGATCGCCCACGCCGAGGCGGCCGCGCCCCCCGGCCCGATTGACCCGGACACCGACCCGCCGATCACCGGGTTCTCCGCCCCCGGCAGCGGCCCGGCCGATGCGGCGGACGAGGTGCTAGCGGGCGTGCGCGCGCGCATGCGCGACGACCTCGATGCCCCCGGCGCGCTCGCCGCCGTCGACCGCTGGGCGGACCGGGTGCTCGCCGACGCGCCGATCAAGCTCACTCCTCGGGATGCCTCCGGCGCCCGGCTCGTCAGGGACACCGTCGACGCCCTGCTCGGCGTCAGCCTCTAGCCGTCAGCGGAGCTGCCTGTCCAGGCAGTAGGCGGCGCTGATCAGGGCCAGGTGCGTGAACGCCTGCGGGAAGTTGCCGAGCGCCTCGCCGGTCAGGCCGATCTCCTCCGAGTACAGGCCCAGGTGGTTGGCGTACGTCAGCATCTTCTCGAACACCAGCCGGGCCTCGTCGAGGCGCCCGGCCCGGGCCAGCGCCTCGACGTACCAGAACGTGCAGATCGAGAACGTGCCCTCGTCGCCCTCCAGGCCGTCCGGCGAGGCCTCCACGTTGTACCGGTAGACCAGCGAATCGGAGACCAGTTCATTCCCGATCGCGTCCAGCGTGGACAGCCAGCGGCGGTCGGCCGGCGCGACGAACTTGACCAGGGGCATCAGCAGCAGGCTGGCGTCCAGCACGTCCGTCTCGTAGTGCTGCACGAAGGCCTTGCGCTCCGGGTGCCAGCCGTTGCGCATGATCTGGTGGTAGATCGCGTCACGGGTCGACTGCCAGTTCGCCATGTCGGCCGGCAGGCCGCGCCGCGTCGCCATCCGGATCGCGCGTTCGACCGCCACCCAGGACATCAGCCGCGAGTAGGTGAACTTCTGGCTGCCGCCGCGCACCTCCCAGACACCCTCGTCGGCCTGGTCCCAGTGGCCCGCGATCCAGTCGATGACCCGGCACAGATCCGACCACGTGTCGTGATCGATCGGGGATCCGTACTTGTCGTGCAGGTACACCGAGTCGATCAGCTCGCCGTAGATGTCGAGCTGCAGCTGGTCGGCGGCGCCGTTGCCGATCCGCACCGGAGCGGAGCCGCGGTAGCCCTCCAGGTGCGGCAGCACCTGCTCCTTGAGGTCGAATCCGCCGCGGATGTCGTACATGACCTGCAGCGGGTCGGTGCTGCCGGGGCGCGGCTCGGAGAAGCGCTGGGTCAGCCAGCTCATGAACGCCGCCGCTTCCTCGGTGAAGCCAAGCCGCAGCAGGGCGTAGACGGAAAACGCCGCGTCGCGGATCCAGGTGTACCGGTAGTCCCAGTTCCTGGCCCCGCCGATGGCCTCGGGCAGGCTGGTCGTCGCGGCCGCCACGATGGCGCCGGTGGGCGCGTAGGTCAGCAGCTTGAGCGTCAGCGCCGAGCGGTGCACCATCTCCCGCCAGCGCCCCTGGTAGCGCGACTGGGCCAGCCAGCCGCGCCAGTAGCCGACGGTGTTCTCGAACGCCTCCCTGGTCTCCTCCTCCGAGTACGAGCGGGGGGTGTAGGTATCCGGCACCTGCTCGAGCACGAAGGTCACGCTCTGCCCGGGATCCAGCGTGAACTCGCAGCGCACGCCCGTGCCGTCGGGCTGCAGCGGGAGCGAGGCCTGCAGCGACATCGACATGCCCGCCGAGCGGAAGACCACGCCGTTCTCGTGGAAGAGCGTCGCGTGGTCATCGCGCCCGTAGTTGAAGCGCGGCTGGACGTTGGCCACCAGGCGCATCTGGCCGCGGACGCCGAGCACCCGCCGGATCAGCCGGTGCCGGTGGATGCGCCCGGGGACGCGTTCGACCGGCATGAAGTCCTGCACCTCCCCGACGCCTTCCGCGGTCAGGTACCGGGTGATGAGGACGTTGGTATCGGGCAGGTAGAGCTGCTTGGTCGTGCAGCCGTCGGCCACGGGCGCGATCCGGTAGTAGCCGCCGCGGGCCCGGTCGAGGATGGCGCCGAAGACGCTGGGGGAGTCGAAGGCTGGGCAGCAGTACCAGTCGATGCTGCCGTCGGTGCCCACCAGCGCGACGGTGTGCAGGTCCCCGATGATCCCGTGCTCGGCGATCGGCAGATAACCGGGCAAGGCTGCGTTCGTGCCAGGACTGTCCATCGTCAGCTACGCTCCGGGTCGGCGGTCGCCAGGCGCCGTGCCTCTGCCTGGAACATGCGGAACATCACTCGGGGGTGCGCCACCAGGAACGCCTCGACCCGCTCCGGGGGTATCACCAGGCAGCGCAGCGGCTTGCGCACGATGACGTCGGCCGTGGTCGGCTCGCCGAGCAGGACCGAGATCTCGCCGAAGAAGCTGCCCACCGACAGCGTGGCCCGTTCCTCGTCGTCGATGAGGACGCCGACCTCGCCGTCGATGACCACGAACAACCCGGCGCCCGGCTGGCCTCGCCGGACCACCCAGCGGCCCTCGGGGAACGACTGCTCCGCCAGTTCGGCCGCGATCTCGCGCAGTTCGCCCTCGGTCAGGTCGGCGAAGACGCCGAGCCGCCCGAGCCTGCCCGTGGGGTCGCTGGCCGTCGCCATGGCGAGAAGGTACCAGGAAGACGGCGGGCCGGCTAGGTACGCCCTGCCTGGCCTAGCTGGGCCTGGATCAGCTGGGCGTGCAGCGGACCGAGACCGCCCGACTGGACGGCGAACAGTTTCGAATGCAGCACAAGGATGGCGAGGATGATGATCAGCACGACCACCACGACGGCCACGATGATGTTCCTGCGCCGGCGTGCCGCGGCCGCCGCGTCCGATGTGGCGGCGGCCGCCTCGGAACCAGCCGCTTCGGAACCAGCCGCAGCCGTCCCGGCGGTAGCCGCCGTGGCCGTCCCAGCTGCCGCTGCCGCCCCGGAGGTAACGACGGTCCCGGGCGCCCCCGATGCTCCTGTTGCTCCTGTGACCGCCGCGGCCTCCCTGGGTGCGAGGGTGGGCGCGTGCGACAACGGGTTGTCCCGGTCACCGGTAACCGGCACCGAACCCGGCGGCGCGACCGACACGGTGGCCGCGGCCCCGCGCGGGGCACTGGTCGTACGTCCGGCGGCGCCGATGATGGCTCCCGCGTCCATGATCGGGACCTGCTCGGCGGCCAGCCAGCCCGGGCCCCACGCCTCGGCGGCCGCTCCGGCCAGCGCGACGCCGAAGTCCTCGGCGGTCGCGAACCGGTCCGCGGGCTCCGTCGCCAGGCCGCGCATCACCACGTTGGCGAGCGCCTCGGGCACGCCAGGCGCCACGTCGCGCAGCGGTATCGGCTTCTCGTAGGCGTGCTTGAACAGCAGCGCCAGGTCATCGCCCTCGCTGGGGAAGGGCAGCCGGCCCGCGAGCAGCTCGTACAGCATCGTCGCCACGGCGTACATGTCGGTCGCCGGTCCCAGGCTGCCGCCGCGTACCTGCTCCGGGGCGATGTAGGCCGGCGTGCCGATCACCTCGCCGAGCTTGGTGATGGCCGTGCCGGCTCCGCCGATGACCTTGGCGATCCCGAAGTCCGCGACCTTCAGCACGCCGCTCGTGGCGAACAGCATGTTCTCCGGCTTGACGTCGCGGTGCAAGATCCCGCGCCGGTGCGCCGCGCTGAGCCCGCTGGTGCAGGCCAGCGTCACCGCCACCGCGTGCGCAGCGGTGAAGCCGCCCGCGGCGGCCACCCGGTGCCGCAGCGTCCCGCCGGGCAGGAACTCCATCACGAGCAGGCACACGTCCTCGCGCTCGACGAAGTCGTAGACGGGCACCAAGTGCGGATGATCGAGGGAGGCAAGGACGCGGGCCTCGGCTGTGAACCGGCGCCGTATCTCCGGGTCGGCGGCGACGGACACCGGAAGCTGCTTGATCGCCACCCGGCGGTCGAGCTGGCGGTGCTGGCCGGAGACGACCACTCCCATGCCGCCCTTGCCCAGCTCATCGCCGATGTCGTAGGCGGGCAGCGCGTTGCTCAGCAGGTCCCGGTCAAAGGCCATCAGGCAGGCCGCCCTTTCTGCAGGCGGCCCGACCGAGTCGGCGGGCGGCCGGATCGAGCCGGAGCCCGGGGTGCGGAAGGACGGGATCCGCCAGCCGCCATGCCCGATCGTCACGCCTACGGCCGCGGGTTCTCACTGCCCGGTCCCACCTCACAGCTCCCCCTCGCCGCCAGCCGCAGCCGACGGCACACGGCCTTCAGTCACGAGACGTAGGCGGGCAGCGGCGGCGCGTGCTTTCGCCAGAGCCTCGCGTGGATTTCCGGTCAGTTCATCCCAACAGGTGTTTACGCGTACAAGGGCGAATTCTACAATGTGCGCTGGGGAGGATTCCAGCAGGGACGGGTGCCCACTGATTCGGCCAGGCGCGAAGGCGTGCTCTCCTTTTTACGGCTTAACCGCGATGGGAGAAGTCCGTGCAGGGGCGTGGCGTGAGAGGAGCCCGTTATCTCTCGCGCGCCGACGACAGAACGTAATTTGCCGGTCCGGACCGGACAGTACGGACCTCACAGCCCGTGGTAGGGCCCGTGGTAGGGGGAGCCTAGTGTCCTTTTTCGACTACCCGAACGAGCAGCCCGCCGCATCCGACCAGGTGGAACAACTGCTGGCGGACGCCTCGGAAGCGGAGTGGGCGACCCTGCTCAGGCATACCAGGCACCGCAGGTTCGGTCCCGGCGAGACGGTCGTGACGGCGGGGGAGCGGGAGCGGTCGCTGTATCTCGTCCTCGACGGTCGGCTGGAGGTGCTGGCCGAGCACGGCAGGCGGCGGCTCCGGCGGGTCGCGACGATCGAGGTCGGCAGCGTGCTCGGGGAACTGTCGTTCTTCGACGGCGCCCCCCGTTCCGCCCTGGTCCGCACGATGACGCCCGCGGTTCTCGCCGAGCTGTCGCCGACCGAGTTCGACGCCCTCGCGGCAACGAATCCGGTGCTGGCCAGGCGGCTGCTGTTCGATCTGGGCAGGATCTTGGCGCAACGGCTGCGGGTCGCCCAGCGCAACGCATCGATGACGGGAGTCAACTGATGGCCGGGGCGCCGATCGTCGAGATCAGGGAGCCGGGCAAGCCGGTCCGCCGGGTGGTCGTGGACCGCGCGATCGAGGTCGGCCGGGACTGCGACGGCGAGGTGCTGGCCGACCAGGGCGTCTCCCGGCGCCACCTGAGGCTGGTGCCGAGCCCGCTCTCACTGTCGGTGGTCGATCTCGGCAGCACGAACGGGACGCTGCTCAACGGGGTGCCGATCACCGGCCGGGCGGTGCTCGAGCCCGGTTCCGTGGTCCGCCTCGGCGGCACCGAGATCATGATGGTCGGCCGCGAGGAAACGGTCGAGCGCGAGATCCCGATCGAGCCGATGACGGCCAGGCGGACCGTGCTCGGCAGGCAGGCGGCCAGCCTGGTCACACCGCCGCCGCCGCCGGTCCCCGTCGCGATCGAGGCGCCGCGCCCGCCCTCGGCGGTCTCCACGTTCTGGGCACGGGTCTTCGGCACCGTCCCGCGCCAGGGCGAGCCGCTGTTCCCCGCCTACACCGAGATGCACCGCCGGATCCCGATCCGGGCCTGGCACGGGATCCGGATCGCCAGCGTGCTGGCCTACATCGCGATCTGCGTCGCGCTGTGGATCCGCCCGGCGGGCGGGCAGTTCTGGTTCTTCAAGGTGGTCGTCCCGCTGCTGCCGATCCTGTTCTTCACCGCGCCGGGGCTGTGGCGCAACATCTGCCCGCTGGCCGCCGCGAACCAGGCGCCGCGGGTACTCGGCTTCACCCGGGCGTTCACCGCGCCTGAGTGGTTCCGCAAGTACGGCGTCCTCATCTCCATCGTCTTGTTCTTCGGCATCACGAGCACGCGCATCGCCTTCTTCAACGCCAACGGGGCGGGCCTGAGCGTGCTGCTCTCGCTGACAATCCTGTCCGCCTTCTTCGCCGGGGTCACGTTCAAGGGCAAGAGCGGGTGGTGCAGCAGCGTCTGCCCGCTGCTGCCGCTGCAGCGCGTGTACGGCCAGACGCCGTTCGCCAAGGTGCCCAACAGTCACTGCCAGCCGTGCGTGGGCTGCACGAAGAACTGCTACGACTTCCGGCCCAGCGTCGCCTACCAGGCGGACCTGCACGAGCCCGACCCGGCCTGGACCTCGCCGCGCAAGCTGTTCGCCTCGGCCCTGCCCGGGTTCGTGCTGGGGTTCTTCCTGCTCGTCGACCATCCGGGCCTCGCGCTTCCCGAGGTTTACCTGCGCCTGGCGCTGTTCTTCGTGAGCAGCGTCGGGCTCTTCTACGCGCTGCAGGCGTTCCTGCCCCGGCTGAGCACGACGCTGCAGATCGCCTTGTGGGGCGCGACCGCGATCAGCATCTTCTACTGGTTCGCCGGCCTAACCCTGGAGGATTCGGTCGCCACGATCACCGGCCTGCACCTGAGCTGGCTGCGGTGGGCGATCCGGGGGATCGTGTGGTTCCTCGCCGTGTTCTGGATCGCCAGGACTTACGTCAAGGGACGCCAGTACGAGGAGGAGGTCGCCTCGCGCAACCTGCCGGTGATCCAGATCAGCCCGCGGGCCAAGAAAGCCGCGGAGAAGACCGTGGGGACCGGCGCCGGCGGGCCGGAGGTCACGTTCACAGGGAGCCAGGCACCGGCCAAGGCCGACGCCGGGATGAGCCTGCTGGCCCTGGCCGAGCGCGAGCGCCAGCCGATCGAGGCCGGCTGCCGGATGGGCGTGTGCGGCGCCGACCCGGTCGCGGTGCTCGAAGGCGGCGGCTGCCTGTCCTCGCCCGACGAGGACGAGCTCAACACGCTGCGCCGGCTCGGGTTCGCCGACAACACCCGGATGGCGTGCGTCGCGCGCATCCAGTCAGGTCCGGTGACCGTGTCCCTCACCCCGGAACCCGGCAACCCGGAGCAGAACCGGCCCGCCGACTTCGACCGGTCGATCGTCAGCGTCGTCGTGCTCGGGAACGGCATCGCCGGCGTGACCGCGGCCGACTTCGTGCGCCGCGGCCACCCGGACTGCGAGATCCACGTGGTCGGCAGCGAGTCGCACGTGCTGTACAACCGGATGGGCATCTCCCGGCTGGTCTTCGGCCGGTCCGCCATGCAGGGCCTGTACCTGCTGCCTGAGCAGTGGTACGACGACCACCAGGTCGTCGCCTGGCTGAACACGATGGTCAGCCGGATCGATCTGGCATCCAAGCGGGTATTCCTCGCGACCGGCGACACCCTCGCCTATGACCGGCTGATCCTGGCCATGGGCAGCAACAGCACGGTGCCCCCGGTGGAGGGATTCGGCCGTCCAGGCAGCTTCGTGCTGCGCAGCGCGGCGGATGCCATGCAGATCCGGTCCTACGCCCAGCAGCACGGCTGCCGCGAAGCCGTGGTGGCGGGCGGCGGCCTGCTCGGGCTCGAGGGCGCGCACTCGCTGCTCGAGCTCGGGCTGCGGGTGACCGTGCTGGAACGCGGCCAGCGACTGCTCTCCCGGCAGGTCGACGAGCGCTGCAGCGAGATCGTCGACGCGTACTTCAGGCGAATCGGGCTGCACGTGCTCTACCGGGCCGAGTCGCAGGCCCTCACCGGTGAGGACCGCATCCGGAGCCTGACCCTAAAGGACGGGCGCACACTGCCCTGCGATGTGTTCCTCGCGGCGGTCGGGATCCGGCCCAACACCGATCTCGCCCGGCAGGCGGGCATCACGGTCAACCGCGGCGTGGTCGTCAACGACCGGATGGAGACCTCGGTCCCTGGCGTGTACGCGGCGGGCGACGTGGCCGAGCACGACGGGCAGGTCTACGGGCTGTGGCCGATCGCTGCCAAGCAGGGCGAGACCGCCGCGGTGAACGCGCTCGGCGGCAACGCCGAGCTCGTCTCCGAGGTTCCGGCCACGATCCTCAAGGGTGTCGGTATCGACCTGTTCTCGATCGGCAAGGTCGCGGCGGAGCCTGGCGACGAGATCGTCGTCGACGAGGACACCGACCCCGCGGCGCCGTCCTACCGGAGGCTGCTGATCTCTGATGGGCGGGCGGCCGGCGCCATCGTGCTCGGGAACCACCCCGAGGTGGTGGCCGCGGTCACCAAGGCCGTCAAGGACCACGCCCAGATATCCCCGGCGCAGGTCGCAGACCTGCGGCGCGGCGACTGGGACGTGCTGAAGAACCTCGGCCGGGTGTCAGAGCCTGCGGGCGCCTAGCGTCTCGACCGTCTGGCTGCGGCCCTTGACCTGGATCGCCGAGGCCGGCGTGAAGGCGAAGCCCATCGAGGTCGCGCGGTGTACGGCGTCGGTCACAAGCACGTCCGGCCTGCCCTCCCGGCCGGCCAGGCCGGAGAGCCGGAACGCCACGTTCGTCGCGTCGCCGAGCACCGTGACCAGCATCCCGGTCAGCTGGCTGACCGCTGCGGGCCCGCTGGCCACGCCCCAGCCCATCCGCAGCGGGCCGCCGTCCGGATCGCGCACCTGCAAGCCCGCCGCGATCCGCGGCAGGCTCTCGGCCGACTCGATCGCAAAGGTCACCGCCTCTTTCGCGGCCTCGGGCACGGCGTCGGTCTCCCAGGTCGCGAAGAACGCGTCGCCCACGTAGTTGCTCAGCGTTCCGTGATGCCGGGCGAGGATCTGCCGCAGTTCGGCGTAGAGGCGGTCGATGTTCTCCAGCAGCACACGGTCGTCGGCGCTCTCGGCGATGGTCGAGAAGGAGAGGATGTCGCCGACCACCAGGACCATGTCGGTGACGTTGATCTCCCGCAGCGTCGCCATCGCCGCGGCGGCCGATGTAGCGGAAAACCGCCGCGAGCGGAACTGCAGTTCCACCTGCCCGAGCCGTATCCGGTCGCCCGGCTTGATCGTGACCGGTATGGATCGCTCAATCCGCTTCCCGTTGAGCCGGGTCCCGTTGGTGCTGTGGTCCGTCAGCCAGGCCTGATCGCCCGCGAAGTCCAGCCGCACCTCCAGGTGCGTCCTCGAGATGGCCGGGTCCTCGATCAGCAGCCGGTGCCGTTCCTCCACGCCGGCGCATTCCCGGCCGACGGCCACCCAGTCGTAGAGCGGCGTCGACCGCTCCTCGGCGAGATCGGGCGCGATGACCAGCAGGGCAGGAATGCTCCCGGCGTCCTCGGTGCCCGTCGGCGACGGGCCTTCCTCCGGTGCGCCCTCCTCCGTTCTGCCTTCCGCTGTGCTTTCTGCTGCCGGGCCGGGCTGATCGGGCTCGGCGTCACCGGCCATCGGCAGGACCGGTGGTCTGGAAGGTGAAGACCTGCCTGCCGACGCGGAGGCTCCAGCCCGGGTACAGCGGGGTCGGGTCGGTACCGATCTGCGTCCAGTCCTCGTCACCGGGCTTGCCGACGAAGGTCCCGTGCGTCGAGGAGGCGTCGCTAACCAGCACGATGCCGTTCTCCACCAGCACGTAGGCGTGCACCCGCGAGATCACGTTGTCCGGATCCGCCAGTATGATCGGCGACGCGGCACCCTCCCGTACCCGCACGTCGTTCTGCGGTTCCCGGCCGAGGACGTAGTTGCGGTCCAGGATGATGACCGGCCCTCCCTCCGACCGCAGCGCGCCTATCGGGCTCTTCGTCGCCATCGTCGGGGCTATGTTCGGCCGGGCGGGCTCCTCGCCGAGCGAGACGGGCTGCATGATCGTCGCCCGGTAGTCCCCTTGCGGGGCCGCGGCAGGCTCCTCGGCCGCGCGCCAGCCCTCGCCCGCGCCCCGGTCCTCGCCCCCGCCTCCGCCCCAGCTCTGGCCCTGGTCCGAGCCCCCGGCACCGCCCCAGCTCTGGCCCTGG
>Ga0181525_10000847_pt1 | contig 26639 bp, 25 predicted proteins | sample PEATcosm2014_Bin_48_FD_121100 | JGI IMG/M metagenome (GOLD analysis project Ga0181525, IMG submission 121100) | Peatland microbial communities from MTU Mesocosm Facility, Houghton, MI, USA - PEATcosm2014_Bin06_10_metaG | ecosystem: Environmental > Terrestrial > Soil > Wetlands > Peat | place... | reverse complement strand
TTCGCGATGGCCTTGCTGCTGGTCTACCTTGTGCTCGCGGGCCAATACGAAAGCTGGTACGCGCCGTTGTCGGTCATTCTCTCGGTGCCGCTGGCGCTGACCGGGCCGGTGCTGGTGTTCGAAGTGCTGCACATCGACAACAATCTCTACACTCAGATCGGCATTATCCTGCTCATCGCATTGTCGGCCAAGAACGCTATCCTGATCGTCGAGGTCGCGCGCGAGCACCGCGTCAACGACAACAAGCCATTGCTGGAAGCAGCGGTCGACGCCGCCCGCGCGCGCTTCCGGCCGATCCTGATGACGTCGTTTGCGTTCATCCTCGGCGTTGCGCCGCTGGTGATCGCCAGCGGCGCCGGCGCCAGCGCCCGCAAGTCGATCGGCATCACCGTGTTCAGCGGCATGATCGTTTCGACCTGCCTCGCAGTCCTGTTCGTGCCGTCGCTGTTCGTGGTGGTGCAGCGGTTCGAGGAATGGCGCGCGTCGCGCAAGTCCCCGCGTATTCAGCCCGCTGAATAGCGGTCGGTGGTCCGCCGGGTCACGATCGCGCCGCGGTCACAATTTGGTCGCAGGGCGGACTATGCTAAATCATGATCCGGAAAAGTGGGCACCGGTTTTCGGAAAAGATCCTGCGCCACTCATAAATATCGGCAAACCACCAAAAACGTCGTAAGCAATGATCCGCTCTGTTTCCTTGCTCGCATTGGCGAGCGTGCTTTGGGCGAATGCCGCTCATGCGCAGGCGTCCGACGCCGATCTCTTGACCCGCCTCGACCACCTTGAGGCGGAGCTGCGCGATCTCACCGGCACGGTGGAGCAATTGCAGTATCGCAATCAGCAGCTCGAACAGCAGGTGCAGCGCCTGCAGGGCGCAGCGCCCGCCGTGGCGCCGTCGCGACCGAACGCGGATAATTCACCGCCGCCGTCGTCGCAATATACGGTGGTTCCCACGTATTCGCCGCCGCCTCCGGCGCCCTATTCGCCGCCGCCGGCTGCTCCATCGTCGGGGCCTGCGGCGGCCGCCGTACCCGCCGCGCCAAGCGATGCGGCTTCGTCGCCGGGACGCCACGGCGATGCCTTCAATCCGGCACTCGATCCGGCCGCGCCCGGCGCGCCGCATCCGCTTGGCACCAGCACCGCCGCGACCGAGCCGCCACCGCCGGTCCCGGACACCCAGATCGCCGCGCCCGAGCCGCGTCAGCCCGGCGCGCCGCTCGACCTTTCAACAGTCTCGGCGCCTCCCGGCGCGGCATCCGGCGATGGGCTTCCGGCGCCGCCGCCCGCCAATACCAGTGGCACCGGCGCGATGCAGGCGGCGCTGCCGCCCGGCGACACGCCGAAGGACGAATACGATCTGGCCTACGGTTATGTGCTGCACAAAGACTATGGGCCCGCAGCGGATGCCTTCCGCGACTTCCTGCAGAAATATCCGAGCGACCGGCTGGCCGGCGAGGCGCAATATTGGCTGGGCGAAAGCCAGTTTCAGGAACAGCATTATCGCGACGCCGCCGAGGCGTTCCTCGCGGTTTCGACCAAATACGAGACGACGGCGCGCGCGCCCGATGCGCTGTTGCGGCTCGGCCAGTCGCTGGCGGCTTTGGGCGAGAAGGAAGCCGCCTGCGCTTCGCTGGGCGAAGTCTTGCGCAAATATCCGCACGCTTCGCTGAACGTGAAGCAGAGCGTCGACCGGGAACAGAAGCGTGTCCATTGCTGAACAAGCCATTCGCGACGACGAAGCGAATGCGCTGTTCTCCGGCCTCGAAGCTGTGCCCGGGCTGATCCTCGCGGTGTCCGGCGGTCCGGATTCCACCGCGCTTCTCGTCCTGGTGGCGTGCTGGGCGAAGCGCTTAAAGCGCGCGCCGAAGCTTGTCGCCGTTACCATCGATCATGGCCTGCGCGCGGAAGCGGCGCGCGAGGCCGCCGCGGTCAAGCGCTTGGCGCGAAGTCTCGGGGTTCCTCACCAGACGCTGCGCTGGCGCGGCAAGAAGCCAGTGTCCGGCTTGCAGGAAGCCGCGCGGATCGCGCGCTACCGGCTCCTGGCGCAAGCGGCGGCGCGGGCCGGCTGCGGCCATATCCTGACCGCACATACGCTCGACGATCAGGCGGAGACCGTGTTGTTTCGCCTCGCCCGCGGCAGCGGGCTCGTCGGACTTGCCGGCATGGCGCACGCATCACCGTTGCCGGTCGGCGAGAAGGGGGCGATCTTTCTGGTGCGGCCGTTCCTTGCCGTGTCCAAGGCGCGGTTGATCGCGACGCTGCGGGAAGCCCAGGTGGCCTTTAGCGACGACCCGACCAATCGCGATCCGCGCTTCACCCGTCCGCGACTGCGCAGCTTGATGCCGGCGCTGGCGCGCGAGGGCCTCGATGCACGGGGTCTCGCTCGATTGGCGGGGCGGGTGCGGCGCGTCGAATCGACCATCGAATTTGCCGTGCGCGCCGCGCGCGCGGCGTTGGCGCCGGGGCCGTGGGCGGAGTGCGGTCCGATTGCGTTCGACACGGCGCGATTCGCCAGCCTGCCCGCCGAAGTCGGGCTGCGGCTGCTCGGGCGCGCCGTGGCCCATGCCGGCGACGAGGGGCCGGTCGAGCTTGCCAAACTCGAGGCCCTTTATGACAGCCTGCGCCACGCCCATTCCAGGCTGCGCCGGACGCTCGCTGGAGCCCTGATCACGCTAAATAGCGAGCAATTGACGGTCGAACGCGCGCCCGCCCGCCGCACCGCAGCCCTTCGCAGAGACGGCAAGAGGGGCTTTACGAAATAGCCCTATAATCGGCCCGTTGCGTATTGGGTTCCCTTGGCAGGGGGCGGACCGGCGCCTACATTGCCTAATAATGGGACGTGAAGCCGCCACGATTTGCGCGCGCTATAGACGCGGACTCCGCTCGGTCGGGGGGTCAAGGACCTGAAATGAACGCCAACCTGCGTAACTTCGCACTGTGGGTCATCATTGTCCTGCTGCTGCTTGCTTTGTTCACGCTGTTTCAGAATCCCGGCCAGCACACGACGTCGCAGGACATTTCGTTTTCGCAATTGCTCAATGACGTCGATCAGGGCCGGGTGCGCGACGTTCTGATCCAAGGTCCCGAAATCCACGGCACTTATAGCGACGGCCACACCTTCCAGACCTACGCGCCGAGCGATCCGTCGCTGGTGCAGCGCCTCTACAACAAAGGCGTCTCAATCACCGCGCGGCCGCAAAGCGACAACGTACCTTGGTTCGTGTCATTGCTGATTTCCTGGCTGCCTTTCGTGGCGCTGATCGGGGTGTGGATTTTCCTGTCGCGCCAGATGCAGGGCGCCGGCGGCAAGGCGCTCGGATTTGGCAAGTCACGCGCTAAGCTGCTGACCGAGGCGCATGGCCGCGTCACCTTCGAAGACGTGGCCGGCGTCGACGAGGCCAAGCTCGACCTGCAAGAAATCGTCGAGTTCTTGCGCGATCCGGCAAAATTCCAACGGCTCGGCGGGCGCATCCCGCGCGGCGTGCTGCTGGTCGGCCCCCCCGGCACCGGCAAGACTTTGCTTGCGCGCGCCATCGCCGGCGAGGCGAACGTGCCGTTCTTCACCATTTCCGGCTCCGACTTCGTCGAAATGTTCGTCGGCGTCGGCGCCAGCCGCGTCCGCGATATGTTTGAGCAGGCCAAGAAGAATGCGCCCTGCATCATCTTCATTGACGAGATCGACGCCGTCGGCCGTCACCGTGGCGCCGGCCTCGGCGGCGGCAACGACGAGCGCGAGCAGACGCTCAATCAGTTGCTCGTGGAGATGGATGGCTTCGAAGCCAATGAAGGCATCATCTTGATCGCCGCGACCAACCGGCCCGACGTGCTCGACCCCGCTTTGCTGCGTCCCGGCCGTTTCGACCGCCAAGTCGTGGTGCCGAATCCGGACGTGGTCGGCCGCGAGCAGATCCTCAAGGTGCATGTGCGCAAAGTGCCGCTGGCGCCCGATGTGGTGCTCAAGACTATCGCCCGCGGCACGCCGGGCTTCTCCGGCGCCGATCTGATGAACCTCGTCAACGAGGCGGCCTTGATGGCGGCGCGGCGCAATAAGCGCATGGTCACGCAAGTCGAATTCGAGGACGCCAAGGACAAGGTGATGATGGGCGCCGAGCGCAAGTCGCTCGTCATGACGGAGGAGGAGAAGCTTCTCACCGCCTATCACGAAGGCGGTCACGCCATCGTGGCGATCAACGTCAAGGCGACCGATCCGGTGCACAAGGCGACCATCATTCCGCGCGGCCGCGCGCTCGGCATGGTCATGCAATTGCCCGAGCGCGACAAGCTCTCCATGAGCCTCGAACAGATGACGTCGCGGCTTGCGATCATGATGGGCGGCCGCGTCGCCGAAGAGTTGGTGTTCGGCCGCGAGCGGGTCACCTCGGGGGCGGCTTCCGATATCGAGCAGGCGACCAAGCTCGCCCGCATGATGGTCACGCGCTGGGGCCTCTCCGAGGCGCTCGGCACCGTGGCCTACGGGGAAAACCAGGAAGAAGTCTTCCTCGGCTATTCGGTGGCGCGCCAGCAGAACATTTCCGAAGAGACCGTGAAGAAGATCGACGCCGAGATCAGGCGCTTGGTCGAGGCCGGCTATCAGGAAGCGCAGCAAATCTTGACCGACAAGCGCGGCGATCTCGAGACGCTGGCCAAGGGCTTGCTTGAATTCGAGACGCTGACCGGCGACGAGATCAAGGATTTGCTGATCGGCAAGCGGCCGACCCGTGAATCGGTGATCGAACCCACGACGCCGCGCTCCTCGACAGTGCCGACGGCCGGTGCCGGCCGCAACCGGCCACGTCCCGAGGGTCCCTTGGAGCCGCAGCCGCAGGCTTGAACCGCGGAATTGAACCGCAGGTTTGAACCGCGCGACTAAGACGGGGGAAGGCGTATTGATGCGGACCACCATCTTTGTCGCCGCCGTTCTCGCGCTGTTCTGCGGGTCGGCGCGGGCGCAAACCGGCGGGGTAACCGCCGCGGCGAAGCCTCCGGTCGCCAAATCCTTGCAGCCGCCGGCCAAAGCGGCCTCCACGCCAGAACTGCGTTCCGCAGCGGAACTCGCGCTCTCGTCCGATCCGGTTTTTGACGACGGCACTTACCTCCGGATCAAGGAAGCGCTGCTGAGCTATTCGGATATCCAGGTCCGCGGCGGCTGGCCGGCTTTGCCCGCCGACGCCAAGCTCCTCGTGCCGGGATCGAGCGGGCCGGCGGTGGCGTTGCTGCGCCAGCATCTCGTCATCAGCGACGACATGTCCGAGGCAAAATGGGCCGGCGATGCTTACGACAACGATCTGGTCGAAGCGGTTAAGCGCTTTCAATTGCGCCACGGGCTCGACGCCACCGGCAGCGTTGGGGCGCAGACGCTCAAGGCGCTTAATGTGCCGATTGGCGATCGCATCAAGCAGCTTGAGGCTTCGCTGGAGCGGCTTCAAGGCATGGATTTCACGTTTGGCGAGCGCTATGTGGTGGTCAACATTCCGGCCGCTTTCGTCGAAGCGGTCGCCAACGGCAAGGTCGAGCGCCGCTATCGCGTCATCGTCGGTGCGATCGACAAGCCGTCGCCGACGCTCAGCGTCTACATCACGGCGATCGATCTCAATCCGACCTGGACCGTGCCGCTCTCGATCACCAAGAACGAAATCATCAACCGCATGCGCAAGGATCCAAATTACCTGAGCCGCATGCATATGCGCGTGCTCGGCGCGCACGACGAGGACATCGATCCGGCCAGCATCGATTGGTCGTCCGACCGCTCGCCCAACTTTACGGTTCGCCAGGATGCCGGCGCTTGGAACGCCCTCGGCTATCTCAAGATCGATATGCCGAATCCCTACTCGGTGTATATGCACGACACGGATACCCGGAACCTGTTTGCCGCCGACTACCGCTTCGATTCGCACGGCTGCACGCGCGTCGACAATGTCCGCGATCTCGCCGCCTGGATCCTGCAAGACGGTCCGCCGGGCTGGGATCGCGCGGCGATCGACGCCGGCATCACCTCGGGCGTAAGCAAGGTCATCAATCTGCCGCGCAAAATTCCGGTGGCCTGGGTCTATCTCACCGGCTGGGTGACGAGCGACGGTACGGTCGAGTTTCGCGACGACGTCTATAAGCACGACGAGGCGCTGGATCGCGCCGGCCTCAACGATGCGGTCCGCGCCGGCGGCTTTGTGGCGCCGCTTTCGCAGGCCGTGACGCAGGCCTCCAATCTCGACAGCCGCTGACGGGCGCTGTGGCGACCTCCGCCTGCTGGGCATTTCCTAGGCGTAATGAGTCGGCCGATAATCTCATTTCGCCGTGATCGCCTCGGAATAGCGCGAATAGAATTGCGCAACCTGCTGCCGCCACATCTCGACAAATTCGCCCGACGTCAGATTGTCGACCGACTTCCAGATTTGTTTGATGGCGGGGAGCGTATTCTGCCAAACGGCGCGTTTGCACCATTTTTCGCCCTTTAAGCGACCTTCGTCGGTAGCGCACATCGACTTCCAGGCTATCCGCTCCGGGTGGCTGACATGTTCCGCCGCGCCTTGCGAGCCTTGTTGATGAATCAAATAGAGATCGCTCAAGGTCGCTTTCTTGTGCGCGTCCAATTCAAAGAGAATGGCCGCGGTGGTGAATTTGTAGGCCGCCGCGATAGCATTGGCGCGAGGATCGGTAATGTCGCCGGACCCGAATTTGTCAAACTCATAATTGCTGAGTTGGAATAGGCCGATATAGGATCCGGTGTGCTGCTTGGGATCGAAATCAGATTCGATTTTGGCGACGGCTTGCATGAAGATAAAATCCAAACCGAAAGCATCGGCCGCGAGCTTGATCTCCTCGAGCGGCGTTCCGGTTGGAATATCCTTTATGGAGTCTAAGACGGTGTCGGCCGGCTTCACGTCGGGTGGGACTTCAGAATAGGCGTAATAAGCCAGATACGAGAGATTTCGATTCGGCAATATCGGAACAGGAGAATGGTCCTCTTCCGGCTTTGCTTGTTCTTGTTCCGCAATATCCGCAGTTATTTTTTCTTGACGGAGCAGAGGCGGTTCACGCTGCGACAATGGATAGATCATCGTCGTCGCAAGGATAATGCAGGCGAGCGGCCAACCGGCCGCTGCGCCACTGCAAAGCGTACTGAACGCGCGCCGCCCCATGACCGCTCCCCAGCGGACCAAGAGTCGGCATCGTAACAGGTCTGGCTGCCGCTCAGAAGCGATAGCTGTCGGGCGGCATCGTCCTTATCTTCCTTGCCTTAATTCAACCGCAGCTCCGTAATGTGCCGCGGCCCGGCCTTAAGCTCACCGCGCTCGACGCGCTTGACGATATCGACCAGCACGGCATTGGCACGGCAGGCGAGGCCGACTTTCTCGCCCTCACGCACGATCAACCCGTTGAGGAATTCGATTTCCGTACGCCGGCCCTTTTGCATGTCCTGGCCCATCGAGGGGCGCTGCCCGGCCGCGGTGCCGCCGGAATCTTTGAAGCGCTGCTCGTCGGACGCGCGTGTCGCCTCCGCGTCGCCCTCGCCGGCGCGCGCGATGGTTTCAGGCGGCAGGTGCAGGATGTCTTCGAGCTGGTAGCCCTGCGCCTGCCCGACACGGATCGCTTCGCTGCCGAGCCGCGTCGAGAAGCGGCGGATCGGATCGGTCTTGAGCATGTCGCCGCCGCCGAGCCCCGTGCAAGCGGAAAGTCCGTTCTGCATAGCGTTGGCAACGAGCTTCGACCAGCGCTCGCCCCACAAATTGTTGGTCACCTTGGCGCTGTCGGCATAGGCGACGAGGCGGCAGATCTCCTCCGCGCGAGGCGTAATGCGGCCGTGCACTTCGCCGGCGCGAAATACGATATGCGCCGCGCCGTGCTTGGCGGCGCCGCGATGGATCAGGCCGGGCTCCGGCAGATTGACCGTGATGCTCGACGCGATGCAGCCGAGCGTCTTGCCCCAGCCGACGATGCCGGCGATGGTTTCTTCGTTCATGCAATTCTGCAGCGAGACCACGTAGCCGTCGGGCGCCAGATATTGCCGGATCAGCATCGTCGCCCAGGCGGTGTCGTACGACTTCATGCAGACGAAGGCGATGTCGACCGGCTTCTCCTTGGCGAGCTGCTGCGCGTCCGTCACATGGAGCGCGGCACCGGCACGGTGAATTCCGGCTCCATCATGGCGTGCGTCACCCGCAAGCCGTGCTTGCGCATGTGCTCGACATGAGCCGGCCACGGATCGATGAACGTCACGTCCTCGCCGGCCCGCACCATGTGCGCGCCGGCATAGCCGCCGACCGCGCCGGCGCCGACAAAGGCTATCTTGCGGCCCATATCGTCCTCCCGATGTGTGATTAACCGCGAAACGCCGCCTTGATGCTGTCGACGGTCGCGCCGGCAGCGCGTGCCGCGGTGATGATTCGGGCTTCTTGTTTGAGGAGGCCATCAAGCGCAGCCGGCATCGCGTCGATCGGGTCCACCGGCACGACGACCGCGCCGTGACGGTCGGCGTGGATCAGGTCGCCGCTTTTGACCGCCATGCCGTGAATGGTGACGGGCACGCCGAAATCGACGACGTGCACATAGGCGTGCGACGGTGTGATCGAGCCGGCCAGCATTTGAAAACCCTCGGCCACTTGCGCGATATCGCGGATCGAGCCGTTGGTCACCGTGCCGAGGCAGCCGAGCGCCTTATGCACGTTGGTCTGCACCTCGCCCCAGAACGCGCCGTAGCCCGCGGGCTCGTCCTTGTCCTCGATCACGACCACGCTCGGCCGCGGTTCGGCTGCCACGTAGTCGAGGTAATCCATCCGCTTGGCCATGTAACTTGGGCCGCTGACGGCGTCGCGGGCGCGCATCGTCACTGTCTTGGCGAAACCGACCATCGGCGGCAGATCGGGAAACGGGCAGTGCAGGTGGGTGACGGTGTAACCCGCGCCGCGGCGCTCGGGCGCCACGATCTCGATCAGGTTGCACACGGTCGGCGTATCGATCGACCGCAGGAATGCGAATTGGCTTGCTGACACCACAGGTTTCCCCCTTTTCGATTTTCTCGGTTGACGCTAATCCCAAGCGGCCGCGACGATGACCGCCAGGATCGCCTGCACGGCGACGATCGTAGCAACACAGCCATCCCAGCCGGCACGGTCCCAGGCGAGTCCGGTGAGAAACGCACCCGCGCTGCCGCCGATATAATAGACCGACGCGTAGAGGCCAACGGCGGACGACCGGCCCTCCTTAGCCGTCAAGGTGACATAGCCCGTCGCGACCGTCTGGCACATCATGCCGCAGACCGCGCACAGCGTCAGCCCGACAAGGATCAGCGTGAAAGGCGGTGCCAGCATCAGCAACGCGCCGGCGACCCATGCGGCGATGATACCGAGGACGAAGCGGCGGCGCCCAAACATGGAGATGGCGCGCCCGACCCACGGCACCGCCACGCTGCTGGCGAGATAGGTGATGAACAGGGCGCCCAGCAGCGTCGGCGGGAACAGGTACGGCGGCGCGGCGAGATGGAAATTCACATAGGTGAACGTAGCGACGAAGTTGAACAGCACGCCGAAGCCGATGGCGTAGGTTGCGATCAGCCGCGGATCGCGCAGATGCTGCACCATGTACCGTGCCGATCCGGCAAGACCACCCGAGGGCACGAAATTCCGTTCGCGCGTCAATGTCAGCGTAACGATAACCGCCGCGGCAACGGTCAGCAGCGCCACCACGTCGAAGGCGGCGCGCCAACCTATGGCATCGGTCAAAATCCCCGGAATGAATCGGCCACTGAATCCGCCGACACTCGCTCCCACCATGTAGATGCCGGCGACGCGCGTCACGTCGGCCGGCGGCCACTCGTCGCCGATATACGCCACCGCGACGGCGAAAATCGGCGGCACCAGCAGGCCTTGCACGAAGCGCCAGAAAGCGAGCTCCGGCACGCTCGACGAAAATGTCATGATCACGGTCGGAACCGCGATTGCGAACATGGCGGCGGTGATCAACCGTTTCCTTCCGACTACGTCGGCGAGCGCGCCCGTGAACGGAGCAGTGAGCGCGATCGCACCGGTGCCTGCGGTCATCAGCGAGGAGATCTCCCCGGCGCTGACGTGGAACTCGCCCGCAAGCTCGGGCAGCAGCGCCTGCGGCGAATAGAGATTGATGAAGGCGCAGAACCCGGCGACGGCGACGCCGAAAGTTCGCGGATCGAAGGACTTTTGCCACGACGCCATGCGGCATTATGGGTGACGCGTGCCGCGAAAGCACGCGATTACGAGCGCTCAGCCGACGCAACCGTCAAAGCTGGCGGATCGAATCGAAATTCCAGGCGGTCGCGCTGGGATCGTTTTCGCCGACGCGCAGCGTCGTGTCGTTGACGAAGCGATAGGGTGGCACCGGCAGATTGTACGGCGCCGGCACGCCGGAGAACACGCGGCCCGCCGGATCGTATTTCGAGCCGTGACAAGGGCAGAAATAGCCGCCCGGCCAATTCGACACCGGTGTCGACGCGCTCGGCGTCGGGTAGAACAGCGGAATGCAGCCGAGATGGGTGCAAATCCCAACCAGCACGCCATATTCGGGCTTGATCGAGCGGTGCCAATTGGTCGCGTAAGGCGCCTGCTGGGTCTGCTGGGAATTCGGATCGGCAAGCAGCGAGACCATTTGGCTCGACTGCATCGAATCCAACGTCGGCTTCGAGCGATGGAACACGAAAATCGGCCGCTGCCGCCAGCGGATCATGACCTGCGCGCCTTCCGCGATTTTGCTGACGTCGAGATCGACCGGCCCGCCGGCCGCGAGCGTCGAGGCGTCGGGGTTCATCTGATCGACCAGCGGCACCAGGGCCGCCGCGGCGCCGACCGCGCCGACAGTGGCGGTGGCGATGAAGAGAAAATCGCGTCGCGTTGCTTCGGGGCCGTGGCCGCCTGTCGCGGTCGATGCGGTACTCGCCATGGTGGGTCCTTTGTGGCCGGCGTCGCAGCTAATGACTTGATTGGCAGGGCTTAGTCAATCTGGGACCTTGACCCGGTCCCCATCAAGATTCTGTCATGCATTGGAATCGGAGCAGGCTTTGAAAGCCGATTGGCGATCTGGCCGAATTTGCGCTATTGCGCCTCACTAGAAAGCACATTCCATACCAATTCCGACCCGGAATGGGGCGGGACCTAAGCCGTCAGAGGACGCCCAGGAGAGTTTCAATGCGGGCCAAGGACAATCTGCGCAGCGCCGCCGAGGTACTGGTCGACCAATTGCGCATTCACGGCGTGCGCCACGTTTTCTGCGTGCCGGGCGAGAGCTATCTTGCGGTGCTCGATGCGTTCCATGACAGCGACTTGACGGTAACGGTCTGCCGGCAGGAAGCCGGCGCCTGCATCATGGCGGAGGCGGTCGGCAAGGCGACCGGGCGGCCGGGCGTCTGCTTCGTCACCCGCGGCCCCGGCGCCACCAATGCTTCCCACGGCATCCACATCGCGCGGCAGGATTCGACCCCACTGGTGCTGTTCGTCGGCCAAGTCGCGCGCGACACAAGCGAGCGCGAGGCCTTCCAGGAGCTCGATTATCGCGCCGTGTTTGGCTCGATGACCAAATGGTCGACCGAAATCGACGATCCGGCGCGGGTGCCGGAAATCGTGTCGCGGGCCTTTCATACCGCGGCGAATGGCCGGCCCGGACCGGTCGTTGTCGCGCTGCCGGAGGACATGCTGGTCGAACGCATCGCGGTTGCCGACGCGCCGGCGTTCGCCCCGATCGAGACCTCGCCGGGTCCGGCGGAGATGGAGAAATTCGCCGAAATGCTCGGCGGCGCGCGTGCGCCGATCATTCTTCTTGGCGGCAGCCGCTGGTCGCAGGACGCTTGCGACCGCCTCGCGGGATTTGCGCAAAAGTATGCGCTGCCGGTCTGCACCACGTTTCGCCGCGGCTCGGTGTTCGACCAGACGCACCCATGCTACGCCGGCGACGTTGGCATCGGTCCCAATCCAAAACTTCTGGCGCGGATCAAAGCGTCCGACCTTGTCGTCGTCATCGGCGGCCGGGTCGGTGAACTGCCGTCTCAGGGTTATACGCTGTTCGATATTCCACGGCCGCAAGTGCCGTTCGTACACGTTCATCCGGGCGCCGAAGAGCTCGGCCGCGTCTACAGTCCGCATTTGGCGATCAACGCGACACCGACGGCCTTTACCGCGGCGCTCGAGGGGCTGAGCTTCCCGCGCGCGCCGGCCGGCGACGCCAAATCCGCGCGGGCCGATTACATCGAATGGACGGAAAAGCCGACCGAGCAGCCGGGCGGCGTCAATTTTGGCGCGGTCATGGTGTGGCTCCGCGAGAATCTTCCCGCCGACGCCATTTTGTGCAACGGCGCCGGCAACTACGCGGCGTGGATTCACCGGTATTTTCGCTTCCGCCGCTTCAGCCATCACATCGCGCCGGCTTCGGGCTCGATGGGTTACGGCGTGCCGGCTGCGGTGGCGATGAAGCGGCTTTATCCGGAGCGAACGATCGTCTGTCTGGCCGGGGACGGCGATTTCCTGATGAACGGCCAGGAATTCGCCACCGCCGTTCAGTACGATCTGCCGTTCACCACCATCATCGTCGACAACGGCATGTACGGCACCATCCGCATGCACCAGGAGCGCGAATATCCCGGCCGCATTTCGGCGACCGATTTGCGCAATCCGGATTTTGCCGCTTACGCGCGCGCCTTCGGCGGCTTCGGCGTGTCGGTCGAACGGACGGCAGATTTTCCGGCCGCCTTCAAGGCAGCACAGGCGTCCGGCAAACCGGCCATCGTGCGTCTTGCCATCGATCCCGAAGCGATCACGCCGGGGATGACACTTGCCAAGATTCGCGCCAAATCGCTCGCGGAGAAAATTCGCTGATCGGCCAATGCGGCGCGCGGCCGTCTATCGGTTATGACTTAGGGTGGCAACCAAACCCGGTTGCCGGGGATTGAGCCAGCAAAAACGGAGTTCAACGATCATGAAGACTTTTTTCGGCACCGTCGTGTTGGCGCTGTCGATCGCAATGACTGGCGTTTCGGCACAAGCGAAGGGTTGCATCAAAGGCGCAATCGTCGGCGGCGCCGCCGGGCATCTGGCACACCACACGCTGCTCGGAGCCGCGGCCGGCTGCGTCGTCGGTCACCACGAGGCGGCGAAGAGAGCGAAGGAGCAGCAGGAGCTCCAGGAGCAGCAAAACCAGCTAAACCCGCCAAACCCGCAGGACCAGCAAAGCCAGCCGGCGAGCACGGCGCCGGTTGCCGCGCCGGCAAAGCAGCAGTGATCGTCCTCACTGCGCCTTGATGCCGGCGTCTTTGATGATCGGCCACCATTTGCTGATTTCCGCCTTGTGAAAGGCGAGCAGCGCTTGCGGCGTCTGCTGTTCGCGCGGGTAGATTTCCTGACCGAAATCGATAAGTCGCTTACGCGTATCGGGGTCGGCGAGCGCGGCGACGGCGGCCGCATTGAGCTTGGCGACAATTTCTTTCGGCGTTCCCTTCGGCGCCCACATCGCATGCCAGAATGAAAAGTAGAATCCGGGCAGGCCGGCTTCGTCGGTAGTCGGCACGTCCGGCGCAATCGCGACACGATTTTTGGCGGCAACCGCGTAAGTCTTGATGGCGCCGGCCTGCAATTGCGGCACGGTCACCGGCGGCGCATCGAGTTCGATGTCGATCGTTCCGGCAACGAGATCCTGCATCGATAGACCGGCGCTACGATACGGAATCATCTGCCAATGCAGGCCAAGCGTCTGCTGCAGTAAGACGCCGGCGATGTGGCTCGGGGAGCCGATTCCCGAATTGCCCTCGGTGGTCTTGTCGCCGTTGCTTTTGAGCCAAGCGATCAGGTCTTTCAGGCTGTTGGCCGGCAAAGTCTTGCGCGAGCTGATGAAGAACGGTTGGGTTGCCACCAGCACGGTCGGCTCGAAATCGCTCACCAGATCGTAATCGAGCGGGTAGATCGCGCCGTTCGCCATGTTGGTTCCCCATTGGCCGAACAGGATCGTATAGCCGTCGGGCGTGGCGCGTTCGGCCCGTGTGACGCCGACGACGCCGCCGGCGCCCGCCGTATTCTCGACGACGATTGGCTGGTTGAGCTGCTTGCCCAGTCCCTGCGCCACGATCCGGGCCAGCACGTCGGTCGAGCCGCCCGGCGCCAACGGAACGATCATGGTGATCGGCTTCGAAGGATAATCGTCGGCGCGGGTCGGCGGCGCCGCGACGAGGCTTAGGCCGGCCGCGACGGCCGTCGCAATGACAAGCTTCCCGATCATGAGCGTTCTCCCCAGACCGAGACTATACCGGCCGCGTTGCCGGACAAATTGAATCGTGGTTCAGTTATTTCAACCTTCGCGATTCTCTTTGCGCTTCTCTTCACGCGTCTTGGCCGAAATGCCCTATCGCCGCACCGAGAATGTCACCCGCCGGCTCGCCGCCAGGCACGCGAGCATCATTGCCGCGGCGCGCGAAGCGGCGACCGAGGGCGGCATGGCGGCGGCGCAAATCGTGCCGGTGGCGCAGCGTGCCGGTATCGCGGCCGGCACCGTCTACCGGTATTTTCCCGGCAAGACCGACCTGGTCGCGGCGCTCATTGGCGAAATCTCGGCGCGCGAAATTGCCGCGCTGCGCCGCTCCGCCGATGTCGCGCCCGGGCCGCTGTCGGCGCTCTCGGCCGCGGTCATGACTTTCGCCACGCGCGCGCTGCGCAACCCCCGGCTGACCTTTGCCGCGATCGCGGAGCCGGTCGATGCCGCGCTTGATGCGACGCGCCTTGCTTTCCGCAAAGCGCTGGCGGCCGAATTCACGATGCGCGTAACAGCCGCGGTGAGAGGCGGTCATTTGCCCGAACAGGATACCGCGCTCGCAGGCGCGGCTTTGCTCGGTCTTTTGATCGAGGCGCTGATCGGTCCGCTGGCGCCGGAGGCGGCGGGCCGCGAGCGGGTCATCGTGCAATCGCTGACACTGGTCGCGCTGCGCGCGCTCGGCGTCGCCGATGCACGCGCGCGCGGCCTTGTGGTGCAAACAGTGGTCAGCGAGCAGTAATCAGAGCGCGACCACGCGATCGTCCGGCTGCTGACTGCCGGTTGCCGGTTAATGCGACAGCAATACCGGCAGCGTCAAGGAACGGAAGATCGTGTGCGTCACCCCGCCGAGCACGAATTCGCGCAAGCGTGAGTGACCGTAGCCACCCATGACCATGAAATCGGTGCCGCTATCGGCGGCATGCGAGAGCAGCGCGTCGGCGACGTCGATGGTGCCGCCGCTGATGCGATGAACCTCGACCTTAAGCCCGTGGCGCGCGAGATGTTGGCCCATATCGGCGCCCTCGATCTCGTCCTGCTTGCCGCGTTCACTGCCGACGATGACAATTTCGACGCGTCCGGCCTTCGCCAATAACGGCATGGCGTCGCCGACGGCGCGGGCCGCCGGGCGGCTGCCGTCCCAGCACACCATCACATTATCGAGCTTGAGCGGCGCCTTCTGGATATAGGGCACCAGGATCATCGGCCGGCCGGACTCGAAAAGCGTGGTCTCGGCGATGATGTCCTCGACCGAACTTGCTTGAGGATTGGCCTGACCGACAATGGCGAGATCGAAACGCCGCGCGATGCGGCCGAATTGCGCGCCGGCGCCGGCGAGGCTGGCGCTGATGGTGAGCGGCTCGGCGGCAACGCCGGCGCGGCGGGTCGCCTCAGCAAAGCGGTCGATGGCCGCTTTCGCCCCCGCCTCGTTGTCGGCCTGCTGCGTCTCGATCACTTCGGCCGGGATATAGCCGGAGCCTGAGACCGGAACGATCGGATCGTAGACAAAAGCGATGCCCGCAATGTGGGCGTCCAGCGCGCCGGCGACCGAAACCGCATAGTCGGCGGTGGGACTTCCCCCTTCGGTGACGCTGAGATTGACGACAATGTCCTTGATCATGGCGGCGTCTCCTCATGTCGGCGGCGTATCAGGCCGTTATTGTCTCAGGCGCGACGGCAAAGCCTATTGAGCCAGATCAAGTCCGTCACGCGATCGCTTATTTCTTGATGTTGCCGTCGGCGTCAAACTGCTTGATGTAGGCCCACAAGTCGTTGATCTCCTGGTCATTCTTGATGCCGGCGAACGTCATCTTGGTCCCTGGGATCATCGCTTGCGGGCTCTTGATGTACTCCTTGAACGCCGCCTCGATCCAGACAATTCCCGAATTCTTGTTGGCTGCGGAATAATTGAAATCGGGCGCGATGCCGGAATGACGCCCGTCGAGCCCGTTAAGTTCAGGCCCGACTTTATTTTGCGCGCCAGGGCCAATGGAGTGGCAGGGCGCGCATTTGCCGAACGAATGCTCGCCATTCGCCACGTCCTGCGCCTGCGCTGTGCCCAACGAGGTGGCGGTCACCGCCGCCAAGATCAATAGCCTAGTCATCACGTCTGTCGTTCCATTTTGCTCCGCTAACTCAACCAGCGTATTACCGGCTTTCCGGCTATACTATCGCGGTAACACGAAGAGAACTCCGAGAGGATCCGTTGTCGATATTGATGCCGCTGCTCGATGAAGCGGTGCTCAAGCGCCGCGCCGAGATTGTCGCCGCGCTCAGGCGCATCGTGCCGGGCGAGGGCGTGATCGCATCCGAAGATGCCATGCGGCCCTATGAAAGCGACGGGCTCACCGCTTATCGCCAGCTGCCGATGGTCGTCGTTCTGCCCGAGACCACCGCGCAGGTTTCAGCCGTGCTTGGCTATTGCCACGGCGAGGGCATCAAGGTCGTACCGCGCGGGGCAGGGACCTCGCTGTCGGGCGGCGCGCTGCCGCTTGGCGACGGGGTGCTGCTCGGCATGGCCAAGTTCAACCGCATCCGCGACATCGATTTCGACAACCGCGTCGCCGTGGTCGAGCCCGGCGTCACCAATCTCGCCGTATCGCAGGCGGTCGAGCAGGCCGGCTTCTATTACGCGCCCGATCCGTCGTCGCAGATTGCCTGCACGATCGGCGGCAATGTGGCGGAAAATTCCGGTGGCGTGCATTGCCTCAAATACGGCATGACAACGAACAATCTGCTCGGCTGCGAGTTCGTGCTGATGACCGGCGAGATCTTGCGGCTCGGCGGCAAGCACTACGATTCCGGCGGCTATGATCTCTTAGGAATAGTCACCGGCTCGGAAGGCCTTCTCTGCGTCGTCACCGAAGTGACCGTCCGCCTTCTGAAGAAACCGCAAAGCGCGCGCGCCGCGCTGATCGGCTTCAACGCTTCCGAAGACGGCGGCGCATGCGTGGCGCGGATCATCGGCTCGGGCATCATTCCGGGCGGCATGGAAATGATGGACCGTCCCGCCATTGCCGCCACCGAGGAATTCGTCCATGCCGGCTATCCGCTCGACGTCGAGGCTTTATTGATCGTCGAGCTCGACGGTCCGCGCGACGAGGTCGATCATCTGCTCGAGCGTGTCGAGGAAATTGCTAAGGCGTGCCGTGCCGTAACGTGTCGCGTTTCCAATTCCGAAGAAGAGCGACTTCTGTTCTGGGCCGGCCGCAAGGCCGCGTTTCCGGCGATCGGCCGCATCTCGCCGGACTATTACTGTATGGACGGCACTATCCCGCGCGCGAAATTGCCGCTGGTGCTGCATCGCATGAAGGACATGTCGGCGAAGTACGCTTTGCGCGTCGCCAATGTGTTTCATGCCGGTGACGGCAATCTGCATCCGCTGATCCTCTATGACGCCAACAAACCCGGCGAGCTCGAACGCGCCGAGCAATTCGGCGCCGACATTCTGCGGCTTTGCGTCGAGGTCGGCGGCGTGTTGACCGGGGAGCACGGCGTCGGGGTGGAGAAGCGCGATCTGATGCCGGTGATGTTCACGGAAGATGATCTCAATGCGCAGCAGCGGCTCAAATGCGCCTTCGACGACAAGAGCCTGCTCAATCCCGGCAAGGTGTTCCCGACGCTGCATCGCTGCGCCGAGCTCGGCCGTATGCACATACACGCGGGCCGCATGGCCTTTCCCGATATTCCGCGGTTTTGAAAGCGCTAGCCGCACTCTCGCATCGCCATGCCGAGGATATGGCGCGTTTCATGGCCGTATCCTCCGGTTATGCCGATTGGTCACCGGGAAGGTCGCGCGCGTTCGCATTATTGCGTAAGCTTAGTCCGGGAAAGCGCAATGCCGGGAAGCAATCTTAAACCGCGCGATGCTGCGGAGGTCGAAGAGGCGATCCGTTCGGCGCTCGCGGATGGCACGACGCTGGAACTCGTCGGCCGCGGCACCAAGCGCGCGATCGGGCGCGCGGCGCAATGGGACGTGACGCTCGATCTTTCAGCGCTTTCCGGAGTCACGCTTTACGAGCCCGAGGAGCTTGTGCTTTCGGCCAAGGCCGCAACGCCGCTCGCCGAGATCGAAGCGCTGGTGGCGGCGAGCAACCAAGAGCTCGCCTTCGAGCCGATGGATTATGGCGCGCTCCTTGGCGGCGCCGCGGCAGCGGGCACCATCGGCGGCGCCATCGCGGCCAATCTTTCCGGACCGCGCCGCATCAAAGCCGGCGCCGCGCGCGACCATTTCCTCGGCGTGAACGCGGTATCCGGCCGCGGCGAGACTTTCAAATCCGGCGGCCGCGTGGTCAAGAACGTCACTGGCTACGACCTGTGCAAGCTCATCGCCGGCTCCTGGGGCACGCTTGCGGCCATGACCGATGTGACGATCAAGACACTGCCGAAAGCCGAAACCGAAGCCACCATTTTGGTTCTCAACCTCGACGACGTGACGGCGGGAAAGGTTATGGCGGCGGCGCTCGGCTCGTTCGGCGACGTCTCGGCGGCAGCCCATCTGCCGGCTGCGATTGCCGGGCGCATTGCCGAAACCGAGGCGGCGCGAACCGCGACGACGGCGTTTCGTCTCGAAGGGGTCGCGCCGTCGGTCGCGGAGCGCCAAACGATATTGGAAAAACTTCTGTCGCCGTTCGGATCGCTCGGCACGCTGGCCGAGGCGCCGTCGTGCGCGTTCTGGCGCGCCGTGCGCGACGTCACGCCGTTCGCGGCGCAGGGTCCGTCCGGTGCCCGCGACGTTTGGCGGATCTCGACGGCGCCGTCGCACGGCAGCGCAGTCGGCCGCGCGCTCGCTGCCGAGCTTGACGCGGAAATCCTCTACGATTGGGGCGGCGGCTTGCTGTGGGCGGCATTGCCGGCAGCCGATGACGCCAATGCGCCCTCCGTTCGTTCAACACTCGCCGCCGCCGGCGGCTACGCTGCGCTCATCCGCGCCCCGGCCGCGGTGCGCGCCGCGGTCGATGTGTTCTCGCCGGAGCCTGCGCCGCTCGCCGCATTGACGAACCGCATCCACAAAAGCTTCGATCCGTTGGGCGTGCTCAATGCCGGACGAATGTGGGCGGGCGTTTAGCATGCAAACCGCTTTCAGCCTTGCACAGCTTGCCGATCCCGACATCGCGGAATCGGATAAGATCCTGCGCGCCTGTGTGCATTGCGGATTTTGCACCGCGACCTGTCCGACCTATCTCCTCGACGGCAACGAGCTCGATTCGCCGCGCGGACGCATCTATCTGATCAAGGACATGCTGGAGCACGACCGGCCGGCGACGGCCGACGTCACGCTGCATATCGACCGCTGCCTGTCGTGCCTTGCTTGCATGACGACTTGCCCGTCGGGCGTGCACTACATGCACCTCGTCGATCATGCGCGCGTCCACATCGAAAAGACTTACCGCCGCCCGCTCGGCGAGCGTTTGCTGCGCGGAACGCTTGCTTGGCTGATGCCCTATCCGCAACGATTCCGGCTGGCGCTGTTCGCGGCGCGCATCGGCAAGCCATTTGCGCCGCTCGCGGCGGCGCTCGGGTTTACGCGGCTTGCCGCGATGCTGCGCCTTGCGCCCTGGGGCAAGACCCATCGTCCGCTCGCTCCGCGGACCTTTCCGGCAACCGGGACGCGTAACGGCCGCGTTGCTCTCCTTCCAGGCTGCGTCAACGACGTGCTGGCACCGGAGATAAATGCGGCCGCGATCAGCGTATTGACGCGCCACCATATCGAAGTGGTGGTGCCTGATGGCGCGGGCTGCTGCGGTTCGCTCGTTCATCACATGGGGCGCGACGACGAGGCGCTGGCGGCCGCGCGCGCCAATATCGACGCTTTCAGCGCGCTGGCGGGCCTCGACGCGATCCTGATCACCGCATCGGGCTGCGGCACGATGGTCAAGGATTACGGTTTCATGCTGCGCGGCGACGCGGCCTATGCCGAGCGCGCGGCCCGCATTTCAGGTCTTGCCAAGGACATTGCGGAATACCTCGCAACGCTGCCGCTCAAATCCGGTCCAAACACGCCCGGCCTCGCGGTGGCTTATCATTCGGCCTGCTCGCTACAGCATGGACAACGCGTTGAGCGGCAGCCGAAACAACTGCTCGCTAAGCTCGGCTTCGTTGTGATGGATATCCCGGACGGTCATTTGTGCTGCGGTTCAGCCGGCACCTACAATATTATGCAGCCGGACATCGCAAGAAGGTTGCGCGAGCGTAAAGTCGGGACTATCGAGAGATTGCGACCTGACGTGATTGCAGCGGGCAATATCGGCTGCATCACACAAATCGCAGCGGGCACGGAACTGCCAGCCGTCCATACGGTCGAGTTGATCGATTGGGCTACCGGCGGACCTTGTCCCCCGACGTTGCGGGAGCATCGGCCGCGTGCGGCAATGCACCCTTCCGCGGCGACAGGCTGAGCCTGGCTCAACCGGCGTCGTGTCACATTCGGTCTCGCGAAAGGGGCCGCTCGAATTCGTATCGATAGCAAGGATTGGGAGGTCGATCATGGCGAAGAAGTCAAAGGCGAAGAAGAAATCCGGGAAAAAGAAGAAGGCCGCTCCGGCCAAGAAGAAGAAAACACTGAAGGCGAAAGCCAAGAAGACGACCAAGAAATCGGCCAAAAAAGCCGTCAAGAAAACCGCAAAGAAGGCCGCTCCGAAGAAGGCCGCTCCGAAAAAGGCAGCGGCGCCGAAGCCGGCTCCCGCAGCGGCGGTTGCTCCTCCTGCGCCGGAACCTGCACCCGCACCTGCTCCGGCATGGACCCCGCCGGTCAGTTCAGGCTTTGGCGGCGGCAGCGGCACCTGAAGACGGCCGCGCTGGCATAACCCGGCTCGGGTGGCCCTGCCGGCCTGCATTGCATCGGCATTGCTGGGCCAATAGCATTGCCCTGACTTCGGGATTGGCGGCATCGCCGCCGATCTTTGAGGCTGTAGTGGGCCGGCGTCTGCCGGCTGTCTCTCGCTCTGTTGAGGAGGTGCGTTATGCCGGCGACTTACAACATCCTGCTGATGGGTGCGTCTTACGGATCGTTGCTCGCGTCGAAGCTGCTGTTCGGCGGTCATTCGATTCATCTCGTTTGCCTGCCCGCGGAAGCCGACCTGATCAACGCCGAAGGCTTTAAGGTTCGCCTGCCGATACGCGGCCGCAAGGAGCCAATCCTGCTGGAATCCCGAAAACTGCCCGGCAAGGTGACCGCTGGTCCGGCCGCCGGCGTCGATCCGAAGACCTACGATCTCGTCGGTCTGTGCATGCAGGAGCCGCAATACCGCTCCCCGGGCGTGCGCGAATTGCTCGACGCGGTGGCGAAATCGCGGGTGCCGTGCATGTCGATCATGAACATGCCGCCGTTGCCTTACATCAAGCGCATCCCCGGACTGAATTACGAGGCGCTAAAGCCTGCCTATACCGATCCGACCGTCTGGGATTCGTTCGATCCGAAAACCATGACGCTCAACAGCCCCGATCCGCAGGCGATCCGGCCGCCGGATGAGAAGGCCAACTTTCTGCTGGTGACGCTGCCGACCAACTTCAAATGCGCAAGGTTTGACGACGACAAGAGCACCGCGATTCTTCGCCGGCTCGAGAGCGACGTCGACGCGGCACGGTTCGAAACGCCCGAGGGCAAGATCGAGCTACCGGTCAAGTTTAAGGTCTACGATTCGATCTTCGTTCCACTTGCCAAGTGGGCGATGCTGCTTGCCGGCAATTACCGCTGCATCACCAAGGACGGCATGCGCACCGCGCAAGAGGCGGTGCACAGCGACATCGAAACCTCGCGGTCGGTCTACAATTTCGTGTTCGACCTCTGCGTCAAGCTTGGCGCCAATCCCGCCGACCTCGTGCCGTTCGAGAAATACGCCGCCGCGGCGCAGTCCCTGACCCGGCCGGCTTCGGCCGCGCGCGCGCTGCAAAACGGGGCGCCGAACATCGAGCGCGCCGACAAGCTCGTCCAGCTCATCGCCAAGCAGAAAGGCCTGAGCCTTCCGGCGATCGACGCCCAAGTGGCGCTGGTCGATGCCCGACTCGAGGCCAATCGCAAGAAGCAGGCGGCCTAAAGACCGAGCTTCGTCAAAGAGCTGGAGCGCCAATCGATTCGATCTGAAGCGATTACGCTCCAGCCAGCTCCTTTAGTGGACTTCGACGTCCTGCCAAAAACCCAGCCAGCCGCCGACCGCCGCCATTTCCGGGCGAGGCGCCTCGTAGGACCACGCGGCGCGCGTGTGCCGCTTGCCGCCGACGACAACGTCAAAGAATTGCACGCCATGCGGACAAGCCCGGTCGTCGGCGGTTTTGGCCGCCTTTTCGAGCCAGTCCATCCGCACCGCCGTCCGCGGAAAGTACTGATAACCCTTTGATTCGATGACGTCGTTGCTCTGGGCAACCACCTCGCCGTCAACAACCGCCTTCATGCTTGATTCTCCGTTCGATCCCGGCCGATATCCGGCGCGTTCACTGCCTCGCTAAAATATCAAGCCGACAAAGAACTTAAAGGCCCGCCGAACCACCAAAAAGTGTAACCGGCGTGCCACACCTTCCGACAAATTCTTAAGTTGTCCCACGAAAGCATAAAAAGACAGCATTTGCTGTAGTTTTGAGCTTGGCTCTGCGATATCAAAATTGAACTATTCGTGAAGGTTCAAGCCGCGCGCAGGGTGTGGCGGGACTGAGGTCTGTACCGGTTTCAACCAGCCGCGTGCGGCAACGGGACATAAGAAGGGGCAGGTTATGAAGAGAGTCGCTTTATCGTTGGTTCTGGTGGCCGGCATGGCCGCTTCCTCCGCGATGGCTGCCGATATGGCAACCAAGGCCCCGCCGCCGGCGGCGCCGCCGCCTTCGCCTTGGGACGTCGCGATTACCGCCGCGTTGATGACAGACTACAACTTCCGCGGCATCACCCAATCGGCCCATAATCCGTCGACGCAGGCGACCTTCGAGCCGCGCTACAATTTCAATTCGTCGTGGCAAGGCTATGTCGGCGTGTCGGGTGAGAGCATCGACTTCCCGAACCGCGCCGCGGCTGAAATCGACCTCTACGGCGGTATCCGTCCGACCTTCGACAAGCTCGCCCTTGATTTCGGTATTTGGGAATACTGGTACCCCGGCGGCGATTGCTACAACACACTGGTTGCCGGCTGCGCTCTTAACCTGCCGAATGGCAACGCTGTCGTAAAAAACGAGAGCTTCTATGAGTGGTACGCCAAGGCCACATATACGATCAACGACAATTGGTCGGTCGAGGGCCAGTTCTATTACTCGCCGAACGTGGTCGGCAGCGGTGCACCTGGCGAATACTACACCGGCAACGTGACCTACACGGCCCCGAGCACTTGGTTTGCCAGCGGCTTCGGCGGCTACGCTTCGGCTGACATCGGCTGGTGGCAGCTCGGCACGAGCAACGCATTCTACTGCACGACGAACGCTGCCGGCACCGCTTGCGGTGGCGCTTTCCCGAACGGCATTCCCTATAAGAGCTACGCCAACTGGGATGCCGGCATCGGCTTCACCTACAAGGCCTTCACGCTCGATCTGCGCTACTATCAGAGCGACCTGAACCAGGGCGATTGCAACGCCTTCACGAGTTCGCAGACGGCTGGTGGTTCTTCGAACGTCACGCCGATCAACCCGGGTGGTCTCGGCTCCAACTGGTGCGGCGCGGCCTATATCGCGAAGCTGACGTTCCAGACCAATCTCTCAAGCCTCAAGTGAACGTCACTTAGGGTAGCTTTGACGGAATTGCGGCCGGTGGCGGAAACGCCACCGGCCGTTTCGTTTGTGGGTTCGCTATCTGTTATGCCGCGATGACGGCTTATTCCGCCGCCGACGCCATCGGTACGTCGCGCACCTGATGGATCGCGTCTTCCGTCACAAGCTCGACCCGGCGGGTATGGAAGGCGCGCAGTGTCGAGCGGTGGCCGATCGAGATGATGGTCGTGCCCTTGAGCCGTTCTTCGAGGAGGCGGTACAGCATCGCCTCGGCGGCTTCATCCAGCGAAGCCGTTGCCTCGTCGAGAAAGAGGTAATCGGGGGCCTGCAACAGCGCACGCGCGACGGCGAGCCGCTGTTGCTCGCCGCTCGACAGCATGCGGTTCCAATGCGCTTCCTCGCCAAGCCTGTCGGCCCATTGCGGCAGCCCGACCGCGGCGACCGCTTCGGCGATACGGGCATCGTCGTAGGACCCGGCCCTCGCCGGATAGCTGACCGCCGCGGCAAGCGGCGCCACGGGAAAATAGGGACGCTGCGGCAGCAGCATGATTTTGGCGTCTTCCGGCACGCTGACGCGGCCCGACCCGAACGGCCAAATGCCGGTGATGGCGCGAAACAGCGTCGATTTGCCGGCGCCCGACGGTCCGGTCACCAGCACGCGCTCACCCGGCGAAAATTCGATGTGCTCGGCATTCACCAGCGGCGCGCCGTTCGGCAGCTTGACGTCGAGATGATCGATAGCGATCGCGGTCGCGCCTTCCCGCGCCAGAACTTCGACGGCAGGCTGCGTCAGCGCCGCGTTGCGTCCCGCCACGATGGCGTCTTCGAATCCGGCCAGGCGCGTGACCACGGAGCGATATTGCGCGATCGTCTGGTAAGCCGTGATGAAATAGGACAGCGCCGTCTGCACGCTGTTGAAGGCGGACGCGGTCTGCATCAAGCCGCCGAGCTGCATGGCGCCGGAAAAATAGGCCGGGCTGACCATGAGATAGGGAAAAATCACCGAGGCCTGCGAATAGCTCTGGGTGAAGAAGGTCAGCTGCTTCTGCCGCTGCATGATCGCGATCCAATTGGATACGATCAGGCCGAAGCGGGTGAGGTGACGCTCGCGCTCGGCCGCTTCGCCGTGCAGCGCCGCGATCTGCTCGGAATTCTCGCGCGTGCGCACCAGATTGAAGCGGAAATCGGCTTCGAAGCGCTGCTGCTGAAAGTTCAGCGGAATGAGCGGCCAGCCGATCAGATGCGTCAGCACGGTGCCGATCACCGCATAGATCAGCGCCGCCCAGACCAGATAGCCCGGAATGGAAACCGTCGTGCCGAACAGCTTCAGCGGCGCTTCTTCCGATAGCGTCCACAGGATAACGACGAAGGAGCACAGCGACACGATCGAGTTCAAAAGCCCGAGCCCGATCGAAAGCGTGTTCTGCACGAACATCTGCAGGTCTTCGGCGATACGCTGATCGGGGTTGTCGGCGGCGTCGCCGAGCAGCTGCATGCGGTAATGGTTCGCGGTATTGAGCCATTGCCGCAGATAGGTCTGCGTCATCCAGCGCCGCCAGCGGATCTGGAGCCACAGATTGAGATAATTCTGATAGACCGCGAGCACGGTGTAGATCGCGGCGAGCACGCAGAAAAACAGGATCGCGCTGATGAAGGCTGACCAGTTATGGTCCTGCAGCGTGTTATAAAACCGATTGTACCATTGATTGAGAATGACGGTGATGGCGACGATCGACAATTCGATGGCGACCACCGCGCCGAGCAGGATGCGGCCGGGCCAGCGATCCTCCGAGCGGAAATAGGGAACGGACAGCCGCCATATGGTGGCGAGCGTCGCGGCAAGGCGTTTCACGGACAACCTCCGAGATAATGGGGCGGGACGCGCGGCAATGCGGAACCGCGTGTTGCGAAACCTGACCGTCGGGCGGGCAACACCGACCTCTGTCCGGCAGCATCGGTGCGGTGCAATAACACGTCGCGCGGTACAGGCAAATTTAGCTTCCTTGGTGGCGCGCGGGCGGCCGGCCGTTCGCGGACGCTGTGCCAAGCTATGTTTATGGCTCTATGGACGGCATTTGGAACGCCAACCGGATCACGTTTTGGGGAGTGACCGTCCGCCATCCGCTGGGAACTTCGGCCCGCCGCCGGCGGCTGCGTGCGCGCTCTAGCCTTTCCGTTCACCATTCGCTATTCGCTGTCCGCGTTCTTCCCCTCCCATCCGGAGACGACAATGCCGCTGCGGCGTTGCGCTTGCACTCTCGCTTTGCTCCTCGTTACCAATGCGGCACTGTCCGCGCGCGCGGGCGAGCCGTTCCCGTTCGGCAGCGAGCTGATGCTGGACACCGCGCCGGCGGCAGGCTCCAAACGCTTGCCGATGATCCAGATCGAGGACGACGGTTCGGCCGCGATCGATCTGTGGTGCGGCAGCGTGAAAGCGCAAGCCGCGGTCGGCGACGACGGCACGATCGCGCTGACACCCGGCGTGCGCGACAACGGGCAATGCTCGGCCGACCGCGTGGCCGGCGACGACGATCTGCTCGACATGATCCTCCACATGACGAACTGGCGTTGGAAAGGCGACGTGATCGAATTTTCCGGCGCCGTCACCATGCGCTTTCATCAGATGACGAATTGATCCCCGGCTTTCGGCGGTCCCGCAAAGGCATTACAATTATAGGATGTATTATTGAACTATGACACTCTTAGAG
>Ga0181525_10000845_pt1 | contig 26759 bp, 22 predicted proteins | sample PEATcosm2014_Bin_48_FD_121100 | JGI IMG/M metagenome (GOLD analysis project Ga0181525, IMG submission 121100) | Peatland microbial communities from MTU Mesocosm Facility, Houghton, MI, USA - PEATcosm2014_Bin06_10_metaG | ecosystem: Environmental > Terrestrial > Soil > Wetlands > Peat | place... | reverse complement strand
GCGCTGGCTCGGGTAAATTGAACGGCCTGGATAAGTGGCTTTTCTCCGCAACAGCGGCATGATGCTGCGAGCGAGGAGACTACCATGGGCAAATGACCCTGCCGGAACCACGGCCCGGTTCCCGTCGACTGGGTCGATGCCCTTGAGCAGGAGAGCGCCCTGAACAAAGCAGGGCAGGTGGCTGAGGGGCTGCTCCGCCTCGGCCTCGCGATCCTCGACGAACTTGGCGATCTGCTATCCAAACTTTACGAGCGCATCAGCACCTTCACCCGGCTTACGCAACGCGGGACCTATCTTCAACCCGGGTCAATTCTCGATGAAAATCCGGGGTCAGACCGGCTTGGCTGCTGCTGTGATTTTAGGTTTCACCGCGCGTTTTGTGGCATCGAGCACCTTATACGCAACCAGTTTCAGGCCGTCATTGATGAGGAACCAGATCAGCGCATAGGCCCAGACGAAGCCCGCCCACTTCCAGCCAAGTGGGGTCATGAACAACCCATAAACCGCAATCAGCGTCGCCACTGCCTGGGTGCCAAACACGGCGACCAATAGAATCTTCGCCGGCCGTATGGACCAGAACGGGCCGCGCGTGCGCGACAGAAAAATCGTAAGATGTCCCGCCACCGACAGCATCAGATACATCAGCGTCTGCACATGCGGCCGGCCGAGGTGGAATACCTGGTCGCCGAGATAGAACAGTCCGAACGCAGCAATGGGGCCGATGACGCCCAGCACGGTGGCGATGCCCAGCACCGTGCGCATGTCCCAAGCCTCGGGCTGGTTCCTGTACTGCACATTGTCGTAGGCAATGGAGAGAATGGCGCCGTCATTGAGCAACGCCAGCATGACGATCATCACTGCTGTCAGCGGAAAGAAATTGAAAACCAGAATGGCCAGCGTCATGAACAGCAGCACACGCAGCGTCTCGGCGATACGGTAGATCGCGTAGCTATTCATGCGCTGGAAAATGCGGCGGCTTTCCTTGATCGCGTCGATCACCACCGACAGGCCGGGGGTCAGCAACACGATCGCCGCGGCGGCGCGCGCTGCGTCGGTGGCGCCCGAAACCGCGATCCCGCAATCGGCTTTTTTCAGCGCCGGCGCATCGTTCACGCCGTCGCCGGTCATGCCGACGATATGGCCATGCTTTTGCAGCACATCGACGATATGGAATTTGTGTTCGGGGAATACCTGGGCGAAGCCATCGGCCTTCTCGATCAAGGTGGTGACTGACTGATCCTCCTGCTTCTTCACATCGCCAAGGCTGCTGGCGTCGAGAATGTCTGTGCCCATGCCTAGCTTTTTGGCGGTTTCCTGGGCAATCGCCAGGGCGTCGCCGGTCACCATCTTTACCGTCACGCCCATTTTCAGCGCGGCGGCGATGGTGGCTTTGGCGTCCTCCCGTGGGGGATCGAACAACGGCAATACGCCGATAAACTGCCACTTACCGTCGCCCTCGGCCTTTGCCACGCCGAGCGAACGAAAACCTCGCGCCGCGAATTCGTCCACGGCTTTATCGACAGCCTCCTTCACCGCCGCATCGTCCGCGAGTGCCAGAATGACCTGCGGCGCCCCCTTGGTGACTTTGAATTCCTTGCCGTCCTTGCCCTTCACCGTGGCCTCGGTCCGCTTATGCACCGGGTCGAAGGGCTGGAAGTGCGTTTGCTGATAGTCCTTCAGCGCGTCCGGGTTTTTTACGCCCGCCAGAACGGCCAGATCGATGGTGTCGTTATTATCCGCCCGGGATGCCAGTGCACTGTACAGGACCACTTGCTCGGCCTGGATATCTTTCACGCAGAACGGATCGCCCAGGCTCAGCTTGTTCTGTGTCAGCGTGCCGGTTTTATCCGCGCACAGCACATCCACCCCGGCCAGTTCCTCGATCGCCACCAGCCGGCTCACCACGGCCTGTTTTTTGGCGAGCAACCGGGCGCCGACCGCCATCGTTACCGACAGCACCGTCGGCATTGCGACGGGAATTGCCGCCACGGTGAGGACCAAGGCAAACTGCAAAGTGGTGAGGATCGGATCGCCCCGGTAAATGGAAACGCCAATGATCACGGCGACCATACCCAGCGCCAGAATAATCAGGTAATCTCCGATTTTCAGCACTGCGCGTTGAAAATGGCTGACGGTATGGGCCGATTGCACAAGCTCCGCAGTCTTGCCGAAATAGGTGTTCTGACCCGTGGCATAGACCAGTGCGCCGATTTCACCCTGGCGGATAATCGAGCCGGAAAATACCGCCTCGCCGGGTTTGCGCGTGGCGGGGAGGGATTCGCCTGTGAGTGCGGATTGGTCCACCTCCACCGCATCGCCGTCCAGCAGGCGCGCATCGGCCGGCACGATATCGCCCAGGCGTAGCCGGATAATGTCGCCCGGCACCAGGTCGCGCGCTGCCGGGTTGAGCCATTTGCCGTCGCGTTTCACCCTGGCCTTGATGGCCAGTTTGGCTTTCAGCGCGGCGATGGCGTTGCCCGCCTCGTGCTCCTCCCAGAACCCGACCCCGGCGTTGGCCAAGAGCAGAACCAGAATAATGAAAAAATCCGGCCAGTGCCGGACGATGCCGGAGAGAATGACCGCGACCTCGATCATCCATGGGATCGGCCCCCAGAAATAGCCGGCGAATTTTAGCAGTTGATTCTGCTTGTCCTCCTTGATCTCGTTGGGGCCGTATTTGGCCAAGCGCTTTTCCGCCTCGGCCTGGGTGAGACCGTCCGCCGAGGTTTCCAGCCGCTTCTCCACTTCCGGCAGAGGCAGCGTTTTCAGGTCGTCTTTCCCATCCGGGGCATTTGACTGCGGTCCTGGCTTGGCGGCTTGCGGTTTCATGGTCATGCTTCTTTCGGTTTTGTCTTGCTTCTGGCGACGGCGTGCTGCGGCGCCCACAATTTGGTGTGCCGCATCTGAATGTGCACGATGCCCCGGCACCGTAATTGCGAATTAATTTACGATTTGCGCAGGAAATTTACGCGTTCTTCCGTGCGATAATGTCCTGCTATCGAAGACGATATACCCCCCGTCACACCCTCCAAATCGCAGCCACAAGCGCGAGGGCGGCGTTATCATCCTGCGGAGGCCCTGGCCCCTCAGGACCATTCTGTGGCGGCGCCGCTCAGTTCAATGCGGCCGCCCAACATCTCAAGCCACTTCGCTTTCATAATTTCGGCCATCGTTTTCTTGTATCCCATGATGCGGGGGTTCAAGGATCAAAGTCGCGGCGCGGACGCGAAAACGACACGGACATTTAAGAGTATCAAAGTTTGACTTTTTGGGGTCGATTCCCGTAGCCGCGCAACCCTGCCGGGACATTTCTCCTGATATCGCCACCTGCTCATTGAACGCCGCCGCAGGCGCATCGGGTTGCACCGTGCGTCAAAATGTTCAGGCGGAAATATCGGCGATCTCTATTCTCATGCCCGGGCGAGGGAAGTTCCGTTACACGATTGCGCATAACAAGATCCTCCCAGGCTGCGGAATTTAATTGCCGTTGTGAGAAAATCCACTACCGCCATTATGCTCGTAGCCATAGCCTCCGCCATCTCCATGAAATGGACGGACCACGCATCCGGCAAGAAGGACTGCTATGCTCATAAATGCGAGAGAGAGTGAAATTCGACGTTTCATGATTTCGTTCCTTTTAAGTGTACGGCTGAGAACTTCATACAAGGTGAAGCCTCTCCGGTGTCCTTGGCCTAATCACCTGGGCCATGAACACCGGAACCGGACAGATTACTGTGATACAGAGTTGATAATGATATCCGTGATGATACCGGTGGCGAGGGCGATCAAAACGAACTGGTCGCCGTCCTGCACCCACTCATAACCATAAGGCGGCTGCTGGAGCTGGTAGTAGTTCCAGTTTTCAATGACCACACGGTTCCCATAAAAATGGTCGCCATGGTTCCAATGGTGGCCACTGGAATAGGACGGGTGGAACGGCGGCCGTTGTTCCTGGTGTTGGACCGAGGCAAAATTATGCGACGGGGCTGCGGATTGCGGCGCTGCATGGTTTGCGCTCATCTGTGGCGCAGAATGGCTCACCCTCATCGGGCTTGACGGATGGCTCATGCCGGCCTGCGACGGCATGTGCTGCGGCCCATTATGCGCCGGGGCGCCATGCTGCCCGCCAGCAGACGCGTTGTGGGATGGAACACTCGCATGGTCCTGGCCCTGATCGGCGAACGCAAGCGGGCCGCTGATCAACGCCATGGCAAGACCGGCACTGATGCTGCTGAGATAAAAACGCTTCATAACACTTTTCCTTTGTTTCGTGGATTTTCGTAAAGTCGTCTAAACCGTGATCGTTTTCGAGTTCGATCCATTTCGATTGAACCGGCGATTCCAACAATAAGAGGAAAAGCCTGCAACAACTCGATACGCCTCCACCATGGCGACTATAGAAGGTGGATAAGTCCGTCATCCGCTTGCCGTGCGGTGAAAAAATACTTTATTCCGGCTCAACCTTCGCAGGCGAGGCTTTGATCGCCTCCAATACCGCGAGCGTGTCGGAGGGTTCCGACATTGCCGCCGCCTGATCGTCAATGCGATCAACAATGGCGGGATTGTCGCGTCTCACTTCCTCCAACAGCCCAATAATTTTCGAACATTTCTGATCGTTCAAAATTGTAAGCTCGAGAATAAGCTGCGATCGGTGACTCGAAAGCTGATCTTCACGCCGCTGCGTCGTAAGAATTAATGAAGCCACCAGCAACGTACCCATCGTGATCGTGCCTTGCAGCCAGGTGAAGGGCGGCGGATCAATCGCTTTGTGGCCCAGTCGCATGGCGGAAATATTCATGACAATCCAGGCGAGGATAGAAACCGCGAGCACGACAACAAAAGCGGGTTGCCCGGCGAGGGCCGTAAACTGGTCAACCAACTGCTGCTGCGCACTGGTCTCCTCCTTATGCGCGGCACTGATCTGAGCCGTTGCTTGCGCGATGGATTCCGTGAGCTGGGGCATCAGATCTTTTGGTTTGGCGGGCAATGGATTCGCAGCTCCTCAGGGTCTAACCTCAGACTTCCAGAGATCGAAATTTTGGCTTCGATCTCTGGACGGCCCGCACTACGGGGTGCTTTGTGTCTGCGTCGTCTGAGTCGTCGTGGAAACCGGCGGCGGCGTTACGGGCGTCGTCGTTGTTTCGGTCGTGGTTGTGGTGGTCGGGGGTGGCGGGCCGCCACATCCGGCTAACAGAGCCATCGCCCCGATCATCGCGGCACTCGTGAGCAGCCGGATACCTGATACATGATTTGTCACGTGCATCTCCTGATTAGTTGTTGGTTGTGGTTGTGGACTGGGTGTTGGTGGTGCTCACCGGCGGCGGCGGCGCTGACGTCGAAGTTGTCGAGCTGTCACTGCTTGCGCCGTAGGCATTGCTGCTGGTGGTTTTTTTCGAATCGACGGTGTTGCCATTTCCGTCGCTGGAATGTTGGGTCTCCGTCGTGTTCACCGTGCCGGGCGGCTGTGAGATGTCCACCGGGGCGGTCGAGGTTGTGGAAGATGTGGTGTCCGACGACGTTGTTTGTGCGAGGGCGGGGCTTGTCATCAACAGTAGGGCACAAGCGCTAACGGCAAAATATTTTTTCATAGAGATCACTCCAAGTTATTTTTTTTGAAAGTTGAAAGGCAACGCATCACGCCTTTAACGCGTCTGATTGCCAACCAGGGCGCCGGCTCCAGCGCCGACGGCCGCGCCGAGCAAGACGGGGCCACCGACAGCTGCGGCAATCACACCACCGCCAACCGCGCCGATGGCGCCGCCGGACAAGGTGCGCTGCTGCCTGTTTGTCATATTGTCGCAGCCGGCAAGTGCGGCAACGCAGAGAAGAGCAAGAACAGTACGGGATATAACAGGCATGACAGAGACCTTTTCATAAAATGTCCTGTGCAGAGATAATCGTGTCTTCAGCAAAGCATAAGCATCGGAAACTACTCAGGCGGTTTATGAAATTGGCCCGCACGCACGGCGGCGATGACCTTATGCAGAGTCGGAATCCCGAAGCGATTCAAATCAGAAGAAGACTCTGGCCTCGGCTAAAAGTCGTGCAGGGCCATGAAGGCTTTGTAAAGGACGCGCGGGTAAAATTCACCCTTATACACTGCGGGCGCCTTTCGGGGCAGATTGAGCAGCGTGGAGACCGCAACCTGGGCGGAGCGGATGGAGTATTCAACCGTGAAGACGACATCGTCCGGCAATTCGCAGAACTGGCCCATGAAGCCGAGGTTGACCGAGCCCTTGGGTACGACCGGCGGACGGTCGCCCTTTTTGCGCGGGAGAAACTGGCTGGTGATGAAAGGCATCATGCAGGGAATACAGGTCGAGGATTGCAGGATTTTCTCCGCCTCGGCTTTGATCCGCAAATGCCCGAGAATTTCCGTCATGATCTCGTGCCCGGTGCAGGCGGACATGGGCTTCTTCACGAAGTCGCCTTGTTTATCGACATTCAAGCCGTAACCCCAGAACACACTGACAGATTCCGGCTGGCCGATGAAATGCGGCTGGTAGGGGATGACGATGGAGGCAAGCCAGCTGGAATCCTCCAATGTGACCAAGCCGCCTTCACCGGGCGCATTGCCGGTTATGTCGCGCATGATGCGTAAAAAATCCGGCTCGTGCAGCGTGGTGGTGAAGGAGACCCATTTCGAGTCGCGGATATGGTTGTCGAAAACTTCGGGATGGCCGAATTCCGGTCTGCCTTCCGCCAGTTTTTCCCATAAGCTCCATGCGCCATGCTCGGCTTTACCGTTCAGCGCGGCGGGCGCATCCATGTTGCCGAGGCTGGAGCTTTCGGTCATCGAGCCGAGCGTGATGAGGGCAAGATCCGCCTCACCGAGGACGATTTCCTCGGCTTTTCCGTCACGCTCATAGCAGATGCGCGTGGCGGTGGTGGCACCTTCATTCTGCGTGATGCCGACATCCGTGACCCGCGTGTTCATTTGGAAATTCACGCCGTGATCGGTGAGCCATTTTTCCAGGGGCCGCACCAGCGAGTCATACTGGTTATAGACGGTGCGCATGATGCCGTGCAGGCGGTTGAAGCCCGCGACCATGTGGGAGAAGCGGACCAGGTAGCGTTTGAATTCCACCGCGCTGTGCCACGGCTGAAAGGCGAAGGTGGTACACCACATCAGCCAGAAATTGGTTTTGAAAAATGCCGGGTCGAACTGTTCGTCGATGCGGCTGTTGCCGAGCAGGGCTTCGGGCTCAAGCGCCAGGCGCTCCAGGGTGAGGATTTGCTTCTCAGAGAGGCCGAAAGGCGGCGCGGTTTCGCGTTCGCCATCGTGAAACAGACGGGATTTTGAGCCGGTCTGGACGGTCTCGTTCCACGCAAAAATTTCCTGGGTTACGGTCTGACGAGCATCGAGCGTGGGGATGGAGGAAAAGAGGTCGAAGGTGCAGAGATATTTGCGTTCCAGCATCCGCCCGCCGCGCAGGATGTAGCCGGTTTTGGGCGAGCCGGAACCATCCAGGCTGCCGCCCAAAATATCACGCGCCTCGAAAATAGTGATGTCGTGGCCTCTCATGTCGCCATCGCGGATGAGGAACGCCGCCGCCGCGAGCGAGGCGATGCCGCCGCCCACCAGATAGGCTTTGCGATGATCTGCCGGTGCCATGATGAACCCTCTGAATGACTGACAAACACCCTACGCGCTGGGGGGCTTAGGAACAGGGGCGGAAACTACTCAGAGATGCGCGTGCCCTTTGTGCCGCTGATGAGGCCGGGCAGGCTTTTAAGCGCACCGATGGCGGCGGGGCGGCCAGTCTGGCGCGCAAAGGTGCCGGCGGCGGCGACTTTTGGCCCCATGGAACCGGGTTTGAATGCGGGGAGCGCGTCCGGTGTGGCCTGGCGGAGCAGGCGTGCGCGGGGTGTGCCATAATCGAGATAGACGCCGTCCACGTCAGTGAGCATGATGAACAGGTCAGCGCCGAGCTGCGCGGCCAGCAAGGCGCTCGTGGCGTCTTTGTCGATGACGGCTTCAACGCCGGAGAGCTTGCCGGAGGCGTCGGCGATGACGGGGATGCCGCCGCCGCCGCCGCAGATGACGAGCGTGCCCGCAGCCACCAGCTGGCGGATGGGGGTTAGTTCGATAATGTCGAGCGGCATGGGCGAGGCGACGACGCGGCGCCAGAAGCCGGTGTCCGACGCGATGGTCCAGTGGTTTTCTCCGGCCAGGCGATGCGCGGTGGCTTCGTCATAGACCGGACCGATGGGCTTTACCGGATGGGCGAAAGCCGGGTCCGCGGGATCGACGCGCGTCTGGGTGAGCAGGGTGACGAGCGGCGTGCCGGGGGGCAGCGCGTTGCGCAGCTCCAGCTCCAGCGCATAGCCGATCCAGCCTTCGCTCTCGGCGCCCAGCACGTCCAACGGCAGGGTGGAGGCGGCGGGACCGGCCAGGGATTGCAGGGCGAGCAGCCCGACCTGGGGGCCGTTGCCGTGGGTGATGGTGAGGTGGTGCCCGGCCTGGATGGCCGCTGCGAGCAGCTGCGCCGCCTCGCGCAAGGGCGCCTGCTGTGCGGCGGCCGAGAGGGCCTCACCGCGCTTGAGCAAGGCGTTGCCGCCGAGGGCGACGAGAATGTGCACCCCTACCCCAAAGTGGCGAGCAGGATCGCCTTGATGGAATGCATGCGGTTCTCCGCTTGATCGAAGACGATGGAGGCGGGGGATTCAAAAATCTCGTCGGTGACTTCCATGGCGGTGATGCCGAAGCGCTGGGCGATGTCTTTGCCCATCACGGTTTCCGCGTTGTGGAAGGAGGGCAGGCAGTGCATGAATTTGGTGAAGGGATTGCCGGTGGCGGCCATCAGCCCGGCGTTGACCTGGTAGGGTTTTAAAAGTTCGATGCGCTCGCCCCAATGCGCCGGATCTTCGCCCATGGAGAGCCAGACATCGGTGTAGATGAAGTCCGCGCCCTGCACGGCGGCTTGGGCGTTGGCCTGAAAGGTGATGCGTGCGCCGGTGGTTTTGGCGATGGAACCGACATGGGCAATGAAGCCCGCATCGGGACGTTGCTTTTCCGGGGCGCCGATGGCGAGCGTCATGCCCATTTTCGCGGCGCCGACGGCGAGGGATTTTGCCATGTTGTTGTGGCCGTCGCCCATGAAGGCGAAGCGAATGTCGGAGAGATGTTTGTGGGTGAATTCACGCATGGTCATGAAATCGGCGAGGATTTGCGTGGGGTGAGAATCTTCGGTGAGGCCATTATACACCGGAACACCGGCGAATTGGCCGAGGGTTTCAACATCCGCCTGGGCAAAGCCGCGGAACTCGATGGCGTCGAACATGCGGCCGAGGACGCGGGCGGTGTCTTTCACTGTCTCGGACTGGCCGATATGGCTACCGCTCGGACCCATATAGGTGACATGCGCGCCCTGGTCATGCGCCGCGACCTCAAAGCCGCTGCGCGTGCGGGTGGAATCTTTCTCGAATATCAACGCGATGTTTTTGCCGAGGAGTTGGGGGCGCTCGAAGCCGCCACGTTTTGCGGCTTTCAAATCCTTTGCCATATCCAGGAGATAATGCAGTTCGGCGGACGAGAAATCGTCCAGCGCCAGGACGTTGCGGCCATGCAGATTGATTGCCATTTGGGATACTCCTTAAATCGCGTCGCGGCTGATGGGGCAGCTCATGCAATGGCTGCCGCCCCGGCCACGGCCCAGCTCTGCGCCATCCAGCGTGATGACTTCGATCCCCGCCTTGCGCAACTGCGTGTTGGTGTAAACGTTGCGGTCGTAGCCCATGACCACGCCGGGCGAGAGGGCGAGGACGTTGTTGCCGTCATCCCATTGCTCGCGTTCGGCCTCGAACGAATCACCGCCCGTGGGGACGACACGGAGTTTTTTAATGCCGATGGCGCTGGCGACGACGTCGATGAAGTGCTTGCTTTCCGCAACGACTTTGACGCCTGTGCCCGCGTCATTCGGGTAGAGTGAGAAGGGCTTCATGAGGTCGGTAATGCCCGGAAACACAGTGACAAGATCACGGTCGCAGAAAGAGAATACGGTATCGAGATGCATATTGCTGCGGTCGCGCGGCATCTGCGCGGCGATGATGCGTTTCGCGGCGCCGTTCTTGAACAGGCGCAGCGCGTATTCGGTGATGGCTTGCGGGGTGGAGCGCTCACCCATGCCGATCAGCACCACGCCCTCGGCTAACGTCATCACGTCGCCGCCCTCCAGACTCATATTCTCGGGATGTTCGTCCGCCGCATCAAAATAACGCACAAAATCCGCGTTTTTAAAACGGGGATGGAAGCGGTACATGGTGGAAAGATTAAGCGCCTCAGGCCGGCGCGCGGGCCAGAACATGGGGTTAATGAAAACACCCTTGCCGACCCAGCAAGAGCTGTCGCGGGTGAAAAGCTGGTTGGGCAACGGCGGCAGGATGAACTCGTGTGGTGCGCGGGTGATGCAGAACAGGCCTTGAGGAATGAAGGGAAGTTCGGTGCGCGCGATGCCGCCGACCAGGTGGGCGGCGAGTTGCGGTGCGGGCATCTCATCGAGCCAGGCGCGCATTTCCTGTGCCGCGCCATGGCCGAGATGTGCGATGTCCGCGCGTTGATCCAACAGCCATTTGCGCGCCGCGCTATCGGCCATCGTCTCAGCCAGCATCGCGCCGAATTCATGGACGATGACATTGCGGTCGCGCATGCTGTCGACGAAGGCATCGTGCTCTTGCCGGGCCTCCTTAACCCAGATCACATCGTCGAAAAGGAGGTCGTGGCAGTTTCCCGGGGTGAGGCGCGTGAGGCTGAGATCGGGCCGGTGCACCAGAACTTCACGCAAGGTTCCGACTTCCGAGAAAACACCGAGCGTGGCATTCATGATTTTGTCTCCTGCACGACATAGGTGTGGAAAGTGATTCGGCCATCCGCTGCGGATTCGCGGTAGATGCCCTGAATTTCACTATCGAAACCGGGAAATTTGTTGGCGGCTTCTTCAAACATGATCAGGTAGTCGAGCATGGGCGTGGCGCGTTCGTCGTAGCGCTCCCCCGGTACAATGACACCGATGCCGGGAGGATAGACCAGGGCCAGCGTGGCGGCGATACGGTTTTTGATCGCGTGAATGGGAAGATAATCGACCTCATTGCGGATGAAGCTCTGCGTCGCCGCTTGTGGAGACATGGCGATGACGGGAAAATGCTCCGGGCGAAACTGCTCACGCTGCAAGGTTCGCACGTCATGTTCGCGGTAAAAGTCGTGCATTTCCTGGCATAGGTCATAGAGCCCGACCGCCGCGTAACGTGCGCCATAGCGCGCGGTAAAGAGCGGGATGACATTATGCAATTTCGCGTTGCTGTCATGGAGTTTCTTGAAACTGATCAGGGCGCTCAGCAGCGTCCCGGCCTTGCTCGACTCCAGGCCCGGCGTAAGCAGGAACAAGATACTGTTCAAATCGCTCTTTTCTGGAACGATCTGGTTTTCGCGCAAATATTCCGCCAGAATCGCCGCCGGAATACCATGCGCTTCATAGCCGCCGCTGGTACGGCAGACACCGGGTGTCAGAAGTGTCAGTTTGTTCGGATCCGTCATCGCATAGTCCGGCGCAAGATTTACAAAACCGTGCCAACTGGCGCCCGGCGCAAGCGCCCAGTATTTTGCGTTCGAGACAAGTTCGTCCGTTGGTGCATTTTCCCAAGGACTCTGCGTGACCTTTCCGGCGTCGTCTTCTATCGCCACGACATCCGGCACAAAGGGATCGAAGAACCAGCCGGCGACGCCGTCCTTGGCCTCCGCCTCAAACTCATGGCGCAGAGCACGGAGCTTCTTTCGCAATTCAACACCCAGTCGAATCGTGTCGTCCCACAGAACCTCGCCTGCTTTTCCCTTCATCATTTGCGCGCCGACATCCAGCGATGCGAAGAGCGGGTAAAACGGAGATGTCGATGCGTGGAGCATAAAGGTCTCGTTGAAGCGTTTATGGGACACGTGCCGCTTCTGCTGGATCGTGTGCGCGTCCTTGATGTGAATTTGGGAGGCCTGGGAGAAGCCGGCAAGCTGCTTGTGAGTCGACTGCGTGGCGATAATGCCCGCATCATCCGGCCCGAGCTGATCCAGGCCCATGGAAAAATGGCCTTTGTAAAGCGGATGGAACTTCATGAAGCCTGCCCAAGCTTCGTCAAATAAGATGTAGTCGCAGAGCGGACTCAGTTTTTCAAAGATTTTCCGGGCATTGTAGATGGTGCCATCATAGGAGCATTGCTGCACCACCGCGATTCGAAAAGGCTTTTTACGTTTCCATGCCTCCCGATCCGTCACCAGAGGATGTTTTTTTATTTTCTCCCGAAGGGCGGCTTCATCCAAAGCCTCGTAGTCTATGGGACCGATTAAGCCTTGCGGGTTGCGCCCGGTTTCAAGATAAACGGGGATGCCACCGGCAAGAACCAACGCCCCATGATGCGCGGATTTGTGGTTATTCCGGTCGAACAAAACCAAATCCCCTTGCGCGACAATGGCGCCCAGGGTGACTTTGTTGGAAGTCGAGGTGCCGTTGAGAACAAAATAGGTGCGCTCTGCCCCAAAAATCTCCGCGGCTTCCTTCTGGGCGCGCAAGGCCGGCCCTTCATGCGTTAACAAGTCGCCCAGTTCTACAACGGAATTGTCAATGTCGTTGCGGAAAATCGCTTCGCCGAGATGCTCGACAAAGAGCCGGCCGACGGCGCTCTTCCAGTAAAAAATGCCACCATTATGGCCGGGGCAGGTCCACATTTGATTCCCCGCATCCGCGTAATCCACCATGGCGCCAAAGAACGGCGTCTTCAGCGTACCTGCATAGATCCTGATATGACTCGCGATATTTTTTGCAATGAAGTCCGGCATGTCCTCGAACAGGAAAATATATCCGGTCACATTTTCGAGGATGTTGGAGGGGATTTCAGAGAGCAAATGCCGCCGGACCAGCACGAAGACCGGAGCCTCCACCCCACGGTCACGAACTTTTGTGATGAGCGCAGAAATCTCCTGCTGCCAGTCCCCATTTCCCCACTCAAAAAGCAGGCAGCCCAGCGCCGCATCAGACTGAATAGCAAGCTCCGCATCACCAACGGATGCCGCTTCCACCAAGCCAAAGCCGAGATGCTGAAGCTCCGTAGATATTTCCCTTAGATGGACCGCTTCCTGAGAATCGGCGTGCAGGATTGAACTGCAAATAAGGACACGGAACCGCGTTTCGAATGACATAAGCTTCATCCTGACAAGTTTTTATTGAGAAGACCGATCTCAAGTGACGGTGACAATACCTTTAGCAAAGAGGACGATGGCAACCACCGCTGCCGCACCAAGAAGGCCCACAGCGATTTTCTCCGAGCCTGAGAAGATTGTCGTGCCAGGGCTGTGCTCCCTTTTTGCATACCAAAAAACCGGGATGCCGATCGAGAAGACGATTGTGGACATGAGCAGAAATTCGGGACCGGCGGCATAGAGGAGCCAGCCGGAATAAAGGGTGGCCAAACCACCGGTAATGAGCGCCGTGTTCCGGCTCTCGGAATGGGTGGCGACATAGCCCGGCTGCGCTGCATAGAGCGTTAAAAACAACGCGCTGGCGAAATAAGGCGGCAAAATCATCACACCGCAAATATCGATCAACCACAACCATGCGTTGTTCGCGAATAAGACGACAAACATTGTGATCTGCATGATGATGCTGGAAACCAGAAGCGACGGAACGGCAGCATGAAAACGATTTTCTGCCGCAAGAAACTTTGGAAACACACCCCCTTTTGCGCCCTGGAATGGAAGCTCGGCAGTTAAAATCGTCCAGGCCAACCAGCAACTCAGCACGGCAACCAAAAGAGACACATTGACGAACACCGCGCCCCATTTACCAACGACGGCGGATAAGACATATGCTGAAGACGGATTGGCAAGCTTTGCAATCTCACCCTGATGTAGAATGCCAAAAGGCAGAATCGAGAGCAACGCATAAAGCAGTGTGCAGACGCCAAGGCCAATAAAGGTCGCCGGGCCAATGTCTGACATTCTACGAGCACGATCGGAAAGCACCACGGCGGCCTCAATACCGATAAACACCCACAGCGTCACCAGCATGGTGCTTTTTACCTGAGTAAAAATGCTGCCGAGATGGTTCTGCTGTCCCCAAATATCAAACGTAAATTTTCCACCTGTCATGAAGAACGCCATGACGATGAGAGCGAAACCAATCGTGACGATATTCAAAAAGCTCGCCAGCACATTCAGCATGGCCGTGCGCTTTACGCCGGTCATGACAATACCGCACATCACCCATATCAAGACGGAAGCGCCAATAAGTGACGGCCAATTCTGGCCATTTCCGAAGACTGGAAAGAAATAGGAGAGTATCTGCATAATCAGAACGGCAAAAGCAACGTTGCCGAAAGCAGCGCTCAGCCAGTACCCCCACGCCATTTGAAATCCGGCAAACGGGCCGAAGCCAGCTTGCGCGTAGGAGTAGATCCCGGCTTTTAGGTCCGGCCGTTTGTCGGAAAGAATCCTAAAACTATTCGAGAGAAAATACATACCGATGAAGGTAATCACCCAGGCGATGATGATCGCCGCCAACCCCGCACCACTTGCCATGTTCTGCGGCAGATTAAAGGCACCACCGCCAATCATTGAGCCTACAACAACGCCGGACAGCAAAATAACACCAAGTTTACGGCTCTCGGGGTGCGCCGATGAACTGTCTGCCTTCGGCGCAATGGATGAGATGGGATGGTCCATGGCTACGTTCCTATTCTGTTTTTCTCAGAGGCCCGCTTTCACGTTGCAACGCGTGCCCGCGACTGGTTTCTGGAGTGACCCTATGCGAATTTTCCGAGCCTTCGTAGACTCGGAAAATACTCATGGTGCGCCGGCCTTGTTAAAATTTGTAGAGCGCGGAGAGTGATACTACCCCTTGGGTCTTGGCCTCGGTGATCGGACTTTTCGCTGCGCTGCCCACCAACTCGTTGACCGCACTGCTCATATCCACAATCCAGTGCGGCGTGATCAACCAGACCGCGGACACGCCCAAGCCCACGGATTTGATTCCCGCTGACGCGCGATATCGCGAATATCCCGTCGCTGCGGCCTGCTCCGCATTGACGCCAAAATACTCATCCATATAGCGCTGGTCGCCGAAGGTCACGCCGGGCCCCACAAACCAGGCGAATTTTTCGGAGCTGCCCGGCATCGGCATGTAAGCTCCCGCATCTCCCACCCACCCGTTGCTGCCGCCCAGTTGCCTGCGGATATCAACGCGCAGCGTCAGAGGAAATGATTTAGCCAGCGTGTAACCGGCAAATATTTTTGCCTCTGGCGCAGGGTTGATATTGCCAAGCCCGTCCAGCGCCTTGCCATCGTCACGCATAGGCCGCCCCATGTCATAGGTGAGCGCCACACCAACGCGGAAATGTGAAAAACTTACGAGATTCACGCCTATTCCTTCACCACTGGAGATGAAAAACTTGTCCTTGTAGCGAATGTCGATCACCGGCCCAGGCAAGATCTGATAGCGCGTCAAACCATCGCCGGCTGGCGCGAATTGCGACGCTACTCCAAACTCCACCTGCCAGTCAGGGATGCTGGGCTCCATGAGGCGCTGAAGTTGCACACCCGACGAATATTGCCACTCTGTAAGCGGCGAAGGCGTTTGTGCGTGCGCCGGATGTACCGCAACAAGCACGCCTACAACACCGGCACACGCCGCAAGGAACTTGCTCATCTCAGCTACCCATCGCCAGCGTCTGAGCCGCCTGTGTCGCGTGCAACGCACCCGCGATATCCTTCATCCCAAGCGCCCCACGGGCACGTGCAATATCCGCGATCATCGGATCGGTAATCTCATTATTTCCCTCGCTCTGAGGGACAGAACGATCGAGCGCCAAACTCTCTGCCCGCTCCAAGGCTTCTTGCGCCTCGCCGGTACGGCCGGAATGCAACGCACGGGTTGCATCGGTCAGCAACCCTTCCACCGTATTGGCGCCCGTCAGCGGTGCGGGCAACTGATTAGCCAAACTTGATGATCCATTCAGGATATTCCCTGCCTGATCGGAGTGCGGCTCAGACAGTTGCGCGTGTGCGCATGTTGCGGCCAATAAAAATCCAACGACGACAAGCTTGCGCATGATACCCACCCATTATGTTGTGCTTAAACCGGCGTGACACCTTGCGGCACTCACGCCAAATTATGCCAAACCATAAGCTGGGCACACATATCTGGCGAGGATCGGAAACTACTCATTGCGCTTAGCGTTCGTTCATCCCCGCAGCGAAGGCAACACGCGCAAGTGCCGGAAGCGATTTTGACTCCGTTCGTTTCATAATCGCCGCCCGATGGTTTTCCACCGTACGCTGGCTGATGCCCAGATCCGCCGCGATGTTTTTGCTGGGATGCCCCGCGATAACCATTTCCATAATTTGGTGCTGGCGCGCGGTAAGGCCCGCAACATGGCTCGCTGCGGTCATCTGCCAGGCGGAGCGCTTGCCCGAGTCTTGCGACTGTTCAAGTGCCCGCTCAAGGCTCGCTAACAATTCACTGTAGCTGATTGGCTTTTCAACGAAATCTGAAGCGCCGGCCTGCATTGCTTTCACGGCCATCGGCACATCACTGTTGCCCGTCATCATGATCGACGGCAACTTATCCCCTGCCTCATGCAGCGATTGCAGCAATTCAAGCCCGCTCATACCTGGAAGATAAGCGTCCACCAGCAGACACTGCACTTCTACCTGCCTTGGTTCGCGCGGCCTATCTCCCCGATACACCACAAGAAAATCCTCGGCGGAGTTGAAATCAAAAACTTTCCAGCCTTGCTCTTCAAAGACCGCCCGCAGGGCAACACGGATACCGGCATCGTCATCTATGACATAAATCGTCCGGGGTTGTGCATGCGCACCAGCGCTGGACATTGTGGCGCTCGGCTTTACAGACTCCGATGCTACCGCCGCCAAAAGCTCCCGTATTGAAGAGAGGAGGCTGGGCAATTTTACCGGCTTTTTGAGATGCAAAAGATCATGCTGAGAAATTTCGAGCAAGGTTTGCGTCGAAATGTCTCCCGTCAGAACAATAACTGGAATATCGTAGCCAAGGATGGCTCTGATTTTAGCACTCGTTTGTACTCCGTTTAAGCCGTTCGGCAAATTGAAATCAGCCAGAATAAGCTCGGGCACAAAAATCCCGCGTGTGACCATATCTTGCGCCACAGCCCCATTTGCCGCCAAGGCAGTGCTGTAGCCTTCGTTCTTTAAGAGTATCTCAAGCAAGCCCCGGAGTTCGGGATCATCTTCCACAACCAAAATGGCGCCGCTATGGCTTTGGGCGTCCCGGTTTAGCGTAGGCGCACGCCTTTGCGACGCAGACCTGGAAGAAGCCGGTTCGGTAGCCGGTTGGATCACATCGATTATAAAAGCCGATCCAGCACCTTGCCGTGATTTTACCCGCACAGGATAACCTAGGAGTTTGCTTAAACGTTGTACAATTGAAAGCCCAAGCCCAAGTCCCCGTCCGCGTTCACGGGCGGGATTATCCAGCTGATAATACTCCTCAAAGATAAGATTTACATGATCCTCAGGAATGCCAATCCCGGTATCCCAGATCTCGATGCTCAGCATATTCTTATGCCGCCTACAGCCAAGGAGAACTTTCCCGGTAGTTGTATATTTCAGTGCGTTAGCAAGCAGATTTCGGATCATCTGCTCCAGCATATGCGGATCACTCTGAAGCGTAAGACCGCATGGAACAACATGGAATATAAGCCCCTGCGCTTGCGCCAGATAGGAAAATTCTTCGCGTACGTGCTCAAGAATGTCATTGACCGGAAATCGGACAATTTCCGGACGAACAATACCCGCATCAATCTGGTTAATGTCCAACAGCGTGTTGAGCATGCTGGACATGGAGTCTGAAGTCTGATCCATGAGTTTTACGAGTTTCCGAGCGGACTCACTCTGAACCTCCTTAGCCAGCAAGCCTTGCACAAGCGCCAAAGTTTGCAGCGGTTGCCGCAGGTCATGGCTGGCGGCAGCCAGAAAGCGGGACTTAGCCAGGTTCGCCATTTCCGCGACCTTAGTTGCCTCCTCTAACCGGCCTTTAACCGCCTTACGTTCCGTGATGTCCGCATAGGTAATCACGACACCTTCAACGCCATTATCAAGCGTCCGATACGGTAAGATCCGGCGGTTAAACCACAACCCTTCCGGCGTCGCGATCTCAATCTCGCTCGCCTCCGAACTCAGCAGCACAGCACGCGCGTCGGCCGCCAATGTAACGTCCGACGCGAGGGAATGAAGATCCATTAACGGCCTGCCGACATCGCTGGGCAGAACGTTGAAAAGTGATTTGGTCGCCGGCGTAAAAAATCGAATGTTGAGTTGCGGGTCAAGGAACAACGTGGCGACATCCGTGCTGTAGAGCACGTTTTGAAGGTCGTTGGCCAAGGTGCGCTGGCGCTCCAAAGTTTCCTGCAACTGGCTGTTAAGCGCCGTCAGTTCCTCATTGAGCGATTGCAGTTCTTCTTTTGAAGTCAGCAACTCCTCATTCGTGGATTGATACTCTTCGTTGACCGAAAGCGCTTCCTCATTAACGACCCGCTGTTCTTCATTGGAGATTTCAAGGTTACGAATCGCGGCATGAAGTTCGGTCCGTGCGGCCTTCAACCTTCGTTCCAGAACCACAATCTTTGCTGAGTCATCCGGCCTGTCGGCAGCGCCGGATTGCTGCGGGTGTTGCGCCGCCGCATCGACAAAGCAGACGAAAATTAGCGGCTCCCCTTCGCTCAAAACGGGCTGCACCTCAATCGTAAAAGGTGTAACCACGCCATCATGCATGAACTCGTCGCCTTCGATGCTCACGCGCACAGCTTCCTGCATTGCTTTTTCTAGCGCTGAACGCAGTTTAAGACGCAGACTGGGCGGTACCATCGCCAAAAAATCAAGCGTGGGATGACCGGTTGGCATACGAAGGTAACGCTGTGTTGGCCCAAGCGAATATAGGCACTCATACTTTTGGTTAATCAGGACGGCGGCCGGCGCAAAATTCTCTAACACAAGCCGCCGGCAAAGTTCAGAAAGAATCGTCTGGCGCGGCGGCGCCAATGTTTGCCCGGAACGAAGTGCTGCGCGCGTAATGTCCCCGGCGTTGACCAATGCGCCAAACTCCCCGGGGCGCCGGCGGCCGGTATGCCGGTAAATCCGATCCTGCTTGGACACCGCCTCAAAGTGGCTGCTCAACGCCCCCGCCGTTTCAGCGCTGCCGAGCACCAAGATTCCGCCTTCGCGCAACGCGAAATGGAAAGAATCAACAACCTTGGCTTGCGCGTCCGGCATCAAATAGATCAGGAGATTCCGGCACGAGATAAAGTCCAGCCGGGAAAATGGCGGGTCATAGAGAACGTCCTGCACCGTAAATACAACGCAGCTCCGCAACTCCGGAAGCACCCGATAACCATGCTCCTCCTTAGAAAAAAACCGATCCAACCTGGCCGCCGAAACTTCGCCCGCGATGCTTTCTGGATATAACCCCTCACGGGCAGTGGAGACCGCATCAGAATCAATATCCGAGGCAAAAACCTGTAGCTTTGTATTGCCATTTTTCCTTGAAATTTCTTCGAGAAAAAGCATGGTGATCGAATATGTTTCCTCCCCCGTACTGCAACCGGCGACCCAGACACGCAGCGGCTTATTCGCGCTCGCCGACTCAACCAATTCGGGAATAAATTTTTTAGCCAAAAGCTCAAACACTTTTGGGTCCCGGAAAAAACTGGTGACGTTAATCAGCAAATCCGAAGCCAGAAGGTCGCGCTCCGCCTCGCTTTTTTCAAGAACCTTTAAATATTTATCCATCCGATCAGCGGAAATCGACGTCATGGCCATCCGCCTCTCAATCCTGCGCCGCAACGTACCTTCCTTGTACAGCGTAAAATCGTGATCCGTCTTCTCATGCAGTAGATCGATAATCTGGCGCAGCGCCGAAGGCCCCGTGGCCGTGATGCTTTTGCCGGTCGATGTTTTTTTCCGGAGATTGATCAGCGCCTCGGGAATATCGGCTGCCGGCAAGATAAAGTCGACGACACCCGTTTGAATGGCACTTTGAGGCATGCCCTCAAAACTCGCATCACCAGGTTTTTGGACGAAGACCGATCCCCCTTTGGCCTTAATCGCCTGCAGTCCAAGGCTGCCATCTGTGCCGGTGCCTGACAAAATCACTGCGGCGGCGTTGGTCCCATAATTTTCGGCCAATGCTTGCAGCAAAAAATCGAAAGGCAGACGCGCGCCATGTCTGTCCCGTGGAACCGAGAGATGGAGAACGCCGTCGCGGGCCTCAAGATAGCTGCCCGGCGGAATAATGTAAAAATGGTCCTGTTCGAGAAGCATGCCTTCATCGGCTTGCAGTACCGGTAGCTTTGTGTGCGCCTTGAGGAGTTCCACCATCATGCTCTCATGCGTCGGATCGAGATGCTGAATAAGAATGAAGGCCATGCCCGAATGAAGTGGAATAGCGCCAATAAACTTCTGGCAGGCATCCAGGCCTCCCGCGGAAGCGCCAATGCCGACAACAAAAATCGCATCATTCACCGTGACTTTTCCGTCCGGTGCTAATTTAACCGTCTCACTTTTCGGCGCATGACGTTTTGGCATTTTGGGCCTATCTCAAAAATGTGCGCACATTGGAACACGGAGAAATGTACCATAAATGTGGTTTTCCGTCGATAACGGGAATAAGGGCTACTGCTTTATGAGTTCTACCGTCCCGTCTGCCGCATATTGAATCCCGGTCAAGTCCGTATTTAGCGGCGTCTTTGCGTCTTGGGCCAGGGGGGCCGGAAAATTGTCGCTGGGACTGAAAAATACCGGGTGAATTGTAAGGTCGCTGGCGGCATTCCAGCAATAAGTGCACCACAATATGCTAAACAACATGACAAAACCAACGAAAACGGCTCCAGTATAATGCCGAAATGCTGGATTGAATGCGACTGTAGAATTCATATGCCTATCCCCTTTCTGGCGGGGCAATATACCAGCAATGACCCCACGCACATGATGTACAGGATTTCAGTTATTGGAATAAGGACCGGAAACTACTCATTTCTCACCGCAAGGGCGTTATCCATGGCCTGAATCGTGCCAGGCACGGCGTCATATTTTGAGTATATCCCCTCTCTGGCCCCCCCACTCTCCGGCCGCTATATTCTGGTTTCTACAGCGTTTTCCAGTAAGCCCTAAGAACGGCTGAACCCAAAGGAACTTCTCGCATGAGAAAATATCTATTGGCATCCATCGGTGTTTTCGCCGTGGTTGCGTCTGGCGCCCTCGCGCAGACAACTTCGTCAGCCTCCACATCGGCCGTCATCGCGCCAACCCCCGTTCAGCCACCCCCGAGCGGCACGCTGAGCATAACAGAGACCAAACGCACGACCGCCGCCAACGGCACCCAGGTTGATTCAACCAAGACAACCTATGGTAACACGAATGGCGCGGCAAGCGACAGCAAGGTGACGACAACGACCCCGCAGCCCCCCATCATCACCAACCAATCGTCATCCTCGACAACAACCAACTAGCCTGGGAGTAGGTCATGAAATATCATAGAAAACTGCTGATCATAGCGCTGACCGGCGCCGTGGCCGTCCTTGCCGCCTGTAGCGCCCCGCCGGAAACGGTGACGACGACGCAGGAATCGACGGCGTCATCCACGCCTTCACCCATGCCTCCTACGGTGACCACGCAGACTACCCATACGCAAACAACACCATAATCCCCTGGTACTCAGAGTAGTTTCCGAATCTTGCGCTGCCTCTGTTTAGCGCTCACGTCAAACAAATGCTTGATACCATAGAGAATCTGCGCCATCGCCGAAGCTTGGCTTCTGAAAGTGGGAAATCCGTGCAAACACTTCGTATCCTCGTGGTGGACGATGATCCGATGATCGGTGCGCTGCTATCGACCATGCTCGAAGCGTTGGGCCATAGCGTATGCGCCGTAGCATCCAACGAGATCGACGCCGTGAAACAGGGGATTCGGCACAAGCCGAGTCTGATGATTGTCGATGCCTGGCTGGGTGCCGGCAGCGGTGTCGCGGCGGTGGGGCAGATTCTTCAGCACGGCTTTATCCCGCATCTATTCATGAGCGGCAACATTGCGAAGGTCCGGCAATTGCGTCCAGACGCCGTGTTGCTGGAAAAGCCTTTCAAAGAGCTTGCTTTAATCCGCGCGATCCGAAATGCGCTCGCCATTCCGTCAGCCACGTAAGTGGTAAAATAGCCCACAGGAATTGCATGAATCTCCCGAATTTATCAGAGGAAGCTCGCCTGGAAGATAGCGCATTGCAACGCGCGATTTTCAACAGCGCGAATTTTTCCAGCATTGCTACGGATGCAAGGGGCGTCATCCAGATCTTCAACGTCGGGGCTGAGCGTATGCTCGGCTATACCGCAGCCGAGGTGATGAATAAAATTACCCCAGCCGACATCTCCGACCCCCAGGAACTCGTAACGCGCGCCAAGGCTCTGAGTGCGGAGCTTGGCACCACCATCACCCCCGGTTTTGAGGCTCTGGTATTCAAAGCCTCCCGCGGCATCGAAGATATCTACGAACTAACCTACATCCGCCGCGACGGCACGCGCTTTCCCGCAGTCGTCTCGGTCACGGCGTTGCGCGATATGCATGACAGCATCATCGGCTATCTTCTCATCGGCACGGACAACACCGCGCGCAAACTGGTGGAGGCTGAGCAGAAAAAGCTTGATCAGCGTCTGCGCGATCAGCAATTCTACACGCGCTCACTGATTGAAGCCAATATCGACGCCGTGGTGACCACAGACCCCGCCGGTATCATCACCGACATCAACAAAGAGATGGAGGTCCTCACCGGCTGTACGCGCGATGAGTTGATCGGCTCTCCATTCAAGAGTCATTTCACTGATCCAGCGCTCGCGGAAGCCGGAATCAACTTGGTGCTGAGTGAAAAAACCGTCACGGATTTCGAGCTTACGGCTTCCGCGCGGGGCGGCAAGCAGACCGTGGTGTCCTATAACGCGACCACGTATTATGATCGTGAACGAACCTTACAAGGCGTTTTTGCCTCCGCCCGCGATATTACGGAGAGCAAGCGCGTCGAGTCTGAATTGAAGCAGGCGAAAGCGATTGCAGAAAGCGCCAGTCAGACGAAATCGGATTTTCTTGCCAGCATGAGCCACGAGATTCGTACTCCCGTAAACGCCATCATTGGCATCGCGGACCTGCTTCTTAAAACCTCCTTGTCTCCCGAGCAAAAAAAATACGTCGATATTTTCTGCCGCGCCGGCGATAACCTGCTCGACCTCATTAATGACATTCTTGATCTATCCAAAGTTGAGGCCTCACAGCTTGAGCTGGAACGCACAGCGTTCGTGTTGACCGAACTGCTGGAGAAAGTCATGGAAATGCTCGCAGTCCGGGCACATCAGAAGGGGCTGGTCCTCATCTGCGACATCGCACCTGACGTCCGCACCAATTTGGTTGGGGACCCCACGCGACTGCGTCAGGTACTTCTCAATTTGATCGGTAACGCCATCAAATTTACTGAAATCGGTGAAGTCGCGCTGCATGTAACACGCGATACCTACTCCGCAGAGCCGGGCGCATTGCTGTTCGCAATCTCAGATACCGGCATTGGCATTCCGGCCAATAAATTAGGCACGGTGTTCGAGAGATTTACCCAGGCGGACTCCTCCACAACACGCCGTTACGGCGGCTCCGGCCTAGGCCTCACGATCTCAAAGCGCCTCGTGGAACTCATGGGCGGGCGCATCTGGGCGGAGAGCAATTTCGGCGAGGGCAGCGTATTTTCCTTCGCCGTCCCGCTTGACATCTGGACCGGGCCGGTCCGGCAGACGGTTGCTCTCGCCGCAGGTGATTCAGAACCTCCCTTGCCCGCCCTACGTATTCTTCTGGTTGAGGACTACCCGGATAACCGCACGATTACGCTCGCATACATGCAGAACACACCCTACCTGCTCGAAGTCGCCGAAAATGGGCTTGTGGCCTACGACAAGTTTATTGCGGGAAATTTTGATCTGGTTCTGATGGACCGGCAAATGCCCGTCATGGATGGCCTAACCGCCACACGGGCGATCCGCACTTGGGAGAAGGAGAACAACAGAGTGCAAACTCCCATCATTGCACTCACCGCCGCCGCGCTGAAAGGCGATCGGGAGAAATGCGTCGCTGCCGGCTGTACTGCCTACCTGACCAAACCGATTAAGCAACTTGTGCTGCTCCAGGCCATCCGCGAGCACTGCCCTGCGGCGTTTGCGGCACCGGCACGCCAGAGTGTGACGGATATCGCAGAACCCATTGCAAATCAGTCGCTTTATCTTCAACATCGCAGGGAAAATGTCGCTGCAATGCGTATCGCGTTGGACGAGGCTGATTTTGAGACCGTTGAGTTTCTTGGCCATGGCATGAGGGGTTCCGGCGGGATGTTTGGATACCCGTTGATTACGGATATCGGCGCAGGTCTTGAGGCGGCGGCCGGAAATGCCGATGCTGCCGGTGCCCGTAAATGGATTCTGGATTTATCGCAGTATCTCGATCAGGTGGAAGCCCCTTAAGCTTTTTTCTCAAGCGCATAGCGCCGGCAATGATTCAGGTAAGCCGCCTCATGCACCGCGATGAGGTCAACCACGCTATTCCATAACCACGTGGGTGCATCTAACGATTTTGAGCGATTACGCTGGAGCTCGCCGAACCAGGTCTTGCGGTCGGTCGCGCTTAACTGCCTGGCATGTGCGCGCCCAACAACATGTGATAAAAACTTGGCCATCTGCTCCGCGTCTTCAATCGAAATCTGTTTGATTTCGATTTTTAAATCCTGCGGCATAATTTCCCGGATAAATACCGGTTTCTCAAGCAATACGGCCGGCATCATTCGATCGCCCAAAAAAGGTGACAAATGCCGCGCCCCCTCAACCACGCGATGCGCATGATCAAACGGCAACTCACCAATCAGAGCGCGAGGCGCCGCCGGTGGATTGGCCTCTTTGATATCCACCAGGCAATGGCGCTCATCATCGCCCGCGCCCACGGCCACCAAAACAGCGTACCGCAACTTGCCCAGAGAACTACAGCCTTTTACCCAATACGCGGCATCCAGAATGCGAACCTGCGCATCCGCCTCGCGCGCACGCAGCGAGGTGACCAGCCGGCGAACCCGCTCTTGCGAAATCAAGAGATCGATCGCCCGGAATTCGTCCGGCGTCAGCGGCCAAAACCGCCTTCCCAGAGGCAGGACCGGCTCAATCCCTTCAATCCGATCATCGGCAAGATGTTTCCACGACCGGCTTTCCGCCTTACGCATCAACCGGCGGAGAATATCCGGCATCCCTGCGTTCAAATCTCTGGTATTTTCCTTGGCCTGCGGCGCAAAAGCAGCCTCGTAGCCCTCGATCATCTGCTCCATCATATGCGCCGTGGTCACGCCAGGCAGGGTGGAACCGCGTGCGGCCATGGCGAGCGATAGGCCCAGGCGGATCAGATCATATACCGGATTTCCGCCCACCGCCTGATCGAAATCGCGAATCTGAATCTCAAGATCATCCTCCACGCTGGCGACGGGCCCAAGATTGCCAACATGGCAGTCTCCGCAAATCCAAACATCCGGACCATGTGGTAGAGATGCGCGGTTCGTACGCTCCAGCCATTTATAAAATTGGACCGTGCTTCCGCGAACATACGCTTGCACCGAGCGGGCCATTTTTCGATTCCGCGTGGCCGTGAGAAACGCGGCCCGTTCGCCCAAGGCCGGAAATTTTTGCTGTTTCATGCTACACCCACAAGCCAGGTTTGCCGGAGTCCGGCTCCGGCAAACCTGGACACGCTGCGAGGCTTACGGGTTGATACGTGAAATCTTCGTACCTTCAATGCTGACACCCGCCATCAAACCCTGCTGGTTAAAGATGAAGGCATATGCGTCATCTTTCAAGGTCGATGTCGAGAGATTCTTGGCCACGCCCTGGTCCACGATCACCACGGTCGGCCCGACGCCAATTTCCCAGCCCTGGGTCTGGTGAACATAGCGCACCGCACTGGGGGTCATCAGGAATACGACATAACCATAAGACTGTGCGCCAGCCTGCAAGCCCCACGATCCTGTGACGGAATTATAATAACCGTCGAGCATCGAGCCCTTCAGCAGTTCCCCCTCCCCGTAAGCGCCGCCGAACACCAGTCCGGCCTTGACGATATTGGGGAAGATCAGCACGGCGCGGGCGTGTTGGTCGAGGGCGGCCGCGACGGGGTTGGTCTGGATCAACTGCTGGAGCGCCTGCAAGGAGGCTTGGTTCAGCTCAGCCGCCGTCTCGGCCTTTGCCGATGTGGCCGTCGCAATGGCAATCACCGGCGTCAACGCCAAAGCTGTCGCCAGGAGAAGCGGTTTGAATTTGATCATGATATTTTCCTATGTTTGTTTACAAAATCAGGGCGTCCACCCAAGCCTTACGGCTTCAAGGCATCTTTAATTCCGCCCACAATATTCTGGACTTTTCCTTCAGCCTTGTCGGCTTTTCCATCGGCCTGCAACTTCGCATCACCGGCAAGTTTACCGGCAACTTCCTCAACTGCGCCTTTGATCTGCTTGGCAGAACCGGCGACACGATCTTTGTTCATTTTCTAATTCCTTTTGGATAATGTGGCATGATTGCCATTTCAAGAATTAAATTCTTCCCATGAGCAGCAAGACGAGGACAACGATGATAACAATGCCAAGACCACCACTCGGAAAGTATCCCCAGTGTTCGCTATGCGGCCAGGTTGGCAGGGCGCCAAT
>Ga0181525_10000843_pt1 | contig 26764 bp, 27 predicted proteins | sample PEATcosm2014_Bin_48_FD_121100 | JGI IMG/M metagenome (GOLD analysis project Ga0181525, IMG submission 121100) | Peatland microbial communities from MTU Mesocosm Facility, Houghton, MI, USA - PEATcosm2014_Bin06_10_metaG | ecosystem: Environmental > Terrestrial > Soil > Wetlands > Peat | place... | reverse complement strand
GGGTAGGTCTCGGTCGCTTCCATTGCGGGCGCGGTTCTTGAGGATTTGCGAGCCTTCCTATGGTACTTAGGACTCATGCAGCTCGGTACGTTGGCGGCCATCTGGCGCTACCCGATCAAGAGCCTCGCGGGCGAGTCGCTCGTGGAGGGTACGCTTCTCGTCGACGGCATCGAAGGCGATCGCGAACGAGCGTTCATCGTTCGCGACGGCCACGCCCGCGTCGGAAAGACGTACCGCGGCAAGGAAAACGATCGCTTCCATACCCTTTCCGAGCCCGAGCACGCCTTGGAGAGTGCGGCCGAGCGCGGCGTGAAGCTCGAACTCGAGCGCGATGAGGACGAGCGCTACTTCGACGACGCGCCGGTTTCAATCATCATCGATCGCTGGCTCGACGGCGTAAGCGACGCCGTCGGCTATCCGGTCGAGTACCAACGCTTTCGCCCGAATCTCTTCGTCCGGTCGCAAAGTCCGGTTCCCGACGAGGAGGCGTTATCGGGGTTGCAATTGCAACTCGGCGACGTGATGCTGCGCGCGCGTTATCCGATCGAGCGTTGCGTCGTGACGACCTACGAGCTCAAGGGCGGCGCCGCCGACCCGAACGTCCTGCGCTACCTCGCAAGCGAACGGTCGACGTGGATGGGAATCTACTGCGACGTGTTGCGCGCGGGGATCGTGCGCGTCGGCGACTTGCTGGCGCTGGTCGATCGCTGAACGTCGCGGACGATCGCCTCGAGCGCGTCGATATACTCGATGAAGCGCGCGCGGCCGCGTGCGGTAATACGGACGATCGTCTTCGGACGCCCCGCTCCCGTGCGCCGCTCGGTTTCGACGATCCCCTCTTCCGCTAGAGCGTGAAGGTGCCGATTGAGGTTGCCGTCGGTGAGCGCGCAGCTGTCCTGCAGCTGAGTGAACGATACGCCTTTAGGTTTAGTAACGAGCATCGAACAAATCGCAAGTCGGCCGCGTTCGTGAAACACGCGATCGAGATCGATGGCGCTCATACGCTTTTCTCCCGCTCGGCAAAGATCATCGCCCCAATCGCGATTTGTCCGGCGCCAAAACCAATCGACGGTATCCACCACGCGAGAGCCAACGGCCCCGGAACGAATAGTAGCGCAACGCCTGCCACTAAGAATGCAACCGCAATGGGCACGGCGCCGCGCGGAATCATCGCGCGCGAGGCGATGAGCCCAACGCCGTAGCAACCGAACCAGACGCCCGGGAGCAATCGGAACAGGTCCGCCGCAACGAGCGCAAAGGAAAGGGCCGCGCCCAACAACAGTGCGGGCAGCAACGCGAGGCCGACCGTGCGCGTCTGCCAACGTTCGCGCGCGCTCGCGTCACTCGCGAACCAATGCGCGATCGCGCCGTAGTTAAGGATCAACGACGCGGCGCAACACACGAGCCAGACCGAAAAGTACAGGCCGCCTTCGTGCTCGGTCACGGGCTGCGGAACGAGTCGCGCCTGAACGATGCCGGCAACGACGGCGAAACCGCCCGACACCGCGGCCGCAATCCCGGAATAGCCGCGAAAGCGTTGCGATTGCGCTAGCCGGTCGCGGACCTCGGCGATATCGAGCAACGCTCGTTCCAACTCCCTCATCATCCACTTTGTAGCACAAAGTCTCACCGGACCGCAAACCCGGGTACCGGACGCCGTTAGTGCGTCTGGTCGAAGTCATTGCCGGGGCGGCGATCGCTGCATTTCTCATGTGGGGCTTGGTTGCAATGGCCGGGCGCTTGGCGGCGTCGGCCGATTCGCTCAACGGCCGCCTCAACGCCGAAGCCAATGCCGACCGGCTTATCGAGCGCCTCTCGAGCGACGCCGCGAGCGCCTGGACCGTCTCGGCGCCGAACGCGAACGAGATCGATTTCTATGCGGAGGACGGCTCGCACCGGCCATACGCATGGGCCTACCGTTACGACGCATCCGCAAAGACCGTTACGCGATCGACCGGTGAAGTGCTCGGCTCGTTCGACAGCTTTAGCGCGAGCGCGGCAACCGTCGGCGATCTTGCAATTTCAGGATCGTCAGCGTACGATCCGTTGTTCGCCGGAGCGAGCACGCCGAGCGAACCGGGCAACGCACTGGTTGCGTTGCATATTACCGGCACCGGCGTCGATCGAACGGAACTCTTGGCAAGCGGCGCCGCGCCCACGACGTTTACGGTCGTCGTCACGTACACGCCGTCGCCAACGCCGATTGCAACCGCAACGCCGACGCCGCTTCGTTGACCACGCGGGATATTCTACGCAAGCAATCGCAGTAGCTGTGTACACCACGCAACTGGAGGATCTGCATGTTCAAAGGACGCGTCGCTATTGTTACCGGCGGAACGCGCGGCATCGGCGCCGCTATTTCCCACTCGCTCGCGGCCGTCGGCGCGCACGTCGCCGCCGGATACAGCAAGGGCAAGGAATCGGCCGAAGCCTGCGCGACAAAGATTCGCGGCGACGGTGGCTCGGTGTCGACGCATCAAGGGCGCGTCGACGACTTTGAAGATTGCAAACGCGTGGTCGACGAAGTGCTCAAGGAATACGGGCGCGTCGACTTTCTCATTAATAACGCCGGCATCACGATGGATAAGACGCTACGCAAGATGAGCTCGGAAGATTGGTGCCAAGTCATCAACGTCAATCTTTCGGGTGCGTTCAATATGACCAAGGCGGTGCTCGAGCACATGATCGAACGCGGCTCGGGACGCGTGGTGAACATCAGTTCGGTCATCGGCACGACGGGCAACGTCGGGCAAGCCAATTACGCGGCGTCCAAAGCGGGCCTATTCGGTTTCACTAAGAGTCTCGCGCTCGAACTTGCCAACAAGGGCGTGACCGCCAACGTCGTGGCGCCGGGCTTTATCGCAACCGAGATGGTCTCGGCCATGCCGGAAGAAGCCCTGAAAAAGGTCGTCGATAAGATTCCGACCAAGCGCCTCGGCAAACCCGAAGAGATCGCGCGTGTCGTGCGCTTCCTCTGCGAAGACGACTCGGGCTATATCACCGGGGCCGCCTTCCACGTCAACGGCGGGCTCGATATGGCCTAGAAGCCTAGCGACCACCCAGTCCCGTTACAGAAAATTTGCTTGGGTAGTCTTTGCCTTTGCTAGGTACGTGAAGCAATGGGGTAAAAGTCCCAAAGCTATGACTTTGACTTCTACCCAACCCTCGTCCGGTATCTTGGCCTCGCTCGACGGCCGCGTGGCCATCGTCACCGGTGGCGCCCGCGGTATCGGCGGCGCGATCTCGGCGGCGCTGGCTCACGACGGCGCGACGATCGCCGTCATCGGCGTTCCGGACGATCGCGAGCGCACCGAAGAACTGCGCGCCTCGCTCAACGGAACCGCCAAGCTCGTTCACTTCTACGAAGCGAACGTCGCCGACGCGCAGGCCTGCACCGACGCCGTAGCGGCCGTAATCGCGGATCACGGGCGGGTCGATATCCTCATCAACAATGCCGGGATTACCAAAGACCACACCCTGCGTAAAATGACGGTCGACGAATGGTACGCGGTCCTGAATGTAAATCTCTCAGGGCCGTTTTTTATGATGAAAGCCGTCCTCGATCATATGCTCGAGCGCCAGTTCGGCCGGATCGTGAACATCAGCTCGGTCGTCGGTCACATGGGCAACTTCGGGCAAGCGAATTATGCCGCGTCCAAGGCGGGGTTGCTCGGCCTCACGAAAACCCTTGCGCTCGAGACTGCGAAGTCCGGCATCACGGTTAACGCCGTCGCTCCGGGCTTTATCGCAACCGAGATGGTCAAGGCCATGCCCGAAGCCGCGAAAGATCTGGCGAAGGGCCGCACGCCGGTCGATCGCCTCGGCGAGCCGAGCGAGATCGCTCGCGTCGTGCGTTTTCTGATCGACGAGAATTCCGGTTTTATCACCGGCGCTACCTACGACGTCAACGGCGGGATGTACATGTGATGATTGGATCGGTACCGATTGAAGAGTTCAGCTACGGCCTCGATATCAGCGGTGCCGATCCGGCAGCGCTCAACGATGCGCTGCGCGCCGTTACGGTCGACGTGATGGCCGATCCCATGCGCATGGCCACGATCATGAGCGGGATGATGCTTGCGGAACAAGCCGTCGCGATGAACGCGCTACGCCGTTTGCAGGGCGAAACGCCCGAACCGGTCGCGGCAGCCAACGGCGACAAGCGTTTTAGCGATCCGGCCTGGTCGAGCAATCCATTCCTGCTATCGATGGTGGAAGAATATCTCGTGCGCCGGCAATACGCGCAACAGCTCGTCGAGAGCTCCCGTTTGCCGGAATCGACGAAGCGCAAAGCGCGTTTTGCGATGAACATGATGATGGACTCGATTTCGCCGAGCAACCTGCCGTGGCTCAACCCCTCGGTGCTTAAAGAGGCCGTCGATACCGGCGGAAATAGCCTCATTAACGGCATGCGCGAGATGCTCGACGACGTCCAGAACAACGGCGGATATCCGAAACAAGTCGACACGTCGTCGTTCAAACTCGGCGAGAACATGGCCGCCACCAAGGGCGAAGTCGTGTTTCGCAACGAGCTGATCGAACTCATCGCATACTATCCGCAGACCGAGACGGTGTACGAGCGGCCGCTGATTATGTCGCCGCCGTGGATCAACAAGTACTACATTATGGATCTCGCGCCGGGACGTTCGTTCGCGGAGTGGGCGGTCCAACACGGCCACCAGACGTTCATGATCAGCTATCGCAATCCCGACGAGACGATGCGCGATTACACCATGGACACCTATCTCGAAAAGGGTCCGCTGGCCGCCCTCGATGCCGTGCAACGCCTCACCGGAGCCAAGCAAGTCAATTTCGCTGCCCTATGTCTGGGTGGAACGATGTCGGTGCTGTTGCTTGCGTATCTTGCGGCAAAGGGCCAGAGCGATCGCATCGCAACGCTCACCACGACCAACACCATCGTCGACTTCACCGAACCGGGCGACCTCGGCGTCTTTACCGACGAATCGTCGATCGCAAAGCTCGAAGAGAAGATGAACGAGCGCGGCTACCTCGACTCGAGCGAAATGGCCGGCACGTTCAACTGGATGCGCGCCAACGATTTGATCTGGAGCTACGTCGTTTCGAACTGGTACATGGGCAAGAAACCGCCTGCCTTCGACATTCTGGCGTGGAACGGCGACGCGACGCGCATGCCGGCGGCGATGCATTCGCAGTACCTGCGTTCGTGCTATTTGCACAACTTGCTGATCGTGCCGAACGCATTCGTGCTGGCCGGCGAGCCGATCGATCTCGGTCGCGTGCATCAGCCGATGTACGTGCTCGGCGCCGAAGCGGATCACATCGCGCCGTGGCGCACGACCTACGCGACGTCGCAGTACGTCAGCGGAGAGGTGAAGTACACGCGCACGAATTCCGGACACGTGGCGGGGATCTGCAATCCGCCCGGCAACCCGAAGGCGTGTTACTGGACGAACGAGCGCACCGAGCACGGCGAATCGCCGGATTCGTGGCTCGAGCGTTCGGTTAAGCACCAAGGCAGCTGGTGGGAAGACTGGGCAACGTGGGCCGACGCACACGGCGGGCCCAGGCGCGCACCCTACCCCTTGCCGGCCAGCGGCGAACCGGCGCCCGGGCGCTACGTGCGCAACGAGACGGCGGAGCCGCTCGATCTCACTCCCTCGATGCATCCTGAGGCGGTAATCCATGAATAATCGCGATCATCTCAAAGGCTTGGGCGAGTTCATTCGCACCCAGCGCGAACTCGCCAACCTCTCGCTTCGTCAGCTCGCCGACCTCGCCAAGGTCTCGAATCCGTACCTGAGTCAGGTCGAGCGGGGGCTCTATAAGCCCTCGGCGGAGGTCCTCAAGCAGATTGCCAAGGCGCTGCACCTCCAGGCCGAGACCTTCTACCACCAGGCCGGCCTGCTCGACGCCGACATCCGCAATGAGGCGGCCGACGCCGTAGAATCCTCGATCAAGCTGGATCCGCGCCTCACGGCCGACCAAAAGGACACCCTCATCCGGGTCTACCGGGGCTTCGTCGGGGAGCGATAGCGACAAAGGTGTTGACGGGCCTCGCATTCGCTTGGTACACTTAGCGTGCATCAAGCAGCATGTTATTAAGGAGACCCCCCATGACCAACTACACCGAATTCCTCGAGAAGGCCCAGACCGAGTTCGTGACCAGCCTCAAGCAGGCGCAAGAGCTGAACCTCAAGGCCCTCGCCTCGATCACCGACCTCTTCGCCACGGTCCCGACGATCGACGCGAAGGATGCGGCCGCGACGCAGCTCCCGACCCCGACCGAACTCGTCGAGCGCGCTTTCGCGTTCACGAACACGCTGGTCGAGACGCGTAAAGAGTACGCCGTGAAACTGGCCGAGCTCGCGACCGAAGCGCAGAAGCAGTTCATCGAAACCGCGAAGCGCGTCGCCGACGCCGCCAAAAACTAGAACCATCCCTCAGGAGAGAGAAGAGCCTCGGCGTTTGCCGAGGCTCTTTTTTTTAACTGCGCGCGGTGCAGTCGAAGACGGCTAGGTAACACCCCGGTGCCGCGTCGAGCGTGGCTTGTACCGGCGTGAGTTCGCAGATACCGCGCGTGCGGTGGCGTACGAGAAACGACGGCGTGTCGGCCGGCGCGAGCACGTCCCAGCGATCCCACATCGTTTCAAATTCGCGGCTCTGCATGAGCCGATCCAGCAAATCTTCGAAATGCGGATCTTCACGATACCGTGCGAAAACGTGCCGGAAATTGGCGACGGCGATCGACGCGGCCCGCTCCCAGTCCACGTAGACGTTCCGACGCGTCGGATCGAAGAACATGCGCCACAAAATGTTGCGCGACAACGGATCGCTCGTGAATTCGTACTCGAAGACGTCGGTGACGAAATCGTTCCACACTAAGAGATCGAGACGCGGCGTCGCAACGTAGGCCGGCGCGAGGCGATGCGATTGCACGAGCGCGCGCAGCGCTGCGGGGATCTCGGGATCCAAGCGAAAGTTCGACGGCTCGGTAGGCCGCGACAGCACGGCCATGTACTCGATGAGGCGCGGCGGGAGATTGAGGGTCCGTCCGATTTGCGCGAGCACGTCGGGTGACACGGTGATTTCGCGCCCTTGCTCGATCCACGTGTACCACGTGGTAGAGATCCCGGCGAGGCCCGCAACCTCTTCGCGCCGGAGTCCCGGCACGTGGCGGCCGGGCTCGGCTTCGAGGCCGACATCTTCCGGGCGCGTGGCATTCCGGCGGGCCCGCAAAAACATAGCTAAATCTTGGCGTCGTAAAACGTCGGCGGTCGTGCTCATGCGCGTCTCTTGTCTGGGCTCCCCCGCTTGCCCTTTCACTTAATTCATTAGTTGACAGGATGTCTCTGCGGTATTAGGATACTCTTATGAAATTAGTTGCTATTTGGACGGTGCTCGCAGCCTTGGCTGTGACCTCGGGCGCCCGTGCCGACGTTATTCACTGGTCCGACGATGGCGGGCACTCGGACTGCATCACGACCGTGGCCCAGAATGCGGACTGGCATGGCCGCGACCTTCGTAACCAAACCGTCGAAGACATCGATCTCCGTGGTGCCAACCTCAGCGGAGCGAACCTCTCGGGCGCGCACTTGAGGTGCGTGAAGCTCGACGGCGCGGACCTCTCCAACGCCGATCTGCGCGATGCCAGCCTCACCGGAGTAAGCCTGCGCGACGCACGGCTCGACGGCACGCGTCTGGCGAACCTCGACCTTACCGGCGTCAACCTCACCGGAACCGCGCTCGGTCGCGTGAGCACCGACGGCATACACGCGCTGATGAATAACTGCACCGGATGCAATTTCTCCGGCGTCGACCTGCGCGGGCGCGACCTGCGCGACGTGCATATGACCGGGGCGAATTTCGCAAACGCGGACTTGAGCGACGTCAATTTTTCAAACGCCGAGCTCGTCGGCGTGAACTTCCGCGGCGCGAAATTCGCCGGCGCAAATTTCAGCGGGGCCCGGCTCACCGGCTGCAACGTGCGCGACGCCGATCTGCGCCGAACCAACATCTGGGACGCCACGCTCGTCGGAATCAACCTCGGCAGCGCCCAGATGCCGTAGCCTAGGGCCAGATCGCCATCGCCCAGGCTCCGCCGAAACCACTTTGCAAGAGTTGCGCCGTGCCGGTGTACGGATAGGGGAGCGTTACCACGACGTTGTTCGAGATGTCGGCAATGTACATCAGCTTATTTGCGTCGATAACGATCCCCGAGGGGACGGCGCAATTGCAGTTGATGTGCAAGAACGTGCTGGTCGTCTGATCGTTGAACGCGATCGGCACGCTGCCGGCGGAATGCGAGCCGATGACATCGAGCGTACCGCCGCCCGGGTAGGGGATGAGGAACGGGAACGACTCGCCGATTCCCGCGTTGTTCACCGCGACGCCGGCCGTCGTATACGCGTAGAGATGGTCCGTCGTAGCGCACGCCGCCACGATGTTTCCAGCATTATCTTGCGTGATACCTTGGCAGCCGAGCGCGCCGAGATTTGTTTCGTGCGACGTCGATACGGGAGCGGGCAGCTCGTACAACGCCGTCGTGGCCGAATCGTTCGTGATCCACAAGTCATTCTTATTATCGATCAAGATGTTGCGCATCGATGCAACCGAGGCATCGTCGATACTTAGGACCGGTGCGCTCGTGTATGGCGGCGCGTACTCCTGAAGGTAGGCCGGTAAGCCGCCGACGTTCGTGACGAAAAGATTTCCATTCGAATCCATCGCGAGCGACTGCGGAATATCGATCCCGTTGGTAATCGTTGTTTTCGGCGCGCCGGTGTAGGGTGGCGCGAACTCCGTGACGCTGTTCGCATTTGCATTTGCGGTCCAGAGATTTCCGGAGGGATCGAAGATGGTTGAGTAGCCGTCCATCGAGGTCACCGGCGTGCTCCACGTCTGCGTCCGCTCGCTGTACACGGTAACGGTGTTCGCCGTCGTCTCGGTTAGCGCGATGAACTCAGTCATACTTGCGGTAAGCGTTCCGGTACACGCGGCGGCCCCGGGACAATTCGGCGCCGCCATGGTGACGGTCACCGTGGCAGGCGTGCGAGACCCGGCGGCGGGCGTCGTCAGGGTAAACGTCGACCCGCTCGGCGTCCCCGCCGCATACAAGGCGTTTCCGGTAACGACGGCACTCGCAACGGTCGGAGCGCCCGCGCCGACGATCGTGTTGTTATCGGCATCCTTCGTCGTTGCGGAGATCGTGACGGCCGTTGCGGCGCCATCGATGGTCAGCGTTCCCGACGCTAAGGTTGCGGGTGGAGTGCCGCTCAATGCGAGCGTAAGGGAGGACGGAATACCGTCTAACACCATCGGGATCTGATTCGCAGCATTCGCGGTAACCGTAAACGGAACGGCCTGATTGGATGAAAGCTTGTTTCCGCCTTGATTGGCGGCATCATACGTCGCGACCGTCGCCGTATACGGGCCGGGGTTCAGCGCGAGCGCAATCGTGCACGTCGTACCGCCTGCGGCGGCGACGCATCCGGGGGAGCTGGGCGTGAGATTTGCGTTGACCGTGTTGGCACTCGAGCAGCCGGAGCATCCGGCCGCCGGCGCAATCGCTGCCGAAATTGACTGCGTCGATGCCGACACGTACTGCGGCTTCGCCTTCGAAGCGCTGCTCGCGCGCGGAATCGTAATCACGATCGATGCGGCCGCGGGCGAGCTATTACCGCCGCTATTGGCCGGAAGGATGCTTCCCGCGTTCGAGCCGCCACCTCCGCATGCAGAGACCGACAGAGCGACGACGACTGCAGCTATCGCACGAACGATGTTCTTCATTATTGCACAACCAATCCGGACGTGGTGATCGAAATGGAAACGGCCGCCTTTTGGCCGTATGAATCGTGGACCGTGACGGTGCACGTGCCTACGGCGCTTGGCGTAACGCCGAACGTGACGCTCGCACCGCTCGTTCCGCCGGTTGCAGCCACGGTTGCGAGACCGGAGCAGGTGTCGGTCTCGGTGATGGTTCCGGTGTAAGCGCTCTCAGTTGCCGCAAACGTCTGCGCTGAAGAAGCTCCGACCGTAGTGAAGGTGAGCGTAGCCGGCGCTGCGTCCAACGCAGCCGAAGGCGTTCCGGACGGCTTCGCGCTGGGTCCGAACAGCGCTCCCGTTCCTCCGGCAGCGCAACCCGAGAGTCCAATAGAAATCGACGCGAGCAGCACAATGCCGTGCGTGAGTGTAGGTTTCATGTCTGATCTCCCTCAGCGACTGCAGCTGAGGTTATCAGGAGGTGCGTCTAAAAGGCGTCCAAAGCAGGCAGGCGCATGGTGACGCGCGTGCCTTCGGATGCATCGCTTTGCAACGAAATCGAGCCGGCCATTCGCTCTACGGCACGTTTTGCAATCGCGAGTCCGAGCCCCGATCCCTCGACGTCGGGGCGCGACGCTCCGCGATAAAAGCGGTCGAAGGCATGCTCCACGTCCATCGGCGACATACCCGGGCCGTGATCTTCGATCTCGACGACGGCGTGGCCGTCGCTGCGCGCAACGCGCACGTCGACCGGCGATTCAGGCGCGTAGCGCACGGCGTTTTCGATGACGTTCTTCAGCGCCTCGTAGAGTTCGGTATCGTCGCCGGTGACGGTCGGATTCGCCTCGCTATGCAAGTGAATGCGTTCTCCCGCGATCGGGCGCAATGCATCGACCGCGCGCGCCGCAACCGAGCCCACATCGATACGGTCGCGCGCGGGTTCGCCCTCACGCTCTAAGCGTGCGAGCAAAATGAGCTTCTCGATGATCGCGCGCATTTTCCGGCTCTCATCGAGCATCGTGTCCTGCACCCGCCGCACGGCGGCGCTATCTTCGACGACCCCGGAGCGCAACGCATCGAGATATCCCATGAAGATCGTCAGCGGCGTACGCAGTTCGTGGCCCGCATCGGCGATGAATTGGCGCATCTCCGCTTCCTGGCGGCGACGTTCGTGCGATGCGATGTTGAGCCGCTGTGCCACCTCGTTGTACGCATGCGTGAGGTCCTGCAAGCCCGAATCGGATTCGAGCAGCAGCTTGGGTGTGAAGTCGCCTTCGGCGATGGCGCGCATTGCCGTGCTGACGTCGGCAAGCGGACGAACGGCGCGGCGGCTAATCCCGCGACCCGCCACCCACGCGACGACGACCGCAAGCACGCCGAGCGGGAACATCCAGGCCCAGTAGCGTTCCATCAGGCCCACAAAGCTGTCAGTATCGGGCTCGAGCACGATCAATCCGTCGCTTAAGCGAATCTTGCGCGCGTGCAGGCTCAGAACGGCGGAAAGCAGTTCCGACGTCATGGTCGGTTGGACGTCGGTGCCCGCGAGTAGGTTGTGCTTCGTATCGAAGACGACCACGCGGCCGCGCTGACGGACTTCGCCTTCGATCAGCGCCGGCGCGAACTCTTTAAGCGACTTGTGCTGCGATTCGTACAGGTTCAGACGTTGCTGGACGCGCGCCTGTAAGCCGTCCATCGACTGATTGTACGTGCCCGCGTAACCGATAAACGCGAGCGCCGAACTCGCCCCCGTCAGGACGCCGATTAGTACGACGGCTAGAATGACGTAGCCGCGCGTAAGGCCCGAGGCAAATTGCGCGAAGGGCTGGCTATTCGGCACGAATCGTGTAGCCCGCGCCGCGCACGGTCTGGATCAGGGCCTTGCCGAAGCCCTCATCGATTTTGCTGCGCAGATACGAAATGTATCGCTCCACGGCATTCTGCCCGACGTCCTTTTCGTCGCCCCACACCAAATCGAGCAGCTCGTCGCGCGTAAAGACGCGGCGCGGCCGGCGCATCAGCGTGACCAGCAAATCGTATTCGAGCGGTGAAAGATCGACGCGTTTACCCGCACGCATGACCGTATGCTCGTCGAGATTGACCGTGATGTCCTCGTACGTGATGATATTCCGATTTTCGAGGTGCGGCCGGCGCAGCTTGGCTTGGATATGGGCGAGCAGCTCCGAGACCTCAAAGGGCTTGCTCAGGTAGTCGTCCGCCCCGTGGCTGAGCCCCTCGACTTTGGTCTCAACCTCGCCGCGGGCCGAGAGCATGACGACGGGAGCGTCGGTGACTCGGCGCAACATTGGGAGTAATTCGATGCCGCTGATCATCGGCATCATGACGTCCAGCACGATGACGTCGGGACTCCAGTCCTTCACCAGATCGAGCCCGGCCGGCCCGTCGGGCGCGGTGCGGACGGCATAGCCGTGGTGACCGAGCGTCAGCTCGAGCAGTTCGCGGATACGAGGTTCGTCGTCGATGACGGCGATGCGGGGCTTCGAATCGGTCATTTTCACTCAGTATAGGCCATTCGGCTTGAGAGTTTTTGGAGAGGAGCCGATATTTCGGAGGTATGCATCGAGTCGTTGTTATCGACGACTACGAGCCGTCTTTGCAGATGTATTCGGCAGTGATCGAAAAACTGCTGGGCGGCGAGGTAGTAACGTTTACGGATCCGCGCGAGGCCCTTCACTACGTGATGGGCATGCAGCCAACCTTGCTTGTGGTTGACTACAACATGCCCGATATGGACGGCGTCGCGCTCGTGACGGAAATCCACGGGATTCCCGGCCGCGAGCGCCTTCCGGTCATCATGCTAACCGGGCAGGACGACAGAGAGGTGCGCAACCGCGCTTTAAAGGCCGGCGTCAACGTCTTTCTAGCCAAGCCGGTCGGCGCCGAGGAGTTCGCTTCGCACGTGCGTCGCCTCTCGAGCGCGCAGAACGAGCGTCAGGAAAAGGCTGAGGAAACCAAGGAACTTCGCCAGCGGGCCGAAGGTGCGGACCGTCGCGTGGCGATGCGCGACAAGGACGCGCTGCTCGCGCTCTTTCGCGCCTACGAGGCCCGCGACGCGGAAGCTGCGCGCCGCATGAATCTCGTCGGCGAGATCACGGTTTTGCTTGCGATCGCGCTGCGGGCCAACGCGCACGACGTGCAAATGCTACGCGACTGTGCGTTTATCTACGATATCGGCAAGCTTTCGATTCCTGAAAAAATTCTCGGTACGCCGAGCCGGCTCTCAGCGCAATCGACGGCGCTGGTCGAGAAACATTGCGAGGTGGGCGAAACCATCCTGAACATCAGCGACTCGAAGCTGTTCGGACTCGCCCGTGCGATTTCGCGCCAACACCACGAACGCTTCGACGGGCAAGGCTATCCCCGTAAGCTTCAAGGCGAAGGCATCTCGCTTGCCGCGCGAATGGTCGCGGTCGCCGACGCATTGGTCGCAATGACGCATCCGCGCGCCGATCGTCCGGCCATGCCGTTCGGACACGCGCTCGATCAGATTCGCCGCGAGAGCGGGACGCACTTCGATCCCGGCGTCGTTAGCGCGCTCGACAGGATCAAGGATCAAGTCGCGCTGCTTAAGCCGGACGCTCGATGAGCGCTGCATAGCAGCCGCGCGTCGCGTAATGCGCGTGAACGTACGCGACGTCCGCGTTTGCGAGGAGTCGCTCGATTGCCGCGCCGGCAGTCTTCCCATCGATTAAGACGGCGTCGACCATACGGCCGGCGGCATCGAACGCACGAAGAGATAACGTGCGATCGCGTAAAGCCTGCGGAATCTCGTCGCGGTACAGGGCCGCCTCGCGCTCGTCTTCCCCGATGAAGATCGCGTGCGACGCGCGATAGGGCGTCGACGCCGGCTGATGTTCGTAGTTTAGGAGCAGTACACGCGCGCCGGCCGGCAGATCGCGCAGCGTGATGCGGTCGGGAAACCCCGGCCCATCGGCGCTCGTCCGCTCGATGTGAAGCGCGGCGAGCTCTTCATCGCTCGCGCCGCGCAAATGCTCGAATTGCTTGGGGTCGAGACCCGATATGATAAACGACATACACCCATCATGTCGTGGTTCGCTCAGATGGGGCGACCCGAAACTTGCGCAACCCGGGCTCGAAGCAGCAAGCGCCCGTAAATAGCGACCGCTAGCGCGGCTGCCGCGATTCCGCCGCACAAACACCACACGAACAGCGCATTGAGCGAACTTTGCGGTGGTTCGACGAGGGTTCCACGGTTTAGGGTGAGGATCGCTCCGATTATCACCAAGGCGTTCGCCGAAACCATCACGGTGCGGCGTAGCGCGATCAGCTGCGGCGAGGCGAACGTAATGATGCCGGTAACGGTCAGCGCCAGGGCCGAAACGACGAGCGTAACGTAGAACGGGACCCACGCGCTCGTGAGATGGAACGGCCAGTTGGAGGTCACCGGACCTACGAAGAGCACGCCGATCGGCCGGCTGAGCCCATTGAAATCGAGCAGCACGAGCGCGGCAATTCCGTTGGCAAGCGCATCGAAGAAGCTCGTCGTTCGTGGGACTCGCGCCGCACCGGCGGGAGGCAGCGTGCGTGGATTCCATTGCGTGATGCCGATGCGATCGAGCAGCGTCACCCTCGCCGGCACGCGCTCGATCAGCGCAAAGACGATCGTTACGATGCCGACGACGTAAATGACCGACGGCCACGCGATCCCGAGGCTGCGCGCGAACAGCGACGACTCACCCGTTGCGAGCGCCGCGATCAAACCGGCGGCGAGTTCCAGCGCGACGAGGATGGTAACGGCGAGTTTGATGCAGTACCAATAGAATGGGTAGAGATCCGGTCCGATCAGATACTGCACTTTCGCATAGCGCGCGGCGATGACACGCGGATGCCCGTAGGCCTTTAGCAGTTCTGCCGATTCGTCGCGCGTGAGTGGGCGATGCAATTCCGCTTCGCGCTCGTCGGCTTGCGACTCGAGGGCGTCGGCGATTTCCGCGACGATGTCGTCGGCTTGGTCCTTGGGAAGATTGACGCGCACGGCGTCGAGGTAGCGATCGAGTAGTTCCATGTTGTGTTTAGGTCTCCGCGGTGATGCGTTCGAGGGAATCGTTGAGGCGCGCGAACTCTTCGTGCAGTTGCGCGAGCGTCGTAACGCCGGCCGGCGAGAGACGATAGAAGCGCTTCCTGCGCTTGTTCTCCTCGCGCCACTCGCTCTGCAGCAGCCCCTGGGTCTCGAGCCGTCGGAGAAGCGGATAGAGCGTGCCTTCGTCGATGTCGAGCCCGAGGTCGTCGAGCGCCTTGCGCAGCGTGTAGCCGTAGTGCTCGGCGCGGAGCTGCGTGAGGACCGCCAGGGTAAGGCACCCCCGCCGCAGCTCCAGCCGCAGATTCTCGAAGACGTCGGGACTCAGGCCGGGTTTACTGTTTTGCATATAGTGTGTGTTACACAGTATATGCCACATGGTACTGGCCCGTCAAGCGGGTGCGAAGACGCATTCTCTCCTCGTTAGCCGGCGCGCACCCCGTCGGTGAGGGCCGCGCGCAGTTCGCGCATTTGTTCGGCCAACGCGGCAATAGCCTCGAGAACGCGGTCGCGCCCCTCTTCGCCCTTGACGGAGAGCACGTCGAGTGCTCCGCCCACCCCGTGCGCGAGTTGAAGAATCGCAGCGGATTCATCGGGAGCGTACGACTCGCCGGATCGCTTGGGCCCGAGCACGATCGCACCGAGTAATCGGCCGCGCGCGACCATCGGATATGCGAACTCCCCTTGCAGCGCGGTTCGAACGGTGTGCAAATCCAGGACCTTACGCCAGGCCCGCATCGCCACCATCGCCGGATCGTTGATGTGGTCGTCGAGCACGATGTCGACGAAGGACGCATCGGCATGGTCTTGCAGCGCGTCCTTCGCTCGATCGACGAGCGTTGCGGCATCCGTGATATAAGCCGCTTCGTGCGCGAACGTACGCAGCGCGTGCTCGTCCTCGTGACGCTTGCGAAAGAACACCGTATCGAGAACGCGATCGACCCGGTAATGTATGCCTCGAACCGACAGCCCCAGTACCAGAGCCAGGCCGGCATTAATCGCTAGGTCGGTCGTGTGACTGGCGCTCCTGAACCACTCGCTAAGCACCCACTCCACGAGCACGAATATTCCAACGATCACGACCGACACGCCGGAAAAGACAACCGCGCGATTGATGGCAAAGCCGAGGTCGAGCACGCGGCGATTGAGCAGCGAGTACGTCAATCCGAGCGGGGCCAGAAAGATCCCGAAGTTGCTGATGTACTGGACCCACTGCGGGACGATCGCATCCGCGTCGAACAGCGTTGGCAAGAGCGGAAGCGTGATCATGAGGTAGAGGAATGCGAGCGGCGCCGTGGACCAAATGAATCGATCGCGCTCTGCGCCCCGCAAGGCCGGCAACGTGAACGCGACGCATGCCAGCGGCACCAACGCAGGAATCACGTAGACGAGGATCTGCGTTAGCCAGCCCGTGTACCATGGGGCGGTATCGAGCGTGAGCGTCCACATGCCGGCGAATTGGAGAAAATACATCGTTCCCGCGACTGCAGCGCTCGCGTAGCTCAAGGCGGCGGCGACGCGTCTTGGCCACGAGGCAGGTTGCGCAAAGAGCATCGTATACGTTGCCAGCAGCGATATCCCGCCGGCGAAGACGAACCACGAAAACGCGTTGAGCGCCGCATCGACCTCCGGCCAAGGCGATATCCAGTTCTGCTCCTGAAACGTGAGGCCGATCTCGAACAGGATCAAGAGCAATGCCAGCACGCGCGCTTCCGGCGAATCGGAACGGCGAGCGGCAATAATGCCCGCAAAGAACAGGAGCCACGCGAGGCCGGTATTTCCGACGACGATCCACTCGAACGGAAAGGGGTATTGCTTCGGCATCAGGGCTATCTTACGAGTGACGCCGTTACGAATAACGGGAAGCTCGGCGCGCTCGCCCACCCACCACCACTGCGTCTCGAGCCGGTAGCGCTGCGCGGATGGCAGGCCGCGAAAATCGATGAGATCTCCACTCTGCACGCCGTCTCGTGCGAGCGGATTCGACGGAGCAAATGCAATCCGGCGTACGAACGGCGTCGCGGTTGGATCGAGGCTCGCGGACTGGCCTGGAAGTCCGATGTTCGCGACCAATCCGGGAACGGCAGCGAACTTCCAGCCTTGCGTCCACACCGTCGTGCCGAGCTGCAAGAGCCCAATCGCGCACAGCGCGAGCAGTAGACGGCGCCAAGAGCGAGTGCTCATAGGCACTGGTTAGCCAAGAAACGGGCCGGTTCCCTGAGGAGCCGGCCCGCCGTTCGGAGGAACGTCTTTGATTACTCGAAGCGCAGGGCTTCGATGGGGTTGAGACTCGCGGCTTTCTTCGCGGGGTAGTAACCGAAGAACACGCCGACTAGTCCCGAGAACACGACCGAGAGAATCACCCAGGCGATCGGGATTTGCGTCGGCCATTTCGCGAGAAACGCGACCGCGAACGTGCCGATGAATCCGAAGACCACGCCGATCATCCCGCCGATCGTCGCGAGCACGATCGATTCGGTGAGGAACTGATTGAGGATCGTGACGCCGCGCGCGCCGACCGACATCCGCAGTCCGATTTCGCGCGTGCGCTCGGTGACCGAGACCATCATAATGTTCATGATGCCGATACCGCCGACGATCAACGAGACGGCGGCGACGCCGGCGAGCAAGAACTCCATCACGGCGCCCGTCGACGATGCGGCGGCCGCGATCGATTGCAGGTTGCGCACTTGGAAATCGTCGGGCATGCCGTTGACGATGTTGTGGCGATGCTCGAGCGTCGCGGTCACGGCCGTTTGTACTTCGCCGATTTGATCGGAGCTCGTGGCCGAGACCATCAACTGGTTGACTGTCGTCAGCCCCGTAATGCGCTGCATTGCGGACGTGTAGGGAATCAGGACCGTGTCGTCTTGATCCGTGCCGAGGCTGCTCTGTCCGAGCGCCGTCAGCGTTCCGACGACCGTAAACGGCACGCCTTTGATGATAACCGTTTGGCCGATCGGGTTCTGACCTGCCGGGAAGAGTTCGGTGACGTCGGTTTGACCGAGCACGACGACCTTCGCCGCATCGTTGATGTCGTTTTGCGTGAAGAACGTGCCGCTGGCCATCGGCCACGAGCGAATTTGCACGTAGGTCGGCGCCACGCCGGTAACGGTCGTCTGCCAGTTGTTGTCGCCGGCGACGACCTGGGCGCGAATGGTGACGGCGGGCGATACTGCCGCAACGCCGGGGAGTTGCGCGAGCGCCATGCCGTCTTGCGGCGTGAGCGTCGAAGCGGTGCCAAGGCCGCCGCGCGCGCCGGTCGACGTGACGCTGCCCGGCTGCACGACGATGAGATTCGAGCCAAGAGAATTAATGCTCGCCTGAACCGACGCACGTGCGCCGGACCCGATCGCAACCGTCACAATAACGGCGGCGACACCAATGACGATGCCGAGCATCGTAAGCAGCGAACGAGCCTTGTTACGAAACAGCGCCTGAAGCGCGAGCCTGAAAATGCCCTTAAAGTCGCTCATGCTGCCTCCACACTCTCGTCATCCCGAGCTTGGCGAAGGACGTCCGACATCACATGCCCGTCGCGAAACGTAACGATGCGCTTAGCGTGAGCGGCGATATCCGGTTCGTGCGTCACGAGCATGATCGTGATGCCCTGCTCGCGATTGAGGTCTTTGAATATCCGCATCACGTCTTCGCTCGTCTTGGTATCGAGCGCGCCGGTCGGTTCGTCGGCGAGAATCAGACCGGGATTATTGACCAGCGATCGCGCGATCGCGACGCGCTGTTGCTGACCGCCCGACATCTGATTCGGATTGTGCTCCGCCAAATGATCGACGCCGACGATCTTCATCTTCTCGAGTGCGATCGCTTTGCGCTCCGCCTCGGGAACGCCGGCGTACACCATCGGTAGCTCGACGTTTTCGAGCGCGCTGGTACGCGAGAGCAAATTGTACGACTGAAAGACGAAGCCGAGACGGCGGCTGCGGATGTCGGCGCGCGCGTCGGCATCGAGGTTCGAGACGTCGGTGCCTTCGAAGAAATATTGGCCCGACGTCGGATTGTCGAGTAACCCGGTAATCTGCATGAAGGTCGATTTGCCCGAACCGGAAGGACCCATGACGGCGACGAATTCGCCGGCATAAATATCGAGCGCGATGCCCGCGAGCGCGACGACTTGCGCGTCGCCCAGCGTATAGACCTTACGCAGATCCGTGACTCGAACGACTGGTGATTCCACGATGTTTGTTCCTCCAGTCACAGCGTACGGCGGCGCCTTGAGGTCTTGCAGCTAGCGCGGTTAGACCTGGATGAGAGCGGGCACGGCAATCGCTTTCGCGATGCCGTGCCCTGGTTGATGTTCGAGGCTGCCGAACCGTTTGCGGGGTTCGAGACTACGGCAGTCCTCGCGTGGCGCCACGGGAGGCGTTGCCGCCGGCGAGCGGATTCGTCGATCCTTGCGCCGCGCCTTGAGCTTTCGTGTAGCTACCCTTATGCGTACCGGTGTATCCCGTGACCACGTTGTCGCCTGCGGCGAGCGTCGAGCCGCTGACCGGCGTGACCGCCGCTTGCGTCGAGGTGACGAGCGCGACTTGCACCTGCTCGCGTTGCAGCTTCCCGCCCTGTTGCACCATCACCGTGGCCGTTTGGCCTGCCGCGATGCTGCTGGCCGCACTCGCGCTACCGCCCCAAGGCGATGCCGCGCTTGCACCGGTCGCCGCACTCTTCGCGTGTAACGCGGTGAGCGGAACCACGAGGGCGTTGCTCGCCGTCGCAACGTCGATCGTTGCGTTGGCGGTCATGCCTGGGAGCAGTTGACCGGTGGTGTTATTGACGTCGACCACGACGTCGTAGGTAACCACGTTGTTGACGGTCTGCGGATTGATGCGCACTTGCGTCACTTTGCCGTGGAAGACCTGAGTCGGATACGCGAGGACGGTGAAGTCCACGTTATCGCCGGCTTTTACGCCGCCGATGTCGGGCTCGCCGACGTTGATGTCGACTTCCATCTGCGAGAGATTCTGCGCGATCGTGAAAAGGGTCGGCGTTTGCAGCGATGCGGCAACCGTTTGGCCGATCGACACGGCACGCGAGACGACCGTCCCGGTCACGGGCGAGGTGATCACGGTGTTGTTGAGATTGACTTGGTCTTGCTGAACCGTTGCGGCAGCCGACGCAACACCCGCTTGCGCGGCCTGCGCGGCGGCCGCTTGCGCCTGCGCCGTCGAGCCGTTCTGCCCGATCGTTGCGGTGCTAGCGCTCGCCTGTGCCTGCGCCTGTGCGAGTGCGGCTTGCGCCGCCGCTACCGCGGCTTGATCTTGCGCGACATTGGATTGATCCGTCTGCACGGTTTCGAGCGGCAAATAGCCTTGGCTAAGCAGTGTTTGATCGCGCGAGAGCTGTTCTTGCACGGGTACGAGCGCCGCTTGCGCTTTGGTGACGTTGGTCTTGGCGGCATTAACGGCCGCGACTTGCGCGGCGGCATTAGCCTGAGCCACCGTCACGCCGGTGCCGGCGCCGTTTGCATTGGCGGCGGCCTCGGTCGCCTGCGCGGCCGCTTGCGCCTCGTTGGCTTCGGCTTGATCGAGCTGCGCTTGAATCGTGCTCGGGTCGATGCGCGCGAGCACTTCGCCCTTCGTCACTTTCGAGTTGTAATCGACGTCGAGTTGCGAAATCGTGCCGGACACCTGCGTGCCGACCGAAATGAGATTCTGCGGGTTCACCGTTCCCGATGCCGTGACCGACTGCGCCAGCGTTTCTTGCACGACCGGCGCGGTGGTGACCTGGACGGCGTTCTGCGAGCGCACGACGATCGTGCCTGCGATCAGGGCCACGATAACGAGCGCGACGAGCGCAATCCACATCCAACGGGGAACGTGCAGGCCCCGCAAGCCGGATGAAAAGGGGATCGACTGAGCTGACATGGTGTGTTCCTCCGCCACCAGAGTACGCTCGGTCGTTGAGGGCGCTTGGTGATTTGGGTTAGCGCTCGGTGAGAGCCCGGACGGCTTTTCGGGAGCTCCTTACGAGAATAAGCGTTCCAGGTCGTCGAGGTTGAGATCGAGCTTTTCGCCCGCAGCTTCGTCGAAGAGACTTGCGGCGAGGGCGCCCTTGCGCTCCTGTAATTCGAGAATCCGCTCCTCAACCGTGTGCTCGGCGATCAGCTTATAGATGAAGACGTGTTGTTGCTGGCCGATGCGGTGCGCGCGATCGGTTGCCTGACGTTCCACCGCCGGATTCCACCATGGGTCGTAATGAATGACGGTGTCGGCCGCGGTGAGATTGAGCCCGGTACCGCCGGCGCGCAAACTGATCAAGAACAGCGGGACCTCGTGATTTTGGAATTGCGCGACCGGCGTTTCGCGATCGCGCGTGTCGCCGCGTAACTCGACGAACGGCATGTCCCGCCGCGTCAGCTCGGGCTTGATAAGATCCAGCATAGAGGTGAATTGCGAGAAGAGCAAGATGCGCCGTCCGTCTTCGAGGAGCGTTTCGAGCATCTCGAGCAGCGCGTCGAGCTTTTGGGATTCCTTGACCGCTTGCGCGACGGGAAGCTTCAGCAACCGCGGATCGCAACAGACCTGACGTAGCTTCAACAGTGCATCGAGGACGACGATGCGGCTGCGCGCGAGCCCGCGCCGCTCCACTTCGTCGCGCACGTGCTTGTGCATCGTTAGACGAATCGTCTCGTAGAGGTCGCGCTGCGCGCCGCTCAATTCAACGTGGTGCACGATCTCGGTCTTCTCCGGCAGCTCTTCCGCAACGCGTTCCTTGATACGACGCAGCAAGAACGGACGCACGCGCGCCGCAAGCGTCCGGCGCCGCGCATCGTCACCGTGGCTTTCGATCGGCGTGCGGAAGACTTTCGCGAAGCGCGCGCGCTCGGGAAGCAACCCCGGCACCGCACAGGCAAAGATCGACCACAGTTCCTCGAGGTGATTCTCGATCGGCGTTCCGCTGAGCGCGATGCGTTGGTGGGCGCGCAAGCGCCGGGCTGCGATCGCCGCCTTGGCGCGCGGGTTCTTAATCGCTTGCGCTTCGTCAAGCACGACGATCGACCAGTTGCGCTCCGCCAAGCGATCGGCATCGCGCGTGAGCAACGCATACGACGTCAGCACGATCTGCGCGTCGTCGATCTCCGCAAAAAGCCCCGCACGATCCGGACCGGCCAGCGACAGCACGCGCGTGCGCGGCAGAAAGCGCGCGATCTCGGCGCGCCAGTTGGGAACTACGCTGGTCGGCGCGACCACGAGCACGGGACTGTGTAGGCGTTTGGCGGCGTGCTCGATCGCGATGTGCGCGAGCATTTGCACGGTTTTACCGAGGCCCATATCGTCGGCGAGAATGCCGCCGAGATCGTGCACGCGCAGCGCCTGCAGCCACGCAACGCCGTCGCGCTGATAGGGCCGCAGCACGCCTTTAAACGTCGACGGCATCTTGATCGGCCGTTTGGCGAAGGCGGCGATATCGTCGAAGAGCGCGCGCACCGACTGTGCGTCGGTCCAGCGCATCGTTACGCCTTCCAGATCGGCGAGCGCGCCCGCACGCAATGTGGGAATCCGCGCGCGTTCTCCGCGCACCGGGCCGTCGTCGCCAAACAGTCCGGCTAGCGTCGCGAGCAGCCGCGCGACGCGTTCAGGTGCAAGCGCGACGTACGAACCGTTGGGCAGCTTGCCGAGCAGCGGGGTCGTCAGGCGTGCGAGCGCGGCCGGATCGGCGTTCATGTCGATCCCGACGCGCTTGAGCGCGTCGATCAAGACCGGCAAGAGCGACACGCGCTTGCCTTCGACTTCGACGCCAAGTTCGAGTTCGAACCATTGGGGCGAGCCCGTGTCGTAGACTTCGGCGCTCCAGTCGTCACCTGCAGCAACGACGCGATACGGAAACGCCGGATCGATGTCGACGCGCCAGCCTTCCGCGCGCAACAGCGGCACCGTTTCGCTCGAAAACGTCAGCCAGCGCTCGCGATCCGCGTAGCCGAGACCGAATGCGCGCACGCGCTCCATGCAATACCGCTCGAACGGCGTACGCCGCGGCCATACGGTGCGCCCGTCGGCGGAGCGCAACTCGCGCCGCGGATCGCCCGGCGAAATCAACGTACGATCGTACGCAAACGACAGATCGGCAACCAGCGCCGCCTTGCGCCCCGGCGCCGAAGCCACGGAACTCAACCGCAACACCGGCACCGGATCCCGCTCATCGATGGTAACCGTCGTGTCATCCTGAGCTTGCCGAAGGGCCGCATCCAAATCCATTGCGGCGAGCGCAACGGCAGCTGCGTGCTTGCAATTCTGTTGCATGCACGAGCAGACCGCACGAATGGCGCGGGCGCCGTCGTGCGACTCGACGCGCAGGATCACGGCATACGGAAGACGCTCGGGACCCACGACATCAGCGGTGATGCCGTGCAGCGCGTCGGCTTGCACGTTGACGACGCGATGGTTCGCGGAATAGAACTCACCGCGCTTAAGCGCGGGAGCGTCAAACGACCGGCGAACGTCCTCGAGTTCGTAAAGCACGAACCGTAGGACTTAACGCTCGCATTGCACCTTACCTCGCCTCCCACAAGATCTTGGCGGACCGCGCCGCCGCACGCAGGGCCTCGTCGACGGTGGCAAGCGGCAGGTTGAGTTTCAGTGCCAGCGCGAGATAGGCGGCGTCGTGTCCGGTAAGTCCATGCTCGCGCGCGGTCGCAACAATAACGTGCGTGTCCGGGAGGTCGACCGTCAGCGACAACGACATGAGGTCGCTCAGCGCAGCCGCCACGTCCGTTGCGCCCATGCGTTGCCGGCGTTCCGCTTGGATGAATCCCTGCGCAACCTCAGTATGGAAATTACCGGGAACGGACGCCCCGTGCTCCCCGACATAGTCGAGCGCGGCCGTGCCCTCGGGCGAAAGATCCCGTTCGAGAAACCACCGCAACGCGAGGCCCGCATCAACGACGATCACTTGCGACCTTCGTCGATTAACTCCTGAGCGTCTAAGCCGTCGAGTTTACCCGCGGCGGCGAGCCGCGAGCGCAATGCGCGGATTCGCTGGACGGCCACCTTCCCACGTTCGAGCCGCCCCTCTTTCACCGGACCGATCTCAGCCACGGGCTCGCCGTTACGCGTGATGAGCGTCGTTTCGCCCCGTAACGCATCGGTGATAAGCGCCGAAAACCGCGTCTTCCCCTCAAAAACTCCAACCCGCTTCATAATTCTAGTCTACCATTCTGGTCAACCTAAGTATTGGATTTTATTGGACGCCAAAAGAAAGACTTTTGTAACACCGTTGTTAAGAAATGTCACCTGTTGCTGGACGCGTCTTAATGGAAGAAGGTGTTTCCTTGAAACGATCACTCTTAGGAGTTTTCATCGCCGTATCGCTCGCTGCATGTAGCAGCGGCGGGGGCGGCACAATCCCACAGACCCTTTCACCACAGGCCGGCTCAAATTATAAAGCCGCCTGCGATGTGATGGCCCCCGGCGATACCGACGTGTGCTTCGCGCTCGTTCGGACGGATGTCGGCGGAGCTCCGGGTGCACATCTTGGCGCCGGTGGCGCCCAACCCGAAGCTGGATCCTCGACCCCGGTCGGCTACGGCCCCTCGACCCTGCAAGCGGCCTACGCGCTGCCTTCGAGCACGGCCGGGTCGGGACAAACCGTCGCGCTGATCGAATCGGGCGACTATCCCACGGCGCAAGCCGATCTCAACACCTACCGTTCGGAATATGGATTGCCGGCGTGCGGATCGGGCTGCTTCACGAAAGTAAGCCAGACCGGATCGACCACCAGCCTTCCGGCCGAAAACGCGAGCTGGGCTGAGGAAAGCGCACTCGATATGGATATGGTCAGCGCAATCTGCCCGAACTGCCACATCCTAATGGTCGAAGCCAATTCCGCAACCGATGCGAATCTCGCGGCCGCGGCGGCAGAAGCGGCAAAGCTCGGCGCGACCGAGATCAGCAACTCGTATGGCGGCAGCGAAAGCGGCGCGTCCAACGCGAGCTACAGCTATAGCAATATCGTCGTAACGGCGAGCTCGGGCGATTCCGGTTATGCCGGCGGCGTCGAGCAACCGTGTTCGTACGCAACGGTCGTTTGCACCGGCGGTTCGTCGCTGAAAGCAGCGAGCAACGCGCGCGGCTACACGGAAACCGTGTGGAACGATCTCTCCGCCGGTGACGGCGCTGCCAGCAGCGGTTGCAGCAAAGACGTTGCGAAGCCCGCTTGGCAAACGGATAAGGGCTGCACGAAGCGTTCGGAGTCCGACGTGTCGTTCGATGCGGATCCGGAGAACGGCGTTGCGGTGTACGACAGCACGAGCTACGAAGGCTACGTCGGCTGGCTCGAATTCGGCGGCACCAGCGTAGCGTCGCCGGCCATCGCGTCGGTCTACGCGCTCGCCGGCAATGCGGCGTCGCTCGGATCGAACGCGGCGCAAACGATCTGGAACGACGCAGGCAGCGGTCTGTGGAGCGTCACCAGCGGCAACAACCTCTCGGGACGCACCAAGTGCGGCTCGGCCTACCCGTACATCTGCACCGCCGGTACCGGCGATGACGGCGTGTACAGCGGGCCGACCGGCTGGGGCACCCCGGACGGACTGACCGACTTCTAGTCTACCCCCCGGTTACAGCAGAAGCGGCGCCCTCGCAAGGGGGCGCCGCTTTCTTGCGCTGAAGAAAGATGGAGCAAGGGGGCGATTACATGCGCATGCCACTGGGTGCTACTCTGTTCGGCTTAGCCGTTTTGGCTGTCGCGTGCGGCGGCGGAGGCGGGGGTTCGAACGTGCTCCCCGGAGGAACCGGCGGTGGCGGCACAACGCCCTCGAATTCGAAGACGACAAAAGCGGCGATGGTCTTCAAGATCCCGCCGGCCAGCCGGCAAGCGTCGCGCAAGCCGTTCTTTATTTCCGGCAATACGGAGTCGTTCGGTATTCTCGCCGTTCCGCAAACGTCGACCGAGACGCCGAACCCCGGCACCAACATGCAAGTCTTCCCGGTTGCGACGCCCAGTCCGTGCGCGACACAACCGGACGGATCGCTAACCTGCACACTCGACGTCACCGCTCCGATCGGCGAAGACATTTTTTATATCGGTGCATTTGCGACCGCCACGCTCAATGCGAATTCTGTTCCCCTCTCCGAATTCGAAGCGGGACCCGTCAACGTGAGTTTGAGTCCGTCGCCAGGCGCGACGCCGCTGACGTTTAGTCTCAACGGCGTGGTGTATAGCGTGACGGTTTCGGTCGCCAGTCCCGATCCCGGAAACACGCCGAACACGCAGGTCTTTACCGCCGCATCGCCCTCGGAGGCGGAACCGCTCGGCATTACCGCCTACGATTCGGGCGGCAACGTCGTTGCGGCGCAGGTTTCGAACGTGTTTGCGGTGCCGCTCACGGTATCGGTAAGTCCAGCGGGCGACGGGATCGGCTTGGCCCTCGCATCGGTATGTCCGAGTCCGGCCGCGGACGCGATTTCGCGACCGCGACGCAAGGCGCAATTCGGCACCGGTTCGTCATCGGTAACAATCACCTGTGCCGCCGACTTGATCAACGTAACGTACGGCTACGATGGCACTCCGCATCCCGATGCGAGCGATCACATCGTCGACACATTTTCCATCACGTCGTCCGGCCAACAGCAGGTGCCATCACCCGCACCCTCGCCCGCGCACGTCGTGATCCAAAGCAACGTGCTCAGCTACCCACTGCTTAGCGACACCTATTCCGAAAATGCGTTTCTGGTCCCAATCCCGCCCGATGGCACCAATCTTCTATGGGTGGCAAACAACGGCGAAGGCGGCTATATCGGAACGTTCCAGCCATCAAGCGGCACGGTTTCGGCGCCGACACTCATGTCCAACGTGTCGTCTCCTGAAGGGATCGCCATCGCACCAAACGGTGCGGTGTATCAAATCGATGCGTACACCACGCTGGATTGTTGGACGTCGGTCACGAGCGCGGTTTCGGGCGCAGCGCCGGCCCAATTCAGCGCACCCACCGACCCGAGTGAAGGTCAACTCTCG
>Ga0181525_10000842_pt1 | contig 26765 bp, 24 predicted proteins | sample PEATcosm2014_Bin_48_FD_121100 | JGI IMG/M metagenome (GOLD analysis project Ga0181525, IMG submission 121100) | Peatland microbial communities from MTU Mesocosm Facility, Houghton, MI, USA - PEATcosm2014_Bin06_10_metaG | ecosystem: Environmental > Terrestrial > Soil > Wetlands > Peat | place... | reverse complement strand
TTTCCCACAGCCCCGGCGACGGCTGGTTAAATTATTAAACCGGACATTTCATGTGCTACGAAAACCGGACATTTTAACTTGCTACGGACATACTCTCTGACGCAGAGTTGTGAGCTGTCGGTCATTCCTTCTTGCCCCAATCCGATTGCTGGGTGTAGAGCCTTGACTTCAGCGGTTCCGAGAGGAGGTCTACTTTGCCTTGCTCAAGGAGACCTTTGCAGCTCTCCTGCTGTTGACGCTCTTGAGTTCAAGAGCACCGATCATACTCGCGTCGGTTGCCTTTAGATCGTAGGTGGATTTCCATTCTCGGGTCGTTACCTTAAAACTTACCCGGTCGCCGTCGTCGGGGCTACCGCGATCTCGATTACTCTTGCTCCTGAAGGCGCAGCGCTTGGCCGCCACTAAGGCCGAATTCGTCGCGTTCCAGAAAGCCGCATAGAATGCACGTTTATCCAGATTCTCGTTCAGAGCCATACAAACAACTGAGTCCCTAGCCTCTTCCCGTTGGCCGGTTTTGCCCTGACTACCGTTGGGCCGGTTTTAGGGTGACCACTGAGGGAAGCTTGTCTGCAACTTTGTCAAATGCCAATGGCTTGCTGAATTAATGGCCTTGGATCTCATCGCACTGAAGCCCCGAAGGAATAAGACCTGCGCTTCGTTTTTCGACGCCTTCGGCGACACCTTGAAGTGCAGACTTTTTGCCATGCTAATGTTTGCGGCGGTAATCGCTGCGTCATCAGGATTCACGGCGACGTCTCGGACAAACACGCGATCGATAAGCCAGAGTCGAATGGCAATCAATCCCGCCACTAGAAGGTGCGCTATGGTCGGTTTGCCTTCTAGAACAGCATTGCTCCCTCGCAGTCGAGGACTCGATTCAATGGATATGGAGCGATACTATGGATTATTGGGCAAGCTCGCGGCATGTGCTATGAATAATTCGGTGTACGATTGTTGAATCAACGAACTCGAAGCCGTAGCGAAAGGCGTTCCTTTGGCGAACCATCGCGTGAATCGCCACAGGTCCGAGCGGAAGTGTGAAGCTCAGCTCCACAACCTCGCCCAAGGGGGCTTCAATGGTCAGCATGGCAGCGATCCCGGACTCGCTAATGTTTACGGTACGACCCTTCAGGAAACCGCAAGTCCGAGAATTGATTCTGATTTCAACGTTAATTTTGTAACGGGGGCCTGGCGACGGAGATCGGCAATTGTTCGGAGAAAGGTCCCCGCAGACCGATCCTCGGCTTCAGATACTGAATGTTCCGCCTTGAATTGATCCGCCAACGGCACTATTGGACGAATAACCAATTCGTTCGACTTCTCCATATTGCAGTCTCCCTATCTTTAGCTCTGATAGGCGACAGCTTCAAAAGGCGGCACCGCAATGTCCTTCGGAAGGGCTACGCTCGGCTCCACAGGTCCTTCGTAGGCGTACTCTGGAACGATGTCTTGCATCTTCGCCCGCAGCGACACATCCGATCCTGAGCACATCAAAAGCTCCAGTTCCCGCAGGTGCTGGGATAGGCTCGGCCATGGCGCCAGATTACCGTGAGTACATTGAACCTTTTCGTGCGGCGTCGGCAGGAGGGTTTCAGTCGAGTAGAAGAGCTCTTCAAAGAGCTTTTCACCCGGACGAAGTCCGGTGAAGATAATCGGCACATCCTCTTCAGTCGATCCAGACAGACGGATCAGCGTGCGCGCCAGATCTACAATGCGAATTGGCTCTCCCATATCCAATACCAGCACATCGCCGTGCGCGCCCAGCGTGAATGCTTGGAGGACGAGCGAGACAGCTTCGGGAATGGTCATGAAATAGCGGGTAATGTCAGGGTGGGTCACCGTGAGGCGCCCCTCTTTACGGATCTGTTGCTGGAAGAATGGAACTACACTTCCCTGCGAGCCGAGGACATTACCGAACCGGACGGAAGCACACCGCATTTTTGAAGGTCGGGATGCCAAAATCAGCTCGCCCACCCGCTTGGTGGCGCCCATTACACTACTCGGATTCACGGCCTTGTCCGACGAGATCAACAGGAAACGTTCGCAACCAGTCTTTTCAGCGGCCTCCAAAAGACTGATGAGGCCGAAAACATTATTGCGGAGTGCTTCCGCGGAATTCGACTCCATTAACGGAACATGTTTATAGGCGGCGGCGTTGAAGATCACCTGCACGCCGTAGGCGCGGAATATGCCCTCAATCGTAGGCTGGTCTGTGATGTCAGCCACAGAATACACAACACGATCACCGTATTTGCTTTGCGTCAGTTTCAACTGCAGATAAAACATTGGAGTTTCTGCCTGATCCAGGCAGATTAATTTTGCTGGGGCGCAATCGAGAATCTGTTGGCACAGTTCCTGCCCGATAGATCCGGCGGCGCCTGCGACCACCACGACTCGGCCGGCGAGATCGCCACGTACTGCATCCAGGTCAAGTCGTACCGGATCCCGTCCCAGCAATTCCTCAAGATTCACTTCGCGCAGTTGTTCGACCATTACACGTCCTGCTAGTAGATCTCCCAAGCCGGGTATGGTCTTGAACTTTCGACCGCTAGCGAGACAGTGTTCAATGACCCGCGCCCTTTGCGCGCCGGTCACTGAGGGCATGGCAACAAGTATTTCTTCGATCTGGTAGGCTGCAACAAGGTTCCGTATGTCTTCAATCGTCCCCAGAACCGTGAATCCATGGATGCGTATTCCTTGCTTCTTCATGTCATCGTCCACAAGTCCGACCACCACGTGATTACTATGCATGAGTTCCCGGATCAGAGCTTCGGCTGCGGCCCCAGCCCCCACAATGAGCACTCGCACTCCGTCATGCCGCTCACGGTCGATTTTTTGCAACACTACCCGAGAGATTATGCGCACGCCGCCTAGAGAAGTAGCCGTCAGCAGCGCCTCCAGGAAATAAATCGATATCGGGAGAGCTGCCACCCCGAGCACCACACGGAGGACGAACACGAACCCGACACTCCCCAGGAGAACTGCCTTGCCGATATCCGTCGCATCACTCACACCCGTATAACGCCAATAACCGTGCAAGAGGTTATAGCGCCACATCGCCAACAGCCTCAGTATTACGAGTAAGGGCGCGACTCCAAATACGAGTTCTGGCCGCGGAAAACTGAGATCAAACCTCAGCAGCCAGGCCGCAACCAAGCAGCCAAAGATGAGCAACGACTGCAGCACCGCAATGAGCCAAGTGTGTCGTTTTAAAAACATTTACCGTCTCTTCTGTAAGGATCGTGAATTAGGAAGTGTTGAGAGGGGATCGTCCGTTGGGGATTTTGAGGTGCGTATGCGATTCTAGGAGCCTTTTTCCGTAGCCGACGCCATCACTTCTTCGATTACGTCACAGGCGTATTCGATATTCTGGATTTCCAGGGTTGGATGCACAAGAAACATCAGGCTGGTATCAGCCAATTCCTGTGCAATCGCCAGGCGCTTCGGGTTGCGCCGTTCCTTTAAGAATGCTTTCCGTCGATATGCTTCGCTACAACTGCCCTCAAAGCTCGGGACGTTTTCCGCGCAGATGGCGTGGAGGATTCGATCACGCCCCCAGCCAGGCAACAGTGACTCTGCTCGCACAAAAAGATAGTATTTATAATAGGAGTGATATAAGTGCGCTCCGGGTATGACGAGCCGTACTCCTCTTACGTGGGCCAGCCTCTCGTTAAAAACCGACGCATATTGTCGGCGCGCCTCAATCCATCCATGAATTTTCTTGAGCGTGATGCGTCCGATTGCGGACTGCACCTCCGCCATTCGTCCGTTCCTGGTTAATAACTCGGGGATGCGATGAAACTCAGTTGAATGAGCATGAGCCGATCGGCGGTCCCGGTTGTCATGTTCGTGATAACTGCAGGCACGCTCCCATACTTCAGGATTGTTGGTAGTGAGCATGCCGCCCTCTCCGCCCGTCGTCATAATCGAATCGCGGAAAAATGAAAAGGCGGCGACATCTCCAATCGAACCGACAGTGCGGCCCTTATATTTCGCACCCACGGCCTGCGCGCAATCCTCAATAACCTTCAGACCGTGTTCCTGAGCCAGTTGCATGATCTCGTCCATTTCACAGGGCCATCCGGCTAGGTGCACGACGATGATCGCCTTGGTACGGGGAGTTATCATTCGTCGTATCGTTTCCGCCGTCAGGTTCTGGCTGTCGCGATTCACCTCCGCGATCACCGGACGTACGCCTAGAGCGACAGCGCAGATTGAGGGGTCAATCGAAGTCCGGTCGCTCATGATGACCTCGTCCCCTGGACCGACACCGACTGCCTTCAACGCCGTATCCCGCGCCACGGTGCCGTTTGCCAGAGCAATCGCGTAACGGCAGCCGACAAACTCAGCGAACTCTTTTTCAAAAAGCCGTCCTTGATCGCCCTCCCAGTATTCGATCTTTCCAGAGGAAAGCACACGTCTAGCGGCATCAATTTCATCCGCCGACGGGAACGGCCATGAAGCAAAGCTCGGTGCTTCTCTGTTCATTTGTTGCGACATATACGTCTCCCAAAGTTCGCTGTTAATTGATTGCAGGTCTTCGCAGGCTCGCGGGGGTTATGCTGAACATCAAGTCTTGCCGATTACTGCGTTGTCGATACGGAGATCGAAACTGCGAGCTTTCTAAATTTCGCAGGACGAGAATCGTATTTGTCTTAGTGCGCCCTGGCCGCCTCGACCTTAAGAGCGGCAGAGGGTTGCACCATGCTCCCGGGTCTTGTGGCCGCTGCCATTACTCTTTCGATCACTCGGCAAGCATGGTCAATGTTCTCGGAGGTCAGAGTCGGATGGACAAGAAACATCAAACTGGTCTCTCCCAACTCTTTCGCCACGGGCAGGCGCGGACCTTTTCGCCGTTCTGGCGCAAACGCCTTTTCGCGGTAGATTTCACTACAACTGCCCACGAAACACGGGACACCTTCCGCAACAATCGCTTGTAGGATTCGATCTCGGTCCCAGCCCGATCGTAGTTGCTCGGGACGCACGAATGCGTAGTACTTGTAATAGGCGTGATAAGAGTGTTTCGGAGGGTCAGCTAGGCGTATCCCCGCCAATTTCCCTAGACTCGCGTCAAAAAGACCAGCGTTCTTGCGTCGCGTCTCGACCCAGCCCGGAAGTTTCCTGAGAGCGATCCGTCCGATCGCCGACTGCATCTCCGTCATTCTCGCGTTTGTGCCAAAAGATTCGTGCAGCCAACGGAATCCAACCGGATGCTCGGTGTTGTAAACCGCGTCATAGCTCTTCCCGTGGTCCTTATAACTCCATGCCCGTTTCCAGAGGTCGGTATCGTTGGTGGTGAGCATGCCGCCCTCGCCTCCCGTCGTCATAATCTTGTCCTGACAGAACGAGAATGCCGCGACATCACCAATGGACCCAACCGGCCTGCCTTTGTAGCTGGCGCCCTGAGCCTGAGCACAGTCTTCGACAACCTTGAGTCCGTACTCTCGCCCCAGTTCCATGATTGCGTCCATCTCGCAAGGCCAGCCGGCAAGATGCACCGCTATGATCGCCTTCGTGCGCAGAGTGATCATAGGTCTAATGGTCTCCGCGGTGAGGTTCTGGCTAATCCGATCTACTTCCGCCGTGACCGGACGAGCCCCTACAGCAACCACGCAACTTGCGGAGGCAATAAACGTTCGCGAGGTCGTGATGACCTCGTCCCCGGGGCCAACCCCTAAGGCCTTCAGTGCCGCTTCCAAGGCCACCGTCCCGTTCGCCAGCGCAATCGCATGCTTGCAGCCGGCAAACTCGGCGAACTCTTTTTCAAACAGTCGCCCTTCTTCGCCCGTCCAGTAATTGACTTTGCCCGATTGCAGCACGCGCATGGCAGCATCGATCTCGTCTAGTGCAAAGTGGGGCCATGAGGCGAAAGCGCCATGGTCTTGAATCGCAACTTCAGTTTTCATTGGACTTCTTTCAGGGGATGGTTACTGACGATGATGTGTGTGGTTTCGTCGCGATTCCAAAACCGTAAAATTTGCCGGAATTGGGTTACGACCTCTAACGAAAACTTACAAAGTTGAATTCATTGCAAGAATCTGTTTGAGCCCACTAAGGTCCTTAAGTTCATAATGAAGCTCGGTGTCTCGCGATGCTATCTGCGAATGCAGCCCATTGTCGCGACGGATACGTACGGTCGTCCAGCCAAGCTTTATAGGGGCGGTGAAGTCTTTCGATGGATTGTCCGCAACGTACATACATTCACTCCCGGAGGTGCCGGTTTGTTCCTGCATAGTCAAAAAGGATCGCGGGTGAGGCTTGTAAAAGCCAACACCCCACCGGCCGGTAAGAATCTGAAAGTCGATCCATCGGTCGAGTTGTAAGGCGCTAGCTTTGTTCTCCTGGCTTGCAGTGGGACCATCTGTTATCAGGCCCAACTGGTACTCCGGGCGAAAGATACGCAGACACTCGAGGGCATCTGCCGCCAGAGCGATATCTGGCCTGTGATTTCGATACGCTTCGACGAGTTCCCGTACTAGGCAGTTTGATCCCGAGAGTCCGATACGCGAGAGCGTGCGGTCGAAAATGTCACCGCGCTGGCCGTTCTCAAAAAGTTCCCATGCCACGTCCGAGAAACCACTTACACCGAGTTTCCGCTCAACCAACGCACCGACGTGCAGAAAGCCACTCCGGACGTAATCCCTCTCCAGGTAAAGAGTGTCATCCATGTCGAAGACGATGCACTGAAGTCGACTTTTGTTCTGTTTTCTAAACAAACTGAGGTGGCTCCGAGACAAAAATTGCACTGTCATAACGCAGCATCAACAAGTGATCGCGCCAGCCCGAGAATGTCGCGCTTGAGGCAAGACCGCACATGTCTTCCAGAATCCAGCGGCAAAAGTTTGCTCCCGCCTCGGCTGCGAGCGGGAAGCCCCCTCCGAAGCGCGCATTAATTTCTGTGAATTGGATGTTTTCATCCTCGTCGACGAATCCCTGGAGATTGAGCGGACCCCGAGCGCCTGGTAACGCTTCCGCTACGTTCTTTGCCAACTCCATAAGCTTCTGGTTCTTGACGGTTCTACCTTTGCTAACCTCGCCACCCCGAGTCTCTAAGCGCTGATGAGGAACGGCACAGAGACATCGACCCGAGGAATCTACGAATAGATTGGTTGTGTGCTCAACGCCTTGAGCAATGGACTCAACTAGTAAACCTTGAACTTCTCTCAGAGACCGCAGAGTTTCCGCATTGTTGACGAGTCTTACGCCGATCGACGCGCTTCCATGTCTTGGCTTCACGAGGACAGGGAACCTCCACTGACTCAGGTTGTCAATGGCTTCCGCAACGGACCGCTGCATTACAGTAGGAAATCCGTTGGCCACAAACCAATCGTTTGTCCGAGATTTGTCAAAAGCGATGTCAATAGTGCTGGGACTTGAAATCAGCACCTTTGTGCCTGCCATCTCGAAATCCTTGGCGTAGGCCGCATAAATAGGTAGCTCCGGATCTATCGTTGGAATAACGAGATCCACATTTTGTGTCCCGCAGATTTTCATCGTTGCAGTAACGAATCCGGGTTCGGAGCATCGTGGGACCAGAAAGGAGCGATCAGTCAGGTGCGAGGCCGGAGACAAGTCGGGCGCAGCATCAGTTCCCAAGACAGTTATTGAAATGCTCAGCTCTCGAGCGGCGCGCCGAAAACATTCCACTAACTGCGCACGACGCCCTATGGAGGATATGAGTACTGTGAGATTGCTTTTCATTGACAAACTCCTTGTTGAGGACCTCACGGCGAGTGAACTCTATTAGCCATTTCCGTGATTGATAGGAGGGGCGCCGTCGAATTCCCGCATGGTGGCGTGACCGGGTTGGGAGATGCCTTCGCGCGTTAAGATTTTCGAGGGTGTGAGCGCGAGGATCTTCAGATCCAGCCAGAAACTTTGGTTTTCCACGTACCAAATGTCATACGCGAACTTCTGCTCCCAACTTGCCGCGTTTCGGCCATTGATCTGTGCCCACCCTGTAACGCCCGGCTTCACTTCGTGGCGGCGCATTTGTTCGGGCGTGTAGCGCACCAGATACTGCATCAAAAGTGGACGTGGCCCCACCAGGCTCATTTCGCCGCGAATCACGTTGATCAGTTCTGGCAATTCGTCCAGGCTTGTGCTCCGCAGGAACCGTCCCAGCGGTGTTAGTCTCTCTGCATCGGACAAGAGCTGGCCACTCGCGTCGCGCCTGTCCGTCATGGTTCGAAACTTTAGACACGTGAACGGACGCCCCTTATATCCCGGGCGCAACTGCCGAAACAATACCGGCGATCCCAAAAAAATCTGGACGATCCCGGCAACCGCTAAGAGCAGTGGAGACAAAACAAGCACCACAGCTGCTGCTGCGAACAGATCGAATATGCGTTTTACCGTCAGACTCCCCCCGGGTTAGGTTTCCGATTCATATGCTTTTGCCGCAAGTGCATTTCTGCATCGGCCTGCATGAGGTTAGGATACATTCACGCAGGATTAAGCTCGTTTCGATAGGGCATCGCAGGTTTCGGACGCCATGTCGACTCTTCGGGACGCGAAGATAATCCGAGCAAGATTGGCGGGCCACCGCTTGTTCATGCAAGGTTTTTCAACGGTTAGAAAGAAAATGGAACAAGGGATCAATATCGGCAGTGGGAGCAATATGACCGCAACCAAAGCGTTCAGCCACAGATAGGGGGTCCGCATGGCACGCGCAAATAGATGGCCGAACAGGTATATCAACGGAACATGCAGCAGGTAGATGCTGTAGCACATACCGCCAATTGTGGCGAGCCAGCGCTTTGCCAGCAGCCGAGACAATGCTGCGCCTCTAAACGCCGCGAGAGCGACAGTTCCAAAGCAAATTGCCATTGCTAGATTCGACCCAAAGCCGATCAGTGAGAGGGAATAACCCGCAGTAATGGCGACGCATCCGATTACGTCCCAGCTCAGCGAGCGCTGGCCCTTCCAGAAATCGCTCGCCATGGCTAAGTCGCACACCAAGATTCCAGCTATAAAAAAGGACAAATCTGCAATCAGTGACAAAGCCAAAACTGGGTGCAAACGGCTGACTAGGGATTGCGCAATGAGTGAAGCGAGTGCCAACATTATTAGTAGGCCGCGCCTCACCCATGGCCGCATGCGGAGGGTCTCCATAATCAATGGGGCAATCAGATAAAACTGGACTTCAATCTCCAGCGACCAGGTGATGAACGCTATGGGACTCTTACTACCGTAAATTATTGCGTGGGTGTACGTGCATGTGGCCAGCAAGTGAGGCAATAGTTCCCGCGCTCCGGAATGATGAATGAATACGAGGGAAAAATAGGTAAGCAGCATAGCAATCAGAAACGGCGGCTCAAGCCGGGTCATGCGCCGAGCATAAAAGTTTCTCAACCCGACCCGCGGACCACCGCTCATCGCACTTGCTGCAAAAGGCATTGCTATTACGAACCCGCTGATAACAAAAAACAGTTGGACACCTCGCGCGAGGTGTTCGTGATTATCAATCAGCCACGTCGACCGTACTGGAAGAGTATTCTTCCCAATCACGAATGCAAAGATGTGGACACCCAATACGGTTGCGATTGCAACGAAACGCAAACCATCAATCTGGGGCAAGAAATTGCCGCTCGAAGTCTCCCTTCGCAGAAGCGTAGGGATGACAGCGATCAAGCTAGAGAAATGCCTCAGGGGGTTGTTCATCTTCATCGAATACGCTTTCGGCGGACTAAGTCTTGGAGAATTCCTTGCCCTACAAAAAGTGCCGCTCTATTTGGAATTTTGGAGCGCGTCCCAGCCGCTGGTGTGCTTTGGTTGTCTTTTGGTTTGTTTTTGAGTGCAGTTTGACATGTTCCCCTTGCAAGCTTTCCGCACGCCGCCGGTTTGCGCTTCGGCTGACCTGACTCCACCACGAATATCCGTACTGTGTCCGGAGGAGTGGAAGTCAAACCTTCGCTGCCGCGAACCTGCAAACAAGCCGCCTGAAGGGGCGGAGATACCTCCCACAACCGGACCTGCCTCATCCATCTGAATCGGCGAGGGCTCCAGCGACTTAGTCCCTGATGTGAGTCTCACCGTGCTTCCCCACCCGAGAGATAAAGAAGGAATGACGCCTAAAGCACCCGGCTCGCGCACCTCTGGGTGAGCGCCAATCATCGGTCCGCCCGAGGACGAAGTTCCAATAGGCAAATCTGCCTCAGACGAACCTGCCTGAGTTTTAAGAGATCTCAGATTCGAATTCGCGCCAGATGGTGACGAACTGGTTCGCAGTGAACCGCTTATGGTTGTCTGCGATTGAGTCCGAGCTGGTAGAACTGCCGGGCTCGGTGCTAGCGGTCCTGCTGAAAATGTGACTGAGCGATTTACTGTCGCAGTTATGGATCGATCGACGGGAGTTCCCTGCGATATCGCGTGCGAGCTCAAGCTCAAACAAGCCAACGTCACCGGCACTATAAGGCGAAGCACAGAAACTTGGTCTTTGATCTGCATCATCGCCGCTGCTCCGCGCCTACACCGACAGACATTTTCCAAGCGCGATATTGGTCGTGCGAGTCCAGCAAGCACCGATAAAAATCGACGTAATTGTTCACAACGGTCTCCCGGGCGAAGGCCATCCTCACCCATTCCCCACCCGCTTTGCCCATTTCGCGTGCCGTTGCGTCGTCAGCCAACACGCGGCGGATCGCTTCTTCAAGCTGCGAGGTGTCTCCTTGATCTACGAGTAACGCGGTCTCACCTTCACGTACGGCGTCCACAACTCCGGTCACACGTGTCGCGATAACCGGAAGCTCCGCGGCCTGCGCCTCTAGCAAGACCATTCCGAGCCCTTCGCGACAGCTCGGGAAGGCGAATACATCCATCGCCGCGTACCATGGCGCGATAGGGTCCTGCCAATCTACGGCCGCGATAGCAGGGTGGTTGGCGATTTGCGCACGAACTTCTGGCGGCAGCCCATCGACTTCCTCGTAACCGCCAATCAAAAGTAGTCGCAGCGATTTGTCCCTCTCGCTCAGATTCGAAAACGCGGTCACCAGGTGCTGGACACCTTTATCGCGAACCCAGCGTCCGACGAATCCGATCACGCGTTCCCGAGAACTCCAGCCAAGCTTTCGCCTCAGCTGCATACCCTGCTGGCCGCGCTCCGCTGTGGCTGCAAACTCCTCGATCAGAATTCCGTTAGGGCTGCCCTGTCCAAGAACCTCGCCCTCACTGTTACGCAGAATGCGCATTTGCCGGGCGCGGGCGCAAAGACTGTGGCTGACGCAAAGTGTGATGTGGGCGAAGTGGGCACTTGCTCGTTCCATGGCAGACACCAGCCAGCGCTGCCATCCATGCAAGGTCTCGCTGCGTAGGCCATGCATTTGATAAACAATTCGCGGCACGCCGGTAAGTCGCGCGGCTAGCGTCCCCAGCAATCCGGCCTTGGGCGTGCCTGCCACCACCAATTCGGGGCGCAGCCGCCGCAAAAGCCACGCGAGTTGCCACAGAGAACGCAGATCCGTGAGCGGCGCAATCTCGCGTACCATGTCGACCTCATGCGTCTCAAACCCGTTCTCCAGTGCGTCTTGCAACTGTGCTCCTCTAGCGGATACTAGCACCACCCGATACCCGACCGCGGACAACGCTTCCTTGATACCGTCGAGGAAGCGCAGCGTCACCGCCGCGGTGACCAGAAACACGATGCGTGGTTTTTCGTTGTCTGGAGAATTTGTGAAAATCAAGTGTGAGTGCCCCGTAGGTCTTTCGTGACGTGATGGGCGGTATGGCTTGGAGAACCAACAGCGCTCGGCGCTAATATAGCAGTAGAGCTGTCCCTCAATGTTGCATGTGGGAAAGCCGCTGACTATCGCGGTCATCTCCCTCCCTGCAGGTACGTAGATATTGAGCCCTGCTGACCTTGCGGAAAAATGCGAAACTTCCACGGACTACGCGAATCGGTAAAAAGCTGAGGGCCCATAGGCCGCAAACGCTGCCCGAGGCTTTCCGGTGCCAAGCCTCTCGCAAATGTCCGCGGGCTGCTGACCGGTCGCCCGCGAGAAGCCGGTAAGTCGCTGCGCCAAGCCTCTTGGTCAAGTAATAAGAAGGGAAGTCCCGGGCAAGAACGCTACCAAACTCGGCGAGAGTAAGTTCTTGAAGTTCGGCATAGGCGCACGCGTGGCGAACCTGATTCTGTGCTGACGTCAGCCGTATGGGTGCGTCGGAATGCGCTTGGGCCACTCTTTGGGCCCAGGTTGGAATCCCGAATTTCTCTGCCACTTTCCACCAGAGCAAGTGCTCCCCCGCACTGCGGATCTCGGGATAGGAAAAGCCCGAAGAAAGAAATAGCTTCCGGCGAATCACAGGGAGGAAGTCACCTTTCACTACTCCGCTGACGTAATCGCTCATCTTCAGAATCAGGAATTCACAGGGAATAACGCCGCCACTATGGCCAAACATCAGTACCGGATACTTCTCGATCTCAGAGCCATCCTTAATCTGCTGCGTGATCGAGGATAAGGCATTCGGTAAGAGGGTATCGTCATCATCCAGCATGACTACCCGTTCGTTTGTGGCCTCGCGCAAAGCCCGATTCCGTGCGGCACACGGGCCGCTGTTCACAGCTTGACGCAGGTATCGAACGTTGGGATATCGTGCCCTGATAAGATCAGCCGTGTTATCCGTAGAGGCGTCATCGACGACGATGATTTCGGACACTGGAGTATCCTGCTGCAACACAGAGTCGATCGCGTACCCCACAAGACCGGAGCGGTTGAATGTGGAAATTGCCACTGTAAAGTCTTCCCGTGACTGTGTCATTGGGCTGACGCCTGAACTAGAGCCGCACCATCGATTGTTCGCTCCGCAAACATGACTTCAGCCGGCAGCGAAGTTGCCAGTGCGAGCAAGCAGGTGAAGGTCAAGAGAGCGGTCCCCCCGTAGAAGTACTCGCCAGCATTGCCGGCAATAAGAGCAGCCACCACAACCGCGCGGCTGGATGTATCCAGATGGAAGAATCGCGTCACAGGTCTACCAGCGGCGAGCCAGAATCCCGCCATGATCGCCGTCATTAGCACGAAGCCAATCACGCCAGTCTCCAGCAACATGGCTACAAAAAAGTTATGCGGGCCCGTGACCCACAGCCCGGTGCTGCCGCCGCGGTGAAAGAGCCCCGTGCCCAGGACGGGATGATCGACGACTTTGGGTAGTTCATTCGCCACCGTCGATGCGCGCCCGCTGTCGTCGAAGCCAGCCTCGTTGTTCGCACTGTGGTCTGATAAAAACGTCTCATTGACCAAATGTTGGAATCCGGGCATCTGATAGTAAGCTGCAGACGTCCCTACCACGAGCAGTGAGATCACTAGTAGCACGCGCAATCGGAGGCCGTGCCGGTAGAAGATATACAGAATTCCAAAAAACAATCCAAACCATCCGCTCCTGCCGTGGAGTTGACTGGAAGCTGACCCCACGATGGTAAAGAGCAATAAGCCGCTGATCAACAGCGCGCACCGCCGCCAAGCCTTTGTTCCATTACCATCAAGCAACATTCCTGCCAGGTAGACGAAGAGCAACCCGATGGCTACGACAATCTCGTTGTAGGCCTTGTAAGCGTCGGTGTTCATGTACAGGCCCGCATGAGTCGTTGTAGCCGCCCCCGCCGCGCCCCTCAATACTCCTATGCAGAGGATACCCGCCGCCGCGAGCAACGACCACAACCACATCCTACGATCGCCTGCAGTATTTAGGCGAGAAGCAGCCAGAGTACCGACTCCGGCGTAGAGAGTGAATTTTGTCAGCTTTTCCAAGCCTATAAACAACGCCAGCAAGGGCTCCTGCTCAAAGCGAAGCGGGATGGAAAGCGTGGAGATCAACGCCCATACTAGGAACGCCACAATCACAGGAAATATCCCGTGAATTGCCTTGCGGCTTTTGCCGCCGGGAGCAAGCAGCATTATCAGAAGCAGCGGTCCAATAACTAAGTCGCTGATGTCGGCTCGTCCCACGGTGGTCTTGAACCCCAAACCCATGTTAGGCAAGTACATCAAAGGAAAGATGAAGTACCAGAGTCGTCTCATGGACGCACTTCGCCGTAATAATTGCCACACCGGGGTGCACGGCCGCCATCTCGCAGACCCAGTACGAATCCGCCCAGCCCAGCCTCAATTGCGTCCACCTGACGATAGTGGAAGGTATACGCAAGGCAAAGAAAGCTGAGCCGGACAACTGCGACCGGAAGTTGATACCAGCGCAGGAAGCGCCGGATGAGTACCGTCCGGTTATGACTCAGTGCGCGCACATAGCTTGTCATGTCTTTCTCGCGGCAGCCGCCGTTAGCAGCCGCTAAATGGGTTAGGCGTGCCCGGCCGTTGAAGTAAATCTTGTAACCGCGCTGCCTTGCGCGCAGGCTTAAGTCTGTCTCCTCATAGAGTGAGGCGCCAATGGACAACGACTCATCCACTCCACCGCATTCACGAAGAACACTACGCCAGCAAGAGAAGTTACATCCCTTTACGTGACTGGCCTCGCACTCCTTAGTCGAGTCGAAGCTGCTGACTGGCGATGCCGTCCAGAAGTTGAACCGTCCGGGTCGTCCCTTGCCTTCATTCGCAGCGCGAGATTCCTCGATGCTGCCGCCGACGATCCCAACTCCCCGCAACTTCAAAGCACGCAGGTGCTCAGTTACCAACTCGGGGCCGCATCGGATGTCGTCGTCGACGTACACGATGGCTTCATAGCGCGAATTCTGCCATCCAAAATTGCGCGCCTGCGGCAACCCCCGAAACCCTACGCGGCGATAAGAAATGATCTCCAAATGTGCCGCCGCCAGCGCTTCCATCTCCTCGGTCCCTTCCGCCGACTGATCGACCACTAGTATCTCCAGGGGCCGGTGTTCTTGCGCCAAGAGATCATTCACGGTATCCAACAGATAGGTGCCGCGGTTCAGTGTCGGTACTATCACGGTCACCCCCTGATCGATGTCATTCATGGAATCCTCGCAGTGGCGTGAGCAGCGCCTGAAGCCTTTGGATGTAATGTTCCCATGTGGCCTCGCGGAGAACACGCTGCCGCGCCCGCTCGCCCTCGCGATGAAAGCTCTCTGGGTTGTGTAGCAAACGGTGCATTATCAAGTTCAACGCGGCGACATCATCTTGCGGAATCAGCCAACCACCTTCGCCTTCCCGGACCGCGTCCGGGATACCCCCAGTGCGCGTGCCAACCACCGGCGTCCCACAGGCTTGCGCCTCCAGGAATACCAACCCAAATCCTTCCACCGACTGCCGCTCTTCCGATTGCCGCGTGCAGAGCACAAAGAGGTCGGCGGCTTGGTAATAGGGTGGCAGATCGTGATCGGCTACAAAGCCACACCAGCGCACGAGCGAGTCCACACCCAGTTCTCGCGCCAGTTTCTGCAAAACGGGCAACTCGGTTCCCTTGCCGACCACAACATAGACTAGGTCGTTGCGGTCGTCTTCGTCGAGTAGGGCAAGAGCGCGCAGCACAACGTCAATTCCCTTATAGGCAGCGATGCGTGCCACCGAACAAAGTACGGTCTTGCCCGCCAGTCCAAGCGTGGCTTTCACCGCTGCTCGATCTTCCGCCGGACGGAATCGTTCGGCATCCACTCCAAGTGGAATACATTCCACTCTTGCGCTCGGCGCAGCCGACCGTACGAGACTAGCCGTGTAATGGCTGTTGGCTACAACTAGGTCGGCCTTGGTCAACACGCGCCTCAGCAACCATCGCCACGGGATGCGCCGCCACGCTTGCGTGGATGGCAACAGTTCCAGTCCATGCGCCATGACCACGTGTGGGCGTCTCCCGCTCAGCCAGGCGAGCAATCCTTCCGGGTACCAGATCCCAGAAAGCACCCCGGTGTTGGCCGACAAACGTCGCAGCCTGTAAAGTGCTTCCCATTCACGTCGCGGGCGCCCGGCGGACACTTGATTTTCAGTTGCCCGGTCTTGCGGGTTAGATGGAGCGCCCTCTTGTGTCAGCACCTCCAAGGACCCGCGGTTCTGTCTGAACCCGCGGGCGATCTCAACCATCATTCTCGAAATTCCACCCGACTGAGGGTATTCAAACGAAAACAGTAACCATGCGCTATTGCCTGTTCGCTGCTGCGGGACACATTCAGCGTTGCTCATTTCGCGAGTCACTTCTCCAGCCCCAGAGGTGTGCATCGAAGTAGATATCATCCGTCTGGTTCCTCTTAATTCTTCAAGTATTTCCGCGAAAGTTCGACCTGCCCGCGGATTGTGTGTGGTTCGCACTCCACCTCGCTCGGATGTTGCATCTGAATGCGTCCCATCAAGAAGCCGGGCAGAGTCTCTGCTCGCCGGCTTGGGGATCTCCGCGGTTCAGCAGAATATTGTCGGATCTCGGTTTCTGTGGTAGCACTCGCGTGTTCGCATGCGGTGAAACGTCCCGCATATGGACTTAGTTAATCGGGAACGATGTCCGTGGAAAAATGGTCACCAGGAGGTTGATTGCGGGCCGTCGCCATGACTTGTGTCAAAGCGCAGGATATTGACTTCAGTAACGATGGAAGTATCCGTAGCTTCTTTTGTTTCAAGCATTATCGACGGGCCGTCCGGGCGTACTAAAAAATATCTGAGAAGGGCGTCATCTAACTCAGCGACAGCAGAAGGATTGAATTCTACCTCGAACGTCCGGTCATTGAGGACGAAGGTGAACTTGGGTTGCTGACTCAGTGCCGCGGGAGCAAACTTCAGACTCACAATGTAAACGCCAGGCGGAACGGCAAACTTATGCCTAAAACATTGAGATGTGCATGACTGAGAGGGAGTATCCACGCGACGCACCACATCGTCCACGTGCAATGCTCCCACAATCGGGCTGCCTGCGATACCGCGATCATCATCGTAAGTACGGCCTCCGGTTGCGTTGAACGAAGGGATATCCGAAGCTTTAGAAATACAACCCGACCCCGGCCGAACGAGGAAATCGAGTGGGGTAATTGGCATCGTACTGGCAAATTGCGGATCAGCGTAAATCGAATCACGATCAAGGCCACTTTGTTCCTGGTAAGCTTTCATGGACGCGAACTTTGCTTTGAAATGAACAAATAGTGGTTCTCTCGTAGTAAAGAAACAGTTGTGATTGGATTCCACGTTAGATCCAAATGAGGTCATCGCGCCAGCGGCGGTGGTCGCGGATACGATATTGTCTGAAAATACGATCTTTCCCTTATCGGAGGTGCCCATCAAGGAATACGAAGAGGCATTCAAGATAGTGTTATTAAATACCGAGATCGTGCCCGGGCCCGTAACACCAACGTTGATGCCAGTGGAACCCCGCTTTCCCGATGGCGCTCCAAGGTTATAAATGTTCCCGTAAACGCTTAGGTTTACGCCGTTGGGTGAGCCCGCCGACCATACTCGATGTAGATAGTTGTAGCGAACAGTGCTGTCGTCCTCGTGATAAAAATCCATGCCACCACTATGAGTGTAGTAGTTGTATTCGACCAAACTCTTTTGCGATTCCTGTAAACCTACCCCCATCTTGTCGCCGCCCACTTGAATCCCGAGAATGTTAGTCTTTAGATACGACACCCAGTTATCGCGAAAAGTATTACGGAAGCCTTTCAACGTATACAGCGCCGTACCCCCGCCGCGAAACACTGTGTTGCTTTCTACAAGGCAATCTGAGTCTCCCCACCGAAGATAAATGCCGATTCCGAAAACGTCCTGAATGTCGTTGTGGCGGACAGTCACGTGCTTAGACTCCGTTATATCGATACCTGTACTAAATCGCTCGATATCGAGGTTCTCGATCTGTATGTAGCTGGAATTGGCAACAGAGACTCCAGCGTTTCGAAATATCCGTAATGTGCCGTTCGGTAAATTGCTGCCCTCCGGCATTCGAACCCAAAGGCGGTCACCAAGTCGTCCAACGGAACTCGCTAGCTCTAGTCTTGCGAAGAACGTCTCAATATCTTCATGACTGTCCAACGGTCCAGATGGGTAAATCACTTTCAGGACTTTCCCGCCCAGTACAATTAAGCCCGGAATACTTCCCTCTCCAATGTCGGTTGTGTAGATACCCACATGGCCTGCAATTGGCTCCCAGTGAGCTTGCGGATTATCCCCTAAGATCGCAGGCTTGGCGCCGTCGCCGTAAGCTCCGATTCGAACCGGGCGCTGCGAGGTGCCATTAGCCTGCAGGCGGATCTGACCATCCCACCGATCTCCGCGTCTGAGCAGGATATTGTCGCCTGCTCGGAACGGATCCTTGGACGTCGATTTCCGAAAGATTATCGACAAATGTTGCCAGGCTTTCTCAGGACTGAGACCATCGTTGCTATCGTTGCCGGAAGATGCGGAAACGTAGTACATCGTCGGCGAAGCGGGGGCTGGAATCGCGGCGAACGCTGCGCCGCTACGTGTGGAGATCAGAAAGACCGTGAGTGCGAGTTTAGAGTTGAAATGCATCATTTAGCCTTGAATGTCCGTTGCTTGACTCGAAGTCTTCGGCGCCATCAGCGACTCGAATACTTCCACAAAAGATTTCACTTGTTGCCGGGCGGTGTATCGTTCACATTCGTTTTCATCGGGGACGGGCATTTTGTGTTTTCCTAGGAGAAAGTCGGTTAGGACCTCGACCCGATTGTTGATGGAACCATCCAAGAAAATACCAAGCCGGCTGCGGGTGAGAGCGGTGCGCGCTTCGGAGGGATCGGGCACAACCGCCAGCACCGGCTTACGCATTCCGATGTAGTCGGTCATCTTAGCGAAAGTGGTCCACCAGTACGCACGCGAACCTGGTATCAATATGCCGGCGTGCGCTCCGCTCAGGAGTTCGTATACCTCACGCTGAGGCCGTTGATCCATGAACTCAATGTGCTCATGAAGTCCGAGCCTATCGATCAGGGGTGTTAGGCGAAGGCGGTTTAATTCTAGAGTTCCCACGACTAGAAGCTTGATTCGGGTTTGCTCGACAGCCGGGTTTCTCATGGCGCCCGCAAATGCTTCTAGAAAGCTGGCATCGTAGTCGGAGAGGTATTCTCCAGCAAACAACAGATACGGGAACGTTCGGTGCATCTCTTTCGCGGCTGTCTCCAGGAGACACGAATCCATTCCGGTTGGGATGAATATCGGATCGACTTCTTGCTTGCCAAACATGTCGAAATAAATGCTGCTGAAGCACGAGGCTGCGACCGTTACAGCGTCAGCGTTGCTGAGCGCGTTCTTAACAATATGTCTTTGTTGCCGATAGATGCGGGCCGAATCGCTTGATAACCTCTGCGTGTACGCGAGCGGATCGCGAAAATCAGCGATCCACTTCGCGCCCGCGTTCTGTAAAGCTTGGCCCACAAGTAATGAAGAATACGGCGGCGCTGTCGTCAGCACGAGATCGATCTTGCCATCACGGACCAGTCCTTTGCCGACCTGGATTGCCGTATTGGCCCAGGTCCAATGAGCATCTGGCGCATGCAGCCAATTTTGTAGAAGAGACTGATAAATCCGCGTGGCGGCGGGTGCCCGGCCTCCCGACGGATTGCTGTTGGGACGAATTGTATTACCCAATCTCACCCTCTTAAATGTTCGGTCCCGTCCTCCAAAAGCCATCCTCACGCCCCTCAGGGTTGGTTCGATGTATCGGGTACGTACGACCTCTACTTCGGGCGGTAAGTCGGAAAGCATCGTGGCATCTTCGTTGTACTCGTATTGCGTATCCACAGTGAGAACAAAAGGCTTCCAACCAAATTGTGGCAAATATTTCGCCAACTTAAATGCACGAAACACTGCGGAGTGATTCTGCGGCGCAAAAAAAGGCGTAACGATGAGGACGGAACGGTTCATCCAATCGCCCCGGCTGTGGCCGCAGCGGCCTGACCCTTTGGCCGAGCTTCGTTCTTGCTGATTGCCGCGGCAACCCGGTTGCCAATCACAATCATGGGATGTTCAATGACGTGGTAGGCCACCACGCTCGTCCCAAGCGTTGCCAGCACAAATATGCAGATCTTCTCGACCATCGGAAGGTGACCGCACCGAACAAACGCCAGCCAGATCGCCGGGAAATGCAACAAATAGATTCCGTAAGAGTACTTGGCCACCCATCCACACACTCGATTCAGCGCTGTGCTCGAGCAACCTTTGATATAGGGCAATGCGAGACCGAGACAAAACGTTACAAAAACACATTTGGTGGTGTCGCCATAAGAAAGGCACCACATGAGGCAAACGATTGTGATGAGTGCAGGCAATGCCCAAAAAGGCACCATCCGCCGTGAGGTCTGCATTTCCTTGAAGGCATACAGACCGGCTCCGAACAGAAGGCTATAGGAGAGGAAATCGGGCACGGTAACGAAATGGCCCAAATTCGCATGCTTCACAAAATGGGGAGTAATAACGTGGTCGACCATTGCCAATAGAGACCAGGCAAATACCATCGTCTTGGTAGACCTCAGGCGGCGGATGGCCAGATAAGCCACAGGAAATAAGCAATAGATTTGAATTTCGTAGGGCAGACTCCACAAAGGTGACAGTATCTGGTCGAAGCGCAGGAAGTTCTGTACCAAGAACAAACTTGGAAGAAATTCGGCTCTGGCATTCTGCCCAATCGCGGCGACGTGATGCGCAAGCAGGCTCACCGGTAATTTCATCAAAAAGACGACCGAAACGACAACCACAGACAAGGGATAGATGCGAAAACACCTTCGCGTCATGAAAGCTCTGAAGAGGCGGCGCTCTCCGTATTTGTTAACATGTCTTTCAATCGAAAGCATATTCACGATTCCGCTATGAACGAAAAAGATAATGACCCCGAGCTTGCCGAACAAAACGGGGTCCAAAAAGCTAAAAGTCGAGACGCCGAAAAAGAATGCCAGGTGAGAAACTACCACCATGAGCACAGCCAAGGTCCGCACGAAGTCGAGGTTGGCTTCGTGGGATCCACCTGTCTCTGTCTTGCCCTTCATAGTCGATATATAAATCTTCCTAGTAAAGCAGTCCTGGTGGATCATCTCCCCGCTACCGCCGTCTTGCAAAGGCCAAGATCGATGCCATAAGTCCGATATAGGTCGGACAGATATTTCTGAACTGAGAAGTTATCTTGTACTAATCGGCGGCCGGCTGAGCCCATCGATTCGCGAAGCGCTGTATTGGCGATCAGCGCAAGCATTGCCTTGCTCAGCGCTTGATGGTCAAGTGCTGGATAGACAAGACCGTTCACTCCATGGCGAGCGATTTCGCGAATGCCGCCAGAATTCGGCACAATAATGGCCAGCCCGGTCGCCATGGCCTCAAGAGCCACGATTCCAAACGGCTCAAACGGTGCTGCATGGCAAAAGACATGGCTGGAGCGCAAGACGGCTGCCACATCAGCGCATGTTCCGAGAAACTTCACATTAGCAGTCACTCCTAACGATGCCGCGAGTCGTTCTAATTCGCTTCGCTGCTCTCCGTCTCCGCAAACTACCAATGCGGCATTTGCGCCTTCCAATCGCACCAACGCGAGGGCTCGAATGCAAACGTCGACACGCTTGTTCACTCCGCGACCAAGTGTTCCAACCGCGCAGAATACCGTCGTCTCGAGGGGAAAGTGAATGCCGTTCGCGGGTGGCCCGTTATTGCTAAACCGAGCCAAGTCAACGCAGTTGTGCAAAACCTGCATTTTTGAACGAAAGGTGCCATGCGTGCGATGGGTCCAGTCAGCCAACGCCTCACTGCAGACCACAATGCGATGCGCAAACGCCTGAGCGATAAAATTTGCTACGCGAAATTTCCACGAGTTCATGTAGAGATCACCTTGCTCAAAACCGACGCGTAGCGGCACTTGCGCCTGCCAGGCGGCAAACAAAGCCAGAAAACGGCTCCAGGTAAGGTGCGCTTCCACTAAGTCAGGATGCAATTTTGTAAATAAACTGCGAAGTTGGCCGGTGGCCGCGAGGAATCTCCCTTGGCGGAAGTAGGGGCGTAGGTCCAACAGGTGCACAGTAACTCCAAGATCCCGGATTTCTCCGCTAAGTTCTCCGTCGCCAAATAGGCTGACCACGTGGTGCTCGATGCCAGGGTACACAACTGCTTCGCGCAGCATGGTGATAAGGTGGGTTTGCGCACCTCCAGTTCGGAGTTCGTCGATGACGTGTATCTGAAGCACTTGTTCCCCTTTATCGCCGGCGCGTGGTGCCACGTCCGATACGACATGATCTAGGTGACGTTGAAGCGAAGGCCTATTGGTGGAAAGTCCGCATAGAGCGCTACGCCGATGCCGATCAGCCTCAGGTGAAGATCAACGCCGAATCATGAGTTCGGCATCTGGCATGGGCCTGGTTGCAGCAATTCCACCTACCCTACGGCTCATATCGCCGAGTAACATCGCACGAGTGCTGGTGTGGATTGTCATAACATGAATATGTAGGAGAGTCACAGTAAATGAGCGTGATAGACAACCGTGCTACGTCGCCATCGCCAGTGCCACTTGGGGCGTCGCCGATATTCCGCCTATTCCGATATAGTGAAAACCACTCGCTACGACATCTTCACGCGATAAGCCATTTCGCCCATCGATGATCAGCAGTCTTTCGACGAGTGTGGCAAGCCGGTTCCAATCCACTTTCCTGAACTCTTCCCACTCGGTAAGCAGCAGAACTGCATCTGCGCCTTTGGCTGCTTCATAAGGATCGTTGGCGTAGGTGATATCTGGCATTTCCTTTTTGGCTTTTTTCATGGCTTCCGGGTCATAAGCCTGGATTTGCGCTCCCTCTGCCACCAGTCGGCGGATGATCGAAAGCGCGGGTGCGAAGCGAATGTCGTCCGTATTCGGCTTGAAGGCCAGACCCCACACCGCAATTTTCTTTCCCCGCAACACCCACATTTCGTTTCGCACCTGCTCTACGAAACGCTCCACTCGCCCCTGGTTAATCTTCTCCACTTCTTTGAGCAGAGAAAAATCGCAGCCGGACTTCTCCGCGATTCGGATAAAAGCCTGCACGTCCTTCGGAAAGCAGAAGCCACCAAAACCGATGCCCGGATTCAGGAAAGCCGGACCGATTCGCGGGTCCAAGCCCATACCGTGAGCGACCTCGGTCACGTCCGCGCCCACGACCTCGCAAAGATTCGCCACCATGTTGATGAAGGAAATCTTCATCGCCAGGAAAGAATTCGAGGCGTGCTTGATCAGTTCGGCCGAATTCGTATCCGTAGCCAGGAAGATTGGTCGCTCGCGCTTTGGGCAAGCGGCATGGATGGGACAGGTAAACTTCTGTTCAACAATCGGTTCGTAGATTTCACGCAACAGCTCAGCAGCACGTGTCGAATCCGCTCCGATGACAATCCGGTCCGGATGCAGGAAATCCTCGACCGAAGTGCCCTCCCGCAAAAACTCGGGATTAGAGGCCACGTCATACTTCAATCCGTTCGTGCTGTGGACTGAGAGATGTTTTCGCAGTTGCGCGCCGGTCTGAACGGGAACAGTGCTCTTCTCGATGATCAGGCGATACCCTGTCGCTCGCTTTGCGATCGTGCGAGCGACCCCTTCAATGGCAGACAGGTCGGCGTCGCCATTCGGCAAAGGCGGGGTTCCCACGCATATGAAGATCGCGTCTCCGAAGACAATCGCATCTTCGGTGGAACCGAAGCGCAAGCGGCCACTCTTTCGAACCGTCTCGATAACATCCTCGAGATGCGGCTCAAACAGGGGCATCACGCCACTCTGTATCTTGGAAAGTTTTTCAGCGTCGTTTTCGCTGCAGAACACATCGTGACCGACTTGCGCCAGGCACGCCGCCGTTGTTAAGCCTACGTAACCTGCGCCAATGACTGAGAGTTTCATTCTGGTCTATTCCTTATCTAGAAATTTGAAAAAGTGAAAGCGATTCAACTGGTCCGATCGGGAGTGCCATTTTGTACATCTCCAATGCAAATCCATTTCTCGGGAAGGGTGCTGTCTTCCTCAGCGGCCATCGACCCCTTTGCCACCAGATGTGTCGCACTCCACTTGGATCAACCAAGCAACGGTTAAGCTCCAAACTGGGAGACTTCCATGTGCGTTTACCGACAGGGCCGGTACGAGATGAGCAGGTCATAGCTGGAGCGCGTGACAGCGCGCAAAAGGCCGAAATAGAAGGCCACGCCAACAGAAATTTCGGCCAGCAGTCGCACATGAATCTCGACATTCAGCGCGGCCCCAGCGTGTCCTATTAGCCAGACAAATGCACCCATCACGGCTGCGGTAGCGACGATCGGCATACATCCCCGCAGGCTGCGTCCAACACTCATGCCGGACTCTCGATGTGCCATCGCCAGTACCGGATAGGCGATGAGGGTGTTCATGATGGCATACGCACGCGCCACGCCAACCGGGCCCTGCGGCAGCCCGATGACGAAGGATGCCATCGAGGTAATCGCAACGACGATGCCCATGTTCAGCATTCCTCGTCCCCGCTGGCCCGCGATGTAAATCCAAGCAGCCGTATTGTGTACTGGCTGTAATATACTCGCGACCGAGAGCCACAGGAGAATGGGCACGACCGGCATCCACTTATGTCCGTAGAGAACTCCCACCAGTTCGGTTGACGCCCCCGCCATTCCTGCTGCAATCGGGCAGATCGTGAGCGCGATACGCCTTAGCCAGAGTACATATACTGTCTCCATGCTGCCTTCGCGCTGGTGCATCGTCGACATCGCAGGAATCACGATGTTGCTGTAAAGGCCGATGGCAAGCATACCCGGAAGCTGCATCAGGAAATACGCGCGCGTGTAGTAGCCGAGATCAATGGCACCCCAGTACTTACCGATGAGCACATTGTCCAGATTGCGCGAAATGTAGGTCACCATCCCGAAGGCCATACTGAAGCCTCCGAAGGCAAGCATAGCCCCGACGGGCGCGAAATGCCTCGGCAGTCGCGGCCAGTACCCACTCATCGGAAAGACGACAGCTACGGTGACAACCTGCGATACCACCATCTGCGCTACCAGGGCCCAGTATCCATAGCCGTGCCACGCCATCATGAGGCTAACCGCCGAGGAAACTACCAGCGCGATCAGGCCACTGACTGCAACCTGGCCCAGATGCATCTGACGGCGCATCAGGGCGGTGGGTTGCGCTGCCACAGAAGCCAGAAATAGCGCAACACTGCACGCTATGCTGAGCTTTGTGAGTTCGGGATGGCCGTAGAACCGCGCAAGAGCTGGCGAAAACACCATGCAAAGCGCCATCAGAAGCAAGCCGAAAGCCACATTGATGGCCCAGAGCATATCAATCTGCCCGCGGGTCAGATCCCGGTGTTGCACCGTCGCCCAGGAAAGTCCGAAATCTGAGAAAGCCTGCACCAATACGGTAAGTGTCGCCACCATGCCCATCAATCCGTACTCGTAGGGAGAGATGAAACGGGTGAGTATCACCGAGGTGCCCGCCGATAGCACATAGCGGCCCACCATCGATAGCGCCATCCAGTTCAATCCACGGCGCGCCAGTTGCGGCACGTTATCCTGGTGAGGAAGGTCGAATATCGTCGCGTTCCGCTCTATCGTAGCGTTACCACGCATGAATGCTTATCTCGCCTGTCTTACTAAGTTACAAAATGTCTGGAATGTTTTCTTGGTGGGCCGATGTGACTGGATTCGCCAACCTCAAAAATGCGTTATGACTGCCGCTCCGGTTGCCATGCCAGTCGCAGTCGCGATGACTTGCAGCGGTGTCAGACCGGCTGCTTTCCAGCCATTGATCGGGACATAGAGGATGTCGCCCTCCTGCATGGGAATGTCCGGTGCCTGATTCGATAGCAACTGCTTGAGATTCAATACGATGGCCTCACGCCCCCGTGGTGTCGTACGCACCAGCATTGCTTTCTTAAGCGCCGCCAATGGACTGGGTCCCTGAGCAAGTGTCAGAGCCTGAATGATCGTGAGGTGGTCTCGGCTGGTTTCCAGCAGAAAGCCTCCGGGGTGCTGTACTGCACCGACTACGTACACCACTCCAGAGCGCTGCACTGTGATTGAATCCCCCGGTTGGATAGGGTTGTCGCTGCTCTGGGAGGGGTTCGCCGAATTGTAATGTATTTGCTGTGGATGTACTGGGTCCTCGCGATGAGCAATCAATACGGTTGCCGTGGACGACTCAGTTAACCCTCCGGCGACGGTTATCATCTCTGCCACGGTCTTGGTGCCCAACAGCGGATACGTACCCGGCCGCTGAACCTCACCAGTAACGGTCACTCCCTCCGAGGCATACTCCTCCACCATAATCATCAGGTGCGGCCTATTCATGATCAACGAATCGTGGAGACGGTTTTGTAAGTCCGCAGCAGCACCTTCGGCAGTCAGACCGGCGACGTGCATCACACCACCGACTGGCAAAGTAACTTCCCCTTTCTCGTCCACTCGAAGTTTTCCGGACAGTTCGGGAGTGTCGAACACAACGACGTCGATGAGGTCCCCCGGCGCGATGCGTAACGCCGGAGCTTGACTTACCGCATCTGCCGTTGCAAGACCCGGTGGAACCTGGGCGCAGAGATTATTGGTAGCTCTTAGAACAATGCACGATGCGAGAGTAAGTTCACAAAGACCTCTACTTATCTTAATCATTGGCGGCCTGGCTCTCCAAACTTCCGTAGTATGAATAGTAATAACCATTGGTGGCAGTGACCGAGTTCAGCACAACCCCCAGAATCGTCGCCTTGGCCTGACTGAGTACGCTAATTGCGCGCCGCAAAGATTTCCTCGGAGTTTGTCCGGAACGTGTAACAAGAATTACGGCTGCCACCGTTCGGGCCAGCAAGGAGACCTCAGCGACGCTGAGGATAGGAGACGAGTCAAAAATTACGAGGTCGTATTTGGATTTCCACGTTTCCACCAAATCGCGCA
>Ga0181525_10000841_pt1 | contig 26771 bp, 18 predicted proteins | sample PEATcosm2014_Bin_48_FD_121100 | JGI IMG/M metagenome (GOLD analysis project Ga0181525, IMG submission 121100) | Peatland microbial communities from MTU Mesocosm Facility, Houghton, MI, USA - PEATcosm2014_Bin06_10_metaG | ecosystem: Environmental > Terrestrial > Soil > Wetlands > Peat | place... | reverse complement strand
TGCGGTGCTGGCTGCAGTGGTATTGGTGCTGCTGCGGCGCCTGCAGGTGGGCTGGACGCGGACCTGGGCCGGCAAGGGCGGACGGGCGCGCAGCAGTGTCGACGCACCGGCCGGGGCCGCGCCCGCGGTCACTTCTGCGGTCACTGCCCCGGTCGGCGACCTGCCGGTCGCCGCCTGAGGAGGCCGCGATGGACGGAGCATCGATAGCAAACCCGCCGGTACCGGCGCGCCAGCGTCTGGTGCTGGTGGGCAACGGCATGGCCGGCGTGCGCACGCTCGAGGAATTGTTGCGCCTGGCCCCCGACTTGTACGACATCACGGTGTTCGGCGCCGAGCCGCATCCGAACTACAACCGCATCCTGCTCTCGCCGGTGCTGGCGGGCGAACAGACCATCGAGCAGATCGTCCTCAATCCGCTGTCCTGGTATGCCGAGCACGGCATCGACCTGCGCCTCGGCAGCAAGGTGGTGGCGATCGACCGGGCGCGGCGGCGCGTGCGCGCCGACGACGGCACCGAGGTCGGCTACGACCGCCTGCTGCTGGCGACCGGCTCGCACCCGGTGATGCTGCCCGTGACCGGCGCCGACCTGCCGGGCGTGGTGGCCTATCGCGATATCAGCGATACCGAGGCGATGATCGCCGCGGCGGCGCACTACACCCACGCGGTGGTGATCGGTGGCGGCCTGCTGGGACTGGAAGCGGCCAACGGCCTGATGGCGCGCGGCATGCAGGTCACCGTCGTGCACCTGATGGACCATCTGATGGAGCGCCAGCTCGACCCGGCGGCGGGGCGGCTGCTGCAGGCCAGCCTCGAGAAGCGCGGCCTGCGGTTTTGCCTGGGCGCCAGGACGCAGGCGCTGGTCGCGGGCGCCGGGGGCCGCGTGGCGGCCGTCGAACTGGCCGACGGCACGCGCCTGCCCGCCGACCTCGTGGTCATGGCCGTGGGCATACGCGCCAATGCCGACCTCGCGCAGGCTGCCGGCCTGCATTGCCAGCGCGGCGTGGTCGTCAACGACACCCTGCAGAGCGTCACCGATCCACGCATCTACGCGGTCGGCGAATGCGCCAGCCATCGCGGCGTCACCTATGGCCTGGTGGCGCCGCTGTTCGAGCAGGGCAAGGTCTGCGCGACCCAGCTGGCGTGCTTCGGCATCGGCCGCTATAGCGGCAGCCAGGTGTCCACCAAGCTCAAGGTGACCGGCATCGACCTGTTCTCGGCCGGCGATTTCCAGGGCGATGGCGACACGGAGGAGATCGTCCTGAGCGATCCGGTGGCCGGCGTCTACAAGAAACTGGTGATCCGCAACGACCGCCTGGTGGGCGCCTGCCTGTACGGCGACACGGTCGACGGCGCCTGGTACTTCTCGCTGCTGCGCGAGGGCCGCCGCATCGCCGACATCCGCGACCAGCTGATGTTCGGCCAGTCGCATATCGGCGACACGGGCCACGAGGGCCGCAGCCGCGCGCAGGCGATGGCCGACAGCGACGAGGTCTGCGGCTGCAACGGCGTGAGCAAGGGGCGGATCTGCAGCGCGATCAAGGAGCAGGGCCTGTTCACGCTGGAGGACGTGCGCCGCCATACCAAGGCCAGCGCCAGCTGCGGTTCCTGCACCGGCCTGGTCGAACAGATACTCATGTTCAGCGCCGGCGGAGACTACTCGGCCGCGCCGACCAAGAAGGCCCTGTGCGGCTGCACCGATCTGAGCCATGACGACGTGCGCCGCGCCATACGCACGCCCGCGGCCGACGGCAGCCGCCTGCTGTCGGTGGCGGCGGTCTATGAGACGCTCGGCTGGCGCAACCCCAACGGCTGCGCGAGCTGCCGTCCGGCGATCAACTACTACCTCATCAGCACCTGGCCGCGGGAGGCGATCGACGACCCGCAATCGCGCTTCATCAACGAGCGGGCCCACGCCAACATCCAGAAGGACGGTACGTTCTCGGTCGTGCCGCGGATGTGGGGCGGCGAGACCTCGGCCGCGGAATTGCGGCGCATCGCCGATGTCGTCGACAAGTACCGCATCCCCACCGTCAAGGTGACGGGCGGGCAGCGCATCGACCTGCTGGGCGTGCGCAAGTCCGACCTGCCCCAGGTCTGGCGCGACCTGGGGATGCCCTCCGGGCACGCGTATGCCAAGGCGCTGCGCACCGTCAAGACCTGCGTGGGCTCGGAGTGGTGCCGCTTCGGTACGCAGGACTCGACGCGGATGGGCAAGGAACTGGAGCGCGCGCTGTGGCGCATGTACGCACCGCACAAGGTCAAGCTGGCGGTGAGCGGGTGCCCGCGCAATTGCGCCGAATCGGGCATCAAAGACGTCGGCGTCATCGGCGTGGACTCGGGCTGGGAGATCTACGTGGCGGGCAACGGCGGCATCAAGACCGAGGTGGCCCAGTTCCTCGTCAAGGTGGCGACCCACGGCGAGGTGCTCGAGCATGCCGGCGCGTTCCTGCAGCTCTATCGCGAGGAGGGCTGGTACCTCGAACGCACGGTCCACTACGTCGCCCGGGTGGGTATCGACAGCGTGCGTGCGCGCGTCGTCGGCGATGCCGCGGGGCGCGCCGCCCTGTGGGCGCGCCTGCAGTTCGCCGTCGACCAGGAACCCGATCCGTGGAGCGAACCGGCCCGCGCCGGGGTCGATCTGCGCCAGTTCGAACCGCTGTCCGCATGAAGGAGCCCCAGCCCATGTCGCCCTCCGCAAGCACCGTGCCGCAGTGGCAGGCGATCTGCCCGGCCGAGGACATCCCGCAGTTGGGGGCCCGGCGCATCGAGCGCGCCGGCTGCGTGCCGGTGGCGCTCTTTCGCGCCCAGGACGGCCAGGTGTTCGCGCTTGCCGACCGCTGCCCGCACAAGGGCGGCCCGCTGTCGCAAGGCATCGTCTTCGGCCACAGCGTCGCCTGTCCGCTGCACAACTGGACCATCGGTCTGGACGACGGTTGCGCCGCGGCGCCCGACAGCGGCTGCACGCCGGTAGTGCCGGTGCGGGTCGTGGCCGGCATGGTCGAACTCGACCTGGCGAGCTTTGCGCGCCTCGAGCCGGTGGCGGGCCCATGAGCGCGCGCGGCGCGCATCGCCCCCGCTAGCGCCTCGCGATGCAGCCGGGCGAACGCGAGACGCGGTCCACGTGCTGCTACTGCGGCGTCGGTTGCGGCGTGGTGATAGCCAGCGCCGGAAACCAGATCGTCGGCGTGCGCGGCGACCCCGATCACCCGGCGAATTTCGGCCGCCTGTGCTCCAAGGGCAGCGCGCTGCACCGGACGGCGTCGGCCGCGATCACCGAGCAGGCACGCCTGCTGCAGCCGATGCGGCGGGCTGCGCGCGACGCCGTGCCGCAGCCGCTGTCCTGGGATGCGGCCCTGGACCACGCGGCCGAGCGGATCGGCGCAATCGTCTCGGCGCATGGGGCCGACGCGGTGGGCTTCTACGTGTCGGGCCAGTTCCTGACCGAGGACTATTACGTCTTCAACAAGCTCGCCAAGGGGCTGCTGCAGACCAACAACATCGATTCGAACTCGCGCCTGTGCATGAGCAGCGCGGTGGCAGGCTACAAGCTGACGCTCGGTGCGGACGCGCCGCCGGCCTGCTACGAGGACCTCGAACGGGCCAGCACGATCTTCATCGTCGGCGCCAACATGGCCTGGGCGCATCCGGTGCTGTTCCGCCGAATCGAGGACGCGCGGCGCGCCAACCCCCGGTTGCGCATCATCGTCGCCGACCCGCGCCGCACCGCCACGGCCGAAGCGGCCGACCTGTTCCTGCCGCTGGCGCCCGGTACCGATGTCGCGCTGTTCCACGGCATGCTGCACGTGCTGCTGTGGGACGGCCTGCTCGATACCGGCTTCATCGAGCACCACACCGCCGGTTTCGCCGCCTTGCGCGAGCGCGTGCGCGAGTTCACGCCGCGCGAAACCGCGCGGGTCTGCGGCATCGCGGAGGCCGACCTGGTGCGCGCCGCGCACTGGTTCGGCCAGAAGGACGGCGAACCCGCTGCCGCTACGCTGTCGCTCTACTGCCAGGGGCTGAACCAGAGCGCCGACGGCACCGCCAAGAACGCCGCCCTCATCAATCTGCATCTGGCGACCGGCCAGATCGGCCGACCCGGCGCCGGACCGCTGTCGCTCACCGGCCAGCCCAATGCGATGGGCGGCCGCGAGGTGGGCGCCATGGCCAACCTGGCCAGCGGCCATCGCGACCTGGGCGATGCGCAGGACCGCGCGCAGATCGCCCGGTTGTGGAATGTCGCGTCGGTGCCGGAGCACCCGGGACGGACCGCAGTCGAGATGTTCGAGGCAGCTGCGGCCGGCCAGATCAAGGCGCTGTGGATCGCCTGTACCAATCCGGCCCAGTCGATGCCCGACCAGGCCCTGGTGCGACGCGCGCTCGAGCGCGTCGACTTCCTGGTGGTGCAGGAGGCCTTTGGCGGCACAGAAACCGCACGCTATGCCGATCTGCTGCTTCCCGCGGCGAGCTGGGGGGAAAAGGACGGCACCGTCACGAATTCGGAGCGGCGCATCAGCCGCGTACGCGCTGCAGTCGCCCCTCCGGGCGCGGCGCGGCCGGACTGGTGGATCGGCGTCGAGCTGGCGCGCCGACTCGAGGCGCGCCTGCGCCCTCAGTCCGCCAGCGGCTTTGCATACGGTGGACCGCAGGACATCTGGAACGAGCATCGCGAAAGCACGCGCGGCCGCGACCTGGACATCACCGCGCTGAGCTACGCGCTGCTCGATACCGCCGGGCCGCAGCAGTGGCCCTTTCCCGCGGGCGCGGCGCTCGGCGCCGCCCGCCTCTACGAGGACGGGCGCTTTGCCACCGGCGACGGCCGGGCGCGCTTCGCCGACGTTCCCTACCGTCCGGTGGCCGAGCCGCGCGACGTGCGCTACCCGTTTTCGCTGCTGACCGGGCGCTTGCGCGACCAATGGCACGGCATGAGCCGGACCGGGACGCTGGGGCAGCTGTTCGGCCACGATCCGGAGCCGGCGCTCGACATGCACCCGCGCGACATGGAGCGCCTCGCCCTCGTCGAGGGCGATCTCGTGCATGTGACGTCGCGGCGCGGTTCGCTCATCGTGGCCACGCGCGCGAGCGAGGCGATGGCGCGCACCCAGGTGTTCCTGGCGATGCATTGGGGCGACGGCTTCCTCGGCGGCACCACGCGCACCGGCCAGCGCGCCGGCGGCGTCAATGCCTTGACGCTGCCGCAGAACTGTCCGGCCAGCCACCAGCCGGAGCTCAAGCATGCCGCCGTCAAGATCCTGCGCGCGGAACTGCCCTGGCGGCTGATGGCGATGGCCTGGTTGCCCGCGGAGCGCGCGGTCCGTGCGCAGCAGCAGCTGCGCGAGCTGATGGCCGGCTTTCCCTATGCGGTCAGCCTGCCCTTCGGCATGGCCAGCGCGGACGCCGAGCGCCAGGGCGTGCAGTTTCGCGTGGCCGGGTACGAGCCGGCCACGCCGGCGCTGCTGCGCGAGGTCGAGAGCATCCTCGGCCTGGCCGGCGCCGATGTCCTGCGCTACGCCGATCGCCGCCATGGCCATTGGCGGTCGATGCGGCTGAGTGGCGCTGGTCCGGCGCAGCGGCTCGACGGCTTCCTGCTGGCCGGCGACACCAGCTCCGGCGCGTGGATACGCGAATTGCTCGAGCGCCAGGCGCCGGCGCAAGCCTATGGGCGCCTGCTGCTGCGGCCCGGCGCCGTCGCTCCGCCGGCGCTGGCCCCACGCAGCCCGCAGGTGTGCTCGTGCTTCGATGTCTGTGCCGGGCAGATCGATGCCGTGCTCGACGAGCTGGCGCGCGCCGAACCGCAGGCTTCCGTGGAACAGCGCCTGGCCGGCGTGCAGGTTCGCCTGCGGTGCGGTACCAATTGCGGATCTTGCCTGCCCGAGCTGCGCAAACGCGTCGCGCGCGGCTTGCTGCCGGCGTGAATCCGTGACGGAACGTTGCGTGCCCGCCAGGCAAAAAAAAGGGGGCCAGCAAGCAGGCCCCTAAATTGCCGCCCTCGCGGGAGGCATCCCTTGGAAAGAACCCGGTCGTCTCAGCGCATGGTGTCGTTCTGGTTGTCGCGCGAAAACATGAATGCGTGGATGCAAATGCGGTTCACAGCGCTTCCTTGCCGGTCTCGCCGGTGCGGATGCGGATGACCTGCTGCAGGTCGAAGACGAAAATCTTGCCGTCGCCGATCTTGCCGGTGCGCGCCGAGGTCTCGATCGCTTCGATGGCGCGATCGAGCAGCGCCTCGTCGACGGCGGCTTCCACCTTCACCTTGGGGAGGAAGTCGACCACGTACTCGGCGCCGCGGTACAGCTCGGTGTGGCCCTTCTGCCGGCCGAAGCCCTTGACCTCGGTCACCGTGATGCCCTGCACGCCGACGCCCGACAGTGCCTCGCGCACTTCGTCGAGCTTGAACGGCTTGATGATCGCGGTTACGAGTTTCATGCCCCGACTCCAGAGGACGCCGCCGGTACGCGGCGGTATTGATCAGATCGGACCGGCGTGCGGCCTTTGTAAAGTTACTAAAAGCAACATGCGTGCCATTGCCAAGCGAACCATTCCCCAAGCAAAATCATGGGAAGGTAATCGAGTGCCGGCATAATCGCCCAAAATCTACGCGCAATGCACCAGATATGTGCATTGCGCTGCGACATGGTCGCGCTGGCATTGCGCCACCACCCGGCAAGCGCGCGTCGCTCGCGCCGGCAGTCTTTTCACCCTTTTCATGTGCATTTACAGTAAGTTTCGGCGCCGGCCATCCTCGAACAGCACCAGGCCCAACTGCGTCACCCGAAGGCCGACCTTCATGCCATTCATCGTCAAGCAAATCCGGGCGCTGCCGCCGGCAGTGTTCGGCGCCTGCATCGCGCTGCTGCTGGGCGCGGCCGGCGCTGCCGAGACCCCTGCGCCCGCTGCCGCGCCGCCCAGCTTCAAGCCGACGCGCGAGCAGCTGGCGGGCCTGGGCATAGCCACCGTCGGGCGCGCCACGTTCCGTGCCGAGCGCGTCACCGACGGCAAGATCGCCCTCAATGGCGATCGCACCACGCCGGTCTTTTCACCGTACTCGGGGCGGGTGACCCGGGTCCACGCCGGCCCGGGCGACAAGGTCCGCCAGGGCCAGCCGCTGCTGACCGTGCAGGCCAGCGAATTCGTCCAGGGCCAAAGCGACCTGCTCGCGGCGCAGGCTGCGGTGGCCAGCGCGCAGGCGCAGCTGTCGCTGGCGCAGACGGTGGAGAAGCGCAAGCACGCGCTGTTCGACGCGCGCGCCGCCGCGCTGCAGGACTGGCAGCAGAGCCAGAGCGACCTGGCCGCGGCGCAGGGCACCGCACGCACGGCCGACGCCGCGCTGGCCGCGGTGCGCAGCCGCCTGGCCATCCTGGGCAAGAGCGAGGCCGACATCGACGCACTGGCGCGCGGCGAAAAGACCGACGCGCAGGCCGACGTGGTGGCGCCGATCGCCGGCACGGTAATCGACCGGCAGGTCGGCCTGGGCCAGTACCTGCAGGCGGCCGCCACGACACCGGTCTACACGGTGGCCGACCTGTCCACCGTGTGGCTGGTGGCCAATGTGCGCGAAACCGACGCACCCTTCGTTGCCAAGGGGCAGATGGCCGAGGTCCGGGTGGTGGCCTTCCCCGACCGGGTGTTCCACGCCCGCGTGTCATACGTGGCGCCCGCCCTCGACCCGGCGACGCGGCGCCTCAACGTGCGCGCCGAGATCGCCAACCCCGACGGGCTGCTGCGGCCCGAAATGTTCGCCAGCTTCAGCCTGCAGGGCGGACCGGCGTCGAGCGCCGTGGCGGTTCCGGAAAGCGGCGTCATCTATGAAGGCGCCGAAGCGCGGGTCTGGATCGTCGGCGCGGACGGCACGCTCGTCCTTCGCCGCATCCGGCCGGGTCGTTCGGCCAACGGCCTGCTCGAAGTGCTCGAGGGCGTCGCCGCCGGCGAGAAGGTGGTCACCAGCGGCGCGCTGTTCATCGACCGGGCGGCCCAGGGTGACTGAGGCGGCGCCGGGCCGCCGGCATGAGGCCGGCGCGGTGGCGCGATGAACGGCATCGTCGCCTACGCGCTCAAGCAGCGCGTGCTGATGCTCGCCCTGCTGGCCGGCACCCTGGTCGCCGGGGTGGTGTGCTTCATGAAGCTCAACATCGAGGCCTACCCCGATCCGGTGCCGCCGCTGGTCGACATCATCACCCAGAGCACCGGCCAGTCGGCCGAGGAGATCGAGCGCTACATCACGATCCCGATAGAAGTCCAGATGGCCGGCATACCCAACGTCAAGGCGATACGGACCATCTCGCTGTTCGGCCTGTCCGACGTCAAGCTGCAGTTCACCTACGGCTTCACGTACCAGCAGGCCGAGCAATGGGTGATCAACCGCCTTGCGCAGCTGCCGCCGCTGCCCAACGGCGCCCAGCCGGCCATTTCGCCGTGGAGCCCGATCGGCGAGATCTACCGCTACCGCGTGACCGGGCCGCCGGGCACCTCGGTGACCGACCTGAAGACCATCGAGGACTGGGTGCTGGAACGGCGCTTTCGCGCGGTGCCGGGCGTCGTCGACGTCAACGGCTGGGGCGGCAAGACCAAGACCTATGACGTCACGGTCAACCTCGACAAGCTCGTCTCCTACGGCCTGACCTTCCCGCAGGTGCTGGCCGCGCTCAACAACGCCAGCAGCAACGTCGGCGGCCAGACCGTGGAGTTCGGCCCGCAGGCGGCGGTCGTGCGCGGGGTCGGCCTGATCCGCACGATGGACGACGTGCGCAATTCGCTGCTGACCGCGTCCGGGGGCGCACCGGTGCTGCTGCGCGACATCGCCACCGTGAGCGTGGGCAACCTGCCGCGCCTGGGTATCGCCGGCGAGGACGAGGACGACGACATCGTCGAGGGCATCATCCTCATGCGCCGCGGCGAGCAGAGCCTGCCGACGCTGCAGCGGGTCAAGGCCGAGATCGAGAACATCAACCACTCGGGAATCCTGCCGCCGGGCGTGCAGATCCAGAAGGTCTACGATCGCACCGAGCTCATCCAGATCACCACCCGCACCGTGCTCCACAACATGGTCGTGGGCGTGGCGCTCATCTTCCTGGTGCAGTGGCTGTTCCTGGGCAACCTGCGCAGCGCCATCATCGTCGCCACGACCATCCCGTTCGCGCTGTTCTTCGCGATCATCATCCTCTACGCGCGCGGCGAATCGGCCAACCTGCTGTCGGTGGGCGCGATCGACTTCGGCCTCATCGTCGACGCCACCGTCATCATGGTCGAGAACATCTTCCGCCACCTGGTCGACTACGGCCACGCCGACCGCCGCCAGGACTACATGCTGCATCACGCGCGCTCGTCGGTGGGCCTGCGCGGCAAGTTCGCGGTCATCGGCAACTCGGCGCGCGAGGTCAACCGCGGCATCTTCTTCTCCGCCGCCATCATCATCGCCGGGTTCGTGCCGCTGTTCACGCTGTCGGGGGTCGAGGGGCACATCTTCGGGCCGATGGCGCGCACCTACGCCTATGCCATCGCCGGCGGCCTGCTGGCCACGTTCACCATCTCGCCGGCGCTGAGCGGCCTGCTGCTCACCGGCCGCCTCACGGAGACGGAGACGCCGGTGGTGCGCTGGCTGCGCCGCGCCTACGCGCCCACGCTGCGCTACGCGCTCGAGCACCAGGCGCTCACCCTCGCGGTGGCCGGAGGCCTGGTGGCCGCCGCCGTCATCGGCGCCAGCATGCTGGGCCTGGAATTCCTGCCCAAGCTCGAGGAGGGCAATTTCTGGATACGCGCGACGATGCCGCCGTCGATATCGCTGCAGGAGGCCAACGTCTACGTCAACAAGATGCGCCGCCTCATCAAGAGCTACCCGGAGGTGGTCACCGCGGTATCGCAGAACGGCCGGCCCGACGACGGCACCGATTCCACCGGCTTCTTCAACGCCGAGTTCTACGTTCCGCTCAAGCCCGCCGGCCAATGGCCCGCGGGCATCGATAAATCGCGCCTGACGCGCCAGATGAGCGACGCGCTCGGCCAGCAGTTCCCGGGCGTGGAATTCAACTTCTCGCAGAACATCGAGGACAACGTCGAGGAGGCGGCCTCCGGCGTCAAGGGCGAGAACTCCGTCAAGCTCTACGGCAGCGACCTGGCCGTGCTGGAAAAGACCGCCAACCGCATCAAGGAGGTGATGGCCAAGGTGCCGGGCGTGGTCGACCTGGCGGTATTCAATTCGCTGGGGCAGCCCACCGTGAAGATCGCGGTCGACCGACTGCGCGCGGCGCGCTACGGGCTCGCGCCCGGCGACATCAACGCCACGGTCCAGGCGGCCATCGGCGGGCAGTCCGCCGGCGACGTCTATGAAGATGGCGGCGACCGCCACTTCCCGATGATGGTGCGGCTCGCGCCCGAGTACCGCAAGAGCCTGGACGCGATCCGCCGCATCCCCGTGGGCGCCAGCGGCCCGGGCGGGATCGTCCAGGTGCCGCTCAGCGAGCTGGCCGATATCCGCCTGGTGTCGGGTGCATCGTTCATCTATCGGGAGGGCCAGGAGCGCTACATCCCGATCAAGTTCGGCGTGCGCGAACGCGACCTCGGCGGCGCGGTGCTCGAAGCGCAGCGCCGCATCGCCGAGGAGGTGACGCTGCCGCCGGGCTACCGCCTGGACTGGGCCGGCGAGTTCGGCGAACTGCAGGATGCGCTGCAGCGCCTGGCCATCGTCGTGCCCATCAGCCTGCTGATGATCTGCATCCTGCTGTACATGAATTTCGGTTCGGTCATCGATGCCGCGCTGGCCGCCAGCGTCATGCCGATGGCCCTGATCGGCGGCATACTGGCGCTCTACGTGACCGGCACGCCGTTCAGCGTATCGGCGGCGATCGGCTTCATCGCGCTCTTTGGCATCGCCGCCATGGACGGGATCATCGTGCTCTCGTACTACAACAACCTGCTCTACGACGGGGTGGACGCGGCGACCGCGGTCGTGCGCGCCTGCGAGGTGCAGATGCGTCCCGTCGTCATGACCTGCATCGCGGCCTGCGTCGGGCTGCTGCCGGCGGCGGTGTCCACCGGCATCGGCTCGCAGGTGCAAAAGCCGCTGGCGCTGGTGGTGGTGGGCGGCATCCTGCTCGCGCCGCTGCTCATCCTCGTGGTCCTGCCGGTGCTCATCAGCCGCTTCGCCCACCGCGAATACCCCCGCCTGGCGCCCGTGGCCGCGGGTGCCGCGCCGGCCGAGGTCCCGCCGGAGTCCGCGCCATGACGCCGCGCCTGCTGCTCGCCGTGGGCTGCGCGGCCGTGGCGGCCGGTTGCGCCGTGGGCCCCGATTACCACCGCCCCCCTACCGACGCCGGCCAGGGCTACACGCCGGCACCTTTGCCGGCGCAGACGGCCGCGGTGGCCGTTGCAGGCGGCGCCGCCCAGCACTGGAACGCGGCGCAGGACATCCCGGCGCAATGGTGGACGGCGTTCCATTCCCCGCAGATCGACGCGCTGGTCAAGGAGGCGTTCGCCGCCAATCCGAACGTGCAGGCCGCCCAGGCCGCGCTGCGCCAGGCCAATGACCTGCTGGCGGCCCAGCGCGGCCAGTTCTTCCCCACCGTGCAGGCGGGTTTCGCCCCGTCCCGGCAGAAGAATCCGGTAGGCACGCTGGCGCCGACGCTCGCGTCGGGTGCGCCCATCTACAACCTGTACACGGCGCAACTCAGCGTCGGCTACACGCTCGATGTCTTCGGCGGCAACCGCCGCCAGGTCGAGGCGCTGGCCGCCCAGGCGCAGGCGCAGCGCTTTGCGCTCGAGGCGACGTACCTCACGCTGTCGACCAATGTCGTGCTCGCGGCCGTGCAGGAGGCCGCGCTGCGCGCCCAGATCGCCGCTACCGAACGCATGGTGCAGATCGAGCGCGAGCAGCTCGCGATCATGACGCAGGAGGTCGAGCTGGGCGCCATTGCCGGTTCGGACGCGGCGGCGCAGGAGGTGCTGGTGGGGCAGACCGACGCCCAGTTGCCGCCGCTGCGCAAGCAACTGGCGCTGCAGCGCGACGCGCTCACGGCGCTGCTCGGGCGGCTGCCGCGCCAGGCGCCCGACGAAACCTTCACCCTCGAGGGCATCGAGCTGCCCGCGGAACTGCCGCTGAGCCTGCCCTCGACCCTGGTCGAGCAGCGCCCCGACGTGCGGGCCGCCGAGGAGCAGCTGCACGCGGCCAGCGCCCAGGTGGGCGTGGCCATCGCCGACATGCTGCCGCAGCTCACGCTGTCGGCCAGCGCCGGCGGAACGGCCACCGCGGTGGGCCAGATGTTCGCGGCCGGCAACAAGTTCTGGACCGTGGGCGCAAGCCTCAGCCAGACGCTGTTCGCCGGCGGCGCGCTCTATCACCGCGAACGCGCGGCCGTCGATGCGCTCGATGCCGCCGGCGCCCAGTACCGCGCGGCGGTCATACAGGCCTTCCAGAACGTCGCCGATACGCTGCAGGCGCTGGTGTTCGACGCCGACGCGCTCAAGGCCGATGTCGAGGCCGAACAGGCCGCCGAGCGCGGGCTGGGCTACGCGCGCAAGTCGCAGGAACTGGGTGCGGCGAGCTTCCTGGCCCTGCTCAATGCCGAGCAGGCCTACCAGCAGGCGGTGGTCAACCGCGTCCAGGCCCAGGCCAACCGCTATGCCGATACCGCCGCCTTGTTCCAGGCGCTGGGCGGCGGCTGGTGGAACCGCCCACCCGACCCGCAGCGCTAAACTGCCGGCGCAACTGCCGTGATCCCACGGCACCCCCATCGGGACGCCCATGGAAACGCCAGCCTTCATCGAAGACCTCCAGCAGCGCATCGCTGCCCTGCTGTCGGGCACGCCCGCCGCCGACCTGCAGAAGAACCTCAAGGCGCTGCTGGCCCAGCAGTTCGCCCGCCTCGACCTGGTGAGTCGCGAAGAGTTCGAGATCCAGCGCGAGGTGCTGGCCACCGCGCGCGAGAAGATTGCCGCGCTCGAGGCCAAGGTCGCACAACTGGAAAGGCCGCGCTGAGGGCGCGGCCCATGGCGCCGCGGCGCGTCCGCCCGCGGGCGGTCCGCGGTGGCTCAGATGCCGGCGGTGACCGAGTCGCGGCGGCCGGCGAGCGGCGCGCGCACCGCGGCCCGGCGCGTTGCGGCGCGACCGCGCGCGACCGCGATGATCTTGGCCGCGACGCTGATGTCGATCTTGCCCAGTTCCGCGCGGATGGTCGACTCGTCGAAGAGCCGCAGCCCCTGGCGGCGGATTTTTTCCATCAGGCCAGGCTCGAGCGGCGCCTCCGAGGCGATCAGCAGCCGATGAAAGCCGCTGGCGCGCGCCAGCGTGAACAGGCTCGAGACCCGTTGCGCATTGAGCGGCTCGACGGCCACGACGAAGGCGTAGGCGCGTTCCGGCGTCTTGCCGTGGCGCAGCAGCAGTTCGATCGGATGGTTGTCCGGCGGCAGGGCCGCCGGGCGGTAACCGCGCGCCTCGAACCAGGCTTGCACCAGCTCGCGCACCGGCACGCGGGCGACGTCGCCGGCGCTGGGCGCGGCGGCGGCCGCGCGTGGCGGATCGGCGCGGCGTTGCGGCAACGGGGCGGGGACCGGCGGCGCCGGTGGGGCGGGGGGCACCGGGGTGGCCAGCGAAAACGAGAGGTTGCGCACGCCGGACGTGAGGTCCACGTCGGTGGTGCGTTCGAGCTGCAGGCGGGCTTGCGCGGCAACCGTGTCCGATTCGCCCGAGAGCAGCGAATCGATCTCGACCGCATCGTCGAGTTCCACCGCCTGTTCGAGCGGCGGTGGCGGCATGAAATAGGAATTGCCACCCAGGTCCTCGAGCTCGGCTTCGCGCTTGACGCGCTCGAGGCGGGCACGGGCGGCCGCGCCGCGCCGCTGGGCGATGAGGGCGAGTATGAGCAGCAGCGCCGCCGCGGCCAGCATCAGCACGATGTCGTTGTATTGCATCATTCGAACGCTACTCCGGATGAGCGCCGCGCGACGCGCCAAAAGCGGCATGCAAACCCGCCTTCATTTTGGACCCCATAAATGCGCCATCCCCTATTCTCTTCCAAGCTGCTCCCGGGCGCGGCAGTTACGGGTTCGGCTATTCGGGCTACCCATTGCCCATCGCTAAAATCGGCGGTAAATGTCGATCGGCTCGCGCGCGCAGCACCGGCACCCTGAATGGCCCCGCCCGCCCATCAGCCGGGCCGTACCTGGAAGATGTCTACAGAAACGCCCTGAATGGCTCTTGCCGTCGTCCATAGCCGCGCGATATCGGGAATGTCCGCCCCGGAGGTGACCGTCGAGGTACACCTCGCCAACGGCTTGCCCAGTTTCACGCTCGTCGGCCTGCCCGAGACCGAGGTGAAGGAAGCGCGGGAGCGCGTCCGCGCCGCCTTGCAAAACAGCAAGTTCGATTTTCCCGCCCGGCGCATCACCGTCAACATGGCGCCGGCCGACCTGCCCAAGGAATCCGCGCGCTTCGACCTGCCCATCGCCATCGGCATCCTCGCCGCGTCTGGCCAGATTCCCGCTCAACTGCTGGAAAAATACGAATTCGCCGGCGAACTGTCGCTATCAGGCGAATTGCGGCCCATCCTGGGCGCGCTGGCCATGACCCTGGCGGTCTCCAAGACCGTGCGCGAACGCCAACCGCGCGGCTTCTTCGTGCCCACCGACAACGCCGACGAGGCGGCCCTCGTCGGCGGAGTGTCCATCTTTCCGGCGCGCGACCTGCGCCAGGTCGTTTCGCACCTCGAGCACGTGGCCGGCAATGCCCAGGCCGTGCCCATCAAGGAGCACTTCGCCCAGGTGCGCCTGTCGCCGCCGGCCTATCCCGACCTGTTCGACGTCAAGGGGCAGAGCGGCGCCAAGCGGGCCCTGGAGATCGCCGCGATCGGCGGCCACAGCGTGCTGATGGTGGGTCCGCCGGGGACCGGCAAGACGATGCTGGCGCAGCGCTTCCCCGGCCTGCTGCCGCCGATGACGGTGGACGAGGCGCTCGAATCGGCTGCGGTGCTCAGCCTGGTGGGCAAGTTCGCGCCGCAGCGCTGGGCCACCCGCGTGTTTCGCGCGCCCCACCATAGCGCCAGCGCGCCGGCCCTGGTGGGCGGCGGCCCCAATGCCGCCCCCGGCGAGATCTCGCTGGCCCACCACGGCGTGCTGTTTCTCGACGAGCTGCCCGAATTCGACCGGCGCGTCCTCGAGGTGCTGCGCGAGCCGCTCGAGACCGGCCGCATCACCATCGCCCGTGCGACGCGGCACATCGACTATCCGGCCCGCTTCCAGCTCATCGCCGCGATGAATCCCTGTCCCTGCGGCTACCACGGCCACCCGACCATCGCCTGCCGCTGCACGCCCGAGATGGTGTCGCGCTACCAGGACCGGATCAGCGGGCCGCTGCTCGACCGCATCGACATGCGCGTCGAGCTGCCGGCCCTGAGCCCCGACCAATTGACCGCGCTGCCCGACGGCGAGCTGTCCCGCTATGCCGCGCTGCGCGTGAGCCTGGCGCGTGGCCTGGCGCTCGAACGCCAGGGCAAGCCCAACGACGAACTGGCCGCCGCGGAGATCGAGCGCGTCTGTCGCCCGGAAGGTCCGGTCAAGCAGCTGCTGCATGCGGCCAGCGCGCGCCTGGGCTGGTCGGCGCGCGCCTACCACCGGGTGCTCAAGGTGGCGCGCACCATTGCCGACCTGGACGTCTCGCCGTCGATCGAGAGCAAGCACGTGGCGGAGGCGATTCAGTACCGACGCTCGTTGCGGGAAACCTAGGCGGGAGCCCTCACCCCGGCCCTCTCCCGCACGCGGGAGAGGGTGACCCGCTCTGCGGCAGGACCCCCTCTCCCTCCGGGAGAGGGCCGGGGTGAGGGGCGTGCCCCCCGCTACCCCAACTTGCGCCGCAGCACCTCGTTGAGCTGCTGGGGATTGGCCTTGCCCTTGGTCGCCTTCATCGCCTGGCCCACCAGCGACTGGAAGGCCTTCTCCTTGCCGCCGCGGAATTCGGCCACGATGGCCGGATGCGCCGCCAGCACCTCGTCGACGATGCGCTCGATGGCCGCCCCGTCGGAGATCTGCCGCAGGCCGCGCGACTCGATCACCGCGTCGACGGACGCGGCCTCGCCCGACCACAGCAGCGCGAACAGTTCCTTGGCGGTCTTGAGGTTGATGGTGCCGTCGCCGACCCGCGCGATCAGCGCCGCCAGTTCGGCCGGCGGCACCGGGCATTGCGCTGGGTCCAGGCCGCCGGCATTGAGGCCGGCGCTGACCTCGCCCAGCACCCAGTTGGCCGCCGCCTTCCTGTCGGCAACCGCCTGCGCCGTTTGTTCAAAATAGCCGGCCAGCGCCCGGCTGGCGGTGAGCGCCGCCGCGTCCTGCGGCGGCAGCCCGAAGTCGCGGCAGAAGCGCTCGCGCATGGCGCCGGGCAACTCCGGCAGCTGGGCACGGACGCGTTCGACGAAGGCGGGCGTGATCTGCAGCGGCAGCAGGTCGGGGTCCGGGAAATACCGGTAATCGGCCGCATCCTCCTTGGACCGCATCGAGCGCGTCTCGTCGCGGTCCGGGTCGTACAGGCGGGTCTCCTGGACGATGCGGCCGCCGTCCTCGATGCGTTCGATCTGGCGGCGCACCTCGTGCTCGATGGCCTGCTGCAGGAAGCGGAAGCTGTTGAGGTTCTTGATTTCGACGCGGGTGCCGAAGGCGGCCGAACCGGCCGGCCGCACCGACACGTTGGCGTCGCAGCGGAAGCTGCCTTCCTGCATGTTGCCGTCGCAGACGCCGAGCCAGACCACCAGCGCGTGCAGGGTGCGCGCATAGGCGACCGCCTCGGCGCTGGAGCGCATGTCCGGCTCGGTTACCACCTCGAGCAGCGGCGTGCCGGCGCGATTGAGGTCGATGCCCGACATGCCACGGTAATCCTCGTGCAGCGACTTGCCCGCGTCCTCCTCGAGGTGGGCACGCGTCAGGCGCACCGTCTTGACGTAGGGGTCGCCGTCGCGCGGCGCCACGGCGAACGCCAGCGTGCCGCCCTGGACCACCGGAATCTCGTACTGGCTGATCTGGTAGCCCTTGGGCAGGTCCGGGTAGAAGTAGTTCTTCCGGGCGAAGATCGAGTGCGGCGCGATCGTTCCGCCCACGGCGATCCCCAGGCGCACCGCGCACTCGACCGCGCCGGCGTTGAGCACCGGCAGGACGCCGGGCAACGCCAGGTCGACCACGCTGGCGTGGGTGTTGGGGAGCGCGCCGAAGGCGGTGGAGGCCCCGGAAAAGATCTTCGACGCCGTCTGCAGCTGCACGTGCGTCTCCAGGCCGATGACGGTCTCCCAGGCGCTAGCCATGCGGGCTCCAGGTCGGGGTTGCGGCGGTCGCGGGCATGCTCGGCAGTCCTCAGTAGCCGGCCGGGACGCGGGTGTGCCAGTCGGTGACGCTCTGGTACCGATGGGCCACGCCGAGCATCCGCGCCTCGTCGAAATGGTTGGCCATGAGCTGCAGGCCGATCGGCCGGCCCTGCCGGCCGAAGCCGCAGGGGATGCTCATCGCCGGTATGCCGGCCAGGCTGCTGGGCACGGTGTAGAGGTCGGCCAGGTACATGGCGACCGGATCGGCCGATTTCTCGCCAAAGCCGAAGGCCACGCCGCTGGTGACCGGCCCGGCGATCAGGTCGCACTGGGCGAAGGCGCGCTGGAACTCGTCGGCGATGATGCGGCGCACGCGCGAGGCCTGCAGGAAATAGGCGTCGTAGTAGCCGTGCGACAGGACGTACGTGCCCACCAGGATGCGCCGTTTGACTTCCGCGCCGAAGCCCTGGGCGCGGCTCTTGCGCATCATGTCGAGCAGGTCGTCGTACTGCTTCGCGCGGAAGCCATAGCGAACGCCGTCGAAGCGCGACAGGTTGCTCGAGGCCTCGGCGCAGGCCACGACGTAGTAGACCGGTATGCCCAGCGCCGCATTGGGCAGGGTCACGTCGACGAGGCGGGCGCCCAGCGCCTCGTACTCGCGCAGCGCCGCGCGCACCGCCGCCTCGACCTCGGGCTCGAGGCCGGCGGCGAAGAACTCGCTGGGCACGCCTATGCGCAGGCCCTTGAGATCGATTCCCAGGGCGCGCGTGTAGTCCTCGCGCGGCCGATCGACGCTGGTCGAGTCGCGCGCATCGAAGCCCAGCATCGCGTTGAACGCCAGCGCGCAGTCCTGCGCGTCGGCGGTCAGCAGCCCGGCCGTATCCAGGCTCGAGGCGAAGGCGACCATGCCCCAGCGCGACGGCCGTCCGTAGGTGGGCTTGGTGCCGGTGATGCCGCTGAAGGCGGCCGGTTCACGGATCGACCCGCCGGTGTCGGTGGCCGTGGCGATGGGCGCCAGGCGGGCGGCCACCGCGGCGGCCGAACCGCCCGAGGAGCCGCCGGGCACCGCGCCGTGGTCCCAGGGATTGAGTACGTTGCCGTAGGCGCTGTTCTCGTTGCTCGAGCCCATCGCGAATTCGTCGCAGTTGAGCTTGCCCAGGCACACCATCCCGGCCTGGGCCAGGTTCTCGACCACGGTGGCGTCGAACGGGCTGGCATAGCCCTCGAGGATGCGGCTCGACGCGGTCGTGTGCCAGTCGCGGGTGACGAACACGTCCTTGTGCGCGATGGGCACCCCCAGCAGCGGGCCCGTTTCGCCCCGCGCCCGGCGTGCGTCGGCCAGGCGGGCCTGCGCCAGCGTGACCTCGGGGCGCACGTCCAGGAAGGCGTTGAGCCCGCGGTGGCGCTCGATGCGGGCGAGGAAATGCCCCGCCAGCTCGACCGCGGAGACCTCGCGGCGCTCGAGCAGGCCGCCGAGCTGGGCAAGCGAGGCGTGGGCCAGCTCGGCCGGGCGCGCCCCGCTCATTCGACCACCCGCGGCACGAGGAACAGCCCGTCCTGCTGGGCCGGCGCGTTGGCCATGGTGCGCTCGCGATCGGGCACCTCGGTCACGGCATCGGGTCGCAGGCGCTGCACGCCGTCGAGCGGGTGCGACATGGGGGCAACACCCGTGGTGTCGACGCGCGAGATGCGCTCGATCATGGCCAGGATGTCGTTGAGCTGATCGGCGCTTTCCTGCGCCTGGGCATCGGTGATTTCGATGCGCGCCAGGAGGGCGATCCGGTGTACGTCGGCTAGTTTCAAGGACATGGTCTATTATGGCGCACCGGGAAAAAAACACCGCCCGCCCCGATCCGCAAACTCACCTAGCAGACCCGATGTTCGGCTTTTTTCGCAGCTATTTTTCAAACGATCTTGCCATTGACCTGGGCACGGCCAATACCCTGATCTACGTCCGGGGCAAGGGAATCGTACTCAATGAACCCTCCGTCGTGGCGATCGCCCGCGAGGGCGGCCCGCACGCCAAGGAAGTGGTGCGCGCCGTCGGCCTGGAGGCCAAGCAGATGCTGGGCCGGGTGCCGGGCAACATCGAGGCCATCCGGCCGATGAAGGACGGCGTCATCGCCAACTTCACCGTCACCGAGCAGATGCTCAAGCACTTCATCAAGGCCGTGCATCCGTCCAGCCTGCTGGCGCCCAATCCGCGGATCATCATCTGCGTGCCCTGCGGCTCCACCCAGGTGGAGCGGCGCGCCATCAAGGAATCGGCCGAGGCGGCCGGCGCCAGCCAGGTCTTCCTGATCGAGGAACCCATGGCCGCTGCGCTGGGCTCCGGGCTGCCGGTCTCCGAGGCGTCCGGATCGATGGTGGTCGACATCGGCGGCGGCACCACCGAGGTGGGCGTGATCTCCCTTGGCGGCATGGTCTACAAGGGTTCGGTGCGCGTCGGGGGCGACAAGTTCGACGAGGCCATCATCAACTACATCCGCCGCAACTACGGCATGCTGGTGGGCGAGCCCACGGCCGAACAGATCAAGAAGGAGATCGGCTCGGCATTCCCCGGCTCCGAGGTGCGCGAGATGGAAGTCAAGGGTCGCAACCTCTCCGAGGGCATCCCGCGCAGCTTCACGATCTCCAGCAACGAGATCCTCGAGGCCCTGACCGACCCGCTCAACCAGATCGTCTCGGCCGTGAAGATCGCCCTGGAGCAGACGCCTCCGGAACTGGGCGCCGACATCGCCGACCGCGGCATGATGCTCACCGGCGGCGGCGCCCTGCTGCGCGATCTCGACCGGCTGTTGATGGAAGAGACCGGCCTGCCCGTGCTCGTCGCCGAGGATCCCCTGACCTGCGTCGTGCGGGGCTGCGGAATCGCGCTCGAGCGCATCGACAAGCTCGGCTCGGCCTTTGCCAACGGATAGCGCATCATCGGCGCGCCCCCGGCGATGACGGCCCTGTTCCGCCCGGCGAACGCGAGGCGCGCCTGCGCGCCCGGGTCGGGCACGTCCCTGCCGGCGCCCGGCCGCTGACCATCCATGGAGTACGGACCGCCACCGCTCTTCAACCAGGGCGTTTCGGCGCGTGCCCGCCTCGCCTTTTTCTCGCTGGCCGCCGCCGCGCTGATCATCATCGACGCGCAGGTCAACGCCCTCGACACGATCCGCAACGGCGTCGAGATCCTGCTGTTCCCCGTGCAGCGCGTGCTGCTCTGGCCGCGCGACCTGGCGGTGGATGTCGGCGATTACTTCACGACCCTGGGCACCCTCAGTGACGAGAACGCCCGCCTGCACGTGGCGGCCGTGGAGCAGGCCAAGCTGGCCCAGCAGGCCACGCAGCTGCAGCTCGAGAACGACCAGCTGCGCAAGCTCGCCGGCGTGCGCGAGCGCGTCAACGTCCCGGCCCAGGTCGTGGTCGCGCTGTACGAGTCGCGCGACGCCTTCTCCCGCAAGATCGTCATCGATCGCGGCAGCAAGGACGGCATGAAGGCCGGCGGTCCGGTCATCGACGAGGCCGGCGTGGTCGGCCAGGTGACGCGGGTCTTCCCGCTGACCTCGGAGGTGACCCTGCTCACCGACAAGGAGCAGTCGCTGCCCGTGCAGATCGCCCGCAACGGCCTCAAGGCCGTGGCCTTCGGCGGCCAGGAGCCCGCCACGCTGGAGCTGCGCTTCCTGCCGGCCAACGCCGATATCGAGAACGGCGACAGCGTGGTCACTTCGGGCCTTGATGGCATCTATCCGCCGGGCATGCCGGTGGCCACCGTCCTGCACGTCGACCGCGACGTCAAGGACCAGTTCGCCCGTGTCGTGCTCAAGCCCGTCGCCGGCATGAGCCGCAGCCGCATGCTGCTCGTGCTCCTGGTCGATCCGCCGCCCCTCGTGCCCGCCGCCGAAGGCACGCGCAGCGGCTCGGTCGGCAGCGTGCGCGGCGACCGTGCCGCATCGAAAGCGGCGCGCCGATGAAAGGCGCCTGGCAACGGCTGATGGGCGGGCGCCTGGCCGCCGCCACCGATTCCTCGGCGCGCCCGCCGACGCTGAGCCGCAACCTGCGCCCCGAGCAGGTGCTGCGCCCGGTGCGCCCCGCGTTCATCTGGGCCACGCTGGGCGGCGCCTTCCTGCTGAACCTGCTGCCCTGGGGCCGGGCGATCTGGGTGCCGGACTTCTTCGCCCTCACGCTGGTTTTCTGGAACGTGCACCAGCCGCGCAAGGTCGGCATGGGCATCGCCTTCGTCTTCGGCCTGCTCATGGACGTGCACAACGGCGCGCTGTTCGGCGAGCATGCGCTGGCCTATACCCTGCTGTCCTACGGCGCCATCTCGCTGCACCGGCGCATCCAATGGTTTCCCGCCGCCAGCCAGTCCATCTACGTGATGGGTCTGCTGCTCATCGCCCAGCTCGCCTCGGCCGCGGTTCGCCTGTGGGTAGGCGGCGCCGCGCCGTACTGGTGGCTCGGCCTGCTGTCGAGCGCGCTGGGCGCGGCCATCTGGCCCGTGCTCACCTCGCTGCTGCTCTCGCCGCAGCGCCGGCCCGCCAAGCGCGACGACACCCGGCCGCTCTAGCGGGCGCCGCGGCCCCGCAGGCGCCGCAGGTCAGTAGCCACCGTACAAAACGAACGCTGCCCAGGAGCCCGGGTCCGCCAGGCGCGCGTCCGGCGAACCCCGGAACTCGCGCTGCGTTGCCGCCAGCGCCGCCACCGGATCATTGCCACGCGCCAGGCGCGCATAGAAATGCGCCATGAACGGCGCGGTGCTGTCGTCGGCGATCGGCCACAGCGACAGCACCGCCGCGCGGTTGCCGGCCGCCAGCGCGGCGTAGGCCAGGCCCAGCAGCCCGCGGCCGTGTTCGAAGTGCCCGGCTCCGGTATCGCAGGCCGACAGCACGATCAGGTCGGAATTCATCCGCAATCCGGCCAGCTCGGCCGCCGTCATCACCACCTGCCGCGGCGCTTCCGATCCGTCGCTGGCGAGGAGCACGGCGGAAGCCTCGGGCCGTTCCGGATCGGCCCAGGCATGCGTCGCCAGGTGCACGTAGCGGTAGCCGGCCAGTTCACCCGAACGCGATGCCGCGCGCAGTTCGGTCTTGCGCGCCGCCGCTCCGGCCATCAGGCGCTGGCGTCCGGGCGGGAACTGCGCCCCGATCGCCGCGATCTCTGCTCCCGTACGCGGCAGCGGGTGGTCGGCCGCGAACTCCAGTCCCAGCGCGGCCATGTCGTCACCCTGGGGCCCGGCGTGGCGCGGATAGTCGATGGCCCCGATGGCGAGCAGGTCACGCGGATGGCGCGCGGCCGGCGCATTCTGCCAGCGCGCATAGGTGCTCAGCGAAGGCGCGTAGCTGATGTCGTACCGGTCGATCGCCAGGCCCTTGCCCAGCGGCAGCGCCTGCAAAGGCACGCCCGCCAGCTCGTCGTCGCCGACGAACACCAGGTGACGGGCATTTCCGGCCGCAGCCGCGAGCGGATCGAGCAGGGCCCGGCCCAGGCGCTCGGCCAGCGCGCTGGTGGACAGGAAGCCGCCGGTGGCGCCGGCAGGCCGCAGGTCATCAAGCACGAGGCGACCGTCGGCAACAGGCCAGGCGCGCACCGGCTCGCCGCGCAGCCGCCGCACCCAAGCGGCCGCGGCGCGGCCGAGGTCGGGATCGGCAAACGGCACGAAGCGGGCCGGCGCATCGCGCCGGATCACCAGCGCCCACCAGGTGCCGCCGGAATGCGTCACCGACACCAGCGCCGTGCGCCCGTCCAGGTGCTCGCGCAGCAAATCCAGGGTGGGCGGAACGAAATCGTCCTCGCCGCGCAGGCCCGCGGCGCGCAGTTCCCGCTCCAGGCGCCCCCGCTGCGCGACCACACCCGTGCGCTCGGATTCCAGCCGGACCCGCTCCATCAGGTCGGGCGCAACGGCCAATCGCTCGTCGAGGTCCTGGATGCTTTCGTCGAGCGGCTCGAGCCGGCGTCGCGCGTCCTCGGGTGCCACGTCGCGCAGCCACTGCTGTTCGGCGAACTGGTCGCCCAGGGTCCGGTCCCGCGCCAATTCCGAGACGCGGAGCGCACGCTCCAGTTCGCCATCTTCTGCGTGGAGGAGGGCGAGCTCGCGGTAGCCGAGCAATTGATAACCACTAAAGCTGAAGCCGTCAATCCAAGTGAAGAATGCTGTATCTCGAACTGCGAGCCCCCTTAATTTCTGGAGGCGAGAAATCTCAGAACGATCCACTAACCTAGTTAGAGTCGTCTTGGCATCGCCTCTATGTCCCGACGCGAGTTCAGCGCGGGCAAGGGTTGCCAAGGCAAAGAGTAAATTCGAACTAAATTCCCGGCCACCAGCCGAAAGATTTGATAGTGCATCTGATAACAACTCTATAGATGTGTCGGTGTGCTGAGGTCCCTCATCTTGCAGCAAACATTCGCCCAGAGAAATTCGGGTGTATTCATTTGCCCAAAGGTTATTTGCCTTTTGGAGGGTTTGCGCCTCCAGCGTCTTCTTAAGTATTGGGCACGCGGTATTAGTATTGCCGATGCGAATCAGTGCGTTTGCATAATTTACGTACTCGAGCATCACATCCGGTGACTCCGATCCAAGCAATTCCCGTTCACCTTCAAAGACGCTCTCGAGCTTATCCGCGGCACCAATAAAATCGCCCTTTCTTGCATCAACGCTGCCGAGACGCCCCACGGTTTGCCAATAGAGCAATTGAGACTGCCAATTGGGTTTCGACTCTAGTTTGCGCTTTAAATCTATGAATATTCTCTCGGCAATATCGAGACGTTGGTTCGTCAAGTAAATTACCCCAAGCTGCCAACTGGTCCTTTCGAATTTATGAATGCAATTAGGATATCGAGCGCTTCTGCGCAGATATACAGAGGACTGGGCGATTAATGCATCCTCTAATTGCTCGTTGTGAAGAAGTATTGACGCAGCATCTTCGTCTATGTCAATTTCACGGTTGGCGCTGATCCCTCTTGCCGTTAGTGGGTTCGCTTTTATCAATTGAAGCAAATTTAATGCTTCAGTCTCCCTCCCAACAGATGCCAACGCGATCGCATCGCTTTCCAAAATTGCGATTCGAATATTTGTGCCCAAACTCGACTCGCGAAGTGCGGCTTCCGAAAGATCTTTTAGCGACCGCAGGCCTTCAGAGGTGTCTCCAAATTCAAAGAGCAAATTCGTAGCTCGGAGGTTGTTTTCAATCACTTCAGGAGAGTCCGGCCCAAAGACGTCAATTAGCGATTGGCTAATCCCCTTTCGAAGGACGAGAGCTTCCTGGTTGCGATCTTGAAACGAAAGCACTCGAGCCTCGGCCATCCTAATGTGGAGCGCCGATGGCGTTAGCGATTCTTGGGATCGCAACGCCTTAAATTGAGCGCTTGAATAAATTTCGTAAGCCGACTCTATATCGTCGGCCTCTAAAAGACGTTCAACTGTGGTCGCTGCGATTTCCGCAAAATCTTCTGTGCTTCCCGACTTCGGATCGAATTGGCAAAGGCCGCCGACGGCTATTCTGGCGGCCTCGTCTGTATCTCCGTCGTCTGCAGCTTTTGAGGATAGCGACCGGGCGTCCCTTGGTGAGATTGGTGGGAACTTGGAGGACTTGCAAATCTGGGATACCGAATTTGAGGTGATCGCAAATCCCACTTCAGCCCTTGCTTGTAATGTGACGGAGAGGGCAATCAGTAGGAGCGCGGGTCGCGGGCCAAATTGGATCCACTTGAAGAGATTCTTCAAGCATGCAATAGTTAAAGCGGTCAGATCCATTTGGACTGAGATCGATCCTCAAAAGTCTGACTAGTTGAACTCAACAATCATCTCAAACAGGAGGGATCCTATGGGAATTGATGACGATGTCGACTTGAGCTTATTTTCTGTGCGAGATCAATATTCGGAATCAACCGCCTTTATTGAACTAATGCCGCAGGACTTGGAACTCGTGGCCGGCGGCATACGCGCAGTCGGAGTAATTACGGTCGATAAGTAATTGTCTCGCTAATCCTTACGGAGCCATACGCATATCGACTTGAAAAAAGGGAAAAAAAGAGGGGGGCTTTCGCCCCCCTCTCGCATTTCCCGGCTACCCGGGAATTTGAAAACAACCAGTACGCTTACTCCACCTTCTCCCCATGGAGGGCGAGGTCGAGGCCTTCGCGCTCCTGGTCTTCGGTGACGCGCAGGCCGATGACGACGTCGATGATCTTGAGCAGGATGATGCTCACGACGAAGCTGTAGACCAGGGTCGAGCACACGCCGATGAGCTGGGTGAGCACGTTGCCGGCCTGGCCGCCATCGATGTCGGTGCTGGCGAACACGCCGGTGAGCAGGGCGCCGACGATACCGCCGATGCAGTGCACGCCGAACGCGTCGAGCGAGTCGTCATAGCCCAAGGCCTTCTTGACCGCGGTGGCCGAGAAGAAGCAGATCACGCCGGCGGCCACGCCGATGATCACCGAGGCGGTGGCGCCAACGTAGCCCGAAGCCGGGGTGATGGCAACCAGGCCGGCGACGGCGCCCGAGGCGATACCCAGGACGCTGGGCTTGCCCTTGACGAGCCACTCGGTGAACATCCAGCCCAGTGCGGCCGCTGCGGTGGCGATCTGCGTGACGGCGAAGGCGAAGCCAGCGCGGCCGTCGGCGGCAACAGCCGAACCGGCGTTGAAGCCGAACCAGCCCACCCACAGCAGCGAGGCGCCGATGACCGTCAGCACCAGGTTGTGCGGTGCCATCGGTTCCTTGCCGTAGCCGACCCGCTTGCCCAGCATCAGTGCGCAGGCCAGTGCCGCGATACCGGCGTTGATGTGCACGACCGTGCCGCCGGCGAAGTCGAGCACGCCCTTGGCGGCCAGCCAGCCGCTGGGCTCCCAGACCCAGTGGGCGATCGGCGAGTAGACCAGCACCGACCACAGGCCCATGAACCAGAGCATGGCGGAGAACTTCATGCGCTCGGCAAACGCGCCGCAGATCAGCGCCGGGGTGATGATCGCGAAGGTCAGCTGGAACATCGAGTACACGGTCTCGGGAATCGTCGTGCCCAGGTGGCTGACGGAGACCTTGCCCACGACGGCGGCAACGGCAGGGGCGTCCTTGGTGGCGTCAACGGCGGCAATATCCTTGAGGTAGTAGATGCCGTCGAAGAACACGCGCGAGAACCCGCCCAGGTACGGTGTCGGCCCCGGTGTGAAGGCCAGGCTGTAGCCGATCGCCCACCAGATGATGGTAACCAGGCAGGTGATCGCAAAGCTCTGCATCAGGGTCGAGAGGATGTTCTTCTGGCGCACCATGCCGCCATAGAACAGCGCAAGACCCGGGATCGTCATCATCAGCACGAGGGCCGAGGACGTCAGCATCCAGGCGGTATCGCCGGAGTTGATCTGTGCATTGGTGATCACAGACGGTTCCGTCGACGAGGCCGCCGGCGGTGCCGGCGGGGTGGCGGCCGGCGCAGGCGCTGCGGCGGCCGGAGCCGCGGCGGCGGGCGCCGCAGCGGGTGCCGGTGCCGGGTCGGCAAGGGCAACTGCACCCGAGGCGA
>Ga0181525_10000839_pt1 | contig 26796 bp, 16 predicted proteins | sample PEATcosm2014_Bin_48_FD_121100 | JGI IMG/M metagenome (GOLD analysis project Ga0181525, IMG submission 121100) | Peatland microbial communities from MTU Mesocosm Facility, Houghton, MI, USA - PEATcosm2014_Bin06_10_metaG | ecosystem: Environmental > Terrestrial > Soil > Wetlands > Peat | place... | reverse complement strand
CCGTAGAAAAAGTAGTAGTCGATAAGATCGGCCACTTCCGAGCTGATGTAGAGATAGTTGGCAAAGCGGTTGTTGAAGCGGCTGCGGGAATCGTTGTTCCAGAAGATTCCGTAGCCGTTGCTCGACACCAGAAAAGGCACGGCCATGTTGCTGTTGTCCTGCGAAATGTCGACCGATTCGCCGCGATAATTCCACACTCCGGCCTGGTGCTGGCCGAGTCCATAGAGAGCTTCGCGGGAGCCGTAAACGTTCACAAAAGACTCGGCGTGATACGCATCCTCGCCATTCACTCTCACCGGCGTAAGCTTCCTCGTCGCTTCCTTCACAAGTTGCTTGCCGGCCAGATCGCGATAGGTGATGGCACCGTCCTTGCGAGTAACGACAATGTTCAGTTGCGAAGTGGTTAGTGTGACTTCGTCAGCGTTGTCCCGCACGCTGAACTTCGTCGCCGGCCAACTCGTTTTGATCACGATAGGATCGGGACGGCTCGTGGGGAAGGACGCGGTCAGAGAGTAGAGCACATGCACAATCGAATCTGAGCAGACCTGCAGCCGAAGCGCCCCGGACTTCATGGTGAAGATCGCACCGTCCTCCTGTGGCCTGAAGGCAACCACCGGGTTCATTGGAGCCCATTGCGCGACCGCAGTCGACATGACTCCAAGTGCGAACAGAATTACCCAGGTGAAGCGAAGCAGATGTGCATTGTCGCGACACATATACATGTGAGGACCTCGCGAGCTCTAGTGTAATCGGCGGTTGCAAGCAAGCGGTTTTTGACTTTTCGCTCGTAGAAGCACCTCCGGCCCAAGGGGCGGGGAGCAGCAGCTCAGGCATGCGCAGAAGACCAATTCCACCCTTGCCGCGCTTCTTGGCATCACGACTCCGGCTGTAGTCAACCAGGATGCGGCGCATCAGTTGCGCCGCCACGCCCATGAACTGCGCCCGGTTTTTCCAGCGAACTTCTCTTTGATCTTTGATCGGCTAGTCGAAGATACGCCTCGTGCACCAGGGCGGTGGTTGCGAGGTGTGATCAAGCCGCTCCCGCCGCAAATAGCGAGACGCCAAACTGTGCAGTTCCGAGCCGAGTACAGCAGCACAACCAAATCGGCTGCTGCATTGTCATTGCCGACTCCGAGTTCACCCTGCAGGGCGGTCACATCTGGCGCATCCATAAGACCCCTGAACGCAAGAGCGGAACCGCCGGGGCGTGAATGGACACCGCAGTCGTGATCGCTCGAAGCGGGCAAGAGAAAGAAAAGACAACAAGGAGGCGGATTCCATATGACGTCGCGAACATTTCCAACTCGATGCAGGGTGGCGATTTTTAAGGCCCAAAGTGTATACCAAGTCCAAGGCCAAACGAATGGCGTTTGCGCTTTGTTTTCAGTGGTGAGGAGCGTTCTAGCGACCCGAAAAGCCAAGACCTGTCGCGGCTTTTGCCAAGGCCTGCCAAAGAAAAGTGGACCTTTTTCCGTGGTTTCTTCGCGTTATCCAGGTAGAAGCGCGAGATTGGATTTCAAGACCCGGCGAATAACGGGACCAACGATCTGACCGCGGTTGCGGCGGGCACAGGTCCTATATCGGCAGTTACGACTGGAACGGTTCAATAAGTAGAACGAATTGTCAAGGCCAATAAGGTGAATGGAGGAACTATGAATGCACAATCCGATCAACTCCCACAGTATCGCGGCGCCACCCCAACCGCTCTGCCCACCGCCTCCGGCAAAAGTTGGCTGCGGAGGAATTGGCTGCGATTGTTGGTGGGCCTGTTTGTTTGCGGATTTCTGTTCGTATCCGGAATCATGGTGCTGGTTTTCGGAGCCATGCGGAGCTCTGACGTGTTCAAAGAGTCAGTGGCCCGAGCGCAATCGAATCCTGCCGTGCTGCAACGTCTGGGAACTCCGGTCAAAGCGGGCTTCTTCGTGAGTGGCTCGATCAATGTCTCGGGAAATTCAGGCGATGCCGGCCTTGCCGTTCCAATCTCAGGACCTAAAGGCAAGGCTACGGTGTCCGTTACCGCTCACAAAAGCGGAGGCGGCTGGAATTATAGCCTGATGCAGGTGGCGGTTGACGGCGCGGCAGAGCGCATCGATCTGCTCGCGGGACCGACCGCGATCTCTGAGAATCAGACCAATGAAAATCAGTCTCAGCCGGTGAGTCTGTCCCAACCGGCGCAGAGCGCGACCGCTGAGGCTGCGGCTCCGCCTCCCGCCGCTACCAACCCACCTCCGGCATACACCTCGGTGGATCCACAGCCAAATAGCAACCTTTCGCCACCGTCGGCTGCAGCGGCGACCTCCGATGTCATTCAAAATCAAGACTCAAATGTTTCCGGGATCGTAGCCGAGATCATCCAGGCGAGACGTTCCGACGGTGTACTCTCCATCAAGCTTCGCTTTCGCAATACGGATTCCAAAGCGCACGAGATTCATATTATCGAAACGCGAAACTACCCCGCTTTCTACGTGACTGCCTCCAACAAGAAGTACTTCATTCTGAAGGACACGGACGGCACCTACCTGGCGCCGGAGACAAACTCCTGGGATCACTCTACCCTCCAGGTGAATTTGGATCCGGGACACACCTACACGTGGTGGGCAAAGTATCCCGCTCCCCCGGATGAGGTGAAGAAGATCACATTCATCACCCCGGTTGCGCCCCCATTCGAGGATGTCCCGCTCAGCGACCACTAGCCGGGGAACGAATCAGAATATCTCAGGAGGGACTCTAGGAGGAACTATGGCTGCACACCGTCACCATATCATCTTGCTGTTCTTCCTCTTCGCTCTCGTCGCGGAAGCGCTGGCTCAGAAGTATGCCGACCCCGATTCGGCCAGCACCAACGGGGCCGCACGCGAAGCGCTCAAGCGAGCACAGATAACCGAGATCGTTGCCGCCACCAAGGAGATTCAGGGCGCCTCCGGTGGAATCGAGAGCGCCAGCGCCGGCATCCAGAGTTTGCTTCTGGATCTTGGAGCCAAGGTGACGGAGCACCGGGTAACCATCGACCTGGACGCAGACGTCCTCTTCGATTTCGATAAGTACACTCTGCGGCCAGCCGCGGGCGACACCTTGCGGAAGCTGGGGCAAGTAGCAGCCACTTACCCCAAGTCGCCGCTTCTGATTGAAGGCCACACTGACAGCAAGGGCGGTCACGCTTACAACATCACTCTGTCGGAAAACCGCGCCGGGGCGGTGAAGAAATGGCTGATTCAGAACGCATCCGTTGGTGCCAACCGCATTACAACCCATGGATGGGGAGAAACCAAGCCGGTAGCCCCAAACAAGAATCCCGACGGCTCAGATAATCCCCAAGGACGGCAAAAGAACCGGCGAGTGGAGATCGTGCTGACCCAGGTTGGATCATAAGTCTTTGAGTAAACCATCGCGCCCTGTCATCCACCGACCCGGTCGGGTCGCTGACTTGTCTAAGAATTGCCAAGGAAAATCCACATCTCTTCTCCCGCTTCACGACTCTCTGTGCATAGGAAGGGAATCTGCAACCCGACTAGGAGAGCGATCAGAGACAGTGTCAGTCGATTTGGGCTGCCGCCGCCGTGGGGCTGGAGAGACTTCACTTGGCTTGAAGCTGCGGTGATCGCGAGCAGGCGGTGGGGATATTGTTCAGCTTTACGATCGCTGCGGTCGATTTTTCAGACGGCACCGCGCTCTTCGCTGAGTAGCACTTCAGCATTCGTGCTGGTCGGCGCGCGCGAGCCCCTGGTGCAAAACCAGGTGGTCGGTTTCGAAGCTTCCGCCGGTGCCGTATGTAGTGTCCGTTCCGAGACATAGGTAACAGAACGTTCCGGAGACATGGGTTACACTTTTCGGCCCGAAGGGGGCGGAGAGGAGATGCCATGGAAGGAGAGTTCTGTCATGGACGAACGTATGCGGTTTGTGATCCGGCTCAAGGACGGCGAGACGATGGCTTCGCTGTGTCGGGTCGTGTTGAGGTCGCGCGGTCGAGAGAGAGCACACCTTAGGAGTATGTGAATGTTTTGCTAAGGCAAAAAGCGAGTTGCTCGGACGTCTCAAACCGGTAGAATTGCGTCTTTGGTCATGGAACTTTCGCACACTTCCATGCCTCACAGTCAGGGTGCGCAAAATCGGGGTCGATCCACTGGCAGGAGGCCAAACCGAATCAGTCGCGACAATGTTATCCTGCTGTCCAACATGCGGCTCGTTAGTCCACTATTGAAGCACCTGGTATATCCGACTTTGCATCGCACCGGATGGCTTGATCATGTTATGCCGCCCTGCGGCTATGCGGTCGTGAATTACCATGGAGTGATTCCTTCTGATCATTCCGTGGCCGAGATTTTTCTCGATGGAAATCTGGTGCACCGGGAGATGTTTCGACGGCAGCTCCAATTCCTTAAAGCTCACTACAATGTGGTTCGGCCAGAGGACTTTCAAGCCTGGATTGAACAAGGCAAGCAACTTCCTCCCCGCGCTGTTCTGGTGACCTGCGACGACGGCCTTGTTAACACGTTGACCGATATGCTTCCGGTTCTACAGAGTGAAGGCGTCCCATGCCTTTTTTTCGTGACCGGCGGTTCGTGTAATGAAGAACCGGGCATGCTTTGGTATGAGGAGCTCTACCACCTGATGCGCACAAAGCCGCTGATCGGCACGCGTTTCGACCTTCCTCTGGAAGAAGGCGCGGAATCCGCGCTTTCCAACAGTTTTCAAGATTGTTGGTGGAGTACAGTGAAGAGAGCCTCTCGATTAGACGGAAACGCGCGCGCGGATTGGATGGCCCGTGTGCGCAGCCACTGCGGGCTGACGCAACCGGTTTATTCGAAGCCTCGTTCTGAAAGACGATGGCGCCTTTTGAGCATTCGTGAGTTGATGCAATTGGCCGAGGCTGGAATGAGCATCGGAGCGCACACAGAGTCGCATCCCATTTTGTCGCTATGCAGCGAGGAAGAAGTGCGCCGCGAGATTGAAGGAAGCAAGATTCGCCTGGAAAGGGCGCTAGGACGGCCAGTCTGGGCATTCGCTTACCCCTTTGGCAACCCTTCGACGATGGCAGAACGAGAGGTGCGCCTGGCGCGGGAAGCCGGATTCGCATGTGCATTCCTCAACGTGCAGCACTGGAGCGCCGAGCCTTCTAATCCCTTTGCGCTACCTCGAACCCATGTAAACCGGGATACTGCCCTTCCTGAATTCGCAGCCCATATGAGTGGGCTTCACGCGCGCTTCCAGCGCGCCGTAGGAAGCTAGAATCACCGTTCCGTTGTGTTTGTGGCAGGACTGTTGCATCCTGATAAGAATCCGCAATCTTTAATGTGAAACTTGGGCCGCTCAGAAGGGTCGGACTGTCTTCTCCGGCGCGCCGCCAGGATTGTCCGAAATGAATGGGCTGGCAGGCTTGATCGTTCCTATGTCTGAATCAAAGCGAGATCCGAACCTTGATATTTTCAACGCCCCGGAGGTCGCATCCTACTATTCGTCTCTGAACTATCTGACGCCCTGCGAACGATTGTTGTTTGATCAATATCTGAGTTGGGGGATGACGATTCTGGATCTGGGAGTGGGTGGAGGAGGAAAACTTCATACCTTTCCTCGATTGCCGGACGGTATGTGGGCGCAGACTATGCCGCCGCAATGATTGCTGCTTGCCAAAGGAAGTTTCCAAATCTCGAATTCGAAGTTGTCGGCGCCACCGACCTTTCGATATTTACTGCCTCAAGTCCGGGCGTGCCGGCATGGAGTGCGGCGCGAGCGAATCCGTCGAGCACGTTGCGGTGGGACTGATGGTCAACCCATGGAGCCTGCCGGACTGCCCGTTTCTGGACACTTCGGTTCAGCAACGGACAATCCGAGCCGGGGGGGACGCTGGGAATAGACGCTATCTAGTAATATTTCCGCCGCTTTAACCTTCTGCACACGATGGCGGATCCCGTGCTCTGTAACCAAGAGGATGGACATCGCCCGCCCAGATCTTAAGCGGCAGAAGCGCCGCCGCCAAGTTATCCTGGCCGGCATTGCCACAGTCGTAGTCGCGCTAGCCACGATTGGAGTGTCACGTCTAAGACCGGCCGCTCCTTCCGTCGAACGCGGAACAGTGTGGACCGACACGGTGAAACGCGGTTCGATGTTGCGGCAGGTCCGCGGATTGGGTTCACTCATTCCCAGCCAGGAATCGGTTCGTCAAATTCCAGCGGAGACCGAAGCCACTGTGGTGCGCATTCGAATCCTACCCGGGTCCCAAGTAAAGGCTGACACCATCTTGCTCGAAATGAGGAATCCGCAAACTGAGCAGGCCGCCTTGGACGCTGAGCTCCAGCTGAAAGCGGCTGAGGCCGAATATCAGAGCCAGCGGGTCACGCTCGAAAGCAATCTCATGAATGAGAAGGCGGGCGCCGCCACGGTCAACGCGGACTACAGCCAGGCGCAACGACAGGCCGATACCGACAAAGCGTTATACGACCTGGGTGTGATCTCGGGTCTGGCCTACAAAGCTTCCAAAGGCAAGTCCGAAGAGCTGACGACCAGAAATGATTTGGAGATACAGAGGCTCACGATCGGCCAGAAAGCAATTGCGTCTCAACTGGCAGAACAGCAGGCCAAAGTCGAGCAGATGCGGGCGCTGGCGGCATTGAAGCGTAAGCAACTCGATGCCTTGCAGGTCCGGGCCGGGATTGACGGCGTGTTGGTAGACCTGCCGTTGCAAGTAGGTCAGCACGTTCAGCCGGGAACGATGCTGGCGAAGGTGGTGCAGCCCAATCATCTGATGGCGGAATTGAAGGTTGCGGAAACTCAAGCGCGCGACGTGCAGTTCGGCGAGCCGGCATCGATCGACACCCACAACGGAGTCATCAGCGGCACGGTGATGAGAGTCGACCCGGCCGTGCAAAACGGAACCGTCACAGTGGACGTCAAACTGACCGGCGAACTTCCCAAGGGGGCCCGGCCTGATCTGAGTGTGGATGGGACGATCGACCTGGAACGTCTGGACAACGTTTTATACGTGGGACGGCCGGCATTTGGACAGGAAAACAGCACCGTCAGCCTGTTCAAACTGGATGCCGACGGCAAAGAGGCGGCGCGTGTCCCGGTGAAAGTGGGACGCGAGTCGGTGAACTCGATTCAGGTTTTTGAAGGGCTACGCGAGGGCGACACGGTGATCCTGTCGGACATGTCACGTTGGGACAAGACGGACCGCATCCGGCTTGAGTAAGCAGGCAATCCGAAGGAACTTTCGACACAGCCATTTCGAGGCAAACACTATGACCGAAGCAGGACAGCGGTTGATCCATATCGAGGATCTGAAAAAAATCTTTTACACCGACGAGATCGAGACTCACGCCCTTTCCGGCGTGCACTTATCCATCAACCGTGGCGAGTATGTGGCGATGTCGGGGCCTTCGGGATGTGGCAAGTCCACATTGCTCTCGATCATCGGGTTGCTGGATACGCCTACCGAGGGCAGCTACTCGTTGAATGGGAAGCCGGTGGAGAACCTCGATTTTGCTGAGCGCTCGCGCATTCGCAACCAGGAAATCGGCTTCATCTTCCAGAGCTTTAACTTGATCGGCGACCTGACCGTCTATGAAAACGTGGAACTGCCCCTCACCTATCGCCAAAGAATGTCTGCCGCTGACCGAAAGCAGCGCGTCATGGAGGCGCTGGAACGTGTGGGCATGGCGCACCGTATCCGGCACTATCCGTCGCAGCTTTCCGGCGGCCAGCAGCAGCGCGTAGCCGTAGCCCGCGCCCTGGGCGGGAAGCCCTCCATCTTGCTGGCCGACGAGCCGACCGGCAACCTCGACTCGCGAAATGGCGAAGCCGTGATGGAGTTGCTGCAAAATCTGCACCGCGAGGGAGCGACGATCTGCATGGTGACGCACGATCCGCGCTTCGCCAAGCACGCCCAACGCGAAGTCCATCTGTTCGATGGCAAGGTGGTGGCCGAAGAGGAACTGAAGAAGTTGATGGCGGATGTGCATGCATGAACAGCTTGATCCAAGACCTGCGCTACGCCCTGCGCCAGTTGCGAAAGAGCCCCGGATTCACAGCGGTTGGGGTGCTTACGCTGGCTCTCGGCGTTGGCGCGAACACCGGTATTTTCACCCTGGTGAATGCGGTTCTTTTAAAGTCCCTGCCAGTGCAGGATCCCGAACAGCTCTTCCTGGTCAGGCATAGCGGCCGATTCGCCGAGAACACCCGTTTTTCCTACCCGGTGTTTCAGAACATGCGCTCGGCGATGCCAGGGTCGGCCACCCTGGCCGCGATGACATGGCCCGCCGACTTTTACGCGAGCCTGGGAAGCAGCCAACCGGAAATGGTGCAGGGGCAGCTTGTCTCGGGGAATTACTTCCAGACCCTGGAAACGTATGCGGCGCTCGGACGCCTGCTTACCCCGGATGATGACCGCGCCGTAGGCGGCAGTCCAGTGGCCGTAATTAGCTATGGTTGCTGGGAAAGGCGCTTCGGACGCGACGAAGGAGTGGTTGGGCGCAAGATGGTTGTGAACGGAATGCCATTTGACGTTGTCGGAGTTGCGGCCCCCGGCTTCTTCGGAGCAAGAGCGGGAACGGCCCCAGAATTCTGGCTGCCCCTCACCATGCAGTCGGCTGTTCACTACGCCCAGCATTACAGCGATCGCGAAGCGGCTGTACTCGAAAAACCCTGGATACCGCAGCCGGACATTCGATGGCTCCAGTTCATCGTGCGCGCGAGAGATCGCGATGCCCTTCCTAGGATGGCTACCGCGATCAATCAGGTATTTCTCCATGACTTGGAGCGGGATGCAGCGGGAATCAAAGACCCTCAGGAACGCCAGGGTTTCCTTCGCGCTCGGTTGGAACTAGAGCCGGGCAGCCGGGGCTTGTCAACGCTGCGGCGGAGCTTTTCGCAACCTCTGCTGGTATTGATGGCCCTGGTTGGACTCGTGTTGCTGATTGCGTGCGCCAATCTTGCCAATCTTCTGTTGGCGCGCGCGGCAGCTCGCGAGCATGAGATCGCCGTGCGCCTTTCCATCGGCGCCAGCCGTGTTCGACTCGTCCGGCAGACCCTGACCGAGTGCCTGCTGCTTTCGATCTTTGGCGGACTGCTGGGCATCGCGGTGGCTTATTGGTGCAGCGCGATTTTTCCAAAGTGGGCCTCCAGCGGAGCCACGCCGATTCCGCTTGATCTTGCGCCTGATGCGCGCGTGCTTATTTTCAGCACGCTCGTCGCCTTGCTGACTGGAATTGTTTTCGGCTTAGCGCCGGCGGTGCAGAGTACGCGGGTTGAGCCGGTCCGTGCTCTAAAGGCCAGGGGGCGCCGATTCCCGGGCAGCGGCGGGGGTTGGTCTTTCAAACAGGCGCTCGTGGCATGCCAAGTCGCGCTTTCACTCGTTCTTCTGGTTGGGGCGGGGTTGTTCCTTCGCACTCTCCGCAACTTCACGGAGCTTGACCCCGGCTTTGATCGCGAGCACATTGTGACGGTCTGGCTCGATACGCACATGGGTGGTTACAAACAGGAGCAACTTACTCCTTTATACCTGCGGCTTATCGAGCGAGTGGAAGCGACACCAGGAGTGAGTTCGGCGTCTCTCGCCAGTTGCGGGCTTGCCGTTGGATGTGGAGATTCAAGTGACATCTACATTCCCGGCGTGCCCCACACGGACGGCGAGACGGATGCACAGGAACGGCGTGTCAGTCAGGATTTTTTCCGCACGGCGGGAATTCCTCTCCTCAGCGGAAGGGACTTCGCAACAACCGACACTGAAAAGAGTCCGCCCGTTGCAATCGTGAACCAGACCTTTGTTCACGAGTTCCTGCACGATAGGAACCCTATCGGCCAATATTTTGGTTACAACGCAACCCAAAATCACCGTTTCCAAATCGTCGGTGTGGTCAGGGATGCGCGTGTAGATGACATCACCGAAGACGCTTCACCAATGCTCTACCACGCGCTCGCGCAGGATGTCATCGATGTCGAAAGCCTCGACGTACGAACATCAGGCGATCCCGCGCGGCTCATCCCGGACGTGCGGCAAGCAGTGCGCAGTGTGGATCCGAACCTGCCGATCGGCGGGGTCACGACGGCGGCAGAGGAATTGGCGAATGATCTGGCGCAGCAACGGCTTATCGCACGTCTGACGGCCATCTTTGGCGCGCTCGCGCTGGGCCTTGCGTGTCTGGGCCTCTACGGCGTTATGTCCTACACGGTGGCGCGTCGAACCAGCGAACTTGGAATCCGATTGGCTCTCGGCGCCTCGCGCCACGCAGTGCTTTGGCTTGTGATGCGTCAAACGCTGATGGTGATAGGCGCGGGTGTCGCTGCTGGACTTCTCCTCTCGTTTCTTGCGGGACGTGTCTTTACGAGCCTCTTATTTGGCCTTAGTCCGCACGACCCTGAGACCGTCCTCGAGGCGGCTGCGGTTTTGTTGCTGGTGTCGGTTGCCTCGGGTCTGAAACCAGCTTGGCGCGCCGCCCATGTGAACCCGACCGAATCTCTACGGGCGGAATGAACCCACAACCGGGAGACGAATGATCCAACTGAAGAATATCGACCGCAGCTACAAGACCGGTGCCGGCCAAACCTGGGTGCTGCGCCGGGTGAGTCTTGACATTCGTGAAGGCGAGTTCGTCACTGTGATGGGACCGTCCGGGGCGGGAAAGTCCTCGCTGCTCAACGTGCTTGCACTCCTCGACGACCAGTGGCAAGGCGAATACTGGTTCCGCGAACAGGCCGTGCACAACCTGAAGCGCAAGCAGCGAAGCGAGCTTGCCAAGCTCAACGTAGGGATGGTCTTTCAGAGCTATCACCTGCTCGACGACCTTACCGTGCAGGAGAATATCGATCTCCCACTTTCTTATAAGGACATTCCTCGAGCCCGGCGGCAGAGTCTCGTGGCTGACACTCTGGATCGTTTCCAGATGGTTGCCAAGAAAGACTTGTTCCCCGGCCAGCTTTCCGGCGGTCAACAGCAATTGGTGGGTGTCGCGCGCGCCGTGATCCACAAGCCTCCGCTTCTGCTCGCCGATGAGCCCACCGGTAATCTGCATTCCGGGCAAGCCAAAGAGATCATGGAGCTCTTTCGCGAGCTCAATCAGCAAGGAACCACGATTGTGCAGGTCACGCACTCGGAGGCGAACGCGGCCTACGGAAGCCGCACCATTCAACTGCGGGACGGGTGGCTGGTCGCAGATACGGCCAATCCAGCACTCACGCATCACGCGGAGGTCAACGCGTCTTGAATCCTCCTGGGTCTGGATCGTTGAGAGGTGATTTCTTGAAGCAGGGTTTCTGGAAACCGGCCTTCTTAAAGCGAGGGCTCGCGATCCTGTGCGCGTATGGCATCCTCGTCGCGACCACGCAGGCGCAAACCGCCAGCGCCCCCGCCGCGGGCGGGGTGGAGCAACCAACTGCCCCGCATGCGGCCGTCGCGGCCCGGTTTGACATGCCGAAGTCGCGCAACCCGCTCAGAGCGTATTTACCCGATGAGGTTCCCGAGCCGGTGCTGGCGAATTCGTCGCGCCTTGACACTCTCTCTCGCGACGGCAAGCTTTACCTGTCGCTGAAGGATGCCATTGAACTCGCGCTCGAGAACAACCTGGATTTAGCCATCGCCCGTTACAATCTGCCGATCGCCGATACGGATATTTTGCGCACGCAAGCAGGAGGATTTTTCCGGGGCGTGAACACCGGAGTCGTTCAAGGAACTCCTGGCGGAGGCGTAGGAGGTTTTGGCACGGGTGCTCCCGGAGCCGGCGCGGGCGGCACAACAGGTGGCGCCGGAGGTGCGGGTGCGGGTGCGTCCGGTCTGGTGCAATCCACGCTGGGCGCGGGAACGGTAGTCGCCTCCTATGATCCGACGATCACCGGTTCTGTAGGTGTAGAGCATCAAACCACCCCTCTCGCCAGCCTGCAGGTCTACAACGTGCCCTCACTTCAGTTGAATACAACCCAGGCTAATTTCAGCTATTCCCAGGCTTTCGCCGCGGGCACCAGCATTTCGTTTCAGTTCAATAACAGCCGCCAGACCGCAAACAGTCCCGACATCTTTCTTTCACCGGCCCTAAGCTCGATGTTCCGTTTTTCGATTCAGCAGGAGCTGCTCGCCGGGTTCGGTTTCGGGCCCAATCTGCGCTATCTGCGCATTGCCAAGAACAACAAGAGGATTTCAGATATCGCTTTCAGGGATCAAATCATTGCCACCGTGACCCAGATCGAGAATATTTACTGGGACTTGGTCAGTGCCTACGAGCAGACAAGGGTGAACGAACAATCCTCCACTTTCGCGCAGCAGACCTTCGAGAATGCAAGGAAGCAATTCCAGTTGGAGAGCATTCCCGAGATGGACGTGATGCGCGCTGAGGCCGAGGTCTCCAGGCGCGACCAGGAGCTGACCGTTGCCCGCACCAGCCTCGAATTCCAGGAGACACTCATAAAGAATGCAGTCACCAAAAGCCTGGAAGATCCGGTGCTGGAGGCCATGCCCGTCATTCCCACCGATCGCATGCAGGATGTCCCGGCCGAGACCGTTCCGTCGATTCAGGACTTAACATTATCCGCATTGCAGGACCGGCCAGAGCTAGCCGAATCTGATATCGACTTGGCGAACCGCCGGATCAGCCGGCAGGCGGCGCGGAACGCGCTGTTGCCGGCGCTTTCGTTGGTTGGTTTCTGGGGCAGCTCGGGGCTGGCTGGCCCGTTGAATCCTGCCTGCAACGGCGGCTGCTCCTCTAACGTCCCTGGCAATTTCGGGGGAGCGCTACAGAACGCTTTCAACGACTCCTCTCCCGACTACTACATCGGGCTGAACCTGAATATCCCGATGCGGAATCGTGTCGCCAAGGCCGATCAGTACCGGTCCGAACTGGAGTACCGGCAGGCCCAGCTACGCATGGAACAACTGAAGAAGCAAGTCCGCATCGAGGTGCAGAACGCGCAATACGCGCTGGAACAATCCGCTGCGCGGGTCCAGGCGGCTCGCAAGGCGCGAGACCTTGCCAAACGCACGTTCGAGATCACCCAGAAAGAACAGGACCTGGGTGCGGGATCGAGTTATCAAACCCTCTCCGCCCAGCGGGATCTCGCGTTGGCAGAATTGGATCTGGTCAGCGCCATGACCGTATTTGAGAAGGCAAGAGTTGAGCTTGATCGTGCCACCGGCTTGACCTTGGAACATAATGGCATCCGAGTGCAGGACGCGGTCAGCGGTACAATCAACGCTACGAGCCCCTGAGCCGTTCCATGCAGATTTCGACCAAACCCGGAGACCTCCTCGCGACGTCCACGAATGGCAGCTTCAACCGGCCCCGGGTTTTAGCAGCTGATGACCAGCAGCACGTTCTCGAGGCCCTCGAACTGCTGTTGCGTCCGCAGGGATACGAGGTGGAAACGGCGAAGTCCCCGGCTCTGGTTCGCGAGGCGCTGTCCACTGGCAGCTACGATGCTCTCATCATCGACCTGAACTACGCCCGGGATACGACGTCCGGCCTGGAGGGTCTCGACCTGCTTTCTGAGATCGTCTCCTTCGACAACAGCACTCCCGTCATCGTCATGACCGCGTGGGCCAACATTGAACTGGCCGTGGAGGCCATTCGTCGCGGGGCTCGGGATTTTGTTCAAAAACCCTGGGAGAACCAGCGGCTGCTCACGATTTTGCGGACCCAGGTCGAGCTGCGCCGCGCCGTGCAGCACGCGGAGCGTCTGGCAGCGCAGAATCGCCTGCTGCAGGCCGACGGTCGCCCCGAGTTCATCGCGTCGGCAGCGTCGATGCAACCTGTGCTCGAGGCCATCACCCGCGTTGGTCCCTCCGATGCCAACATCCTGATCACAGGCGAACATGGCACGGGCAAGGAAGTGGTAGCGCGGACGCTTCATGCACTTTCTCCCCGTGCTTCGCGCCCCATGATCGCGGTAAATACTGGCGCCATAGCTGATGGAGTATTTGAGACCGAACTCTTCGGCCATGTAAAAGGCGCCTTTACCGACGCCCGCACCGACCGCATCGGCCGTTTCGAACTTGGCGATGGCGGCACGATTTTCCTGGACGAGATCGGCAATGTGCCCTATCGCCAGCAGGCCAAGTTGCTGCGTGTGCTGGAAACCGGCGAGATCGAGCGGGTCGGCTCGTCGCGCACCCGTCGGGTAGATGTACGCGTGATCTCAGCCACAAACGCGGACCTTCGAGCGGCGTGCGCCTCCGGACAATTTCGAGAAGACTTGCTGTTTCGCCTGAATACGGTAGAGATCCACGTCCCGGCACTACGCGAACGACGCGAGGACATTCCCGCGCTCGCCGTCCACTTCCTCGCACGTTACGCATCGCGCTACCGGCGAGCCGTTAAGGGTTTCGAGGCCCCGGCTTTGCAGCTGCTCATGCAATACTCCTGGCCGGGCAATGTACGCGAACTGGAGCACACGCTGGAGCGCGCTGTCCTCATGTGTCGGGGCAGCGAGATCCAGCGGGCTGATCTGGGCCTGGATCTGGCCCGCCAGCAGAGTCAGAACCTTGAAGAGCTCAGCCTGGAAGCTGTGGAAGCCATTCTGATTCGCAAGGCCTTGCAGCGCTGTCAAGGAAATGTGAGCCAGGCCGCGGAAACCCTGGGATTGAGCCGCGGCGCCCTCTATCGCCGGATGGAGAAGTATGGACTCTAGCCCGCGCGGGAGTTCCAGTCCCGGCGTGGGCAAACCTCCAAGCAAGCGTATTCGCCTTCTATACGAGCGCCGCCTCAGTCTATTCTCCTTGCTCGTTGCCCTTCCCGGAATGATTGTTAGCGGCACTCTGATCTGGCTTCAATCCTGGTCTGTGGAATCAAAGTGGGGGTTGTTTTTTGGGGAGTTGTTTATTTGGTGGCTGGTGGCGATGGCATTGCAGGAGCAGACCAGGCGACCGCTGCAAACTCTGGCCAATGTGATCGCCGCCTTGCGCGAAGAAGATTATTCCTTTCGTGCGCGCGGCGCGGCCGCCGACGATGTTCTCGGCGAACTCTCCCTCGAAGTGAATGCATTGGCCGACCTGCTGGCAGACCACCGGATTGGGGCCATCGAAGCCACTGCTCTATTGCGCCGCGTGATGGAAGAGATCGATGTGCCGCTATTCACCTTCGACCCGAACCAGGTTCTGCGACTGGTGAACTCCGCGGGAGAACGATTGCTGCAACAACCTTCCGTTAGACTCCTCGGGCGTACCGCGGAAGAGATCGGATTAGCTGGCTGCCTGGCCGCGGAGAGCGAGACGTTGCTGCCATTGCCCTTCCAGAGCCCGAATGCGCGTTGGCTGGTCCGGCGGAGTTCTTTTCGCCAGAGAGGCGTTCCCCACTTTCTGATCGTTCTCTCCGACGTTAGCCGCGCCCTGCGCGAAGAAGAGCGCAGCGCTTGGCAGCGCCTGATTCGTGTGCTGGGCCATGAGCTCAACAATTCGCTCACCCCCATTAAATCGATTGCGGGAAGCCTGAGTACGCAGATTGCAAACGCAGTGCCGGATTCCGGACAGCGGCAGGATTTTGAACGCGGACTCGTAATTATCGAAACCCGCGCCGACAACCTCAATCGCTTCCTGCAGGCATACCGCCAACTGGCTCAGATGCCGCCGCCCGTGTTTCACAAGACTGCGCTGTATCCACTCGTCGAGCGCGTGGCTGGATTGGAGACAAGATTGCGCGTGCAGGTGGTTCCAGGTCCTGCCACTGAGTTAGAGGTTGATCCCGATCAACTCGAGCAAGTGCTGATCAATCTTGTACGCAATGCGGTCGAGGCTGCCCTCGAGCCACGCCACTCGACAGGTCCATCTGGCGATGCAGGAACGACTGCCCTGGCAGCGGCGGATCCGCTGGTAGTCATGCGGTGGGATGTCTCCGAAAGGGACCTGATTCTGACCATCGAAGACAACGGACCCGGCCTGCTCAACCCGAGCAACGCGTTTGTTCCCTTTTACACGACCAAGCCATCGGGGAGCGGGATCGGACTGGTGCTGTCCCGCCAAATGGCCGAGGCACACGGTGGATCGATTGAGCTTGTGAACCGCACCGATAAGAGGGGGTGCCGGGCGAGAGTGACGCTGCCGCGCGCGCGCACAACGCCTTTCTCAACCGGACTTTAACCTTGCCTTCGTGCTTGGATTAGGTCAGGAGTGTCGCATTGACTGCGCATGTTCATGATTTCTGAGTCGCCCGTCATCCACCCAGAACCCGACGCGACCAGCATCGAAGCCCCTAACTTCCACGAACCCGTCTTCGCGGGAAGTCAAACCGGAGTGAAGCCGACCGAAGCAGCTTCGCTTAGGGGATTCGAGATCTCGTCGGAGCCGCTTTCAGAAACTGTTTGTCAAAGAACTTCGGGTCTTGCAGAAAGTCGTCGAGTTCCGTTACATACGCGAAGTTTCCAATTTTGTAAGCGCTGCGTTCGTGCAAAACATAGGAATACGTCAAATTTTCCGATGTCCAGCCGTTCCCCGGAGTCGGAGCCTCAAACACAAGAAAGACCGGTTCGGCGTTGAGCAAGAATTTGACGCTGCCCAGCGAGGATGAGATTTGCGGCGGTTGTTTTGTGAGTTTTTTTCGGCTTTCCATTGAGCCGAGCCATTCTCTTACCTTGGCCGCACTTTTGGGAGTGAAACTGCTCGCGTACACTTCGTTCTTGCCCCTCTCATGGGCGAGCGATGCATTCCGGAAGAACTCCAGCAACGGCGTGGGAGCCTTAGCCTTTTCGTCTCCCAGCGGGAAGTCCATTGGTGAACCATCAAATTCGAGGAAAACGGGATGCGCGCCGGTCTCTGCCTTGCCGTCGACAGGGATCGGATACTCATATCGCGGCTTGATGTTCGGCGAGGGATGGTAGACGTCGGGCTCGGCCTGAGCCGCCCGGAAAGCATGCAACACCATGACTTCAACTGGAGTGGAACTGCTTACCACGCTCAGCCGCAACCGGTCGTTCTTGTCTAACCCGACATAGAACGCATCGCGCACGGTGCGCTCCTTCACCATCGAGTCCCAAACAAACATGGTTTTGGACCCAATCTGGACTTGAGCGACAAGCTTTAGATGGTCGAAATCGAGGAGGCTTCTGGCCTGATTTATCCAATTCTCAGGACTGTCATCCACCATGGTAATGACTGTCGTGCCGAGACCCTTCATCTGACTCGGGGATGTCCAGACGCTTGCAAACTTTGCCGCATCCGCTTTGCGAATTGCCTGCACCGCCGTCACAAACATCGTTTGCGCTTTGTCCAGAGAGCCTGCTGCAAACTGGTCAAAGGGAATGTTGTAACTCTTCATTTCGAACTTTAAGTAAAGTGGGCAGTGCACCGGGTGACCATCGATCTCCACCGGAATGGGGACACTAACACGGCTGGAGCCCTGGCCGAATAGGCAAGTTGGCACGGCCAGCAACCCAATTGAAAAAGCCAACTGCAGAACCGCAGCCGGTCTGCTGCAACGCGCGCGCATCGTCATCCCCAACAACGTCGGTCTCCCCCCAGAACGGCGCAAACTGTCAACCACGCCAAAACCTCCTGGAAGTTTCCATTCCAAGGGAATGCTCCCCATTTCACCAGCCAAACAATTCCCAATGCCGAATTCGGGTACATGATCACACACGTGACCTGCCCCCAATTCAGCACGGCGATCTTACAACGCGCGCGGCTGTGAGACGGAATCAAACTTGCTTTGGGGAAAAACCAAAGTCTGGGATTCCGGGCGAATCGTCGACTAAACCTTACCTTGGGATTACTTCCCGCTTGCTCGTCATCCTTGCACGATCCAAAAGCTAATCTGGCCCTCCCGCCGCACGAACGCCTTCCGCAATCGACTTGATGGCGAGGCTGCTACTTTGGAAGAAGCTCGGCAACAGCCGAACACGAAGACGGCACCGAGGCAGGGGACCGTTGTTGGAGATTCGTCTCACGCTTGGAGTTGCCGGTAACCTGACCCAAACGTCTGACGGTCACTCGGAGCGCAAGGCTTGCATAACATCGACACGTGCAGCGCGTGCAGCGGGCAGCACCGATGCGATAACTGCGACCGCCATCAGCACGAACGCAGAGACAAACACCGGCAATGCGCCCGGCATCTTGACTTCCAGGAAATATCTTCCCGCCAAACGCGCCAGCACGAACCCGAATGCCGCGCCTGCAAGCACGCCCGCCGCGGCAATCACACTGCCCTCTGCGATCACGCCCTTGAGGAGTCGCTGCGGCTCCGATCCGAGGGCCAGCCGGATGCCGAATTCGCGCGTCCGCGCGCTCACCGAAAACGCCAGTACGCCTGCGACGCCCACCACCGCAATCGCCAACGCGACAGCCGCGAACACGCCAAACACTAGCGAGTTTAGACGGTCTGGCGTGAGCACCTCTGCACGAATGTCTTCGAGAGTGGCGGCGTGCTCAACGGGCTGATCGGCGGACATGTCGCGAATAACGCGTGTGACAGGTACGACCAGCGTATAAGGATTCGCACCCGTGTGAATGAAAAGACGACCACCAAACAACGGACCCTCGTCCAGCGGGCTGTAAACGCTGAGCACGGGCCCAGGAACGACGTGTTCGTCGTCAATATCGGCGGTGACACCGACGATGCGGTGTGGCGCCAGAAGACGCGCCTTTTCGAGATCGGTCCCGCCGAAGAATTGCAGCACGGGATCCGTCCAATAGACATGTCGATTGACCGCATCCTGGTTGGGAAACATGCGCTGTGCGAGAGTCTGGCTGACGATAACCACAGGCTCTTTTTTATTATTCTGGTCATCATTATTCTGAGCATCGAGCGCATTGAAATCGCGGCCGGCAATGATAGGAACGCCAAGCGCCGCAAAGAATCCGGGAGAGATGACACGCCACTGCGCCCGCGGATCCTCTACACCGGCGGCGTGGACGTGTCCGTCGGCGGAGAATTGCAGACCAGGAGCAGTGGGGCCGCCGGCATCGCGCCAGGGAACGACGTTGCCGAACGCGGTCTTACTCACGCCCGGCAGGGTATCAATGCGACGTATCGCTTCCTTGTAGAAATCGACGACCTGCAGAGGTGTCTTCCCATAGGACATCGCAGGAACATCGATGGCGAGGACGTGCCGAGTGTCCAGACCCGTCTGCGCCCTTTGCAGTGCGATCAGCGTAGCGATCAACGTACTTGCGCCGGCCAGCAACACAAAGGACGCGGCGATTTGTGTCACCGCGAAGATCCGCTGGCGGCGGCTCGTGCCGCCGGTGATCCGCACGCTTCCGCTGGATTGGCTTAGTCCACTCGGCGTGCCGGAGGTTCCGGAAGAGGGCAGGCGCGGGACGAAGGCGAGAATCACCGCGGCGACGATAGCCAGCGCTGCTCCGACCCAAAGCAAGCTCGAATCAACTCTGAAATCGAGCGCGCGGACGGAGAAGCGCGAGGCGTAGCGGGCCAGGATGGCCACCATCGGCTGCGCGCTCATTACACCGAGTGCGGCGCCAGCGCCGCAGAGTAGAAGGCTTTCGGCCAACAGCATGCGGCGCAACGCGCCTCGGCTTGCGCCCAGCGCCACGCGCACCGCAAGCTCACCTTCGCGGCGAACCGTCCGGGCCAGAATCAGGTTGGCAACATTGGAACACGCGATGATGAAGACCAGCCCCGACGCTGCGAGCAGCACCAGCAGCACGGTCCGGGCGCCCGACGTGATCTGGTCACGAAGCAACTTCACCCCGATCTGAAAGTCCGCTTGCTGCGAATAGGATTCGGGATGGTCCTTCTTCATCGCGGAGTAGACAGAGCGCAACTCGGCGCGAGCCTGATCGACGGTGACTCCGGGAGCGAGACGGCCGAAAAGCTCAGTCATGCGATGGATGCGGCCAGTGACCATGGTTGCGGAAAGATGATGTGGGCTGGTGACCACGTTGGAAATAATTTCAGTGTCTTGCGGATATGGGACGCAGGGTTCGAGAACGCCAATGATGGTTGCAGACCGATCTCCGATGCTACCGAGGCGAACGGTTTTGCCGATAACCGATGGGTCCTTGTGAAGAGAGTTCGTCCAGAAACGGTAGGTGAGAACGACGACGCCGGCAGCCCTGGGACCGTCGTCTTGAGGTCCAATGAGGCGACCGAGCACCGGACGAAGCCCCATCACGTCGAAATACGTGCCGCCGACAACGCCGCCTTGAATGGAACGAGGCTCGCCGAGGCCGATCATGGTGAAGTCCATGGCGGAGAAGTCGCCAAACGCGCTCAGGCTCTTTACGCTCGTGCGCAAATCCTGTATCTCGGGAACGGAAAATGTAGCGTTTTCGTCGCCGATGCCGGGGGCGCTCTGTCGGATATAGATCAGCCGGTCCTCGTCGCGATTGACAAGAGGCTTGAGCAGCACGCCGCGCACTAGCGTGAAAATGGCAGCGTTCGCGCCGATGCCGAGCGCCAGTGTGAGAACCACGGCGATTGCTAGCCCTGGAGTCCGAATTAACGAGTGAGCTGCAACTCTCAAGTCGCGAACGAATGACATGCTCCTACCCTCCCTACCCGGGTATCAGCATCACGCTTGCCAATACTAAGCGCCACATTGTAAACGACTTAACATTCGACAGGTTAGTCCGGGCTGTCCGTTTCAGGACACCGCTAGGGCAAATTCGGACACTAAAACGGCAGGCCCTGGCAACGTCTAGCGACAGAGCCTGCTGCAGCGACGCGGTGGGTGGCTGGGGCGCACTTGCCATTCTTATCTCGTAGTCAGTGGGAACTTCGTCGATTGGCACAAGGAGGGGGTACACCTCTACCTGATCCCAAACGGTGCCATCCCGCGCTGACATGTACGGCAAAACACTATCTCGGGGGCGAGTGACTGGTTCGTTTCCAGTCCAAATGTGTTGTGGGCAATCTACCAGGCTGAAACTTGCAAGGGCGGCGAAGACGTGCTCGATGCTGCCCAACGCATGCCGCGCGAAGCGATGCGCTTCGCCTACACGCGCAATTCGGCGCGCGCTTTGAATCAACAGGACAAAATCGGATCGCTCGCACCGGGCGTGCAGGCGGATCTGGTGTTGGTTGATCGTGACGTTCTCACGGATTCGCCCGAGGAACTGAAAGACACCAAAGTTTTGTGGACCATGTTTGGCGGCATCACGGTTTATCGCGCACAGCCCTGACCGTAACTCCTGAGTACGGGTTGAGTTTTTGAAGACCCGTGAGGATAAATTGCGACGTGTCGCAATCCCCACCGTGAACCTTTAGCTCAGAACCTGTATAAGAGTAGGCTGGGCGGCAACACTCGGGACCCATGCAGCCGCGGGTCACCGTCCTCAACTGTTCCCAAGAGCGATAGGGTGCCGAGTCGTATGACGTGCGAGCGAGGCAGGGATTCCGAACAGGAATTCCGAACCAAGATCAACTCGGAGGCAAACGATGAAACCGCTGTCAACCGGGCTATGCACAGTGGTCGTTCTTTCACTCATCACATCCCTGCGTCCAATTCAGGCGCAGACAATGGCAGGCGCGACCGGTGCCGCAGGGCCCCTCAGCTACAACGTCACTGAGGAAGTCACCCTCACTGGTACGGTGTCGAGCGTACTTGTGCAAGCCGCTCCGGGGATGATTGTGGGTTCGCACCTGATGCTCGCAACTCCCTCCGGTCCGGTGGATGCAAGTTTGGGAAGGTTCGGTTTGCAGGGCGACGGTGCGGTCTCCGTCGCCGCCGGGCAGCAGATTGAGGCGACGGGCGTCATGAAGACGGTCAAGGACAAGTGCTTCTTCCTGGTCCGCACCCTGAAAGTGGGTGGCGAGGTCTATACCATCCGGAACAAACACGGGTTCCCGGTGTCGCCGCAGGCTCGCAAGCGAGCCGGCCAGAAGACGGACGGGAAAGGGGAGTCGCTATGAACCGGCAGGCTAAGGTGAGCATCCTCGGCTTAATTTTTCTATCCTTAGGTTTCTTGACGAACTGCAATAGCTCGAACTTCAATACTCCAGCGGAAGCGATCGCGGCGACGAGCGGAACGCCGCAAAGCGCGGCGCTCAACACGGCGTTTGCGGCGCCGCTGGTGGCGACAGTGACGATGGGCGGATCGCCGGTGAGCGGCGCGTTCGTCATCTTCACGGCTCCGGCGACGGGAGCAAGCGGCACATTTGCGTCGAACTCGTCGAATACAGAAACGGATACGACCAACGCGAGCGGCGTGGCCACCTCCTCGACGTTCACCGCCAATGGAACGATCGGAGCCGATTTGGTAACGGCTGGCGTTGCAGGAGTGACGGCCACGACCAGCTTCACCCTGACGAACACTTCGGGGCCCCCGGCGTCGATCGCGGCGACGAGCGGATCGCTGCAAGACGCACAGATCAGCACCGCGTTTGGGGAGCCGCTGGTGGCGACGCTCGTGGACGGTAACCAGAACCCGGTGAGTGGAGTGTCGGTGACGTTTACGGCTCCGGCGACGGGAGCGAGCGGGATATTCGCGTCGAACTCATCGAATACGGAAACGGATACGACTGGCGCGAACGGCCAGGCCATCTCGTCAGCGTTCACCGCGGATGCGACGGCCGGCGCCTATGCCGTGACGGCTACGGTTACAGGAGTGACACCGGCCAGTTTCGAACTGACGAACATAACCGGAGCGCTCGTAGCGATCGCGGCGACAAGCGGAACGCCGCAAAGTGCGCCGGTCAACGCCACGTTTGCAACACGGCTGGTAGCGACGGTGGTGGACGGTAACCGGAACCCAGTGAGCAACGCGTTGGTCACGTTCGAGCTTCCGGCAACGGGAGCGGGCGGCACATTCGCAGGTGGAGTGAATACGGCTAGGACCAACGCAAGCGGCGTAGCCACCTCGGCGACGTTCACAGCCAATGGATCGGTCGGAACTTATACCGTAACCGCTACGGTTGCATCAGGGGCGGAGCCGGCTAACTTCATTCTGACCAACACGGCGCTCAACTTTGCCTTCTATTTGAGCGGGCTTGAGTCGATCAACGGCCCTGGTTTTTACGCTCTCGCTGGGTCGGTGGCCGTGGACGGCGATGGCAACGTCCTGGGCGGCGAACAGGACTATAACGATCGCAATGGACTCGCGTCGCCGGAACCTTCCCCCGACACTATCTTGCCCGGAACAGCCGCGCTGTTGGTGGATCCTACAACCGGCCAGGGGACACTCACTCTCACCACGAGCAACACCAGTTTGGGCGTGAGCGGCGTCGAAACCCTCGGCGTCCAGTTTGTGAACGCGTACCACGCGCTCGTCGTTCAGTTTGATGGATCGGCGACATCCAGCGGAAGCATGGACTTGCAAACCCTGTCCAGTACGCTGAACGACGGCAACTATGCCTTTACCCTTTCTGGAATCGACCCCGATTTTGAGTCGATTGTCTTCGGAGGCGTATTCTCGATCTCGAGCAGCGGCACTGCCCTGGCGGGTACTTTCGACGTCGACGATGCTGGAGCTCCGGCGACTCCGACACGGGGAACGGCTTTCAGCGGAACCATCACCGGCCCCGACGCTTTCGGCCGGGGCGCGATCAGCAGCGCCGCTCTAGGGATCTCACTCAACTATTACGTCGTTGGTCCCAAAGCCATTCGGATCATCGATGTGGACGATAGCGATTCGGGCGCAGGCTCGGTGTTCGGCCAAGGCACGGGCACCTTCAGCAACGCATCGCTGGGGAAATCTGTATTCGGCGTCGCGAGCAACTCGTTCGGAAATCTCTATGCTGCGGCAGGCATGTTTACGACGAATACGGACAGCGGCACATTCACTGGTGTCGCGGATGACGATGAATACGACAACGACACCATCGTTCCCGCTGCCTCTATCGCGGGCAACTATGCCGTTGCCGCCAATGGATACGGCAGCCTGACGATCGCAGCCGGAGACTTGGGAGACGTCAGCGTTCTGGGGATTTATATGACGGATCCACTTCTCAATCTGAATGATCCGAATAACACTGGCAGCGGATTGGGAGGCGCTCTGGTTGCGGATCTGGATGGGGCGAATCCCACCGCCGCGCTCAACGGCACCGGAGTCCTGATTCCGCAAACGGACACCTCACCTGCCAGCTTTGCCGGCCCCTATGCCTTTGGAGCGCAGGCTTTCAACAACCCCCGCTTGCCGACTCTTGGTTGGGAATTCGACTTTATTGGGCAAGGATCGGTTGAGAGTCGTGCTTTGAGCAATGCCACCGGACTGGTCAGCGATCCTTTCGCCATCTTCAACCCCACCGGACCTGACGGGACGGATACCGCGAATTTCTCGGGAACCGCAACGCCAGATCCGGTCAACGCTGGGCGCTACACAATGAAGCTCGGCATAGCCGTTGCTGCTGACCCGGTGAATTTCACCACAGTCATATATCAGGCCGCTGGCGGGCAGTTGTTCTGGCTGGACGAAGAGGAAAACGACGACAAGGTGTTCCTGGGATCGCTCCAGCAGCAAGGGTCGCTAACCGCACTGCCGGCGGCACAAAAGCGCGCGGCGAATGCCAGATCGACACAGAAACAGTAGCCGGCGACTGGGATAAGGGCATGGGCGGGATCGCCATGCCCTCACCCTCATTGTCAGTGGGCGGTTTGATCGGAAGTTTGATCGGCAGAATTCCAAGCGGGCACGTCTGTAGACTACGGAGAATCGCAATGAAACTTCCTCGGATGCTTTTGCTGTCGTTGGTGGTGATGGTGGCGCCAGTCGTGTCTTCGGCTCAGGACGCGACTGGAAGGATCTTCGGAACAGTCTACGACCAGCAGGGAGCGGTCATCCCCGACGTGCAGATCAAGGTGATCAACACAGCCATGCAGAACGTGCGCACCGCAACCACGGACAGAGACGGATCCTTCCAGTTGCTGGCGCTGCCCATCGGCAGTTATAAAGTGACCGCCAAGCACACTGGCTTTCGTATGGTAGTCAGCACGGAACAGAAACTACTGATCAACCAGGCGCTGCGCATCGACTTCAAGATGGAAGTGGGCGCGGAGAGTCAGACGATTGACGTTGGGGCCGAGGCCGCACCGGTGGAAACCGTCAACCCAACTCTGGGGCAGTCGATCACCGGGCGAGTCCTCACCAACATGCCCCTGAACGGACGGGACATGCTGGATCTGGCTTTGCTGCAACCCGGAGTCACGGAAAGCAACGACGACAATGAGGGCGCGGGCAGCTATAGCATCGCCGGCGGACGCAGCGATTCCGTGACCTTCCTGCTCGATGGCGGAAACAACAACGACTTGCTGAGTAATGGTAACTTGCTCGATCCCAATCCCGATGCCATCGCGGAGTTCCGTCTTCTGACCAGCGACTACACGGCTGAGTACGGACGCAACGGCGGAGGGATCATCAGTATCGTTACCAAGTCCGGCACCAATCAAGTCCATGGCGGCGTGTTCGAATACCTCAGGAACAGGGTTTTCGACGCCAACGACTACTTCAACCCTCGGTTGGGACTTCCGCGGCTCGACCTTAAGCGCAACCAGTTCGGAGCTACGCTAGGAGGTCCAATCCGCAAAGACAAGGCTTTCTTCTTTCTTGCCTACCAGGGACAGCGGCAGGTTCAGGCGATACCAGACGACGACGTCCCCGTCTATACGCCGCCGGAGTTGAACGGAGATTTTTCTAATGCTTCGACGGGCGGGATTCCCGACCAGGGCGTCGTGGCCTTCCTTACCGCTAATCCGTACTTTGCCGCCTCTACCAACGGGGGTGCCCGTAATGCGCAAATTAATCCCGCGAAGTTCGATCCCGTGACCAAGAATTACATCAACGCCGGATTAATCCCAACCTCTCCCAATGGTTTGTATTCTGCGTCGCTTCCTGCGGTGGACAATCGGAATGAACTGACTACCAAATTTGATCTGGACCTCGACCCGAAAGACAAGGTTTCCGCCACCCTTGGTTTCAACCGCACCTACGGCATCGCCCCACTCGATTTCTCCACCGTGGCCGGTTATCCCAGTCGCAGCGTAGCCAATTACTACTTCTTCAATCTCGGCTATACCCGGGTCTTCTCGCCAACCATGGTCAATGAAGCTCACTTCGTCGCGCACCGCAGCAATTACGACTCGGGTGTCACGCAGAGCCATCAGCCCCTCGGCCAGGCACTTGGCGTCACAGGCGTCACTCCCGACCTGGCCACGGGTCCGACGAACATTTATATGGACAACGGCTTTGATATTGGTCCCAGCGAAAACGGTCCAACGCGCTACATCGAAAACACCTTCTCCTGGACGGAGGCGCTAACCTGGACCAGGGGAAAACACAACTGGAAGTTCGGGGCTGGATACTCGCCTTATCAGGAAAATCTGGTCTACGGCTACTACTTGAATGGGGAATTGGATTTTTACACGGGCACGAGCACGGGCTCGGGAAATGACTTTGCGGATTTTCTGCTCGGCATTCCTGACGCGTTTTTCCAGAACGCACTGGCGCCTTCCAACATTCGAAGCAAAAGCACGGATGTGTTTGGCCAGGATGAGTGGCACGTGAACAAGAACCTGGTGCTAACCATAGGGCTGCGCTACGATTACAGCTCGCCCAAGTACGACACCGAGGGGCGCACTTTTTCGGTGATTCCAGGACTTCAGTCGCAACGATTTCCCAACGCGCCGCCGGGATTGGTGTTTCCCGGCGATCCCGGTGCGCCCACCGGCGTGAACTTCCCGGACAAGAAAAACTTCGCTCCCCGCTTCGGTTTTGCCTGGGACCCAACCGGAAGCGGCAAGACCAGCTTGCGCGGCGGTGGTGGCATTTTCTACGACATCCTGAAAGGCGAAGACAATCTTCAGTTCAATGGCCAACCTCCGTTCGTCGGCTCTGCGGGACTCTATTTCAATCCCCCGGACTTCCTCCCTGGTTGTACGAACCCCAACGGTTGTCCCGTGACCGCGCCTCTGACGTACATGAGCCACCCTTTCCAGAAT
>Ga0181525_10000837_pt1 | contig 26823 bp, 24 predicted proteins | sample PEATcosm2014_Bin_48_FD_121100 | JGI IMG/M metagenome (GOLD analysis project Ga0181525, IMG submission 121100) | Peatland microbial communities from MTU Mesocosm Facility, Houghton, MI, USA - PEATcosm2014_Bin06_10_metaG | ecosystem: Environmental > Terrestrial > Soil > Wetlands > Peat | place... | reverse complement strand
GAATCGGCAATCACTTTCAGCGATCCGTCGAGCTCCCAGCGCACCACGCGCCGAAAAAAATCCTGGCAGGATACCTGCCGTCCCTGAAAATCGAAGCAATTGCCATTGGTGTTGTATGACGGATTGCGGTAGGGCGTGACCTCCCCGGTCTCCCAAATAAGGCGGTACTGAATATTGCCCTTCACGTCGCTGAAAACGGCGTAGTTGCCTTCGGCGCACCAGGCGGGCCCCTCAGCCCACTGGAAGCCGGTCTTCAAACGGTGGATCGCCGATAGACCGACCAGGTATTGATTGAAACGCCGGTCGATGACCAGAACATCCGGATCGGGATAGATGTCCGGTGACGCGGAAGGATCCCACTGTCGCGGCGGGTTGCTGATCACGCTGGGCGGCGTCCCCAGAGCCGGCTTGGCAGCTTGGGCCCAGGCGAATGCCGGTGCGATTGCGCTTACACCGGCGACAAAACCCCGGCGTGTGATGCCATTTGCCATAGCGCCCCCTCTTGGTACTGGCTTATTTCCGATGCACTCGACGCAACGCTCATCTCACGCCGCTTGAGTTTGCGACTAACCGGTATCCTACCGACAATATCTGGACCAATCGAGCGCTGGGGCCGTGATCAATGCCGAAATCGCTGACTGGCAACGTCGCCATCGTAGGCGGCTCACTCGCTGGACTCGCCGTCGCAATAGGCCTCGCTCGGCAGGGAATACCTGTAGACGTCTTCGAACAAAATGCCGGCGAGGAGCGCGGCGGGACCGGGCTTGGCATCGATCGCGCGCTCATCACCGAGACGACGGGCGTAGACGCACATGTTGATGGCCTTACGCGTGCACTTCCTGTAGTTAACGAGGGTTACCGCGACACATCAACATGGCTGGCCATTTATCGATGGCTGCGCGCGGTCGCCGACGCCACGGATGCGTTGTCTGTCCATGAGCGTGCGCGAGTCGATCTCATCTCATCTGACGATCATGCAGCCTACCTATCCGGCCCAGAGGTCAATGCGTCGGCCGACGTGATCATTGGAGCGGACGGATACCGCAGTGTGGTTCGAAGGGCCGTTTGGCCGGCGCGGCCATTTGCGCCCTACGGCGGCTTCCTCATCTGGCGGGCCCTGGTGGAGGAATCGTGGCTGCCCGCGCGGCTGCTTGATCAAAGGTCCCTGGGCGGCGGACGCCTGCCATACCCAGAAATTGCGCGTCTCGTCGTGTACCGAGTTCCGGGTCCAAACGGCGAGACCTCGCGGGGAAAGCGTTCTGTAACCCTTGCTTGGTATGACGCAAGCCGCACACAGTGGCTACGCGATCATGGCTATCTCGCGGGCGAAGAGGTGACGGGCAGCGTTCCTTCAGCCGCTATCGACGACGAATTTCGCGCCGAGCTCCTGGCACTTGCGGCAACGCGCTGGCATGGGGCTGCTCGAGACATCGTTACCTTAGCGATTGAACGCCAGGTTATCTTTGGGACTCCACTGGCAGAGTATTTACCTGAACGGCTGGTGGCCGGTCGACTGGGTATCTTAGGCGACGCGGCGCACGTAGCTTCACCGATGGTCGGCGCGGGCTTCTCATCAGGCCTGCTTGACGGTGCTGCCTTTATTGACGCCGTCAGCAGTTCAGGGGGCACTGCGGCGGCGGCGGGTACCCAAGCCCTCCAGCGATATAACCAGATGCGCCTGGCACCCAACCGCAGCCGAGTACTGGAGAGCCTCGCCGCAACACGAGAGCTCCTGGCGGCGGCGCGCTAGTGTCGGTGCAGCGCCCCGCAATAGACTGTTAAGCGCGGCTCGCGCGTCCAGCCCACGAGCGTCACCCCGGCCTCCTGCGCGAGCTTGAGCGCCAGAGCCGTCGGCGCGGAGATCGCCGCGACCAGTGTGCACGCAACCTCGGCGGCCTTGTGCACGACCTCGTAGGAGGCGCGTGAGGTCACGAGCAGGGCGTGCGGCGTCTTCCCCGCGCGCACCACTGCACCTGCGGCCTTGTCAATGGCGTTGTGCCGGCCGACATCCTCACGCACCGTGAGAGTCCCGTCCGTGGACATCATCGCCGCGGCGTGCACGGCACCGCTGACTGAGTTGAGTGGCTGTAACGCGGAGAGTCGCCGCATCCCGGCCCAGATGTCGGATGCTGTAACGCAAGTCGATACTGCGGCCACCCGACGCACTGGGCGGATTGCAGCCTCGAGCGTCGCGGTTCCACACAAACCGCAGCCCGTGCGCCCGGTGAGATTGCGATCTCGGGTCAGCAGCGAGGCGGCCCGGGACGCCGGAATCAGCATCTCCAACGCGACACCGTGCTGCGTCCAGCATGTGTCGAGCAGCGTCAACTCGTCGATTGACCCGATGATGCGTTCGGTCAGAGCAAATCCATACGCAAAGTCAGCAAGATCACTGGGCGTCGCAAGCATCACCGCGTGTGGACGACCGTTGTACTGCATCGCGACCGGCACCTCGGCCGCTAGCTCCTCGCTCACCGGCTGCTCGAATGCCCCTTCGGTGCGTTGGGCGGTGATCTTGAGCAGCGGCTGAGCGCGCAGCTCATCGCATGGAGCAACCTCGCCTCCCTGTAGTGCCGTGGTCGAGGCCATCAGTCCACCAAGCCGAATTCCCGCATCGCGGGGATGAAGTTGACGTTATCGTGTTTGGCGCGGCTGAGCTTGACCAACGCGAAGCGCTGTAATGGCGAGAGCCCCGCCCACTGTCTCGGACTCGGCGGGGAGACTTGCATCCCCGCAGCGTACTGGATCACCGGCTCGGGAACGTTGCCGGCGTCCGCCCAGGGCGGATCGGCCTCGATCGGTAAATATTCTGTCGGTTGTGTGCTGCGCAGCTGGATCAGTTGTTCCAGCTCTTTGCGGTAGGCTTCGATCTCAGCGCTGTGCTCGCAGCGCAGCCCGAGCAAGCGATTGCGCTCCTCCGGAACAAAGCGAGACCATTGCCGCAGCGATACCTTTATGCCGCATCGATCAAGCTTGAACCGTACCGCCATAGGGATACATTGGAGCGCGTAAGCGAAGTCCCGCTCGAACTGAAATATCGCACTCTGCAGCGCTTGCTGCGTGGAATCCTGTGCACCGTACCCCGCTGCCTGCATGTTTGTTACCTCGCGCTCGGAGTGCGCTTTCGCCAAGTCTAGCGCGGATGCGAGCCGAGGCATAAAATCGCTGGCCGTAGGCTGCTCCTGTCTGGCCGTACTAGGAGAATCTCATGACTGAGGTGACGCGGCGCCAGTTCATTGCGATTACGGGCGCCTCCTTAGCAGGCTCGAGCCTCGCACTGATGGGCTTTTCGCCCTCGGCCGCGCTTGCGGAGGTGCGCGAGTTCAAGCTTGCACGCGCGACGGAGACGCGCAACACCTGCCCTTACTGTGCGGTCGCGTGTGGCGTAATCATGTATTCCTGGGGCGACGGCGCGAAGAACGCGACCTCCAGCATCTTTCACATCGAGGGCGATCCGGACCATCCGGTCAACCGCGGCACACTGTGCCCCAAGGGCGCCGGGTTGCTCGATTTCATCCACAGTCCGAGCCGCCTGCAATATCCGCAGTATCGGGCGCCTGGCTCGGATCACTGGCAGCGCCTCCCCTGGGACGATGCCATGGACCGCATCGCCAAACTCATGAAGGCGGATCGGGATGCAAATTTCGTCACCAAGACGCCCGAGGGCAGGACCGTCAATCGCTGGCTAACCACCGGCATGCTGGCGGCCTCGGCAGCCAGCACCGAAGTCGGCTATCTCACCCACAAGGTCATCCGCAGCCTCGGCATCCTTTCATTCGATAATCAAGCGCGTGTCTGACACGGCCCGACGGTGGCAAGTCTTGCCCCGACGTTTGGCCGTGGAGCGATGACGAATCACTGGGTCGACATCAAGAATGCCGACGTCGTACTCGTTATGGGCGGCAACTCCGCCGAGGCGCACCCGTGCGGCTTCAAATGGGTCACGGAGGCCAAGGCGCACAACAAGGCTCGCCTGATCGTCGTCGATCCGCGATTCACGCGCACAGCCTCGGTCGCCGACGTCTACGCGCCCGTTCGCACCGGGACCGACATCGTCTTCCTCGGTGCCGTCATCAACTATCTGCTGACGAATGACAAGATCCAGCATGACTATGTGCGCAACTACACCGATCTCACCTTCCTCGTGCGCGACGACTTCGGCTTCGATGCCGGGCTGTTTTCCGGCTACGACGCCGATCACCACAGCTATGACAAGGCGAGCTGGAATTATCAGATCGGCCCCGACGGCTATGTGAAGACCGATACGACGCTCGCGCATCCGCGCTGCGTCTATCAGCTGATGAAACAGCACTACGCACGCTACACGCCCGAGATGGTCGAGCGCGCCTGCGGTACGCCGGCAGCCAAGTTCCTGCAGATCGCCGAGTTGATCGCATCGACGAGTTCCGCGACGCGGGCGATGACGGTGCTGTACGCGCTCGGCTGGACGCAGCACTCGATCGGCTCGCAGATAATCCGCTCGGCGGCGATGATGCAGCTTCTGCTGGGCAACATCGGGGTCGCGGGCGGGGGCATGAACGCGCTGCGCGGGCACTCGAACATTCAGGGACTCACCGATCTCGGGCTGATGTCGAATCTGCTACCCGGCTATATCACATTGCCGAGCGAGGCCGAGCAGGACTACGACAAGTACATTGCGGCGCGCGCTTTCAAGCCGCTGCGGCCGAATCAGCTGAGCTATTGGCAGAACCTCGATAAGTTCTTCGTGAGCTTCATGAAGGCCTGGTGGGGTGATGCCGCCACCGCCGAGAACCACTGGGGCTACGATTATTTGCCCAAGCTCGACAAGCCCTATGACCTGCTGCAGTCCTTCGAGCTCATGGCACAGGGCAAGATGAACGGGTTCATCTGCCAGGGCTTCAATCCGATCGGCGCAGCGCCCAACAAGGCGAAGATCAATGCGGGCCTGGCGAAACTCAAATTCCTCGTCATCATGGACCCGCTGGCGACCGAGACGTCGGAATTCTGGCGCAACTACGGCGAGCACAACGACGTCGATCCGAAGCAGATTCAAACCGAGGTTTTCCGTCTGCCTACCTCCTGCTTTGCCGAGGAAAATGGCTCGCTGGTGAACTCAGCGCGCTGGCTGCAGTGGCACTACAAGGGCGCCGACCCGCCGGGTGAAGCCCGTAGCGATCTGCGGATCATGGGCGAACTGCACGCGCGGCTGCGAGAGCTCTACCAAACGCAAGGCGGGGCCTATCCGGATCCGATCCTGAAGCTCTCCTGGTCGTACGCGAATCCCAGCAGCCCTGAACCGGACGAGCTCGCCCGCGAGTACTCGGGCAAGGCGCTCAAGGATCTGACCGATGCGAGCACGAGCCAGGTCACGCGCAAGGCCGGCGAGCAGCTCGCGGGCTTCGCGGAGCTGCGCAATGATGGCAGCACTGCATCGGGCTGCTGGATCTTCTGCGGCGCCTGGGGACCGAGCGGAAATCTGATGGCGCGGCGCGACAATTCGGATCCGACTGGGATCGGACAGACGCTGAACTGGGCGTTCGCCTGGCCAGCGAACCGCAGAATCCTGTATAACCGCGCCTCCTGCGATCCAGGCGGCAATCCATACAATGCGCAGCGCCGGCTGATTTCCTGGAACGGCACCGTCTGGAGTGGCGTCGACGTGCCCGACTACAAGGTTGACGAAGCCCCTGCACTGGGCATGGGGCCCTTCATCATGAATCCAGAGGGCGTGGCGCGCTTCTTCGTCAGGGACACCATGGTCGACGGGCCATTCCCGGAGCATTACGAGCCACTCGAGAGCCCACTCGCCGTCAATCCATTGCATCCGCAACAGCCACTCGCGTACAACAATCCTGCGGTGCGCGTGTTTCAGGACGACCGTGCAGCCTTTGGGAAGGCCGACAAGTTCCCGCATGCCGCCACGACGTATCGGCTCACCGAGCACTTTCATTTCTGGACCAAGCACGTGCGGCTCAATGCGATTGTGCAGCCCGAGCAGTTCGTCGAAATCGGTGAGGCGCTGGCAAGCGATCTCGGGATCAAGGGCGGAGATTGGGTCAAAGTTGAATCGAACCGCGGCTATATCAAGGCGGTTGCGGTCGTAACCAAGCGCCTGAAGCCGCTGCAGATTGAAGGCAAGACGGTTCATCACGTCGGCATCCCGATCCATTGGGGATTCACGGGGCTCGCGAAGCCCGGATTCATGGCCAACACCCTCACCCCCGCGGTGGGCGATGCCAACTCGCAGACCCCCGAGTTCAAGTCGTTCCTGGTCCGAGTCGAGAAGCTCTGAGTTCGTATCGAACAGCGAGAGAAACCAGCATGGCACTTCAATCCCTCGATATCGTGCGCCGCTCGGCGACTTCGCAGCCGCCTCCGGGCGTGCGCGACGCCGCGAGCGATCAGGTCGCAAAGCTCATCGACGTGACCAAGTGCATCGGCTGCAAGGCCTGCCAGGTCGCCTGTATGGAATGGAACGATCTGCGCGATCAGATCGGCACTAACACCGGCAGCTATAACAATCCGCCCGACCTCACGGACCAGTCCTGGACCGTGATGCGCTTTGCCGAGTACGAAAATCCCAACGGCAATCTCGAGTGGCTGATTCGCAAGGACGGTTGCATGCACTGCGAGGATCCGGGGTGCCTGAAGGCCTGCCCGGCCCCCGGTGCCATCGTGCAGTACGCCAACGGCATCGTCGATTTTCAGGAGGAGAACTGCATCGGCTGCGGCTACTGCATCGCCGGCTGTCCGTTCGATGTTCCCCGAATCTCCAAGCGTGACCGCAAGGCCTACAAATGCACGCTGTGCTCGGATCGGGTGGCGGTCGGACTGGAACCGGCCTGTATCAAGTCCTGCCCAACCGGGGCGCTCGTGTTCGGTACCAAGCAGGACATGCAGCAGCATGCTGCCGAGCGCATCGAGGATCTGAAGTCGCGCGGCTTCGAGAACGCCGGGTTGTACGATCCCGCGGGCGTCGGCGGCGCGCACGTCATGTACGTGCTGCATCACCTGGATCAACCCGAGCTCTACAGTGGCCTGCCGAAGGATCCGAAGATCAGCCCCACGGTACGATTCTGGAAGGGAATTGCCAAGCCGATCGCGCTCGCCATGATGGGAGTTGCGGCACTGACTGGGTTTTTTCACTATATCCGCGTCGGGGCCAATGAGACGACGCCGCGCGATGAGGAAGAGGCGGCACGAGCGCGCGCTGCCGGGCCCTCCGGGCCGCCGCGAGGACCGGCGGGTCCAGTGTCGACACCGGAGTCGCGTCCATGAGCAGCGAGCGGGTCGACGGTGAGGACGTGCGCGATGCCGTCGTCGGAAACGCGATAGTGCGATATACGGCCGGTGATCGGACCAACCATTGGGTCGTCGCGATCGCCTTCATTCTGGCTGCGCTGTCGGGGCTCGCAATGTTCGATCCGGCGCTGTTCTGGTTGAGCGATCTTTTCGGCAGCGGTCCCTGGACGCGCGTTCTGCATCCCTTCTTCGGGCTTCTCATGGTGCTCGCCTTCGCGCTCCTGGCCGCGCGGGTGCAATCGGACAATCGCATGACAGGCGCGGACTGGCGTTGGCTGCGCCAGTGGCGAGATGTCGTGGGCAATCATGAAGAGCGCCTGCCGGAGGTGGGCCGCTACAACGCGGGACAGAAGCTGCTGTTCGCGCTGATGGTTGTATGTCTGCTCGGCCTGCTCGCGACCGGATTCATCATCTGGCGCCAGTATTTCGCTTTCTATTTTTCCATCCCGCTGCTGCGTGCGGCGGCGATCGTGCATGCCGCATGCGCCTTCGTGCTGATATCGGGCATTATCGTGCATATCTATGCGGGGATCTGGGTGCGAGGCTCAGTGCGTGCGATGACGCGCGGCATGGTGACGCCGGGCTGGGCCTGGAGGCATCATCGGGCGTGGTTTCGCGAGGTCATGCGTGCAGCGCGTTCTCGACCCGGCACAGATTGAGGGATTCGCCGAGCGCGAGATCCCGCGCCTGCTTCTTCCCGCAGGTGCGCAGCTGTTCGCGCAGCGCGCACAGCGCCTGCGCTACCTGAGCCGCTCAGAGCAGGCGGGTCAGGGAGGCGCGATCGGCGATTACCTCGAGCTCATAGCAGTGATCGCCGAAGCGCAGCATCGCGCCCTGCCTCATCTGAGCGTAGTCGGGCCGGGTTCTGAGGACCTGCAGCGGGCGCGCACTCACGGGATGCCTCTGATCCACGCCCTGAGCTTCGAGCGCGACGCCTCCTGGCGCGGGGTCCTGGAGCACATCTGTGCCTGCGTGCTCGGCGCGAGTGAACTCGCGCCGCAGATTCCGCAAGAAGTCCGCGCCACCTGCACGCGGCTGCGAGACGCTCCCGCCGCATTGCTCGAGGAGCAGGCGGACGCCGTGCTGGCGCTGAGGGCGGATGCAGTTGACCCGGCTGCCGCGCCGCTCATCATGAGCGCACTGCAGGTGTACTGGCTCGCGCTCGCCAGCCGTTTCTCCGCCGCCGAGGTCCCGCAGCTTTCGGTACTGGGGCTGTGTCCGCTATGCGGCATGCTTCCGGTCGCGAGCATCGTGCACATCGAGGGCGGATCAGCAGGTTACCGCTATTTGCACTGCGCCTTGTGTGCGACCGAATGGCACATGGTGCGCGTCACCTGCAGCCAATGTCAGGCCACGAAGGACATCGGCTATTACTCGATTGACGGGGGAGCGGACGCCGTGCGCGCCGAGGCTTGCCCGCAGTGCCGCAGTTACCGCAAGATCCTCTACCAGGAGAAAGACAGGGGAGTCGAGCCGGTGGCTGATGACCTGGCGAGTGTGGCACTTGATCTGCTGTTGGGTGCAGAAGGCTATCAGCGCGCCAGCGGCAATCCGATGCTCTGGGTCAAGCCCTGACTGCACCGCCCGCGAGCGCGGCGGATATACCGTCGCTCGACCGACTGTTGAACCGACCAGCGCTGGTGCCGCTGCTGCAGCGCCACGGCCGAACGTGGGTCCTGGCCGCGCTGCGTGCGCACCTCGATGAGCTGCGACGAACGGCACTGCAGGGCACTCTGGGCGACTGCGCTCTGAGCGAGGATGCCATCGCGGCGGCACTGGCGGCGAGACTCGCCGAGCAGTCTCGTTCGCGGCTGCGGCCGGTCTTTAATCTCACCGGCACCGTGCTGCATACCAATCTCGGCCGTGCGGTACTGCCCTACGAGGCGGTGAGCGCGGTCGTGGCGGCGCTGCAGAACCCCATGAACCTCGAGCTCGACCTGTCGACGGGGCAACGCGGCGATCGTGATTCGATCGTCGAGGAGCTGCTGCGCGAGCTCACGGGAGCGGCGGCCGTGACGGTCGTGAACAACGATGCGGCGGCGGTGCTATTGATGCTAAGCGCGCTCGCCGCTCATCGCGAGGTCATCGTCTCGCGTGGCGAGCTGGTGGAGATCGGCGGCTCCTTTCGCCTGCCCGACATCATGCGTCAGGCGGGCGTAAAGCTGCGTGAGGTCGGCACCACCAACCGCACGCACCTGTCTGATTATGCGCAGGCGATCGGGACGCGTACGGCGCTGCTGTTGAAGGTGCACACCAGCAACTACACCATCTCAGGATTTACCGCGAGCGCTTCGGTCGGCGAGCTTGCGGGGCTCGCGCGCGCACATGCGTTGCCCCTCGTGGTCGATCTGGGCAGCGGTGCGCTGATTGATCTCGCGCGCTGGGGACTGCCCGCCGAGGTCACGGTGCGTGAGACGGTGGCCGCGGGTGCTGACCTGGTCGCCTTCAGCGGCGATAAGCTGCTCGGTGGCCCACAGGCGGGAATCCTCGTCGGTCGCGCCGATCTGATCCGCATACTTAAGGCGAGTCCATTGAAGCGCACGCTTCGCGTCGGCAAGCTTATCCTGGCCGCGCTCGAAGCGGTCCTGTTGCTGTATCGGGCTCCGGAGCTGCTGGCTGAACGGCTGACGACGTTACGTCTGCTCACACGCGATCCCGCCGTGATCAAGCAGCAGGCCCTGCGACTGCGCTCCATCGTGCAAGGAGCCATCGGCGAGGCTTATGAGGTGATCGACGCGCCCGTGGCGAGCCAAATCGGCAGTGGCGCCCTGCCGGTCGAGCAGCTGGCGAGTTACGGATTGGCGCTCGGGGTGATCAAAGGCAGACGCGGCAGTCTCAGGGCGCTCGAGTCTGCGCTGCGCGCGCTGCCGCGCCCCGTGATTGGCCGCATCGCCGATAAGAGACTGTGGCTGGATCTGCGCTGCCTGGAGCCCGCCGATGAGGAGATATTCAGCACGCAGTGGAGCGAGCTGCGATTGCCCGCAACCGCTGCTCGCAGCAGGATTTGAGCCGATGCTGATTGCAACCGCGGGACATATTGATCACGGGAAGACCACGTTGGTGCGCGCACTCACCGGTGTGGACACCGACCGTCTGCCGGAAGAGAAGACGCGAGGCATCTCGATCGAGCTCGGCTATGCGTATGCGCCGCTGCCGGGCGGGGCAGTGCTTGGCATCGTCGATGTACCCGGTCACGAGCGGTTTGTGCGCACCATGATCGCAGGCCTCGGCGGCATCGATTTCGTGCTGCTCGTGATCGCGGCTGACGACGGCGTGATGCCACAGACGCTGGAGCATCTGGCCATTCTCGGACTCGTGGGCGTATCGCACGGCGCCGTGGCGTTGAGCAAGGCGGATCGCGTTGACGAGCAGCGCTTACAGGAGGTACGAGGGCAGGTCATGAGCACTCTGGCGTCCACGAGATTGCATGCGGCGCCCTTATTTGCGCTCGATGCCACGCAGCCGGATGATCCGGGTACCGCATCGCTTAGCCGCTACCTGCACGACATTGCCGCTCATCTGCCGCCGCGCTGCGACCAGGGCTTGTTTCGCCTGGCGGTGGATCGTGTGTTTACGCTGGCCGGCCACGGCACAGTGGTTACGGGCACCGTTTTATCTGGACAGGTCCGAACGGGCAACACGGTGCTGGTGATGCCGGCGGGTACCCCGGTGCGCGTGCGCAGCGTTCACACGCACAATCACCCTTCGGACCACGGTAGCGCCGGTCAACGCTGCGCATTGAATCTGGCCGGGGTGGACAAGAGTGCGATCTCGCGCGGCGAGTGGCTCGCCGATCCGGGCCTGCTCTCGCCGACCACGCGCATCGATGCGCGTCTGCATCTGCTTTCCGGCTGCGGCCAGAGGCTCGATTCCTGGTCGCCCGTGCATGTGCACTTGGGCACGATGCATCAAGTGGCCCACGTCGTCCTGTTGGAGTCCGACAGTGTGTCCGCCGGCGACTCGGTGCGCGTTCAACTGATTTTCGACACCCCGATCTGTACGATTCCTGGCGATCGTTTCATCGTGCGCGATGCCCAGGCGATGCGAACCGTGGGCGGCGGCGTCGTACTCGATCCGTTCGCGCCTTCACGCAGGCGGCGATCGGGCGAGCGCATTCACTATCTGGACGCGCTCGAGGCAATGATTGCCGGACAAGGTATCGCACCCTTGCTGCAAGCCGCCACTCACTGCGTAAAGATGAGCGATCTGGTGCGTTTGACCGGCCTGCCGCCTGAGCGCGTCTCGCTCCCGGCAGATACGGTCACGATTGACTGCGTTGGTGAGAGCTTCGTGCTGTATGCCTCGTCTTGGTCAAATTTGCGCGAACGGGCGGTGACAGCCTTGCGCGACTTTCACGCGCAGGCGCCGGATGAGCCTGGCCCGGATGTCGGACGGCTGCGGCGCATTGCCCTGCCAGCCTTGTCCGAGCCTCTTTGGCGTGCCCTGATCGAGCAGCTCGCGCACGAGCGCATTGTGATCCGCAGCGGGCCGTGGTTGCATTTGCCGGAACACACGGTGTCGCTTTCAGCCGACGAGCAGGCGCTCGCGCACAAGCTGCAGCCGCTGATTGCGAAGGCGTGCTTCGATCCGCCGTGGGTGCGCGAACTGGCCGCTGCCGTGCACGAGCCGGAAGAGCGAGTACGCGCGGTATTGCGCAAGCAGGTCACCCAGGGCAGTGCGTATCAGATCGTCCACGATCTGTTTTACGACGCCGAGCGCATCGGCGAGCTGGCCGCGATCGTCAAAGCGTTGGCACAGCAACACGGCGCCGTCAGCGCGAGTCAGTATCGGGATGCTGTGGGTCTGGGGCGCAAGCGCACAATTCAGATTCTGGAGTTCTTCGATCGCGCGGGCTACACCCGGCGCGTCCAGGATTCGCACATCGTGCGTCGGGACAGCGGTTGGCGTATATCGGGATAACACATGGAAGGCAAACGCACCCGGCGGGGCGGCTGGACTTCAAATCCAGAAGGGGGCGTCAGACGCTTCCTGGTAGGTTCGACTCCTGCTGCCTTCCGCCGTTTCATGTCGTGAGTTCGCGCGAGTGGATCTCGTAGCGAAACGTCGTCGGATCAAGGCTATCGAGACGCCCCGCGGCTGTCTGGCCGTTCGGATACATCAAGAACGGGATTGTCCCTGTGCTCGAATCAGGCAGCGCGACGTCGTGACCGTGGTTGTAGACCACCCAGTTCATCTCCCAGCTACCGAACAGCGCCGCGCGCGCGGCCTGTACCTTCGGATCATTCATCGGCAGCCCGCCGGGGACCTCTTCCAGCACGACCTTGCGCACGTCGGCCGGATCCACGGGGACCCAGCCATGTCCTTCAGCATAGAACTCCGCGCGGCAGTGCTGCGCCTTGCTGATATCACCGCTCCTGCCTAGACTTTTAAAGCCGAGGCGTGAGTCGGCCACACGTATGCCGTAAGCGTCGCGCGCGGGAATACGCACGGCACGCGCGAGCGCCACGAACAGGGCGTTAATGTCTGCGCATTTTCCTCCGAGGTAGCCGGACTTGAGCATCGTCGCCACATCGCCCATGCCGCAGCCCGGCGTCTTTGGGTCGCGATTCGTGTTATCCACGACCCACTCGTAGATCGCACGTGCTCGTTCCATTGCACCGTGACAGTCGCGCACGATCGTCCTGGCGGTCTGCCCGACGATACCATCGGTCGGCAGCAGCGACGTCGGGCGCAGGTAGGTCTGCAGCACTGATGAGGCTTCGCGCGGCTCATCGGCGCAGGCCGAGATGTCCAGATCAGCCCGGCGGTCGCGCGTAGCCACCTGTGCAATCAGCGTGACGGGGCTCACCGACTTGGGATCCGGCCATTCAACATGCAGCAGTGCGACATCGTAGCCGGGGATTGTGACCAGTTCGGCACGTGAGGCGCCGGCGGCGTCCCATCGCGTGCTGAGCGAGCGCTGATAATGGGTGCTGTGGCTCAAGGGCACTGGCAACCACACCCGGGTGCGCCCTGCCGCACCTGCCACATTGATCGAGGTGATAATCTCGAATACTCGCCACTCAGGACCGTGCAGGGCGCCGGCGCCCCAGGCGCTGCGCGATCGGGGCTCGATGCCGGTGAGCGCGGCTGCAGAAGCTGAGACCCACAGGCGTGCCAGGAAATTGCGGCGTTTCATGACATGTCCCCGAGAGGTGGCGTACGATTGATTCTCGGGGAATCCGGCGCAGAATGCGACCGTGACATTTTCGCAAGCCCCCGCACCTCGGTTGACCTCGCTGTCGCACGGGGGCGGGTGCGGCTGCAAAATAGCGCCACGTGTGCTGGCCGATCTGCTCAAGCGCCAGGCAGCGCCCAAATTGTTCGCGCAGTTGCTGGTCGGCACGGAAACGGCGGATGACGCAGCCGTCTATCGGCTCAATGACGAGCAGGCGCTCGTCGCCACCACCGATTTCTTCATGCCGATCGTCGACGATCCGTTCGACTTCGGCCGCATCGCCGCCACCAATGCCCTCTCGGACGTCTATGCTATGGGCGGCACGCCGATCCTGGCGCTCGCCATTGTCGGCATGCCGATCAACGTGCTCCCAGCCGACGTCATCCGCGAGATCCTGCGCGGCGGTGAGACGATTTGCGCACAGGCCGACATTCCCATTGCCGGCGGGCATAGCATCGATTCGGTGGAGCCTATCTACGGCCTGGCTGCGATCGGAATCATCCATCCGGATCAGGTGAAACGAAATTCCGACGCGCGCGCGGGGGATGCGCTGGTACTCGGCAAACCCCTAGGTGTCGGCATTCTTTCGGCTGCGCTCAAGAAGGATCAACTCGAAACAGCCGACTACCGCGCTTTGATCGACATCACTACCCGCCTCAACCGCGCCGGGCCGGAGCTTGCGAGACTGTCCGGCGTGCATGCCATGACCGACGTGACGGGCTTCGGATTGCTCGGGCATCTGCTCGAAATGTGCCGTGGTTCCGGCGTCGGTGCGCGGGTGAATATGTCGGACGTGCCGCTGCTGGATAATGTGCTCGCGATGGCCGAAGCAGGCATCGTCACCGGCGCCTCGGCGCGTAACTGGGCGTCTTATGGCGTGGACGTTGAGCTCGCTTCACGCCTCACAGGGGCGCACAAGGCCCTGTTGTGCGATCCACAGACCGCGGGAGGTCTGCTGGTAGCGTGTGCCCAAGAGGCGCTTGCCGAGGTAATGGCAACGTTCGAGCGGCACGGATTTGCGCAAGCACGGGTGATCGGCGCCATGGTAGCTGGGGAGCCTCGCGTAGCGGTCGATCTTACGTGATGGACGAGGCGCTTACGAAGCTTGCTGCTCCATTTGCAAGATCACGGCGGAGAAGTCCTGCTCTTTGCCTTGCTCTGATTGCTTTGCATTGACCTCGAAAGCCGCTCGTGCGGCCGGCATCTGCGCGCCCACCGCAGCCGCGAGCTCGAGAATCAGCGTGAAATCCTTGTTCATGAGCCGCAGTGGAAACTGCGGGCTATAGTCGTTTTTCATCGCTCTTGCCAGTTTGCCTACATGTGCAGGAGCGACGAGCGCGGTCTGTGAAAGAATGTCCAGCAATCGATCGCGATCCAGACCCGCCTTCTCACCGAGGGCAACGGCCTCAGCAATAGCCTGCATGCCGATTCCCAACAGCGTGTTCACGACCAGCTTCATGGTCGCTCCGGAACCGCTCGGCCCCAGGTAAAAATACTTTCTGGCGATCACTCTGAAAATCGACTCAGCGGCGCTGAAGCATGCCTGATCGCCGCCCCCGAACAGCGTTAGCGCCCCCTGCTCGGCGACCGGTGTACTGCCTGACATGGTCACGTCGAGAACCTCAACGCCACGCTCCGCACCCAGTCTCGAGAGTTCCTGCGAAGTCTTCGGAATCACTGTGCTCAGGTCGATAACCAGTGCGCCGCGACGCGCATTGACGAGCGCGCCATCTGCTTCCCGATAAACGCTCAGAACAGCCGCGTCGCTCGCAAGGCAAGACAGCACAACGTCGCAACTGGCAGAGAGTTCCGCGACGCTTGCCGCCACAGTACCGCCATATTGAATCAGCTCTTCGGCTTTGGTGCGGTTGCGGTCATAAGCGCGCAGCTTGAAGCCGGCTCGGAGCAACCTCTGCGCAATCGGCCGACCCATGTAGCCGATTCCTATAAATCCGAGTTTGCTTTTCTCAGCTGTGATCGCATCCATGTTTGATTGTCCTTTGGCGAGCGCTGAGCCAGTTGCATGGGCGATGATTTTACGTCAGCCGGACCAGCGCGTGCCGCGCAGGTCCGCCCACGGACCGCCCTCGACGTAGCGCTCCGGATACAGAGCCTTCGAACGAGGATCTTCCGCGGTGTCGAGTTGAAGGACCATCCACTTCGGATACGGAATGCCCGGATCCGACGCCGCGTCCAGAAGCCGGACTTCTTCGTCCGCGAGGCGCAGGTCTACGGCAGCGATGTTATCTTCCAGTTGTTCAGCCTTGCGCGCGGCGATGATCACACTGCTGACGGCCGCTCGTCCCAACACCCACGATAGCGCCGCACGCGCCGGGCTGGTGTCATGCCGAGCAGCCACCTGCTTGAGCGCGTCTACGACCCGGTAGCCCATCTCCTTGTCGAAGGGCACGAACGAGCCGGCTTCCGCGAATCGCGAGCCGGCAGGAGCAGGGTTTTTGCGGCTGTACTTGCCCGTGAGGAAGCCGCCGGCGAGCGGGCTCCAAACCAGGATACCGATGTTGAAGTACTCGGCGAACGATTGGAACTCGTATTCGAGGCCTCGGCCGACGAGGCTGTAGTGCATCTGCGCCGTCACGTATTTTTCCAACCCGAGACGCTCCTGCAGCATAACCGCGGTGGCCGCCTGCCATGACATGAAGTTGGAGAGCCCGATGTAGCGCACTTTCCCCTGGCGCACGACATCGTCGAGCGTTCGCAGTGTCTCCTCGAGCGGCGTGTTGCTGTCCCATCCATGCACCTGGTAAAGATCGATGTAGTCGGTCTGCAGCCGTTGGAGACTGCCCTCTACTTCGCGCATGATGTTCACCCGAGTCGCGCCGCTTCGATTGAGATCCTCACTCATGGGGAGCCGGACTTTGGTGGCCAGGACGATCTGCGTCCTCACGCCCTTCAAGGCATTACCCACCAGCGTCTCGCTCTCCCCGAGGCTGTACACGTCCGCGGTATCAATGAAGTTGATGCCCTTGTCCAGGGCCAGCTTCACCAGTCGCGTGGTGTCCTCCTGGCCGAGATTGCCCATGTTCATCTTGCCGCCGAACTGCATCGTGCCAAGCGCCACTTCGCTCACGATGAGCCCGCTGTTGCCCATTTTCCGATACTTCATATGCCTGCTCCTTGCTCCTTTTGACTGCGCTCCTTGAAGTCGCAGTGGCCGATGATGCGCTCGCACGGCACATCGCGCCGCTAGCCCGGTTGCTGCCGGCGCTGTATGGTTTCACAACCGTTTATACTGTCCCACCGCTAAAACGCCCTCGATATAAAGGGCACCGGGAGACAAACGCATGCGACATCTCAAATGGGCCTTTGCGCCGGTCCTGGCCTTGCTGGCCGGGCATCAAGCCGTTGCCCAGACCCAGGCGCAGGCGACCGCGCCCGCCAGCAAGCCGACGATTGCCTGGGCCGCCAAGCCTGCCAAGCTGCCGCCCTATACGGGAGTCAACCGGCTGGTGTGGCGCCTGGCCGATGTGTTGGCCGCGCAAAAGGGCAAGGACAGCTGGAGCCAGGAGGTCTTCTCCAGTCGGGACTTCGTCGGCGAATGGATCTCCATGGCGCCGGGCCAAAAGACCCAAACGCAGTTCTATGCCGATGACCGCGTGTTCTGGGTGGTGCAGTCGGGCCAGATGAAAGTCAGCATCGAGGGCCAGGAGCCATTCCTCGCCTCGAAGCACTTCCTGGTGCAGGTGCCCAAGCGCTTGCAATACAGCATCGAGACAGTGGGAACCGAGCCGGTGCTGCGCTTCCAGATGAAGCCCGCGGGCGAATCTCCGGACTATCCGCTCTCCGAGACGCCGACCCCGGTCAAAGGTGTGCAGTACATCAAAGCCGCCTATAGCGGTCGTGGCGAATATGACAAGGTGAACGTGCCCTACATCGATTTCGAAAAGCAGATCGTGCAGGGCGGCGAGAAGCGCGGCGTGTGGATCCGCGACGACCATACCTTCGTCACCATACTGCGCTCCCTGACCGGCGTGCCGACGCCGCCGGATAATATCTGGGGCCACTTCCACGCCAACTTCCCGGAAATCTGGCTGATCGTCGAAGGCACTCAGCAGTTCCTGGTGGAAGGCGAGAAACTCATCACCGTCAAGGACGGTGATCTGGTTGGCGCTCCCACCGGCCGCTGGCATCGCGCCATGCCCTTTGGCGACGGCCCCTCGACCCGTCTGGCCTACATTCCTCGGCCAGATAATCTGCACTGGTATCAGCCCGAGCAGGCAGCGGGCAGCAACTGACGCGGCAGGAGCAATCACGTGACGTTTAAAATCCTGGCGCCCGCTGTGCTCGCGGCGCTCGTTGTTGCCGCGCCGGCTTTCGCCGCGGACTATCAAGCCAGTCTGGGCCCGATGCCGCTGGACGATGAAACCAAGGCGGTGATCGCCGGCCGCGGCGAAGCCACCGCCACCTCGGATGGCAAGACCCTCACGGTGAAGGGTGCGTTCCATGGTCTGCCCTCCAACGCCACGGAGGCGCATATTTTTCTTAGCCCCGTGGCGGGCATGCCGGGCAAGCAAATCCTGGATCTGCAAGTCACCAAGGCGGTCAACGGTACCATCGCCGGGGACTTCAAGCTGACAAGAGCGCAGGCCGCCGCGCTGCGCACCGGCAAGCTCTACATCCAGATCAACAGCGAGAAGGCGCCGGATTTCTATCCCTGGGGACCGAAGGGCACGCTTTGGGGCTGGCTGTTCCCAGCCCATGAAACCGTGGGCCAGGACGTGCCGCAGCAGGACCATTGGTTCATTCCCCAGATCGACACGCCGTCGCGCTGAACGAATCGCGAGGACATTGATCATGCGCAACAAGAAAGTACCGCTGGGGCTTGCCGCCGCCATGGCCGCTGCCGCGTTGAGCGGCTTATCCTTTGGGCAAACAGCCGCCGGGCCTTTTACCCAGGCCCAGGTTGAAGCGGGTCGCCAGGCCTATGGCGACAACTGCGCCCAGTGCCACAATCCGGACCTGTCGGGCAGCAACGACGCGCCGCAACTGGCAGGCGATGCCTTCATAGGCGCCTGGAAGGGCCGCACGACCCAGGCGCTCTACAACAAGATCAGCAAGACCATGCCGCTCGGGCAGGGCGGCACCCTGGATGATGCGACCTATAGCGCCATTACCGCCTATATCCTGCACGCCAACGGCGCGAGCGCCGGCAGCGTCGCCTTCACCGCGGACACAACGACAGGCATCGGCGCGATCGCCGGCGGCAAGGTGCCGGATGATGTTCTGCATCCGCCCACGATGAGTGCTTTTGCCCGCGCGTCAGCGGGTGTGCGCGTGGCCACTCCCGGCAGCTTCCTGTTGCCCGGCAAATTCGGCCTCAGCCTCGAAGGCCATATCCAGAACTACGAACCGGTTACCGAGGCGATGATGAACAATCCGCCGGACGGGGACTGGCTGATGTTCCGCCGCAACTATCAGGGTTGGAGCTTCAGCCCGCTCAAGCAGATCAACACCGCCAATGTCGGCTCGCTGCAGTTGAAATGGATGTGGTCGCTGCCGGAGAACGGCACCATGGAAATTACGCCCCTGGTCCATAGCGGCGTGCTGTTCATCTGGGGCACCGGTAACACGGTGCAGGCGCTGGACGCCAGGACCGGCGAACTCTTGTGGGAAAATCGGCTCGGTCCCGCGCCGCGTCGCCCCGGTCCCGGCCCCTCCACCGAAGAGACGCGCAGCATGGGCCTGTGGGGCAACAACATCTATGTCAACACACCGTTCGGCATGGTCTATGCGCTGGACGCGCGCAGCGGCAAGGAAGTCTGGAAGACCAACATCGTGGACAACAAGCCGGGCATCGGCTGGTCTACCGGCGGCGTGATCATCATCAAGGGCCATGTGCTGGTCGGCATGACCAATTGCGGGCGTCCCAAGACCGACGACCATTGCTACATCAGCGCCTACGACGCGGCGAGCGGCAAGCGCGACTGGAAGTTCGTCACCACGGCATTGACCGGGCAGCCCGGCGGCGACAGCTGGGGTGATCTGCCTGACAACATGAGGAAGGGCGGCGAAACCTGGATCGCGGGCACCTACGATCCCGAGCTCAACACGACCTATTGGGGCACTGCCCAGGCCAAGCCGTGGCGACGCGACCTGCGCGGCTCGAGCACGGGTGCCACCGACTATGCCAACTCCACCCTCGCGCTGGATCCGGAGACCGGCAAGATGAAGTGGTGGTTCCAGCATGCGCCGGGCGAGTCGCTGGACCTGGACGAAGTGTTCGAGCGCGTGCTGATCGATCACGGCGAGCAGAAGACTCTGATGACTATCGGCAAGGCTGGCATCCTGTGGAAGCTGGACCGCGTCACCGGCAAGTTCATCGATGCGCGGGAGACCGTGTTCCAGAATGTCTGGGACGGCATTGATCCCAAAACCGGCACGCCGCGTTACCGCAAGGACATTGTGGAGCAGAAAGTCGAGCAGTGGCTGTCCTCCTGTCCCGGCCCGGAGGGCGGCCATGACTGGCAGGCGACCAGCTATAACCAACCCACCGATACCCTGATCATTCCCCTGTCGCAGAGCTGCGTCTTCATGCTGGGCAACGGTTCGCAGACTTATTTCGAGATGCCGGGCAGCGACGGCAACATGGGGCGGCTGTCGGCCTATCGTACCGCCGACCTGAAGCCGCTCTGGTCCTTCCAGCAACGCGCGCCCTTTCTGACCAGCGTGGTCTCGACGGCGGGCAATGTCGCCTTTGTCGGCGACTTCGACCGCGTCTTTCGCGCCGTAGATGTCACGAGCGGCAAGACCCTGTGGAAGACCCGCCTGGGCACCACGGTGCAGGGCTTTCCGATCAGCTTCAGCGTGGACGGCAAGCAGTACATCGCCGTGACCACTGCGCTGGGCGGCGGCAGCCCGGAAATGAAGCCCGGCACTATGCTGACGGAAGTGCACCGACCGCCGAACGGTTACAACCTGTTCGTGTTTGGTCTGCCGGACAACTGAAATTCATGCATCGCATTCAAGAGGACCTGTTGCAATGAAAGTCTGCTTTCGCTGGTTCGTATGCTGCGGGCTCGTGACGTTGTTTGGCATGGCACGCGTGAGCGCGCAGGATGCGGGCAAGCTGCCAGTGCGGGTCGTGGTGGTCACGACCTTCGAGCTCGGTAACGATACGGGCGACACGCCGGGCGAATTCCAGGCCTGGGTGGAGCGCTTGCCGCTGCCGCAGACGATCCCGTTTCCATTGGGCAATCGTGCGCTGCGCTATAACGCCGAGAAGCAAGTGCTGGGAATTGTCACGAGCGAAGGCTCCCTGCGCGCCGCGGCCTCAATCATGGCCCTCGGACTGGACGAGCGCTTCGATCTGTCGAAGGCGTACTGGCTCGTGCCCGCAATAGCCGGTATCGATCCCACTTACGCCTCGGTCGGCTCCGCTGCCTGGGCAGAGTGGATCGTCGATCGAGATCTCAACTTCGAGATCGATGCGCGTGAGATCCCACCAGACTGGTCTACCGGGCACGTTCCTTTGGGCCGCAGCAAGCCCTTTGAACCGCCGACCCCTGACCTCGATCGGCCCACTGCCGTCAATGCCTATCACCTCAACCCCGAACTGGTCGAGTGGGCCTATCAGCAGACACGCGACGTGCATCTTGATGACACACCCGCTCTGAAGAGCATTCGCGCCGGCTATGCCCGCTACCCCAACGCACTGAAGCCACCCTTCGTTCTCAAAGGTGACGAGGTGTCCGCCTCGGATTGGTGGTTGGGTGAACGCATGAATACCCTGGCCGAGCAGTGGATGACTTACTGGAGCGGCGGCAAGGGACGCGCCGTCACGACGGCAATGGAGGACTGCGGCATCCTGACCTCACTGACTTACCTTTCGCACACGCACCGCGTGCGGCTGGACCGCGTTCTCGTGTTGCGCACGGGCTCCGATTACACCGTCCCCGCTTCCGGCCAGACCATCGCACAGCTGCTGGCCAGTGAGGCGGCAGAGGATGCCGCCCTGTCGGCGTATATTCCCTCACTGGAGGCTGCCTATCGCGTCGGCAGTACGGTCGTGAACGAGCTGGTTGGCAATTGGGCGAAATACGCCGAGCAGACACCGGGGGCGAAATGAGCTTGCTAGCGCTGCATCTCCATGATGGCGGACGCGGGGAGCATGTTTGAATTGAGATTCGCCATTATCCAAAGCGAGCCGCTGAGCACCAGCGTCACAATCAGAACGCCAAAGGCGAGGGCGAGGACGTTGTTGGTGTTATCCGATCCAGTTCCGATGTGTAGAAAGAATACCAAGTGGACCCCCATCTGCGCGATGGCGAGCACAACAAGTCCGGCTGTCACGCCCGGCGCCCACAGTAAGTGGGTCTGCGAGACCACGAAGGATGCCAGTGTGAGCAGCAACGCGAAGGCCAGGCCGGCGGTGTAGCTGGCAAAGCTGCCGGCGGCGTCGCTTTCACCCTCGCCAGGGGCCAGATCGTTTGGGGCTGATGGCGGCTGCGCGTTCTCTTGCATCATCGTGTTCCCATCAGATAGACGAGGGTCAGCAGCGCCACCCAGATGATGTCGAGGGCGTGCCAGAACAGGCTGAAACACAGCAGCCGTCGGCGCACGAAGTCACGCGGACCCTTCACCGCGGTTTGCGCCACCATGAAAGTCAGCCACAGCAGCCCCGCGCTGACATGCGCGCCGTGCAGACCGACCAGGCTGAAGAAGGCCGAGAGGAAGGCGCTGCGCGAGGGGCCCGCGCCGCGCGCGAGCATGCCGGCGAACTCAGTGATTTCCAATCCCAAGAACGTAGCTCCCAACACAAAGGTGAGCGCGAAACTGATGTAGAAGGCGCGCAGGCGCCGATGTTCAATCGATAAGATGCCCAGGCCGCAGGCATAGCTGGAGAACAGCAGACACAGCGTCTCTAGCGCGACATGGCGCAACTCGAAGAGCTCGTGCCCCGAAGGGCCGCCGTTGGTCTGAGCGGACAGCACTGCGTAGGCGGCGAACAGCGCCGAGAACAGGATGATGTCGCTGAGCAGGAAGATCCAAAACCCGTATGCAACCACGATGCGCACCGGCGCGGGACCGCGCCCGCTGCGCGCGCTGCTCTCCGGTATCGTCGGCACCGCCCCTGCGAGTTCGGCAGTGCCTGCCTGTGCACTCATGTGCTTCCCATCTGTCTTAGCCGCGCTCGTTCAGCCTGTGCCAATTGCTCGCCGGAGATTTCGTCTTCGCCGCGCTCGACCCAGCCGAAGACCAGTAAGGTCCCGAGCGCGCAGGCCAGACCCAGGATCGCCATCCACCAGATGTGCCAGATCAGCGCAAAACCGGTTATCACGGCGAAGAAGGCCGTCACGAAGCCGTTGGGGCTGTTTCTGGGAACCTCGATCGGCTCGTAGCGCTCTGGTGCAGCAGTAGGTCCGCGTTGTTTCATCGCCCAGAAGGCATCCAGCGAGTCCACTTGAGGCAAAACGGCGAAGTTGTAGGCCGGTGGCGGGGAGCTGGTGGACCATTCCAGGGTCCTGCCATTCCAGGGGTCGCCGGTTAGGTCACGACGGGCCTCACGCGTGCGGATACTCACCACGAGCTGCGCGATTGTCGCGATGATGCCGCCAAGGATCACAACTGCGCCAAGTTCCGCGACGATCAGGTAGGGTTGCCATCGCAAATCCGCGTAGTGCTGCATCCGTCGTGTCATACCCAGCAGTCCCAGCGCATAGAGCGGCATGAAGGCCAGATAGAAGCCGATCAGCCAGCACCAGAAGCTCACTGCGCCCAGGCGCCTGTCGAGCGTGAACCCGAATGCCTTCGGAAACCAATAGTAATAGCCCGCCATGGCGCCGAAGAACACGGCGCCGATGATCACATTGTGAAAGTGAGCGACGAGAAAGAGGCTGTTGTGCAGCACGAAGTCGGCCGGTGGCACCGCCTGCAGCACGCCGGTCATGCCACCGATGGCGAAAGTCACCATGAAACCGATCGCCCAGAGCACCGGCACTTCAAAGCGGATGCGGCCTCGATGGAGCGTGAATAGCCAATTAAAAAGCTTCACCCCCGTGGGGATCGCGATGACCATCGACATGATGCCAAAGACCGCATTGACGTTTGCACCCGCACCCATGGTGAAGAAGTGATGTAGCCAGACCATGAAAGACAGCACACAGATCGCCAGCGTTGCCATCACCATCGAGCGATAGCCGAACAGCGCCTTGCCCGAGAAGGTGGCGATGACCTCCGAGTAGACGCCGAACGCTGGCAGGACCAGGATATAGACTTCCGGGTGACCCCAGATCCAGATCAGATTGATATACATCATGAAATTGCCGCCGCCGTCGTTGGTAAAGAAGTGCATACCAGCGTAGCGGTCCAGCAGCAACATACCGAAGGTCGCGGTCAGAACCGGGAAAGCAGCCACGATCAGCATACTGGAGCACAGCGCGGTCCAGCAGAACACCGGCATGCGCATGTAGGTCATTCCCGGGGCGCGCAGCTTCAGTATGGTTGTGACCATGTTGATGCCCGCGAGCAGCGTACCGATACCGGAGATCTGCAGCGCCCACAGGTAGTAGTCCACACCGACACCGGGGGAGAACTGCAGCTCGGAGAGCGGCGGGTAGGCGAGCCAGCCGGTGCGCGCGAACTCACCCACGACGAGTGAGACATTCACCAGTAGTGCACCCGAGGCGGTGAGCCAGAAGCTCACCGCATTGAGCACCGGGAAGGCCACGTCGCGAACGCCCAGCTGCAGCGGCACGACGAAATTCATGAGCCCGACCATGAATGGCATCGCCATGAAGAAGATCATGATCGTGCCGTGGGAGGAGAATATTTGATCGTAGTGCTCGGGCGGCAGGTAGCCCTGGGCGCCGCCCGCCGCGATGGCCAACTGCGAGCGCATCATGATGGCATCGGTGAAGCCGCGCAGTAGCAGCACGAGCCCCAGTAGCACATACATCACGCCGATGCGCTTGTGATCAACGCTCGTCAGCCACTCGCGCCACAGATAGGGCCACCAGCCCTTGACTGTGATCAAGCTCAGAACGCCGAGCATGCCGACGACAATGAATATTGAGGCCCCCATCGCTATCGGCTCATTGAAGGGGATAGCGGCCCAACTGAGCTTACCGAGCATCTACTGCTCCCCGCCGCGCACAGCGGCACCGGGCGACATTGGCTGCACGAGGCGCTCAAACAGGTGCGGATCCACGCCGCCGTAAGTCTGGCTGGTGCCGGTGCCTGGCCGCGCCAGTTGCGCGTAAGTATCGGCGTTCAGCACCGCGCCCGCCGCGCGCGTCTGCTCGAGCCAGATTTTGAAGTCCGCAGCAGGCACGGCGCGCACCAGGAAGCGCATATCCGAAAAGCCATCGCCGCTGAAATTGGCCGACAGGCCCGGGTAGTCGCCCGGGCGTTCGGCCAGCAGGTTCAGCCGCGTGGTCATGCCGGGCATGGTGTAGATCTGGCTGCCGAGTTGAGGCACGAAGAAAGAGTTCATGACGGTGGCCGAGGTCAACACGAACTCGACCGGCACGCCGGCCGGAATCTCTAACTGGTTGACGGCTGCCACCTGCTGGTCCGGATAAATGAACAGCCACTTCCAATCGAGCGATACGACTTCAATGCGAATCGCTCTGGCATCGGACTGCAGCGGGACAGATGGATCGAGCTCATGTGATCCGATCCAGGCGACCGCCGCCAGCAGGAGCACGACCATCGTCGGGATCGACCAGGTCACCAGCTCGATGTAGCCCGAATAGGACAAATCAGGTTGATAGATAGCTCGGCGATTGGAGGCTCGATACCACCACGCAAAGGCCAGTGTGAGCGCAATCACCGGCAGCACGACTACGAGCATGATTGCCGTGGCATTGAGCAGAATCAGCCGCTCGGCCGCTGCGACCGGCCCTTGCGGATCGAGCACGCCCTCGCCGCGACAGGCAGCCACAGGGCAGGTCCCGGCAAGGGCCACGAGGAAACCGGGGCGCGACGGGTGCGTCCGATGTCTCGCACGGGGCGGGTTTGCTGTCATCCCTGATCTGGGGCGCGCTTAAGTTTTCAGACGGCGACCGGTGTGCTGCATCTTAGCGCTGTGCCCATTTATGTGCGATAGCGGACAGACTTGGCCTGGTCGAAGACCAACACTGGCCGCTAATCCTTCTGCGTAGGAGGGATCGTCGTCGCCGATGATGTTTTGCAGGCAATGGAGAGGCGCGTTATGGTCAAGACTTCAGCCGTCAGGTACTTTGCCGCGGCGCTGTTTTTGGGTGCCGCCGTGGTTGCGCCCGCGCTGGCGGATCCGGTGGCCGTACAGCAGCAGCTCTTGGACGCGCTCGCCCGCGGCGATGTGGCTGCAGCGCTGGCCCTCTACACCGACGATGCGGTAATCGATTCCGAAAGTGGTCACTGCGCGAAGGCTCCTTGCGTCGGCAAGGCAGCGATCCAGAAGGATCTGGAGCGCTACGTGGCGGACAAAACTCGTCGCGTGACCCTGCTCAATACGTATGTCACTGGCAACGTTCTGGTCACGCGTTTTGAAGCTCGCAGCGCCACAATTCAGCAAGCCGGGGTCGAGCGCATTATTCTCTGGCAAATTCGCGAGACGCGCGGCGACCAGATCGCATCCACCCGCTGCTGTATGCCGGAGCGCACCGATGCGCAAACGCTGCGCTTTCTTGAATGGGATTATGCCCACCCCTCGAAACTCTAAGGATCCAGGCCAAAGGGCCAGGACGCAGGCCGAGTGGTGCGCGAGTGTTGAACAATGCATTTCTCAACTGAGAGATGCGCGGCGAAATCCAGGAGTCTAGTGATGCGTACGTGCATGGTTGGCGTCTTGATCCTCAGTAGTCTTCTGAGCGGATGTATCGGCTTCATCGGTCCGGGGGGAGGGGGTTGGCACGGTGGCGGCGGTTACTATCACCATCACGATTGGCGCTAGACATTTCTTCGAGCGCGTTCAGTGACCTTGCGATTCACACGATCGATGAAGCTGGCGCTGCGCTCGCCGATGTGCGGCGGGTTGAAACGAATTCGGTCTTACAAAAGTTGAGGTAGCAATATGCGTGGTTCTAATCTTCTGGTACTGGCGGCAGTGGTGGGAATCGGTTGCGCCGTAACCGCCACAGATGCACAGGCGCAGCTCAGCGTCAATATCGGTGTCGCCCCTGCGTGTCCCTACGGTTACTATGACCTGGCTCCTTACAGCTGCGCTCCGTCTGGCTATTACGGCCCGGAGTGGTTTAGCGGGGACGTGTTCATAGGCGCCGGCCCCTGGTTTCATGGGCCCGGCAATTTCCGGGGTTACGTCAATAATTCATACCACCCCGAGCATGGATATAAGGGCGCTCTGCCAAATCCTGGCGAGAAGGCTGAGGCGGCGCAGCGCGTCGATAAGGCACATTTCGCCG
>Ga0181525_10000836_pt1 | contig 26835 bp, 25 predicted proteins | sample PEATcosm2014_Bin_48_FD_121100 | JGI IMG/M metagenome (GOLD analysis project Ga0181525, IMG submission 121100) | Peatland microbial communities from MTU Mesocosm Facility, Houghton, MI, USA - PEATcosm2014_Bin06_10_metaG | ecosystem: Environmental > Terrestrial > Soil > Wetlands > Peat | place... | reverse complement strand
GCGCAGATAGGATTGCCGCAGCCGCACGCCGTGCTTTGTGGCCACGCGATTGAGCCCTTTGATCGCCGCGTGCAACAGCTTGGCGTCGGTCGGGAACGTGATCGCCTTCGGCTGTACCGTGGTATCGACCGTGACGCGCGCGAGGTCGTTGGTTCGCAGCGCACCGGCCCCGTGCGCGACCCTCAAGCTCTCGGCCAACAGCAGCTCAAGCTTATCGCCGAGCCGCTTGCGCCAATGCGACAGGTCGGAACGCTCGTGCGGGAAGGCGTGCTGGAAGAACTCTTCACCAGTGAAGTACTGGAAATAGGGGTCGTTGACCCAGCGATCGCACACCGCTTCGTCGGACAGTGCGAAGATGTGCTTGAGCAGCAAAAGCCCGACGACGAAACGGCTCTCGACCCCGGGCCGTCCCTTGTCGCTGTACAGCGGCGCGATCTCGCCGTCGAGCCAAGCCCAGTCCAGCCTGCCCGCGAGCGCCACCAGCTCGTGCTTCATATTGATGATCTGGTCGAGCCTGGCCCGGAACAGGTCGGCCTCACCCGTCGTCTCTGGTTTCTTCGGTCGCATCGTTCCCTCCGATGCGGCAAAAGAATCACGATTAGCCGCCGAAGGGAATCGCAAAAATGAATTTGCAAGGTTCCAAGGCCTCAACCCGCAAAACCCTGCAATCTCAAAACCGCCCGAAGCCGGGAAATTGAATCCCAATCAATCGCTTAGCAATTATTCACGGGCGACTAGATAGCGAGCCTTGCAGCGTTGCGATGAGTGCACCAACTTCGCGCGCCGGATCGTTTGCCCGCATGACGCCGCCCATCACCGCGACGCCAGCGCATCCCGCTGCCAAAACTTCGGCGACGCGCGCGGTATTGATGCCGCCGATGGCGAGCACCGGCACGCGCGCGGCGCGCGTGATCTCCAAGAGGCCTTTCCGGCCGATTTCCGGGCCGTAACCAGGCTTACTTGGCGTTTCGAACGCCGGTCCCGCCAATGCATAATCGACCGCCGCCGGATCGATCGCCTCGGCCTCGGTGACGGTGTGGATCGAGACGCCGATCAGCTTTTGCGGCCCGAGCAGCCCGCGCGCGGCGAACGGATCGCTGCCGGAGGGCAAATGTACGCCGTCGGCGCCGGCCAGTTTTGCCAGAGCCGCTTCGCCATGCAGAGAAAGGCGCGCGCCTGATTGGCGCACCGGCGGCAACAGCGTCCGCAACAGCGGCACCTGCTCGTCCTCGGGCAAATCCTTTTCACGCAGCGATATCCAGCGGCAGCCGGCCGCCAGCGCCGCTGCCACGATTTCGGCAAGCGGACGCCGCGCTTGGCGGCGGTCGGTGACCAACAGGAGCGGCGGATCGGGCAACGTCACGGACGTATTTCTACGCCGGCGTGCCGACTAGTGCACGACCGGCGCGTAGCTTGTGATGGCGCTGGTTACCGGAGCCGGCGTGGCCATCGGCTGCAAATGGCGCGGAACGATAATACGCTGGCCTTCAGTGAGTGCCGCGCGCTCCGCGACGGAATTGCTCTGGGTCAGCGCCCATAGCGGCACATGATAGGCCGTGGCCAGGGTTTTCAAGGTATCGCCGGAATGCGCCGCGACCGGCAAGCCGGAATCCCATAATTCGATCGCGGCGTCGGCCGGAATCTCCAAGCGCAGCGGCACCGCCTCGCCTTCGGCCGCTGCCGGAGTTCCGGCAAGCTGCACGACTTTGCTGACCAGCTGTTCCTGGATGCGCTCGGCTTTCTCGATGTTGATGTGGACGAGTTCGCTGTGGTCTTTGAGATTAAAACTGGCGTAATGGCCGTGGAAGCGCGCGCCCTGCACGACATTGCCGCCGCCCATCATGTTCGAGGATTGGTAGATGTTGATGTAGCGCTCGACATTGGGCGGCACGTCGTCGGCGATGCGGCTCGGATCGTAGGTGACGAGCAAGCTCACCGGAATATTTTCCGCGTTGAGAGCTTCGGCAAATGACAAGGCGGAATCGCCGCCCATCGAATGGCCGATGAGTGCGATCGGTTGGGGATCGCGGCGATAGTCGCGGATTGCCTGGTCGGCGACCTGACGCCACACCAGATAGGTATCCACGCTCGACGCGATACCGGCGCGCTTGATGCGCTCCGCCAATCTGTCCATGCCGCGCGAATAGATCAGTCCGGCGATGCCGCGGAAGAGATACGCGCGCCCGTGCGGCTCCATGGTGACCGGCTCGGCGCCACTGGGCGACGGTTGGGCCTGGACTGCGACATCGCCGGCACTGGCGAGCGCTACCGGTTTTACGGCCGGCGCCGACTCGTCATTGAGTTTGTTCGCAGCGGCGCGCGCGAACAGCGAATTGAGCGCCGTGCCGTTGGCTTTGTCGGCGGATGTATCTTTTGCGGCGGACGCAGCAGTTGGATCGGGGCTTTTCAGCCAATCGGCTTGCTTAGCCGACGAATTTGCTGACGATGTGAAGGAGGCGGTCGTCTCCGGATCGAACATGGCATAGCCGCCACAGCCGCTCAGGCTGGCGGCCATCAGCAAAATTACTATATGCGTCGGTCGCACCATGCGCTTCCGGCGTTGCTGCTAATTGAACTTTCGAACCGACGGCGCCCCGTGACTCGCTACCGGTCGAGAAAACCGCGAAATCCTTAATTTCCCCCGAATGCGGGTCTAACCATGCCGCCAACAGCGGGTGAATTCAGGGAGGCGGGCCGGCTTTTTCGTGGCGCTGAGCCGTTCTTGGGCTGTCCGACCGCGCTGCCATGCTATGAACCGGGCCGATGAACCAGCCAATAAGGCGTCAAACCAGCGTTCCGCCGCGCATTTCCTTCGTTTCGCTCGGTTGCCCCAAGGCGCTGGTCGATTCCGAGCGTATCATCACGCGGCTGCGGGCGGAGGGCTATGAACTGGCGCGCGAGCACGCCGGCGCCGACCTCGCTATTGTCAATACCTGCGGCTTCCTCGATAGCGCCCAGGCCGAATCGCTCGCCGCCATCGGCGCCGCCATGGCTGAAAACGGCAAGGTCATTGTCACCGGCTGCATGGGGGCGGAGCCGGAGAAAATCACGGCCGCGCACCCGGGCGTGTTCGCGGTCACCGGCCCGCACCAGTACGAAAGCGTGCTCGAAGCGGTCCACCGCGCCGCGCCGCCGCGGCACGATCCTTATACCGAGCTGATCCCGCCGGAGGGCATCAAACTGACGCCGCGGCATTACGCTTATCTCAAAATTTCAGAGGGTTGCAATAATCGCTGCACGTTTTGCATCATCCCGAAATTGCGCGGCGACCTGGTGTCGCGTCCGGCCGCCGAAGTGTTGCGCGAGGCCGAACGCCTGGTCACCGCCGGCGTCAAGGAGTTGTTGGTCATTTCGCAGGACACCTCGGCCTATGGAGTCGATGTCAAATATGCCGCGAGCGCCTGGAAAGGCCGTGAGGTGCGGGCAAAATTTCTCGACCTCGCCCGCGAGCTCGGCGAGTTCGGCGTTTGGGTGCGCCTGCATTACGTTTACCCCTACCCGCATGTCGACGATGTGATCCCGCTGATGGTGGACGGCAAAGTGCTGCCCTATCTCGATATCCCGTTTCAGCACGCAAGCCCCGCCGTGCTGAAACGGATGCGGCGGCCGGCGGCCCAGGCGCAGACGCTTGCGCGGATCAGTAAGTGGCGGGAGCTGTGTCCGAGCTTGACCATTCGCTCGACCTTCATCGTCGGCTTTCCCGGCGAGACCGATGCGGAATTCGAGCAATTGCTCGAATGGCTCGGCGAAGCGCAGCTCGATCGGGTCGGCTGCTTTCGCTACGAGCCGGTTGACGGCGCCACGGCGAACGAGCTCGGCGCGCCGGTGCCGGTCGCGCTCAAGGAGGAGCGCTGGCATCGTTTCATGGCGCGCCAGCAGGAAATTTCGCAAAAGCGGCTTAGGCGCAAAGTGGGCGCGCGCGAGCGGGTTATCATTGACGAGGTCGATGCGAAATCCGGTTCGGCCAAAGGCCGCAGCAAAGGCGATGCGCCGCAGATCGACGGCGCGGTCCACGTCACCAGCCGTCGGCCGCTGCGCGTCGGCGAAATCGCCACGGTGAAGATCGAGCGCGCCGATGCTTACGATCTTCACGGCATCGTGGTGGGGTACTGAATTAGCCGTGCTCGCCCATCACCCCGATAACGGCCTCGATTAATACGGCGAGTTCGTCATCGGTGATCGTCAAGGCCGGCGTCAGACAGACGATCGAGCCGAACGGACGGATAAAAACCCCTTGCTCGATAAACCTTTGCCGCAAGGCGTCGAGATTTTCGATATGGTCGAGTTCGACCACGCCGATGGCGCCCTTGACGCGCACGTCCTTGACGCCGGGGCGTTGGCGGCACGATTCGAGACCGGCGCGCAAGGCAAGGGAAATTTTTGCGGCTTGGTCGAGCCGCGGCTCGCTCTCGAATAGATCGAGCGAGGCGTTGGCCGCGGCACAGGCGAGCGGGTTCGCCATAAAGGTCGGCCCGTGCATCAGCGCGTGGGCCGGATCGTCGGACCAGAAGGCGTCGAAAACTTTTCGGTTCGCGATCGTCGCGGCGAGCGGCAGCGTGCCGCCGGTCAACGCTTTGGACAGCGTGATGACATCGGGTGCGACGCCGGCCTCCTGGAAGGCGAACATGGCGCCGCTGCGGCCGAAGCCGGTAAAGATTTCATCGAAGATCAGCAAAAGCTCATAACGATCCGCCAGCGCCCGCAAGGTTTTGAGCACGCGCGCGTCGTGAAAGCGCATGCCGCCGGCGCCCTGCACCAGCGGCTCGACGATGATCGCGGCAATCTCCTCGGCGCGCTGCGCCAGCATGGCCTCGAACGCCGCGGCGCTTGCATCATCGACTGGCAGATCGACAACAATCTGCTCCGGCAATAGCCCACGGAAGGCCGCGTGCATGCTCGCTTCCGGGTCCGATACGGCCATGGCGCCGGTGGTGTCGCCGTGATAGCCGCCGCTGAAGGCGACGATGCGTTTCCTGCCACGGACGCCGCGGTTGCCCCAATACTGCACCGCCATTTTCAGCGCGACTTCGACCGCGACCGAACCGGAATCGCTGAAAAAAACCCGGTCGAGACCTATTGGCGCGAGCAGCGACGCAAGCCGGCGCGCCAGCGTCAGCGCCGGTTCGTGCACCAGACCGCCAAACATGACATGCGGCATCCGCACGAGCTGGCGCTCGACCGCGGCGCGGATGTGCGGATGGTTGTAGCCGTGGCAAGCGGTCCACCACGATGCGATCCCGTCGATTAGTTCGCGCCCGTCGGCGAGGATGATACGGCTGCCATGCGTAGCCGCGACCGCCAATGGCAGGTTCGCGGTCTTCATTTGGGCATAGGGCAGCCAGATATGATCGAGCCCGGAAGCATACCGATCTGGTGCCGCAATCGCGCCCATTGCCTTGTTTTTACTGGTATTGTGCGACATGCGCCGATTTCACGGGATACGAGATTCGGTATTGTGCCTGTTGCGTTTGCCGAGGTCACGTCGGTTCCCGCGTTTTGGGTTCCCCGGCCGGAACCCGTAGGAAGAGCCGATGCGTTCGCTTGACGATTTCGCCGGTGAAAAGCTCGCGGCGCTGGACGCGGCGCAGTTGCGCCGCGCGCCCGTGGTCACCGCGCGCGACGGGATTTGGGCCGAACGCGACGGCCGCCGTCTGCTGTCGTTTTCATGCAACGATTATCTCAACCTCAGTCAGCATCCGGCCCTCGTGGCGGCTGCTGCCGCCGCGGCGGCGCGTTATGGCGTCGGCGCCGGCGCCGCGCGCTTGGTGACCGGCAATCATCCGCTCTACGAGGAACTAGAGCTCCGGCTGGCGGCGCTCAAAGGCGCCGAGGCGGCTTGTGTGTTCGGCTCCGGCTATCTCGCCAATATCGGCATCATCCCGGCGCTGGTCGGACCCGACGATCTGATCCTGCTCGACGAATTGTCGCACGCCTGTATCCAATCGGGCGCCAAGCTGAGCGGCGCCGCCGTTCATCGCTATCGCCACGCCGACCCGGCACACGCCGAAGACCTTCTCCTGGCGCACCGCGCCGGCAAGCGGCGCGCACTGATCGCGACCGACGGCGTGTTCTCCATGGACGGCGATCTGGCTCCGCTCGCCGCGCTGTCGCGGCTCGCGCAACGATTCGACGCCTGGCTTCTCACCGACGACGCCCACGGCCTCGGCGTGGTCGGGGGCGGCCGGGGCTCAAGCTTTAGCAATGGCGCGGCTGTCGACGTGCCGTTGCAGATGGGCACGCTGTCCAAGGCAGTCGGCGGCTATGGCGGCTATCTTTGCGCGTCACGCGCCGTCATCGATCTCATGCGCACGCGCGCGCGGAGCTTTATTTATTCGACCGGCCTGCCACCGCCGGTCGTCGCCGCCGCGATCGCAGGGCTCGATGTGATCGAGGGCGAACCGGCCTATGCCGCCCTGCCGCTGCACAAGGCCAAATTATTTGCTCGCGCGCTCAACCTGCCGGAGGCGCAAAGCGCCATCGTGCCGGTGATCGTCGGCACCGCCGAGGCAGCGCTTAAGGCGTCGGAATTTTTACAAAACGAGGGTTTTTTGGTCGTCGCCATCAGGCCGCCGACTGTGCCGACGGGTACGGCGCGGCTGCGTTTTGCCTTCACCGCGCGGCATCCGGACGCCGAAGTCGAGCGGCTGGCGGCTATGGTGCGAAGGCACGTGCTGAGGCGCTAGGTCGTGACCGCCATATTCATCACCGCGACCGGAACGGACGTCGGCAAGACGTTTGTCGCCGCCTCGCTGATCCGGCACTTCCGGCGCATGGGACGCCTGGTCGACGCCATCAAGCCCGTCGTGAGCGGGTTTGACCCGGCGCAAGCTGCGGCTAGCGATCCGGGCGTGCTGCTTGACGCGCTGGGTCTGCCGGTAACGGCGGCCGAGATCGATCGGATCTCGCCGTGGCGATTTCGCGCCGCCTTGTCACCCGATCTCGCCGCACAGCGCGAGGCGCGCCGCATCGATGTCGACACCGTCGTGACGTTTTGCAAAACCGCCATCGATCAGCGCCGGGATATTCTTCTGATTGAAGGCGTCGGTGGCATCATGGTGCCGCTCGATGGCGAGCGCACCATCCTCGACGTGATGCTCGCGCTGCAACGGCCGCTCATTCTCGTCGCCGGCAGTTATCTCGGCACTATCAGTCATACGCTGACCGCGATCGACGCACTGTACCGGCGCGACCTGAAGGTATTGGCCGTCATCGTCAATGAGACGCCGGGCTCGACCGTGCCACTCGATGACACGGTTGCGGCGATCGCGCGCTTTGCCGAGCCCGTGATCGGCCTGCCGCGGCAGCCGCCCCCCGCGGGTGGTACACCCGCTCCTACCGTTGCGGCGCTCGACCGCATCTTCGGTTCTTAACTGCAAGCGCCATCCGCCATAGGGGCTTATTTGGCGAAAAAATGCACCTGCACCAGCGTTTCCAGGGTGCCCTCGAAATTAAACAGCGCGTGCAAAAAGAACGTCAGGAGGGTCGAACCGCTGCGCCAGCGCATCCAGCCGAGGAACAGGCCGACGACGAAAATCTGCAATATGCCGGTCCAGTCGTATTGGACATGCAGCCCGGCCCATAACAGCGAAATGACGACGATCGCCGGCCAGACCGAGCGCGGTGAACGCGCCCAGCCGCGGAACAGAAAGCCGCGGAACATGATCTCCTCGCCCAACGGCGCCACCACGATGGCAGCGACGAACATGGCGGCAAGCCAGCCCTCGGCGGCGGCTGTGGTGTAGGATTGCAGCTGAAATGGCGTCACCAGTGCCCGGCCGCTGAGGTAGAGAAACCCGTCGCTGAGCGCGATCAGGCCGATCAACCAGGCGATGCCGCTCGTCACATAGCGAGCCAACGGCCAGTTCAGCGCCAGATACTCCGTCTGATTGGCCCGCGCCAGCCGCACCGCGATCGCAAGCAGTGCGACGGTGATGGGATTCGAGATCAGGATGAACAGCGTGACCAGGATACCGTCGAACGGCGTCGCGAGAACAGAGTTCAGGTCCCACGCCCGCAGCCAAACCAGCAATCCGAGCGCGATGAATTGCCCGGCGAGAAAGGCGAGAATGGCAAAGCCCAGCGTTGCCCAATAGCCCCAGGGCTTCATTTCAATCCTTGAGTGCTAAAGATCGCTTCAGCCACGCGCCCATTCCCGGACACGGCCGTTGCCGCCAAGCCCGCAAGCATAAGCACTATCAGTTCAGAACGCGTTCCCGCGAACAATTTTCGCTTTTTGTGGTTACGGGTTTCGCGCGCGCGGCTGTCGGGCCGCCCCGGAACGACAGCGTTATGGCAACAAGATCGAAGACCCAGTGGTGCGGCGTCCCTCCAGATCGCGGTGCGACTGCGCGGCCTCGCGTAGCGGGTATTTCTGATTGATCGGGATTTTGACCGCGCCGCTACCGACCACGTCGAACAGGCCTTGGGCGATGGCGAGCAGATCGGTGCGCTTGGCGGCATAGGTATTGAGCGTCGGGCGCGTAGCGAACAGCGAACCCTTTTGTTGCAGGATGTTGATATTGAAAGCCTCGATCTGGCCTGAGGCGCTGCCGAAGCTCACGAACATGCCGAGCGGACTCAGGCAATCGAGCGATGCCGGGAAGGTGGTCTTGCCGATGCCGTCATAGACCACGCTGCACAGTTTGCCGCCGGTGATGTCCTTGACGCGGGCGACAAAATCCTCGTCGCGGTAGAGAATGGTGTGGTGACAGCCATTGGCCTTGGCGAGTTCGGCCTTGTCCTTCGACCCGACGGTGCCGATCACATTGGCGCCGAGATGATTGGCCCATTGGCACAAGATCAGGCCGACACCGCCGGCGGCGGCGTGCATCAGCACATTCATGCCCTTCTCGACCTTAAAAGTACGGCGCACGAGGTATTCGGCCGTCATGCCTTTGAGCATCATGGCGGCGGCCTGCTCGTAGCTGATATTCGCCGGTAGTTTCACGGCGCGGTCGGCCGCCACCAGCCGTTCCGCTGCATAGCAGCCAAGCGCCACCACATAAGCGACACGGTCGCCAGCCTTGAATTCGGTGACGCCCGGACCGACGGCGACGACCTCGCCGGCGGCCTCGTTGCCGGCGACGAACGGCATACCGACCGGCGACGGATACATTCCCATCCGAAAATATGTGTCGATGAAATTGACGCCGCAGGCGTGTTGTTTGACCCGGATTTGACCGGGTCCGGGAGCGCCCACTTCGATCTCTTCGTAGGTTAAAACCTCGGGTCCGCCGGTCTTATGAACGCGTACCGCAGCAACCATTTTTCGTCTCCCTTGAAGCGTTTCGAATTTTGGGGGCTAAAAACTCGGGCGGATCATAGGCGGCCAACCGCCGAACACAAGGCTGCTACGTCAGCGTCCGCCGGAAACATTGAGCACGGCGCCGGTAATGTAGGACGCCGCGTGCGATAGCAGGAACAGGACGGCTTCAGCGATCTCGTTGGGATGGCCCGGTCGTCCCATCGGCAGGAGCGGCGTGATCCTCTCAAGGCGCCCCGGCTCGTGAATTTCGGTATCGGTCGGTCCCGGCCGCACCGCATTGACCCGGATGCCCTCCTTCACCACTTCCCGCGCCAAGCCGTTGGTGAGCGCGTCGACCCCGCCCTTGGCGGCGGCGTAAAATACATATTCACCGGCACCGCCGGTCAGCGACGCGATCGACGACAACAGCACGATCGATCCGCCCTTGCCGCCGTGCGCCGTCGACATGCGGCGCACCGCGGCGCGCGCGCAAAGCAAGGCGCCGAACAGATTCACGTCGAGCACGTCGCGGATGGTGGCGGCGCTAGCAATATCGAGCCGTGAATTCTTGCCTGGGATGCCGGAGCTGTGGACGAAATGGGTGATCGGCCCGAGCGTCCGCGTCGTGTCCTCGAACACCCGCTCGATGTCGTTCTCCTTCGCCATATCGCCTTGCAGGGTAACGGCGTTAGCACCGGATTTTTGCACGGCATTGGCAACCTCGGCCGCCGCAGTCGTATTGTTCACGTAATTCACCGCAACGTCGTAACCGCGCTCGGCCGCAAGCCGGGCCGTGGCGGCACCGATGCCGCGGCTGCCGCCGGCGATGAGGAGAACGGGACGGGACATAGGTCGGCTCCTGGCTGATGCTGGCGGTTTGAGGCAACGGTTCGGAAGGCTCTGTCAAGGACGGCGGCGGCGCAGAAAGCCGACACCGACGAAATAGATCGCCAACAGGCATAAGGCCGAGGCTACCCAGGGGCCCGGATCGAGGTCTTTGGCGACGGCCAGCGTCGCAAGCAGCGCCCAGGCGATCAGCGCCGCCGTGGTGAGCGGGCGCAAATGCGCAATGCGGACGGGATGCACGACGTGAAACGGCACGAAGGTCAATGCCGCCAGGAGTGCGACCGCAACAGCGCAAAGCCAAGGCGAAGGCTTGATCAAAAACAAGTAGAAAGCCGCCACGTTCCACAGCGCCGGGAAGCCGCGAAAATAATAGTCCGATGTTTTCATCAGCCGGTCGGCGAAATAAAGCGAACCGGTGACCACAATGAGCAGGCCAAGCGGGACGGCGACAGCCTGCGGCAGCAGTCCACTGGCCGTCGTCGCGTAGGCCGGCACGAAAACGTAGTTGAGAATATCGACCACCAGATCGAGTACGTCGCCCGACCAGCGCGGCAGCAGTTCGGCGACGCGGAGGTGGCGTGCGAAGGCCCCGTCGATCCCATCGATGACGAGCGCTATGCCGAGCCAGACGAACATATGCGGCCAATCCGCGCGCACGGCCGCGAGTAGCGCCAGCAATGCGCAAGCGGCGCCGCAGGCGGTAAATATATGGACCGCGAAGGCCGCGCCTAGGCGCGGCGTTATCGGTCTCCCGGATGGTTCGGTTGGGAGCATCGGCTAAGCTTACACGTCAAAACGAAGATGCCGCGAAATCGATCTGTTCCTGCAGGGAATTCGATTATAACCATAGGTGGATTCGAATGCCTGTTAAGAGATTGAATAAAGTGAAGGAAAACGATCAGTTCGGCGCCGCGGTTGCGGTCGTCGGCGGCGGACCGGCCGGTCTGGTGAGCGCGATCGCGCTGGCGGCGGCCGGTGTCGAAACGCTGTTGATCGCCCCGCCGGCCAAGCCGGATCACCGCACCACGGCTCTTCTTGCCGGCTCGGTCGCGGCGCTCGAAGCCCTTGGCGTTTGGCAAGCCTGCCTGCCGCAGGCTGCGCCGCTTAAAAATATCCGCATCGTCGACGATACGCGGCGGCTCTTTCGCGCGCCCGAGGTGTTTTTTGCCTCAGCCGAGATCGGGCTTGAAGCATTCGGCTGCAACATCGAGAACCGTCATCTCATCGCGGCCCTTGAAGCACGCGCCGTCGAACTCCGACTGCCGCGCATCGCCGCGCCGGCGCTCGTCATCGAGAGCGACCCGCAAGGCGTCACCGTTACCCATGCTGGCGGCAAGCTGCGGGTGCGTCTCGTCATCGGCGCCGACGGACAGCGCTCGCTCGCCCGCGCCGCGGCCGGGATCGGCACGCGGCGGCGAAACTATCCGCAGACCGCCATCACGCTCAATCTCGGCCACGCCCGGGCGCACGACGGCACCTCGACCGAATTTCACACCGAAAGTGGCCCGTTCACCCTCGTTCCCCTCCCTGGCCGGCGTTCAAGCCTGGTTTGCGTCCTCGATCCTGCGCGCGCCTCTGAGTTTTCCGCCATGAGCGACGCCGAGCTGTCAGCCGTCGTCGAGCGCCGCGCGCATTCGCTCCTCGGCCCAATGACCGTCGAAACCGGCCGCGGCGTTTTTCCCCTTGCGGTCGAAACGGCGGATCGCATGGCTAGGGAGCGTATCGCGCTGGTCGGCGAAGCAGCCCACACGTTGCCGCCGATTGGCGCGCAGGGTCTTAATCTCGGCCTGCGCGACGGCGCCACCGTTGCCGAAATCGTCGCTGATGCGCAGCGGGAAGATTTGGATATCGGCGCGCCGGAAGTCCTGGCGCGGTACGAAAACGCGCGCCGCGCCGACGTGATGAGCCGCACACTCGCGATCGATCTCTTGAACCAAAGCCTGCTCACGGATTTTCTCCCGGTCCAGGGCGCTCGCGGTCTTGCGCTCTATTTCGCAGACCGCGTCGGTCCGTTACGCCGCGCGATCATGCGTGAGGGCGTGGCGCCGGTCGCTTCGCAGCCTCGCCTGACGCGCGGCGAGATGGTTTGAATGACGCCATTTCCTAGGCAGCGCTGGCGAGAAATACGGCTTGGCGAGGCCCCGCCGTTCGTCCTAGCGTAGGTGTTTGGGTTGCGGGGCGGGATCAAACTATGAAATTGCCGCGGAATTTCTTCAAGCCGCTCGCGATCGGGGCGCCGGCGCCGCTGCGCGATTTGCCGTTGCGGCTGGAGCGGATGATTCATTTCGTGCCGCCGCATGTCGAAAAGGTCCGCGCCAAGGTTCCGGAACTGATCGCCCAGGTCGACGTCGTGCTGGGTAATCTCGAAGACGCCGTGCCGGCCGACGCCAAGGAGGCAGCGCGAGCGGGTTTTATCGCCATGGCGAAGGCCAGCGATTTTGGCGAGACCGGTCTGTGGACGCGCATCAATGCGCTCAACTCGCCCTGGGTTCTCGACGACATAACCGAGATCGTCGCCAGCATCGGACAAAAGCTCGACGTCATCATGCTGCCGAAGGTCGAGGGCGCTTGGGACATCCATTATCTCGATCAGCTTTTAGCCCAGCTCGAAGCCAAGCACGGCGTGAAAAAGCCGATCCTGATTCATGCCATCCTTGAAACCGCGGAAGGCGTCGACAACGTCGCCTCTATTGCGGTGGCGTCGCCGCGCATGCACGGCATCAGTTTGGGACCGGCCGACCTCGCCGCTTCGCGGGCGATGAAAACGACCCGCGTCGGCGGCGGTCACCCGGAATATAAAGTGCTCGCCGACGCCGGCGTGCCCGGCGCGCCGCGCTTAGCCTTCCAACAGGATCTGTGGCACTACACGATCGCGAAAATGGTCGATGCTTGCGCCGCAGCCGGCATAAAGGCTTTCTACGGGCCGTTCGGCGATTTCGCCGACGGCGCGGCGTGCGAGGCTCAGTTCGGTAACGCCTTTCTTATGGGTTGCGTCGGCGCCTGGACTTTGCATCCGAGCCAGGTCCCGATTGCCAAGCGGGTGTTTTCGCCCGACCCGGCGGAAGTCGCCTTCGCCAAAAAGATCATTGCCGCCATGCCGGACGGCAGCGGTGCGGTCATGATCGACGGCAAAATGCAGGACGACGCGACCTGGAAACAAGCCAAAGTGCTGGTCGACCTAGCCGGCTTTGTTGCCGAAAAGGATCCGGAAATGGGCCAAAGGTACGGATTATGATCGGATTTTCCGCATGGGGACCCGCGCCCGCCACAATCGTGGCGTTGCATTCGCGTCCCGCACAGGCTGTAACTTACATCGCAACATGAGCAAGATTCGCAACGCCAAGTACCAGATCGGCCAAGTCGTGCGCCACCGCCTCTATCCGTTTCGCGGCGTGGTGTTCGATATCGATCCGATTTTCGACAATACCGACGAGTGGTACGAGGCAATTCCGGCCGAGGTGCGGCCGCACAAGGACCAGCCGTTTTATCATTTGTTCGCCGAAAACGACGAAACCGAATACGTCGCCTACGTCTCCGAACAAAACCTATTGCCGGACAATAGCGGCGAACCGGTGCGGCATCCGCAGGTCGCGGAAGTCTTCGTCAACGACGGCAAAGGCGGCTATCGCCCCCGCTCGGCGTCGATGCATTAGCAGCCGTAATAAGTTTCAGACACGCGGTGCGGCGTCAAACGCCGCACCGCCGTTTCGGAACTTCGACCTACCCGGAAATCGGCAAACTCAGCCTTACGGCTTCCCCGCCGGTGCCGGCGCCGGTGTATTCGAGGATTGCGGCTGACCGCTCTGCTCGAGCTTCTTGCGGGCTTCATCGGCGCGCCTTTGCAATTCGTCCTGCAGTTTCTTCTGCTGCTCTTCGAACACCTTGGGATCGGTCGGCGGCCCGTCATAGGCCTTGGCGAAATCGGATAGCGGCAGCATCAGGCTGATCGGCTGGCCGGTCGAATTGATGGCCTGCACGACGAGACCCTGACCTTTCTTGAGTTTGCCGATCAGGTCGGGGCTGGCCTCGTAGTCGGCCATGCAGCCGTTGGTAAAGCAGATGACATAAGGTGCGGTCAGCGGCTGGTTCTGATCGACGATGACGCGCGTGCCGTGAACAAGTTGCATGCCGAGCGGCAAGGTGACACGCAGAAGTTTTTTCGGGTCGCCCTCCGGCTCGATCAGAACCGCGGCGACCACGGGCATGCCGGACTCAATCCGGGCATCCTTGCCGGTGAAACAGACTTGCTTGGCGTTGGGGTCCTGCTGGTTGCCCTTGAGACAGAACTTGGTCCAAGGCGAGTAGATCAATTGGACCTGTTGCTGCTGATCGCCGCCAGGCGCCGGTGCCGGCTGCTGCTGCGCCTCGGGAGCGGGTGCGGGCGCGGGCGCTGTCTCGGCCGCCGGTGCGGCCGGCTTTGCCGGCTTCTTGGCAGGGGGCTTGGGTTTAACGGCCGGAGCGGCGGGCGCGGCGGCGGCCGGCGCTGGCGGCGGTTGCTGGGCGAAGGCGTACGGGCCGGACGCAATGGCGAGCCCGATCGTAAGCGCTGCGGTCGGGCCGCAAATTTTGCCAAAAGTCTTGCCGAAGGCGGCGAGCGTCCGGCTCGTCGGCTGGGCCGGCGCCGACGCGTTCGATTCATTCATGAGATGCAGTTCCTCTTTGGTGCTGGCGTCGGCAGATCGACCTTGTCCGACTTGCCTGGCAAGACTGGCGTATTGCAAAACCGGCGCGTTCCAAAACTGGCGTGCTTTAACAATGGCGGCTTCAGGGGTCCGCTATCGGGCAGTCCCCAAAACCCGCCCCCGATATCCGCAGCCGCGCCGCGCGGGCTCCCCTGGGTAAGGGTCAATCGACGCAGATTACGGCAACAACGTGACTCCTTGCGGCTTCGACGACCTCTTGGCCCGGCCCAATAGCTCAATTGCGAAGGCAGATAAAGGCCCGTTCCGGTTTGCGATCAACCGCCGGCGCCGACCGGGGTCGACCCGCCGCCCGGGCTTTGCCGTGTTACAGTCCGGTGCGTCCGACCGAATCGATACTTTTCACGCCGATGCAACTGCTGCCAACCGTCTACGCCGGCAATCGACTGCGGGCCGTGCTCTGCACGGCGCTAACGTTGCTCGGCTTCGCGTCGCAGGCGGTTGCGGCGCCGAGTTATGCCATCGCCATGCACGGCACTCCAGCGCTGCGGGACGATTTCGCGGCGCTAGCCTATGTCGACGCCGACGCGCCGAAAGGCGGCCGGCTGGTCGAGGGCGTTCTCGGCACCTTCGACAGTCTCAACCCGTTCATCGTCCAAGGCCTGCCGCTGCAACCCGTCCGCGGCTACGTGGTCGAAAGCCTAATGGCGCGGAACTATGACGAGCCGTTCACGCTCTACGGCTTGTTGGCGCGCACGGTCGAGACCGACGATGCGCGCAGCTACGTCGCCTTCACCCTCGATCCCGCGGCGCATTTTTCCGACGGCACGCCGGTGACCGCCGATGACGTGGTGTTTTCCTGGGCGCTGCTGCGCGACCACGGCCGCCCCAATCATCGCGCCTATTATTCCAAGGTGGCCAAGGCCGAAATTCTCGATGCGCGCACCGTGCGTTTCGATTTCGCCGACGGCAACGACCGCGAATTGCCGCTGATCCTCGGTCTGATGCCGGTGCTGCCGAAACACGCGATCGATGTCGCGAGTTTCGAGAACTCCACACTGGCCAAGCCGATCGGCAGCGGCCCTTATGTCGTCGCCGACGTCGATGCCGGAAAAAGCGTAACGTTCAAGCGCGACCCGAATTATTGGGGCCGCGCGCTCGCCGTCAATCGCGGGCTATGGAATTTCAGCGAACTGCGTTTCGATTTTTACCGCGACGGCAACGCCTATTTCGAAGCCTTCAAGGCCGGACTCTACGATGTCCGCAGCGAGACCGATCCGGGCCGCTGGCAGACCGGTTATGACTTTCCCGCCGTGCGCGACGGCCGCGTTGTCAAGGAATCGTTCGCTAGCGGACTGCCTAAATTCAGTTCCGACTACGTCTTCAACACCAGGCGGGCTTTGTTCGCCGACATCCGAGTACGCCAAGCGATCGCGCTATTGTTCGATTTCGAGTGGATCAACCGCAACTTCTTCTACAACCAGTATCGGCGCAGCGCGAGCTTCTTCGACGACTCCGAACTCTCCGCCTATCATCGCCCCGCCGACGGGCGCGAGCGCGCGCTGCTGGCGCCTTTTCCCGACGCGGTGCGCCCGGACGTGCTCGACGGCACCTGGTCGGAACCTGTATCCGACGGCAGCGGTCGCGACCGCGACACCCTGCGCCAGGCGTTGGCGCTGCTCAACGCCGCCGGCTACGACATCGAGGGTACGACGCTGCGCGCACGTGGCAGCGGCGTACCTTTCGCCTTCGAAATCATGGTGACGAGCCGTGACGACGAGCGCCTCGCACTGGCCTTTTCGAACAGCCTCGCGCGCGCCGGCATTGCCGCGCCGGTGCGCCTGGTCGACGACGTACAGTACCAGCAACGCCTGTCGACGTTCGATTTCGATATGATCGAATATCGCTTCGAGCAGTCGCTGTCGCCCGGCAATGAGCAGAGTTTTTACTTCGGCTCGGCGTCCGCAGGCGAACAAGGTTCGCGCAATTATATGGGGGTGCGCAGCCCGGCGGTCGACGCCATGATCGCTGAGATTTTGCGGGCGCGCGGGCGCGCCGACTTGGTCGCTGCCGTGCGCGCGCTCGATCGCGTGCTCATTTCCGGAAGTTACGTGGTGCCGCTGTTCTACCTGCCCCAGCAATGGGTCGCGCGCTGGGCTTCGGTCGATCATCCGGCGCGCACCTCGCTCTATGGCTACCTGCCGGAAACGTGGTGGCGTCAATCCGCCAAGTCGTCACCAGCATCGGCGCCGCCATGATCCTTGGGGAAATTCTTGGCGACCGCGCTGAAGCGGGGCAACAGCCGGCGAACGGCCCAAGCCACACTATCGATCAGTTGTTCCATCGCCTCGCGGCGCGACAGCCGGACGCGGTTGCGCTGGTCGATGCGCCGAACCGCGAAACATTCACCGACGGCGCGCCGCGGCGCCTCACTTTCGCCGCGGCCGACCGCATGATTTCGGCGATTGCCGGGCGATTGCTGCATATGGGCCTGCCGACCGACGCCGTTGTCGGCATCCAATTGCCGAATACCGTGGAAAATATTTTGACGATCCTCGGCGTGTTGCGTGCCGGCATGATCGCGGCACCGCTGCCGCTGCTATGGCGCCGGGCCGATGGCTTTGCCGCGCTGACGCGCGCCGGCGCCAAAGCGCTCATCACTTGCCGACGGGTCGGCAATTTCAGCCATGGTCAATTTGCCACGCACCTCGCCGCGGACGTCTTTTCGATCCGCTATGTGTGCGGATTCGGGCCCGATCCGCCGGACGGCGTCGTGACGTTGGACGATTTGTTCACCGCGGCGGCGCTCGATCCGATCCCGCCGCTCGACCGCGACCGCAAGGGCAACGCCGCGGCGCATCTCGCCGTTATAACTTTCGAGTCCGGTGCGGATGGACCGTTGCCGGTCGCGCGCCGCCACCTCGAACTGCTGGCGGGTGGAATGAGTGTGCTGCTCGAAAGCAAGCTTGAGCAAGGCTCGAGCATCCTGTCGACGATCGCGCCGGCGTCGTTCCCCGGCATCTGTCTTACGCTGGTGCCGTGGCTCCTCTCCGGCGGGACGCTGGTCCTGCATCATCCGTTCGATGCCGATACCTTTGCGCGCCAGCGCCACGACGAGGACTGCCCGACGCTCATTCTGCCCGGCCCAGTCGCCTTCGCCCTGGCCGACAGCGGGCTCTTCGCCACTGACGGCCCCACCACAATCTTGGCGGCGTGGCCGGCGCCGGAACGGCTCGCCGGCAGCGCCGATTGGGTCACGCCGCACGCGGCCCTCGTGGATATTCCGATTTTCGGCGAAGCGGGGCTGGTCGCCGCGCGCCGCGACGCCGGTGGCCGGCCTGAACCGATAGTGCTCGGCCCGGTCACCGCGCCCCGCGCCGGGAATGGCACAGCGGTGGTCGAATTCGCCGCAACCGCGTCAAACACTTTGGCGCTGCGCGGCGCAATGGTGCCGCATCACAGCTTTCCGCCGGGCATCGAGCGCTCCGATCAACCGCATTTTGCCATCGGTCACGACGGCTGGGTCGACAGCGGTTATGGCTGTTGGGTCAATCCCATCCGCGCAACGGCGGTCATTACTACGGTGCCAGCCGGCATGGTCAGCGTCGGCGGCTATCGCTTGCCGCTGCAGGGGCTGACCCAGGTTGTCAGCGGTATTGACAGCGGCGCGTCGCTATCGGTCGTGCCCGATCCGCTAATCGGACACCGCCTGGTCGGCCAAGCCGCCGACGGAGCGGCGATGGTGGCCGCGCTTGATGCGTTGGGCATCAATCCTCTGGTCGCGTCAGCCTTCGCCGCGGCTGGCGCGAGCATGCAGTCCACACCGGCGTTGACGGGCCATTAACAGCCCTTTGGCATGGTTGCGGCCTGAATCGCAAAAGCCCGTTGTGGCTGGCAATAAGTCCGCCGATAGAATCCGTCATGGCGCTGCAAGGTGCGTTTGCCGTCGTAGCCGACAGTCCGGCGCGGGACCTCGTCGAGGCGTTACGCGCCGCCGGCGCTCATCCAATCATTGAAGCGCGTTGGGCCGATGCCGCGACGGCGCTCGCTGCGACCGAGCTGGAAGCGGTCATCGTTGCCGAGCCCTGCGCCGATTGCGCCCACGCGGTGGCTCTCCAAACTGTTTTGGCCGAGCGGCGCGAGGCGGCCGGCGGCCTCTATATGCCGGTCATCGCCCGTACCCGCGATGACGGCGCCGCCGCGCTGCCGGATGCGCTGGTCATCGCGGCGAGCGCGCCGGTGGAGCGGCTGCTGCGCCGGCTCAGTCTGGCGCTACGCATGCGCACGCTGCACGGCACGGTGTTGCGCCGCATGCGCACGCTGGTTTCGCGTGGCGAGCTGTTGCCGGAACTGCCGGCCGGCGATCCGCTTGATGAAGCGAGCGTGCTGGTGGCCGGGCGCGGCCGTTCGTATCCCGGTCTAACGGTTGCGGTCGGCGAACGCGTCGGCTTGGTCGGAGCGCTCAGCGCCGAAAGCGCGGCACGCGCGCTGAGCGTGCGCGACCTCGATGGCGTGGTGATCGGCGAAGGCTTTAGCCCGCGCGTCATCGACGCATTGTTGACCGTGCTGGCCGAGGACGTGCGCTTTCGCGAACTGCCGGTCATGGTGCTCGGTGGCAATCCGACAGCGATCGAGCCCTATGCCATCGAGATCGCCAATCTCGAACGTATCGCCGAGGGGCCGCAGCGTCTGGTCGAGTGTTTGTTGCCTTACGTGCGCCTGCATGCTTTCGGCGAGCGGCTCAAGCGCATGCTCAAATCTCTCGACGCCAGGGGCATGTTGGATCCCGATACCGGGCTGCTCGCGCACGAAGCGTTCTGGCGCGATCTCAACCGCGCCGTCGGCGACGCCGAAAAACGCGGCGTCGGCCTCACCATCGCGCGGTTTTCTTTCGCGCGCAGCGACCGCCGCTTAAGCCTCGATGCCGCACGCCTGGTCGGCCGGCTGATGCGCCAAGTCGATTTCGCCTGCCGGGAAGCGGACCATTCGATATTCGCGGTGTTTACCGAGACCGATCTGCGCGCCGCGCATGTGGTAGCGCGGCGGATTGCCAGCGTCCTCAAGAACACCATGCTGGCACCGGATCGCAAGCACATCGAGGCGGCGGTGACCTTGGCCACTTTGAAGCCGAGCGATAGCGTCGATTCTCTGATCGCCCGGGTCGTCGGCGAGGTTGCCGCGGGATGAACCGCGCGCCATCTATAGGGTGTTGGAAAGCCAATTCCCGGTTTCCGGCTGGTGCGGTAGACTGAACGCGAGGGAATGAAAGGTTCTGCGCATGGCGGATACATCGGCGGCTCCCGCTTCCGTGCACATCGACGTGGTTTCCGACGTGGTGTGCCCATGGTGCTATATCGGCAAGCGCCGGCTCGAAACCGCGATTGCGCTCAATCCCGACGTCGCCGTCACCATCAATTGGCGCGCCTATTTTCTAAACCCCTGGATTCCGCGCGAAGGCATCGAACGGCGGACTTATCTGGAGACTAAATTCGGCTCCGTCGCACGCTACGGCGTCATCGCCGAACGCGTGGTAGCGGCGGCCGCCATGGAAGGCCTCGTCTATGCGCCCGATAAAGTCAGCCGGCAGCCCAATACGCTCGACTGCCATCGCCTCATCTTATGGTCGCGCAGCGTCACCGATCCGGCGCGCGTCAAACAGCGCCTCATGGAACTCTATTTCGCCGAAGGCGCCGACCTCACCGATCCCAAAGTGCTGATCCAGGCGGCGGTCGATTGTGGCATGGACGGCGATTTGGTCCGCCGCCTGCTCGCCAGCGACGCCGACGTCGACCGCATCGAAAACGACGCCAACAATGCCAAAGAAGCCGGCATTGACGGCGTGCCGACCTTTATTTTCGGCTCGAGCGTGATCGTCACCGGCGCGCAGTCGCCGGAATATCTGGCCAGCGCCATCGAACGCACGGCGGGACGGCATACCCGGTTGCGGGCGTAATCCACGCCGGGCTGGCGCGGCGCATAAAAATCCTTCAGTGCAGTTCCAAACGCGCGGTGGATATTTCGACCCGGCCGCGGATCATGATGTTGAAGGCCAGCACGATGCGATCCTGGGATGCATCCGCCGCGCCCTCCTCGACCGCGTGCGGAACGTGGCTCGGCCACATCAGCATGCGGCCTTTCTCCGCCGGAAAGACGAAAACGTCGGCATTGAACTCGTTCTTTTCCAGATAAGCCGGCTCAAGATTTTTCGCCAGCTGTCGCGGTGAAGCAAACACCGTTGGTCCGCATTTTTTCGGCGTTTTGATATAGACGATGCCGCTGAGCAGGCAATTCGGGTGCGTGTGCATGGTGTGGCGGCGATTCGGATGCGCGATGTTCGCCCACATATTGGTGATGTAATGCGAGTCCCGCTTGACGGCGTAAATGTCGAGAATTTGGCGCGATTCAGCCATGATCAGATTTACTACTTCTTGCATCTCGGGAAGCGTCTGCAAGTTGTCGGGCGTCATATAGGCGCGCATGGCGTCTCTGCCCGCAAACGTGCCCTCGCCCGACTTTTGCAGATGGCGTAGCTTTTTCTCGACCCGATCGCAGACGTTAAGGTCGGATAACAGTCCGGTAAATAACGGCGTCGGAAACAGCTTGAACGTCTGCCTTGCGGTTAACTCGACTGGCTGCGCTGTGGCCGCGGGAGGTGTGTAAAGCATTGCGAGCAACCCTGGTCTCGTAGAAAGAAGCGGCGTTCAACATGGATCGCCCGGAGGCCTCGACCAACCCCCGGAACTGGGGATGAAAATTGACGATGCATAACGGCTCCCCAAAATTGGGGGCGCTGATGCGCTTGTCGGACGCCCCGCAACATGCATTGCATTTAAGCCGCGCACTTGGGCGTCTCGCACTTGGGCGTCTCGCACTTGCGCGTCCGGCATTTGACCTAAGGTTTGGCGCTTTGCGCCGCAAACATGGCTGGATGAGAGGTGCATCGTTTCGCGCGCGTTTTTTGGCGCTTTTGCTCCGGCTTTTTGTTCGGCCGGTGTTCACGCGCTCCGGTTGCGCTCTGCGCAAGCTTTTCCGCGCTCGTGCTGGTCTTGTGCGTGATGGCGGGGCTGCATTTTAAGAACACGGTCGAACAGGAGTTTTATAGCGAAACCCAAAACATCGCGCAGACCCTCATGGCGGGTTTCGATGACGACGCGGCGGCGGCCGACGCCATTCTGACCGGGCTTGCGGCGAAACTTCGCGACGACGATGTTGCTCGTGAACATCAGGCTGAACTGCATCGCTTTTTGGCCGGCTACCCCTTATCGCCCTCGATGCAAGGGCCGGCGATTCTCGACCGCGACGGGAACCTGATCGCCAGTGCGCTCGTCGATCCGGTGCCGCAAATTTCTTTTAAGGACAGAAGCGTCTTTCGTTTCCATGCCGCGGCACCCGGCGAGTCCGAGCTTTACATCGGCGCGCCGACGCGCAACCCGATCACCGACGAATGGGTCATCCAGTTCTCTCGGCCGCTGCGCGACGCCTCGGGGGGCTTTTCCGGCGTGTTGTTGTTGGCGTACAGGTTGGAGCATTTCGTCGGCCTTTACGAGAAGCTGAAATTAAGCGACCGCGGCTTGCTGGGCTTGACCGGCAAGGACGGCGTCGTGCGCATCCGCTCCATGAACGGAGCGATCGGCTACGGCGCCGCGGTGTCGCGCGTTCCGCTGGTCTATGGTCGGGTGCTGGCCGGGGAAACGACCGGCACCTTCTACAATGGCGGCGGCGGACCGGACGAGGTGCCGCGGATCGGATCGTTCGTGGTTTCGCCGAACACGCCGTTTTACGTCACCGTCGGTTACGACACCGGTTATCTCCGGGCCCGCTATTCGGGTTTTTTTTACGCCCTCGGCTTGTGTTGGCTCGCGCTCACCGGCGCCATGGTCGCGGCCGCGGCCTTTATCCATCGGCTCGGCCAACTCAGCCAGCGGACCCAGCACGAGGTCGCGGCCTCCGCCATGGCCGAGCGACAGAACCTGTCCGCCGACATTCACGATAGTATCGGCGCCAGCCTTGCCGCGACGCTGGCCTATTTGACCACCGAAAACGTCAATACCGCCGACGTCAAGCGCCGGATCGGGGAAATCCTGATGGAATTGCGCTTTTTGGTCGACAGCGCCGAGACCGAGGACGGCGATGTCAATTTGCTGTTGAGCAATGTCCGGCACCGCATGGGCAGCAGCATCGAATTGGCGGGGATCGATTTGCGTTGGCAAACCTCCGCGCTGCCGCGCATTGCCGGGCTCACGGCGCGCGATGCGCTCGCGATCAAGCTTATCCTGATGGAGGCGCTGAGCAATGTGCTGCACCACTCGAAGGCCACGAGCGCGGCGCTGACCGCGAGCTACGACCGCCAGGCGGCGCGCATTACCATTGCCGTGCAAGATAACGGTTGCGGCTTCGATCCGGCGGACGCCGCCGCGGGTCGCGGTCTGGCCAACATGCGGCGGCGGATTTCGATCCTCTCGACCGGTGGCGCGATCTTCATCGATTCGGCGCCGGGAGGCGGCACCTCGGTGCGGCTTGAACTGCAGAGGCCTAATCGATGAGCTTGCGGCGGCGCGCTTCGTAGACCGCTTCGGTCTTGGAATGCACTTCGAGCTTGCGGTAAACGCTTTTGAGATGGCTGTGCACGGTCGCCGCGCCGATGCCGCAAATCTTCGATGTCTCGGCGTAGGAAAATCCCTTGGCGATCATGTCGAGGATTTCATGCTCGCGTCCGGTCAATGCGGTCGCGGCGCCGGCTTCCGCCCGTTCGGCGGCGGCGTTGCCGTGCAACCGGTTCAATAGCTTGCGGGCGATCATCGGCGACAGCGGCGAGCCGCCGTTGCGCAAGGCGTGAATGTCACGCTTGAGTTCCGCGACCGCGTTGCCCTTGAGCAGGTAGCCGTCGGCGCCGGCTTCCAGCGCCGCGGTCACCGTCTTTTCATCGCCGAACGTACTGATGACCATGACGCTGCAGGCGGGGCGGGCGGCCTTCAGGCTGCGGATAACATCGATGCCCGATATGTCCGGCAATCCGATATCGACCAAAGCGATATCGAGCGCCATATGCGACAGCGCGGCGATCGCCGCTTTACCTTCGGCGAGTTCGGCCACCACGGCATAGTCCGGGTCCGCCTGCAAAAGCGAAACGAGCATCTTGCGCGACGCCGGATCGTCCTCGACGATCGCGGTTCGGCTTGGCCTTTGCAGTCTGGCGGTTGCACCTGACGCTAATGGTGCCAAGGTCGTTGTCCTCATCGGCTGTGCCGCTATGAGGCTAACACATTAACGAGCCCGCCGCGCCGCGGTCGAGTTGAACCCCCGCGGTGGCTCAAACTCATGGGGCGAGCAAAGCCGGGCCCGATCAGCCGGACTGCGTTCCCCGATCAGTGGCCCGGTTTGACATCCACGGTCACCGAATCGCTGTCGTAGAGGATTGTCACTTGTTTGAAGGCATCGGGTGACGCTGGCTGTTCGTAGCGCAACGGAATTTTGTGCACGATCTGGCTGACATTCCCGGTCGGCGCTTGCGCGTGCACCTCGAGCAGCAAAATCTTCGGATTGAGCCCTTGAGGCTTTTTCAGCAGCATCAGGGCTTCCCAAGCCGAAGTTGGAACTTCTAGTTCACCTGTCACGATCAGCTTGGGTTTCGATCGGGAGGCGTGGTCGAGCCAAGCCTTGAAGGTTTGCTTTAGCAATACCGGCATCGCACGCGCACTCGAACACTTAGACGAAATCGCCCCGCACTGCGCGTAAGACTTGCACGTGCGTTGTACAACCGTCAACCCCTGGCTGTACCCAGGACAGAGCCCTCGACTTCTCCCCGCGCGGCATCTCGCTCCTGCGACGCGCACGCGCCTGAGTTTGCCGACAACGAGGTCTGCGCGCGCAGGAATTGCCGTGCGCCGTGTCGCGCGATGAACTGAAATTCAGCTTCGCTCTCTCGCGTGCGCACGCTGGCGCAGGCGGCGGCCCTAAAAGCGGACGCGCCTTATTGTTGCGGCATTCCGCGCCGAGCGTGAATCGAAACGGCTCCTCCACGATGCGGAGGATGCTCATGCGGAGGATGCACATGCGACGCCGAGGTTTAGTCAACGGCTTGGTCATCGGACTTTCTCTCGCGCTCCCCGCGCTGGTGTTTCCCGCAGTCGCCAACGCGCAAATCATTTGCGTCAGCAATAATGTTCCGCCGCCGGAACTGCCGGTCTATGCGCAACCGCCGATTCCCGCGCCGGGCTATCTCTGGACTCCCGGCTATTGGGCCGGTGGCCCGAGCGGTTATTTCTGGGTTCCGGGCACCTGGGTCGAGCCGCCGTCGGTCGGGTTGTTGTGGACGCCAGGCTATTGGGCCTGGCGCGACGGCATTTACACCTGGAGCGCCGGTTATTGGGGACCGCATGTCGGCTTCTACGGCGGTATCAATTACGGCTTCGGATTCTTTGGTGTCGGCTTTCAAGGCGGTCGCTGGGATGGCGGTCACTTCTTCTACAACCGCGCCGTCATGAACGTCAACGTCACCAATATTCATAACGTGTACAACACGACGATTATCAACAACAACGTCAACAATCACGTCAGCTTCAACGGCGGCGAAGGCGGCATCCAGGTCCATCCCAATGCGGAGGAGATGGCGGCCGAGCACGAGCGCCATTTGCCACCCACATCCAATCAAGTGGAGCACGTGAACATGGCGCGCTCGAATCCTCAGTTGCGTGCTTCCGTCAATCAGGGCAGGCCTCCGATTGCGGCAACGGCACGGCCAACCGAGTTTAGCGGCCACGATGTAGTTCCCGCCCGCGCTGCGGGAGGCGAATATCATGCTCCGGCGGAAGCGGGTCGTCCGGGCGAAGCAGCTCGTCCGGAGAACAATGTTCCCCGTCCCCCGGCTCACGCCAGCGAAGTGCAACCGCACACCGCACCCGAACGCCCTAACACCGGCGATGCAGCACGCGACCAGAAGTATCAGCAACAGCAGCAAAAACTCGTCGATAGGCAGAATCAGGAACACCAGAAGCTACAGCAGAAGCAAGACCAGGAACACCAGAAGTTAGCGCAAAGAAATGCAAGCGAAGCACAAAAGGCCCAAGTAGAGCAGAAGCACCAGCAGCAAACGCAGCAGATGGAGGCCAGACATACACAGCAGCAGCAACACTTGCAGCAACGGCAGTCGGGGCGCAGATAGCACTCTCGACGAGGCAATAAAAAGGGGAGTCGCGAAAGCGACTCCCCTAACTTTTGCGTCAAAATCGGCTAGCTGACCTTGCGCTCTTGGACAACTTCGACCCGATCCACCTGTGGATCGCGCGGTAAGCTGGCATTCCATTCATCCACCTGCTTCTGCGCCGCCTCGCGAGCGATACCGTACTTCTCCTGAATCTTGCCAACGAGTTGCTCGCTCCGCCCGTTGATGACGTCGATATCATCGTCGGTGAGTTTGCCCCACTTCTCTTTGACCGATCCCTTGAACTGCTTCCACTTGCCCTGTGTCTGATCTGAGTTCATCGCGGTTCTCCTTTTGAAGTATGTCCGTGAATCCTACAAAGCAAGCGTAGGGCGGGCGGTGGATTTAATCGATCAGGTAAACCCCTCAGTCGGACCGGTGAGATCCTGCAGCCCCAAGAAAGACTCCTCAGTGAGCCTCAGTGAAACCTCCGCGTCCTCTGGGTTGAAGCCCTTCGCCAGCGAGGAACGAAAAACCAAGCCGGAGGAATTATCTGCGAGAACCACGGGTGGGATTTACAGCATTCACCTGATAGCGAAAAGCCAAGGTCACGGTTAGCCTGTGACAGTCGTCAACAAATTCCAAACACTCAGGAGTCTGCCATGCTGTGGACCATTTTCGTGATCCTTCTGATTTTGTGGCTTTTGGGGCTGGTCAGCTCTTACACTCTCGGCGGGTACATCCACATCTTGCTGGTCATCGCGCTCGTGGTGCTGGTGATCAACTTGATCACGGGGCGCCGCACTGCAATTTGAAGCCGACGATCGCTTAGGCAAGCGCAGGGGCGCGCATCAAGATTGGCGAGATCAAACTTACAACGGTCTCTGCGATCTGCTCAGAAGAAACTCGATTCGGGGTGCGCACCCACTCTTTCGCCGCCCCGTAAATCGCCGAGCTAACCGCAG